>Ga0070698_100006581_pt1 | contig 12600 bp, 13 predicted proteins | sample KBSK1502metaG_FD_65477 | JGI IMG/M metagenome (GOLD analysis project Ga0070698, IMG submission 65477) | Corn, switchgrass and miscanthus rhizosphere microbial communities from Kellogg Biological Station, Michigan, USA - KBS K1-50-2 metaG | ecosystem: Host-associated > Plants > Roots >... | reverse complement strand
CGAGCCGCTCCAGCACTTGTTAGGCACCGTAGAATTTTGCGGATTCACTTTTCTATGCGACACGCGCGCGATGGTGCCCCGGCCGGAAACGGAGCAACTTGTGGAGCTCGTTGAATCGAGAATCGAGAATCGAGGATCCAGAATTGTGGATGTTGGTACAGGCAGCGGTGTGATTGCGCTCAGCTTGGCAGCGAAATTTCCAGAGACGAAGGTTCTCGCCGTTGATGTTTCAGATGACGCGCTGGGGCTCGCGCAGGAAAATGCCGCCATGCTAAACTTGAGCGCCCGGGTCCGGTTTCTGAAAAGCCGTCTACTGGAAAATGTCGAGGGGGCTTTCGATCTGATTGTTGCGAACCTTCCGTATATCTCGACGCAGGACCGGCATACCCTTTCGCGCGAAGTACTGCACGATCCGGAAGTTGCACTGTTCGCCGGAAAACGAGGGGATGAACTGATGCGCGAACTGATTGATCAGGCCCCGACACGGCTCCGCCCCGGTGGACTGTTGGCCTTGGAAATAGGGCTTGGCCAGAGCGAGGCGCTTCTTTCGGCCCTGGCGGAAAAAAATTACCGAGACATTTGTTCCAAGAACGATTATACAGGCGTGACACGGTTCATTTTTGCCAGGTATGGATAAGATCCTCGTCCACGGCGGGCATCCGCTTTCTGGTTCTATCAAGGTCAGCGGCTCGAAAAACTCTTCGCTGCCGATTCTGGCCGCCACTCTGCTCACGCGAGAGCCTTGTGTCATTCACGGCGTGCCCGACTTGAGCGACACGCATTACATGCTGCAAATCTTAGCTCACTTGGGTGCGCAGGTGGAGCGCGCGAGTGGCACCGTGAGCGTCACGGCAGAAAAGATCCACTCAGTGGCTCCCTACGACGTCGTGCGCAAGATGCGCGCTTCCGTGTGCGTGCTTGGACCGTCACTGGGCCGATGCAAGGAGGCGACCGTCGCTTTGCCCGGTGGTTGCGTCATCGGCGACCGGCCAATTGATTTGCATTTAAGGGGTTTCGAAGCGCTGGGCGCTGCGGTGCGCGTGGAGGGGGGCGATATCAAGGTTTTTGCGCCGAAATTGAGCGGAACAGTAATCGACATGCATGGCAAATTTGGTCCGACTGTTCTGGGCACCGATAACGTGATGATGGCGGCCGTGCTGGCCAATGGAGTGACAGTTATTGATGGAGCAGCACAGGAACCAGAAGTGGTGGACCTGGCTACGTTCCTGAACAAAATGGGCGCGAAGATCGAAGGCGCGGGAACTCATCGAATCATTATCGAAGGTGTGCCTGAGTTACACGGCGCGGAACACCGGGTGATCCCGGACCGGATTGAAGCAGGAACATTTCTGGTTGCAGGTGCCATTGCCGGAAAGGGAGTCACCGTCAAGCGAGTGGAACCAGAGCATGTTCGTGCAATCACCGACGCGCTGGGCAGATGCGGTTTTCCAATCGAGGTCAAGGATGATGCGGTTTCGATCTTGCCGAACGGAGATGCGAGTGCTCTGGAGCTAACGACCGAACCGTATCCCGGTTTCCCTACCGACATGCAGGCGCAGATGTGCGCGCTTCTCTCTACCAGCAAAGGCACAAGTTCTGTGACGGAAAATGTTTTTCCGCAGCGCTACATGCATGTGGCGGAGCTAAAACGCATGGGCGCGGAAGTCGAGTTGGAGGGCGCGACTGCCGTGATCGATGGCGTAGATTGTCTCCTGGGGGCACCGGTAATGGCGAGCGACCTGCGCGCGTCGGCTGCATTGGTCCTTGCAGGCTTGAAAGCCGACGGAGTAACCGAGGTCAGTCGTGTCTATCATATCGACCGCGGGTACGAACATCTCGATGAAAAATTGAGCGAACTCGGCGCGCATATCGAGCGTGTAAAAGCAGTATAGCCCAATCTTTTTCCTTGCGCTTGGGGCAGCCAACGGGCAGTCGTTGTGATACGCAAGCGAAAGGATAAATATGGATCAAACACCTCCGCCACCTCCATCAACTTCATCCGACGTCCGAACATGGTGTGTTCTCTGCCACGCCAGCGCGTTACTTGGATTGTTTTTTCATTTTCTGGGCCACATTTTGGGACCGCTTGTCGTTTGGCTCATGAAACGTGGCGACTCGCCCGAGATCGACGCCTACGGAAAGGAATCGCTCAATTTCCAGATCTCGATGCTGATCTATGACGCCGTCGCCGCGATCCTCTGTGCCGTTCTCATCGGCATTCCGATCTTGATCGGGCTTTGGGTGTTGAACACGGTGCTTGTCATCATTGCATCTGTGAAGGCCGGCCAGGGAGAGTTCTATCGCTATCCTTTTACGATTCGGCTGATCAATTGACTCCGCGCCGTCATCCCGAGCGAAGTCGAGGGATCCCGTCGCGCTGCCTTTGAGATAATATCGCGGGATTCTTCGACTGCGCTTCGCTCCGCTCAGGATGACACTGCGTGGTCGGCGTCGCGCGTTTCTGCCAATCTGCGCAGCGTCTTTAGATTGACCACATCTTCTCGTAAATCTTTGCCCTTCGGGGTTTCGAGTACTTTTGGGATCTTGCGGAATCGGCGGTCGCGTATGATGAATCGGAAGGCAGGAAGTCCGATTTTGCCCTTGCCGATATGTTCATGTCGGTCCACCCGTGAACCACGGGGAGTTTTGGAATCGTTCAGGTGAATCGCCACGAGACGATGCAAGCCGACCACACGATCGAATTCGCGGAATGTCTTCCGAACCGAGGCCTCGCTGCCAATGTCATAATCCGCAGCAAAAACGTGCGCGGTGTCGAGGCAGACACACAATCGATTCGGTTCACGCACGCGGCTGATAATGTATGCAAGGTGCTCGACCTTGTGTCCGAGGCATGACCCCTGGCCAGCGGTCGTTTCCAGCGCGATCCGCGTTTTGATTTTTGGCAGACCGGAAAGGACGGAGTCAATCGATTCTGCGATTTTTTCAAGACCCGCTTCTTCACCCGCGCCGAGATGTGCGCCGGGGTGCAATACCAAAAATGGGAGTTCCAGCTGATCGGCGCGAACCAATTCTTCCGATAGTGAGCGGATCGAATTTGCGTGAAACTGCCCGTTCGTGGCGGCGAGATTGATGAGATAATTCCCGTGCGCGAAAATCGATAACAATTCGCCGCGTTGCTGGTGTTCGCGGAAGCGGGCAATTTCATCGCGAGTGAGCGGGCGAGCGAACCACTGCATGTTGTTTTTCACGAACATTTGCATTGCAGTGCAGTGGATCGAACGCGCGCGCTCAATCGCCATGTCGACACCACCGGCAATCGACATGTGCGCGCCGAGAAAAATGGGATAAGTCGGTGAATCGGCGAAAGGCCGAGCTGGTGAAGGAGCCGTTTGTCCGTGTCGGCGTTTCTTCGTTTTGTTTCTCTTCACTATTGGCTCTTCAAGACAGCCGGGCGCCAATCCGGCTTCTTCAAGCTCCCTGTGCCAGCGTATTCGAAGAGTTTGTACACTGGTGTGAGCACAAAGCCGGGCCCTTTCATGTTTAGCCGCACATTAAAATCGAGCTTGTCATCCAGAAAATGAATATCGCCGTGGCCGAGCATGTTAAAGAGGGAGCCGTCTGCGTCGAAATCGTCGGTATGAATAATCCCCTCATCGATCTTGAAGTTCGCCGTTGCTCTGCGCGCGGTACTGTATCCGCTGCCGGGAAGAATCCGGTTCAGAATTCCTGATAGTGGCCCAAAAATCGGAATAGCGAAAACATCGCCGTCGGTGACTTCAACTTTTCCACGGCCCCGCATGGTGCGGGAATCGCTGCCGAGGCCGGTGAAATCGTAGGTGCCGTTGAAGAGGCCCAGCGCTGTCTTGTAATTGTAGTACAAATTAGTCAGCAGCGGGAAATTAATTTCGCTTACCGAAATGCTTGCCCGATAACGCGGATCATTTTTCGCCAGTGAGATGTCGGCGTTCCCATGCAGCGTGCCCGAGAGAAGCGCGCCACGAAGATCGGTGATTTGCAACCGGTCGTTAGTGAAGAGCAATCGCGCAGAGATGGGATCGAAGGGCAACGTCTTTCCGAGAAAGACGTAATCCATTCCGTTCGTGCCTTCTACCTTAATTTCCAGACGCGTGTTCTTGCCCCCACGGAATTGATATAAACCGTTCGCTGTGACCGAGGGCGGCCGGCGAAATTTATATGGCGCGACAGTGTTCCAAATTTTTGGATCAATCCAAAAAATCACCTCGGAGGGATTCAGTGAGCTTTTAATATTGGAGATGCGTACCTCGTGTTTTTTAAAATCGTAAGTGAAACTGCCCGTGCCCGAGCCCTCGTTTCGCGCTACATGCAAATCCTCACAAGTAAGCGCGCCATCGGCGAAGTGGATTTTGGTATCCGCGCTGTTCATCCATGCGCCGCGGAACCGACTGCGTCCCAAAATGACGCTCCCATCACCTTTCCAAGTCGCCGGATTGTGATCCTGACCACGGATCGCCAGGCGAATGGCGGGCGAACGTTGCCATTCCCACTGCCTGAGAAATTCATTCAGCTCCGGGGGTGCGATCCCACGGACCGCTTCCGGGACTATTGTGCTTTCGATGTTTAAACGAAAATCCGCGGGCGCCTCAAAAAGGTCGGCCCGAACCTGGCCGGTTTGATGACGCAGGCGCAGGTCCCTGACCAGTGTGCGCTCGCCGTCCCACGAAAAATCGGCTGTGAGATCGGAAAAAGGAACTTTCTTGTAAGTGAACCGGCCAAAGGCAAGGTGTCCGATGATATCTGGCTTGAAGCGATCGGCCCCAAAAACTACCGAGCCGGAAACCTCGACGACTGGCGGCGCTTGAAATTCGATTGTCGCAACCGGCTCGCCAAGTCCGAATGCGTCAAGAAACGCTTTCAAATCCAGACTGCTGCGCGCTTGCAAACTCGCCCTCCTTCTTTCCACATTCCAACTGGCGCGCCCGGCAAAACTGCCCATACCATCACTCCATTCGCAATGTGCAATATTCAGCAACTGGTTGCTCCATTCTGCTGCTCCCGAGAGGTCTCTCATTTCATAGCTGCCCCGTTGCAGTCGATCGCCGCGCAGGGTTGCTTCGACGTGCGCCTTCTCGAGCTCGGCGACGTCGCCGCTAAATTTTATCTGTAACGACGGAAGCGTGCCGGGGAACCTGAACTTCTGCAATTCGTTCACCACGCGCTGTGCAATCAATAATCGCCTTTGCCATTCTTCAGCTGAAAGCGCAGGCGACGGTTGATAATTCTCGCGCTTGATTAGTTGCCCAGTCGCAGAAATCCGAATCCCGCAAAAAATTCCCTCCGCCTGACTCACGTAAATTTGTTCCGGCGGAAAATAAACATGGGCGCGCAAGTTGGTGAGCACGGCTCGGTCGCCTCTTTCGTCCGTGGTCTTGAATGGAAGAATAATTTGCGCGTCCCGCACATCGAGCGCGTTGAGAAACGGCTCATGGTGGATGAGCGCGGCGTAATTGATATCGAGCGAGACTTCGCTGATCAGGGCCAGCGTATTCTCACGATTCTTGTAATCAAAAATCCGTACGTTTTTTGCGACCAGACCACGAAACGGATCCAGCGTCAGACGGCCGATGCTGGCTTCGACTCCGTGCTTGCGCAATTCCTCCACTACGCGGTACCGCCACTGACGGCCAAATCCTCTCTTGGCGAGGTAATAGCTGCCGCCGCCGATCCCAAGAATTACGGCAAGAATCACCAGGCGCACGAGGCTGACGGCGATTCGACGCCCCCAGTTTGATTTCCGACGTCGTCGGTGTGGCCGAACCTGGGCTGGTTCGAGGACGGGCGGCATGGTGTTCGTTGAAGCGTTAAAGCGTTGCAGCGTTGAACTGGTAGACCATTGTAACTCTTTAACGCTTCAACGCTTCAACGTGATATCAATCTCCGATCTTCCAGCAATTAATGCTTCCCTGAATTTAATCAGCACGATTTTCATCTCAATGGGCTGGTACTTCATTCGGCATGGCGCGTGGCGCCGGCACATGGCGTGCATGATCACCGCCGTGGTTTCCTCGGCTTGTTTCCTGACGGGTTACATCATCTATCACGCGAACGTGGGTGAAAAATCTTCGGGATACACGGGATGGATCGCCGCAATTTACTTCCCGATACTGGCGTCCCACGTTCTGCTTGCTTTTGCCACGCTGCCTCTGGTGATTATCACGCTCGTTCAGGTTTTTCGCCGCCGATGGGATCGCCACAGGCGAATCGCGCGTTGGACGATCCCAATCTGGCTTTACGTCTCAGTCACAGGCGTGCTGGTGTATTTGATGCTTTACAAGTGGTTTCCACCAGGGGCGTAACGTCAAATCTTGCACTTGACCATTAGTTGATGTTTGATCACACGGTGTTAATACCGCCGAAGATTTATGGTGACGATTGCCACGTTCAATGATCCGGCCAAGGCGAGGCAACTAAAACGGCGCTTCCAAGATGCGGGGTTACGCGCCGATGTTCACAATGAGGCGCCCTTGCAGCAGGTTGGCTTCATGTCGCGCCCGCTGGCGAACGCGAAAGTAATGGTCGACGACGCAGATTTCGAAAAGGCCCAAAATCTCATGGTCGAATGGGAGGCCACTGATCCAGATATCTCCGCGGCCCTGGTTCGTTGCCCGCAATGCAGTTCTTCGAATATCGAATATCCACAGATGACTCGAAAATTTATGACTCCTGCGCTGGTCGGTTTACTTTGCGCGCTCAAAATCATTCCCAAGGAGTTTTACTGCCAGGATTGCCATTTTACCTGGAGCAACCGGGAAGAGCCGACGATCGGACGGCTCTGGCATCGCTTTTTCCCAGGGAGCGAATCTGAGACCGAGGCCTCGTAGGCGAGACCGATTTCAGTGGCGGCGATTGATTCCTCGCACACGATTCTTCTTGTAATGGATCCCGGGTTGTCTTGGTGTTTTCTGGTTCGGCGTCGCTCTGGGATTTCGCTCGGCGTCTCCATCGCGTTTTGCCAGCCATGAAGTGGCTCTTCGTGTTGTTGCTGGCGTTGATCATCTTCGGCGGCGCAGCCTGGTTCGGTTACAACACTTTTGTAAAAGAAGAAATCGCGGTAAAAAAAGAGCAGCGTGGAGAGGTCACACCAGCGCCTGTGCCGGACATCAGTCTTCCCGAGTTTCAGGCGGCAGCCCAACTGCGACAGGACGGAAAATTGAGCGAAGCTCGCGACGCACTCATTGCATTGATTCAAAAATATCCCACCGGAAAACATCTTGAAGAAGCGAAGGATTTACTCGGGGAAGCGAATGTCGCTATTTTGCTGTCGCGTTATCCGTCTCCGGAAAAGATGGAATACGTTGTGAAATCGGGAGACGTGCTGGCCAAGATTGCGCGGAAGCTTAAGACGACTCCCGAGCTGATTATGCGCATGAACAACATGAGCGGCACCATGCTGCGCATTGGCGACCATCTGCTCATCTCGCATCCTGATTTCTCGATGGTTATTCAACGGAAGGCGAATTCGGTTCTGCTTTTGAATCACGGCGCATTCTTCAAGCGATATCATGTTCGCGAGGCAAAATTACCGGGTAAACAGCCAGCTAAAATCTCCGCGAAAGTTGCCGAAACCATGGCTTGGAAGCAGGGGAAACGGGTGGGCGTTGGCAGCAAGGAGTACCTCAGCAGCACCCGCTGGATCCGGTTGGCCGGCGCCGGAGGTTACACTTTGTATTCGGTACCGGATTCTGCGCATCCCAATCTCGATCAACCCCCGCCGCCAATGGGTCTTGGTCTGGCGGCTTCGGACCTTGAGGAACTCAGCAGCCTTGTAAACAACCGCACCGCTGTCACGATTACGGACTGAGTTAAAAAGTTAAAAGAGTTACAATGTTAAAACGGATGCGGACGAACACGATAGCGCGAGTTGCTTGACCTTGTAACCTTTTTAACGTTTTCACCTTTTAACTTTCCCATGGACTGGCAACCGCTCGATTTTGAAAAACCGATCTTTGAGCTGGAACGGCGCCTCCAGGATTTAAAGAATCACTCCGACACGCATGATGTCGATCTTGATTCGGCTGTTAAAGCCCTTGAGCAAAAACTTCGTGAAACGCGGCGGGAAATTTATGGAAATCTCACTGCCTGGCAGCGCGTGCAAATCGCGCGGCATACGCAGCGGCCGTTCGCTATGGATTACATCGAGCGGTGCTTTGCAAATTGGATTGAGCTTCATGGAGATCGCCGCTTTGCCGACGATCGAGCCATGCCTTGCGGTCTGGCCACGCTTGGTACACAGCGCTGCGTCGTCATCACCCACCAAAAAGGTCGCAACACAAAAGAAAATGTGATGCGCAATTTCGGCTGCGCGCATCCCGAAGGTTATCGCAAGGCGCTGCGATTGATGCGACTGGCGGAAAAATTTCGCATACCGGTCATTTCATTGATCGACACGCCAGGCGCTTTTCCCGGGATCGGATCGGAGGAACGTCATATTTCAGAAGCAATCGCTGTAAATCTGTTCGAAATGATGAGGCTTCGCGTGCCGATCATTGCCGCGGTCATTGGCGAGGGCGGATCGGGTGGCGCGCTCGGCATCGGGGTGGCAGACCATGTGATGATCCTGGAAAACGCCTATTACTCCGTAATTAGTCCGGAAGCCTGTTCCGCGATTTTGTGGAGAGACCGCCGGCATGCCGCAGAGGCGGCCGAGGCGCTTAAATTGACCGCACAAGATTTATTGAAGCTGGAAGTAGTGGATCAAATCATTTCTGAACCGGCCGGGGGCGCGCACCGGGACTATGATTCTGTTGCTGCCAATGTTGGCGCAGCGCTGCGCCGAGAGCTGGACGAGTTTTCCAAAATCCCCGCCGACGAACTGTTGGAAAAACGATATCAAAAGTTCCGCCGGTTGGGCATTTTCTCCGAAACCAAAACCACCACGGCCCCGGCTCGCTCTTGATCTAATGTTTGGGAGCTGGGGTAAACTAACGGGTATTTGGTGGCTCAGTGCGGTCGCTCTGATCGGGGTGGCGTCCGCCGGCGCTGTGGAGCCGGAGTTTCGTTTCGATCGCGACACATTCGCGTTCGCAAATCAAACCGTGTTTGAATATCACGAAGGCCATGCTTCTCTGCGAAAACCGTCGGCAGTGAAGCGAGACGCATATAATCGCCACTGTTTCGTAATGTGCCGCACCGCGATGCAATTTAAGAAGTTCGCGCGCTTCGACTCTCACAGCGCTCCGTTAGATGATACGTCGTTGGCCGCTCGCGTTCGCGCTGTGACACACCGGGCAGCTTGGGAGGAGCCATTGCCGGAAGAACAACGAATTGTTTTTCCAGGATACAAGGATCTGCGGGAAATGAGCAAGGCACGTCGCGAACTTGTGCAATACAACATCGGCCATGGCTGGCCAAGCTACTTCCGAATTAGCAATGCCCGCATGATGTTTCAGACAGGTCCCGGGTATCAGGAGAAGACCCACGCGCGTTTGAACGCAGGTTTGGCGCGCGGGGAGGTGTTTATTGGTTTCCTTACCACCTATCCTCGCCTCAGCATCAATCACTCCATTCTAATTTATAAGCAAAAGGCTTTTTCTCCCAATCCAGGAGTTGAGCGCTATTTTGTTTACGATCCGAATCACCCCGAATCGCCGCGCGAGCTGACCTGGTCCCCGCGCACTCGCAGTTTTTCATACCAAAAAGACTGGGATTTCATTGGGGGTTCTGTTCGCGTTTATCAAGTTTACAGCAAGCGGTTGCAGTAGCTTGTCATTCCGAGCGGAGTCGAGGAATCTCTCAATTTTATGTCCGTGTTCTGAATAATATTGCAGATTAGCAGCAAGAGATGTCTCGACTTCGCTCGACATGACACGAAAGCGAACCAATGCCAGAAACTCCATCACCACCCAAGCCGACTCCACCAACTCCCATACCCCCTCCTGAACCGTTGCCGCCCAATCCGCCACCGGTGCCCAGCGGGGGTAACAATTTTATTTTGTCGGTGGAAATAAGAAGCGCAGCGCCGGTTCGACCCGTGCAGCCCAAGCTGCTTCGCTGTGATCGGAGCCTTGGGCTTCCATGTATTGAAGGTCCTTCGGAAGCTTCCAGCCTTTTTCGAGCAGACGATTAAGTAACTCGCGCGCCTGTTCCCAGCCGGGTTCGGCTGTGCCGGTGTCGAGCCAGATTTTCAACGGCGGCTTCTGCTGGATCGAATCGACCAGTCGATAAATTGCAAAATCGTCCCACCAGATCGATGGCGACATCACGATGAGCCGGCTGAAGACTTGCGGATATAAAATTCCAATCGCAAGCGTGACCAGTCCGCCGAGGGATGAACCACCTAATCCGGTGAATTCCGCATCCGGGTTGGTTCGATACTTTCGGTCGATGTAAGGTTTGACTTCGTCCATCAAAAAGCCCGCATACTTTCGGGCCAGGCCTTTGCTGCGTCTCTTGCGTTTCGCCTTGGCATCGATCACTCCCCGCGTCAGAGCGTATTCATCAACACGTTTCTCGCCCGTATTTGCAACTGCCACGACGATGAGCGGCTCGATGAGATTCTCTTTGATCAAGCGTTCGGCGGTTTCGTCTACGCCCCATTCCACGCCTGAAAACGAAGTCGCCGCATCGAAAACATTTTGCCCGTCGTTCAAATAGAGCACTGGGTAGCGTCGTCGAGACAGAGCGCGGTAACCGCGCGGCAAATAAACCAGAATGTCGCGCCGGTTTCCAAGGATCTTCGACGGAAACGCGCGGTGCCGTTTGATCTTGCCAGTAAGTGTAGGTTTGGGCATCGAAAAACCAGACGGTTCGCCGAAGAACAAGTACAGCGCAAGCGTCTTAACTCCACTGGTCCAGCGGCCCGTCCGGTACCGGGCTTGCGATTTGGCCGTCCCGCAACCAAGATGGACGGGCTATTTCAATGAACGAACGTTACATCAAATGGTACACGCCTTGGTTGAGCCGCGAATTTGAAATGGTTGTCTTCGGAAACGGCGGCGGACTGCCGCTCATTCTTTTCCCGACCTCATTCGGCCGCTATTATCAAAACAAAGATTTTGGTCTGGTGGGATCTGTGAGCAGCTACATCGATGCTGGCAGGTTGACGGTTTATTGCCCGGACGCCATCGATCTAAAGAGTTTTTACAATAAATCGATTCATCCCGTTGATCGGATGCGTACACATAACGCGTACGAAAACGTAATCGTGCGCGATGTGTTCGACCTCGCGCGCCGCGAATGTAACTCTCATCGTGTGGCGGTCAGCGGAGCCAGTCTTGGTGCCTATCACGCGGCGAATATTGCTTTTCGTCATCCGGACGCCGTCAGTCATCTCATCAGCTTGAGCGGCTCGTTCGATATCAGCTCATTTTTCGACGGGTATCACGACGACAACATTTATTTCAACAGTCCCTATGAATATCTGCCGAACCTGCCCGACCCGTGGAAATTCAACCACATGGGCATCGTTCTCGGCACCGGCGAATGGGATAACACACGCCACGAAACTTATCGCCTGTCGGAAATTTTGAATTCAAAGGGCGTCAAGCACTGGCTCGACGACGGAAAATGGCGCGGCCACGATTGGAACTATTGGCGCGACATGCTGCCGTATTATCTGTCGAAGCTGTGATGCGCCACTACTCCGTCATCCCGAGCGAAGTCGAGAATGGAGCGGCTGGGAAGCCGCGACATGGACGGGAAGGCCGCCGGCTGAGCGAACGGGAAGTGAGCGAATCAAATCCCGTGGCGTTACCCTGTTGGTTGCTTCGTGGGATTCCTCGACTACGCTTCGCTCCGCTCGGAATGACAGGACAGCAATGAAATTGGTGATTGCCGCTACCGGTGCCAGCGGAGCGATCTATCTGCAAAGATTGCTTGCGCAGATCGATTGTGCGGCACACGAGGTTCATCTGGTCATGAGCGCGCCTGCAAACGAGGTTGCGAAGCAGGAGCTCGACGATTTCAAGATCCCATCAAATGTTTCGCACCATTCTGAAAACGATATGAACGTGCCATTCGTCAGCGGCTCAGCGCGTTTTGACGCGATGGTGATTGTCCCTTGTTCGATGGCTACGCTGGGACGAATCGCATCCGGTTCGAGTGATAGCGCGCTGTTGCGAGCCGCCGATGTTTTCCTGAAGGAACGCCGGAAGCTGATTGTCGTCCCACGCGAAACACCGTGGAATTTGATTCACGCGCGCAACGTGGTGACGTTGCTCGAGGCCGGAGCGATTGTGCTACCGGCGATTCCTTCGTTCTACAGTCGTCCCGGTTCTGTAACCGCAGTCGTTGACACAGTGGTTTGGCGCATCCTCGACCAGATCGGGCTGCCCAGCGCTCACACATATCGATGGGGAGAGAAGAGTGTCTCGACGAAACGCAAGAAAAATTGAAGATTGAAGGTTGGCTTGCGCGATGGTTGATCGCGTTTGGATTTTGGTTGCTGCAAATTTGGGCGCGTACGCTGCGTTATGAAGTCGATGACCGAGCGGGCGTCATCGACAAACCAGTGACAGAAAATTATATCGGCGCGCTCTGGCACAATCGATTGCTGATTTTCCCGGCAGTTCTACGCCGTTTCTTTCCGCAACGGCGTGGTGCCGCCTTGATCAGTGCGAGCCGTGATGGTGATTTGCTGACGGACGCCGTTCAGCGTTTCGG
>Ga0070698_100006580_pt1 | contig 12601 bp, 10 predicted proteins | sample KBSK1502metaG_FD_65477 | JGI IMG/M metagenome (GOLD analysis project Ga0070698, IMG submission 65477) | Corn, switchgrass and miscanthus rhizosphere microbial communities from Kellogg Biological Station, Michigan, USA - KBS K1-50-2 metaG | ecosystem: Host-associated > Plants > Roots >... | reverse complement strand
CCAGCGCGTCAGCGGCCAGCCGGGGCGAGATGATGGGATAGCGGCGCGCAAACCAGATCCACGACAGGAAGAAGAGTCCACCGAAGAACAGCGTCGTGCCGATCTCGGGCACACCGATTGCCGGCCCGGCGCCGTGATTGATCGCCGGCACGACTTCGAGGTAGCGCTCGAGCCAGATTCCCGCGAGGCTCACGAGCGCAAAGCCGACCATGGTCGGCGCGAACAGCTTCGGCTTCATGCCGAGTAATCCGATAAACGGGATCACGAAGACGAGCAGGAAGACGGCGATGCCCACGGGCCGCCACGCACCGTACAATCGATAAAAGATGAAGTAGGTCTCCTCGGTCAAATTGCCGTACCAAATCACGAGAAACTGTGACCACATCAGGTACGCCCAGAAAACGGTGAATCCAAAGCACAGCTTACCGAGGTCGTGCTGCTGGCGCGACGTGTAGATGCCGGCGAGGCCCATCGTACTGCGCAACACAATGGAGAGCACCGCGAGCATCATCAGTCCCGCGAGGAAACTGCCCATGAAATAAAACGCGCCGAACAGATTGCTGACCCATTTCGTCGAGAGCGACATGATCAGGTCGTAGCCGAGCAAACTGTACCCGAACGCGAACGCCAGGATCAGGAACGCGGCTTCGCGCGAAATGCGGGCCGCATCATCCGTGCGGGCCACCGTCTCGCCGGCCAGCTCGCGCAGGTCGGGCGCGGTGTCGTGACGGACGAAGCGCCACGAGAGCCAGGAGAGGGCCACCAGGATCGCGCCGTTGCGCAGGAAGAACCACTTGCTCGTGAGCCACCAGCCGATCTCGGGCCGGGGCTCATGAATCCACGTGAAGATGTACTGCCGGCCGATGATCAGCCCGATGAAGAGAACCAATGCGACCGTCGTAAACGCAGCGCCCGCTTCGGCGAAGCGGATGATGACGCCCGACCAGTGGCCCTTGGCGAGCTTCTGCGTCGCCGCAAAGACGACCATGCCCTGCGCGAGCCCCACCCAGAACATGAAGTTCGCGTGGTAGGCCCACCACGTCCGCTCGGGATGGGCGCCGCGCAACCCCAAGACCAAAATGATGCCGCCGAGGATCGCGGCGATCGCACCGAACAGCGCGAACCGCGCGACAGGAGCCTGACGCGCCTTTTGCGCGAGGTCGGACCGGCTCGCGGTCGCGGTGGTCACTGACCGGCTCGGGCGTTCAGCTGGAGGTTGCGCACGTAGTTGACGACGTCCCAGCGATCGGTGCCGTGAATCTTGTCGCCGTAGCGCGGCATCAAACCGCGGCCCATCCGCTGGGCTTCGACGATCATCCCGTAGATCGCGCCGTCAGTCATCTTCGGCCGCGTGGGGTCGACGAGCGACGGGACACCGGCGAACGGGCCGCCACCCGCGAGCGAGACCGGACCGTTGCCCTGCCCCTTTTCACCGTGGCACACCAGGCAATAGGTCTGATAGACCCATTGCCCGCGATTGAGCGACTCGGCCGTGCGCGTCCGCGGGTTCGTCAGCCGATTGGCCGTCTCGGGCGTGAGCGGCAGCTCTCCCCCGGAGACCGGGACGGTTCCAGCGACCGGCGGAATCGGGCGAGCGTACGGCTTGATGTTGCGCTGATGCCGCATGGTCGCGAACCAGCCGACCTTGTGCACGACTGTGTCGGGCTCGCAACTAAGCGCGGCAAGGGCGGCCACGGCGGCAAGGGCGGCGCGCACTCTACCCACGGCGCACTTCCTCCGCGCCGGCATCGCGCAGCAGCGATTCAACCTTCGCGACCTTGTCGGATCCGGCCGGGACGAAGATGCCAAAGCGATCGTTGGTGAAGCGCGGATCGTAGAGGATCGTTCCCGCCCGCCGCGCCGCAAACATGGTGTTGAAGAGGATGCCGAGGATGGTGGAGAGCGCGCCGAACAGAATCGTCATCTCGAACATGATGACGACGTAGGGCGGGATCGACCCCACCGGCTTGCCCCCGACGACGATGGGCCAATCCGCCGACATCCACAGCGTCAACCAGGCGCCGATACTGCAGCCGGCGATGCCGCCGACCAGCGTGAACATGCGCACTGGGCTGACCGCCTGGCCAAGCGCGTCCTCGATTTCGTGGCGCGGGATCGGCGAGTAGACGGTGAAGTCCGTGTGGCCCGCGCCTCGGAGCTTCTTGATCGCGTCGATCGTGGCGTCGAGGTAGGGGAAGACGGCCAGGACGCCAGGGGTCGGTGGCGGATTGAACAGGTCGTTCAGCGGCTTCGGGAGGGGGAGCGCCATCAGACGTGCGCCTTCGAGGCTTTGCCGCGCGGCGGCGCGAGCACTTCTTTGACTTCGCTGATCGACACGGCCGGGAAGTTTTTCACGAACAACAGGAACCACATGAAGAACCAGCCGAAGCTGCCCGCCATGATGCCCCAGTCGGCCCACGTCGGATTGTAGACCGCGTTGGCCCACGGCTCATACGGCTCGCCCGCCAGCGACACGACGATGATGACGTACCGCTCGAACCACATCCCGATGTTCACAAAGATCGAGATCACGAACAGCGCGGTGATGTTCGTCCGGATCTTCTTGAACCAGAGGAGCAGCGGTAGGAAGCCGTTGCAGATGATCATCGTCCACGTCGCCCACCAGTACGGCCCGAAGGCGCGATACCAGAAGGCGGCGCGCTCGGTCGGGTTGCCGCTGTACCACGCCATGAAGTACTCGCAGGCGTACGCGTATCCCACGATTGAGCCGGTCAGGAGGCACAACTTGGCGAGGTTCTCGAAATGCTTGACGGTGATGATTTCCTCGAGGCCAAATATCTTGCGAATCGGCGTGAGGAGGGTGATCACCATACCGCACCCCGAGTAGATCGCGCCGGCGACGAAGTACGGGGCGAAAATCGTGGCGTGCCAGCCCGGGACGAGCGCCATCGCAAAGTCCCAGGACACGACGCTGTGGACCGACAGCACCAGCGGGGTCGCGAGTGCGGCGAGGTACAGGTAGCCGCGCGTGTAATGCCGCCACTGTTCGTTCGAGCCCGTCCACCCGATCGACGTCAACGCATAGAGCTTCTTGCGCCACCCGGTCGCCAGGTCGCGCACCGCCGCGATATCGGGGATCAAGCCCATGATCAGGAACAGCGTCGAAACGGTGAAGTAGGTCCCGATCGCAAACTCGTCCCAGATCAGCGGCGACTTGAAGTTGGGCCAGAGGCCGCGCTCATTCGGGTACGGAATCAGCCAGTAGAAGTACCACTGCCGCCCGATGTGGATCAGCGGGAACAGCCCTGCCGTCATCACGGCAAATACCGTCATCGCCTCGGCGGTGCGGTACACTGCCGTGCGCCAGCCCGAGCGGAACAGAAAGAGAATCGCCGAGATCAGCGTCCCCGAGTGCGCGATGCCCACCCAAAAGACGAAGCAGGTGATGAACACCGCCCAATACACCGGGTGCGAATAGCCGGCGAGCCCCAGTCCGTAGCGCAGCAGGAACAGCAGCGTGATGATCCCGACGCCGAGCAGCGCCACGGCGGCGCCGAGCAGCAGGAAGTAGCCGCGCGACGGCGTGCCGAGCGTTCGCGCGATCGTGCGCGTGACGTAGTCGTAGGTCACGCGGACCGGTGATCCCTGCTCAGCCATGACTCGGTGTGTCCTGCGCGACGACGCGGGCGAGGTACGTGATCGCGGGCTTGGTATTCAAGCCGGCGAGCACGTGGTAGCCGCGCGGGTTACCGGCGAGCTCGTACACCTGCGAGCGTTTGTCGTTGAGGTCGCCGAAAATGATCGCCTCGGACGGGCAGGTCTGCTGGCAGGCGGTGACGATATCGCCATCGCGCACCGCGCGGTTCTCGAGGCGCGCCTGATTCTGCGCCCCGCGGATGCGCTGGACACAGAACGTGCACTTCTCCATCACGCCCTTCTCGCGCACCGTGACGTCGGGATTCAGGAGCATCGAGAGCGGCTCGGGGAAGGCTTCGTATTGGCCGCCGCGCTCCGCGTAGTTGTACCAGTTGAAGTAGCGGACTTTGTACGGGCAGTTGTTCGAGCAGTAGCGTGTGCCGACGCAGCGGTTGTATACCTGGCCGTTGAGCCCATCGGGGGTGTGGTAGGCGGCGTAGACGGGGCACACCGGCTCGCACGGCGCGTTGCCGCATTGCTGGCACAACATCGGCGAGTTGACCGCGCCCTGCGGCTCCCCGTGCTCGTCGGTGAGCCAATAGCGCTCGAGCCGCATCCACGACATCTCGCGGCCTCGCTGCATCAGCTCTTCGCCCACCGTCGCGATGTTGTTCTCGGCGTAACAGGCGGTCACACACGCGGCGCACCCGGTACACTTCGACAGATCGATCGCGAGGCCCCAGCGCGGCTGCTCGCCCTTGTAGTTGCCGATCTCCGCTTTCTCATGCTGGCGCTCCGCCCACCATGCGACCGCGTCGGACGCGTACTCCGGCGTCTCTTCGTGGTGGAACGGCGCTTCGCCAGGATGCAGCGCCTTGGCACGTGCGAGGCCCAGCACTTCGACCGTGCCCCGGCCGCGCTCGCGCGGGCTCCCTTCGGTCGTGACGATCTTGCGATGCTCGCCCGTCTTCGTAGCGCTCGCGCTGACGATGAAGCTGCGGCCGCCGTAGGTCGTGGCTTGCGCACCGAGCAGCTCGAACGCGTTGGCCGACCGGTCCTTGGCATAGCGGCCATAGGCCGTGTGCCCCTGCCCGGTCGGGACTGCGAGCACGTCCGGTCGCACGGAGCGCGTGATCCACGCCGGGAATTTCTGCGCGCCGAAGGACGACTTCAGCAGCAGGAAGTCGCCGGTCGCGATCCCCCACTTGGCTGCCGTGTCTGGATGGACCTCGACCCAGCTGTGCCACGCGATCTTCGAGACGGGATCGGGCAGCTCCTGCAGCCACGGTTTGTTGGCGCCGCGGCCGTCATGAAGCGCGGGATGCGGGAAGACGATGACTTGTTGATCCTGAACGGCAGGGGCAACCAGCGGGCCAAAGCTGATCTTGGACACACCCTGGGCCAACCGCACGGCACGCGTCGGCGCGTCGCCGTAGATGCCGCCCTTCGCCAGCGCGTCGAACCAGTACTGGTCGAAGCCCTTCGGGCGGCGCGTCCGCCACTTGCCCTGGAGATAGTCCTGGAACGTGCCGCTCTTGCCCGAGAGCTTGAGAATGACGTCTCCGGTTGGGCGGGTGTCGAAGACGGGTTGGACGACAGGCTGCTGCAACGCGATGACGCCGGCGCGCGGCCGGCTGTCGCCCCACTGCTCGAGCGCATGGTGATCGGGCAGGATCAGGTCGCACGCCGCGGCCGTCTCGTCCATGTACGAGGAGAAGCTGACTTTGTAACCGACCTTGGCGAGCGCCTGCTGGAACGCGCCGGGGAGCGAATGCGCCGGATTCGCGCCATGGATGAACAGCAGGCCGACGTGGCCGGCGGTCATGTCTGTCGTCAGCGACGTCAGGTCGGCGAACGTGTTGGTCGAACCGATCGCGAGATCGGCGCCGAACTTCACCAGCGATCCAACCGACCCGACCACGTAATTCAGGATGTTCACCGCGGCGACGATCTCCGCAGCGTTGGGATACTGCGCCGCCATGCCGCCGGCGACCGCCAGTCCCCCGCCCGAGCGCGCGAACTCGCGCGCGAGCCGGACGATCGTGCCCGCGTCGATGCCGATCGCCTGGGCCACCGCACTAGGACTGTAGGCACCCAGCACGCTGACGAGCCGGCTGGCATCCGCCGGAACGCGAGCCAAGTGCTGGCTCAGGATCACTTGGGCCATCGCCAGCGCGAGCGTGCCTTCAGTGCCGGGTCTCGCGGCGATCCACTCGTCGGCATTCATCCCGGTGAGCGACATGCGCGGGCCGACGAAGACAAACTTGGCCATCGACGCGGGCCGGCCGGCGTCGAACGCGTGCGCCTGCGAGAAGCCGTTTTGGAACTCGACCGGGGAAAGCCAGGTGTCGAGGAAGTCGGCGCCGAACGAGATCAGGTATTTCGCGTTCCCGAAGTCGTAGGACGGGAGCGACGCGGTGCCGAAGGCCATGCGGTTGCCCGCGCGCAGCGCTTCGAACCCGAAGGGCTCGTAGCTCATGCGCCGGCCGCCGACCTGCTTCATCCATTCATCCACCAAATCGCCGAACGTCGATTGCTCGGCGCCGGTCAGGAAGACGATCCCCTTGCCCTGGGATTCGCGCACCTTCGCCGCGAGCCGCTGGATCGCGCCATCCCAATCGATGTCATCGAACGTGCCGTTCGCGTTCCGCACCAGTGGATGCGCAATACGATCGGGGTTGTAGAGTCCCTGCAGCCCCGCCTGGCCGCGCGCGCACAGGCGTCCGCGATTGATCGGGGAGTCGGGATTCCCCTCGAGCTTGACGGCGCGCCCTTCGCGGATCCGCACACGCACGCCGCACCCTGCCGCGCATTCGCGGCACGTGGTGGCGTAATACGTCGCGGTCCCCGGTATTTGGTCTTCGGGCTGAATCAGGTACGGAATGAGGCGTTCGGTCGGCTCGGGACCGATGCCGCAGGAGGACAACGCGGCCGCCCCGGCGCCGGTGACGCCCAGGACCTTCAGAAAGCGTCTGCGATCGAGCGAGTCGGTCATATCAGTAATGGCACACGCTACAGTCGCGCGTGACGTTGTTCTTGATGTGGCAGCGCACGCACCATCCCATGCGCAGCGTCGAGACCTGGGAAATCTGCGTCGTATGCTGCACGTCGCCGTGGCAAGTGACACACGCGTTGGTGCCGAGGGCCTTGATGTGACGCATGTGGGGGAAGCGCACGAACCCGGGCAAGGCGTGGACGCGAATCCACTCAGGCGGTTTCCGCTCCCGCCACGCGTCGCGCACCTTCTTGATCTCGGCTTGGTGCGACGGCGGGGTCCCTCCGATCAGCTGATGGCAGCCCATGCACGTCTGGAGCGACGGAATACCGGGTTCACTCGAGACCGACGCCGAGTAGTGACAGTACATGCACGGGATCTGGTCTTGGCCTGCATGGATGTCGTGGCGAAAGAAAATGGGCTGGCGCGGACCCTTGAGCTTACTGGTGTCGCCGGCGCTGAGAACGGGAGCCTGATACCGAGAAGACGAAGAAGCCGATTGTGCCTGCTGGCCGTTCACGGCCACAGGCGCCAGGGCGAGAATCAACACCACGACCGCAGCTGAACGCAGATGGCCTCTAATGGAGAATTAGGGGTGATCCGCTGGCCCCCGAATGTATTGCACCGGGGGAATTCAACACAAGGGCTATTCGGGACGTGCCAAGAGTTGATACTTCAGTCGGACGACGTCGACGAACGCCTGCACACCGTCGAGGTCGGCGAATTCCATCCAGCAGTGGCGCACGCCATCGGACAGCGTTCCGTCACGCACCGCCTGTTTGATGACGCGGGGCAATCCATTGGTCGCGCTGATCTCTTGTTCTTCGAGCCCCGACAACACGAACGTGCCGCTGACGCCCGACTGCATGGGGTGCAGGTAGCCCAGCTTGCGTCCGCCGACTTCGTACATCCACACCCATTTCCAGGTTGTGCCGAGGTAGACGACTTGTTCGGTGACGTGCCGCAGGCTGCGCAGCTCTTCGCGGGCTTTCTTGAACCGTTGAGCCGCGCGCGGGGAAAGGTCGCGGGTCGGTTGATCGGGCTTGGGCCGCTGGCGCGGGCTCAAGTACAGATGCGCGGCCCAGTAATCAGTCGTTGGCTTGATCATGGCGCCCCAATACTACGGGCGCCGTCAAGAGGCGAAATCGTGCCGGATCGAGCAGGCGGCCGCACGACTGCCCCGGCACCACCATGCGGCCGTCCTGCCCCATGGTCAGCTTGATGACGTCGCCGTTACGGCCGAACCAGCGGCTCGACGGCTCGAGATCGGACGGATAGACGAACAGCGGCAGGGACGCCGCCGCCAGCGCCGCCTGCGATCCGATGCCCGATTCCGGCATCGTGCCGGCCCATAGCTGGGCGCCGTAGCGCGCCGCCAGGTGGTAGAGGCGACAGACCTCGGTCAGGCCCCCGACCCGATGCACTTTGATGTTCCACACCTTGGGGCCATCCAGGGCCATGACTTGCCGGGCCGCGCGCGCGTCGCGCAGCGTCTCGTCGAGACAGACCGGCGTGCGGAGCATCCCGGCGAGACGCGCGTGGCCGACGAGCTCGTCGGGATGGAGCGGCTGCTCGATGTAGAGGAGGCCGGCGTCATCCAGTGCACGCAGCGCGGTCTCATCCCTCGGCCACTCGTAGGCGCCGTTGGCATCCACGGTCAGTGGCAACGTCGTCCCGGCCATGCCGGCACGGGCCGCCGCCACGGCCGCGATGTCCCACCCGGGCGCCACTTTGATCTTCACCCGGCGATACCCGCGCTGCACCGCCTCGTACACCCATTTCGTCAGGACTTCGGCGCGCCGCTCGGGCGGGATCCCGAGCGCCACGCCGCAATCGACTGCGCTCGCCGGCTTCACCGCCAGTCGTTCGCCGAGCAACGTGGCGAGCCCGGTGCCGCGGGCGTGTGCCTCGAGATCCCAGGCGGCCGTCTCCACGGCCGCGCGCGCGAACCAGTTCCCGCGCACGCCCTCGCGCAGCGCCGCATCGACCGCTTCCGGGAGCGGGCCGTCGAAATCGCGGCCTGTGACCCTCGGGAGCAGGACGCGCTCGATCAAGTCGCGAGCGCCGGCGAACGTCTCTTCTGAGTAGAACGGGAGCTCAAACGGGGGGCACTCGCCGTAGCCGAAATGCCCGGAGTCGTCGTGCAGCACGACGATCAGCGACCGGCGTGAGGGTATAGTGCCACCCGAGATGACGAACGGCTCGACGAGCGGAAGCGTGAGCTCGAACAGCTCAACGCGGGCGATGCGCATCGGGCAGAAGATCGAGGAAGTGGAGCTCGCCGTCACGCCGCTGCAACAGGCCTGCGGCCTCGCGCTCCAGCATGACGGCGATCAACCCGTCGCGGGGATCGAAGACCAGCGCATGCAGCGCCCGCTCGATGCGCGAACCGTCGGTCGCGGGATACTCCTCGAGTGGCAACTGGAAAAAAGTGTGGAGCTGGACGGACGAACAGCCGTGGATGGCGTATTCGACGATCATGCGACCGGTCGAAACATTGCCCGTGCCGCAGAGTTCCGGGATCCCCGGGCTTGCGCCCGGGGTCAGCCGAGCCAAGACCCGCAGGTTGCGATCGCTCAAGTCAACTCCGCCGTACGCAACGCCATGCCCCACATCGTAGAGTCGATTGAATACCACAAGCGCATCGGCTGCACTTGCCGCGTTCACCATCTCGCGCTGAAAGTCATCGTCGAACCTCGCATTCATCAGTTTCATCGCGAGGCGCACGTCGGCGTGCGCGCGGATCTGCTGCGGCACTTCGCGCAGCCAGCGCAGGATCTGGACCTTTTCATCCGACAGCTGATCGCCGGCAAGCGTGGGCGAGAAGTCCTTCTCGAGCATCAGCGGCGAGCGGCCCCACGCCTTGGCCAATGCACGCGTCGTAAATGCGTATTCGGCCTCGCGAAAGGGCTCATCCAACCGCGGCAGATGGTACTTCACGGACGGTACCGTCAGCAGCTGGCCGTCGCGGGTGAGATCCCAGCCCGTCCGGACCAACGCGAGATAATCGTCGAACGAGCGATCCCAGCCCCTGCCCTTCCAGGTCACGGTCCACCCGGCGCCGAGCCGCTCAACTTTCATCTTCGATTCACGAATCGCCCACGCCGCCATGGACTGCGCGCCGGCCTCGTCCTGCGCGATCACCGTCTTCAGTACTACAAACGCGAGGCCGGCCTCGGCGTCGGTCTCGAGTTGTCCGGTGTTGAGCGAGAGCTGGCCCGATCCCTTGCCAATGGGATGTGGCAGGGACTCATCGAGGTACCGGGCGGAGAGGTTGATGCGATAGGCGTCGCGGACGTGCGCGGGAAAGTCGCGCGGCAGCTCCCGCTTGAAGCGCTCGAAGTCGTCAGCGAGCGAAGCGAGCGAGGCGGAATTGCTCATCAGACGCCTGACCGCTCTGGACCAGTCGCGCGACCAGCTCGCCGACGGCCGGCCCGTGCTTGAAGCCGTGGCCCGAGCCGCCGCCGACCAGCCACACGTTCGCCGCCGCCGGATGACGATCGATGATGAAGTGCTCGTCCGGTGACTCTTCGTACTGGCAGACACGCGACTCGAGCAGCGGCGCGCCTTTCAATCCGGGGAATCGATACCCGAGATAATCGCGGGCGCTTTGGAGGGCTTCGGGACTCGGGACTCGGGACTCGGTAGTCGGATCGATGACGGGTCCTCTGGTATCGTCGGCGACTTTAAAGCCGCGCCACTCGTTGCCGGGAATGCCGTACATGAAGCGCGTGCCGTGATCCGCCCAGACGGGCAGCGCCTCCTCGGTGAAACGCCGGTCGCCCGGCGGTGTCCCGAAGAAGAAGACTTCCTGGCGCGTCGCGCGCACCTTGTCACCAATCACGTCAGGGAATAGCGGTCCGAGCCAGGGGCCGCACGCGAAGACGAAGCGGTCGGCCGTCAGCCGACTGCCATCCGATAACATCACACTCGAGAGCTCGCCGCCACTCGGAGCCGGCGGCTGGACACCGAGCTGGCGGTACTCTCCCCCTTCGGCGAGAAAACCCTCCAGCACCGACGCGCACGCCCGCCGCGCGGTGAGATAGCCGCCGTCCTTCTCCAGGATCGCCCACCGGACCTGCTCGCAGTTGATCTGCGGATAGCGGCGCGCCACCTCGGCGCCTTGCAGCTCTTCGAACGCGACGTGCGCGTCGCGCAAGATCGGCAGCGCCGCTTTCTCGTACTGGTCGTCGCTTTCGACGAGCCACAGGACGCCGATGCCGTGGTAGAGCTGCCGGTGCCAGCGGGCCTGCTGTTCTTTCCACAGCGTGAGCGCGCGCGCCGCCATCCGGGTATAGACCGCCCGTGGCCCATAGGTCGCGCGAATGACTCGCGTCTCACCGCCCGAGCTCGCGCGGGAGTTGCCGGGTCCCCACGCGTCGAGGAGCGTGACGCGCACACCCTGGCGACGCAGAAACAACGCCGTCCAGCCGCCGAACGCACCCGCGCCGACGACGACGACGTGCGGGGGGGGTTGCTTAGGTCTTGGCACCCAGCCTCCGAGGGCGGCCGCCACCGCCGCGCCAGATTTGAGAAATGACCGCCGCTCTAACGTACTCGCGCCTCGCGCACCGCGCGGCGCACTGTTTCCCGCTCCGACGCCGGCAACTCGGGACCCCACGGATCGTCGCAGGCGTCGTCCGGAATCACGCCATCGGCGGCAAGCGCCCAGAGCATGCGGCGGATATAGCCTTCCATGGGTTCGGTGAAGGTGACTTGTGAAAAGGCGTCCAACTGCGTGGCGAGGCGTTGAAAGGCGTGGTCGTCGCGCTTCATGTGGGCGCCCAGGAGTGCTGTTTGCACGTCCGTGAGTGCCGCGCCCATTCCGATCAGGGCCGCGCGCGCTCCCATCATCAGCGAGTAGCCGAGAAAGCGGTCTTCGCCGGTGATCAGCAGCTTCTCCGGATGATCGCGCATCAGCGCCGCGATTCGTTGAAACGTCATGACGGAATCCAGCGTCGCCACCTTGATGCCGAGCACTCCTGGAAGGGACAGAATCCCGTGGAGCGTGGCGTCATCGTAGGACACGCCGCCCGCGGCTTCATAGAGATAGAACGCGATGACCGGGAGCTCGCAGGACAGGTCGGCGTGAAACGCCACGGGATCATCGTGCCGGGGGAACGCCAACAAGGCATCGGCACCACCTCGCGCCGCTTCACGGGCCATGTCCAGGCTGTTCGCACCCGCGACGATCACTTTTTGCGGGAGCGCCGTGCGCCAGCTCTCGAGAACCAGACTCCGCTGTGAAGGCGAGAGGTGGGGTCCCCGCCCGGTGTGCGCCCAGACGGCGACACCGGCGACGATCTGCGTCGCCATCCAGTGCGCGTAGTCGCTCTGTGCTGTCTCGTGAATCGTCGACCCGCGGAACGGCACGGGAACCGCTGGAATGAGTCCCCACTCCAGGCGCTGCCGAATGGTGGCACGCGTCAGGACATCAACCCCTGGAGATTCGTCGATTCGATCGCGTCACGCGCTTCGCGCTTCACATCGAGCAGATCGAGCTTCGCGACGCTCGTCTCGGGCAGCCGGAGCGGCTGTCCGGTGCCGAACACGAACCGCTCGAAGCCGATCGTGTCGAGCAGCGTCGCGAGATGATCTTCGGGCGGGCCCCAGATCCAGCTGATGTCCCACCAGATGCGTCGCGCCTCCTCGGGCGTCGAGCCGAAATGCGCTTCCTCGATGAACGCGCGGTCGGCGTGTGTCACGACGAGCCGCACGTCCGAATCGCTGCGGATCAGCGCGCGCACGGCCGCCGCGGGCAGCTCGGCGACGTGGTCGTTGGGATGGCGCTGGCGCCCGTCCTCGAGCCGGACGGCGAGCATGAGGGGCATGCGCGCCGCACCGCAGGCAGCGGCGAGCACGCGCATTTCGCCACCCGAGGGCTCGAGCCCCAAATAGAGAGGGTCACAGCGGACCGCCGGCGCACCCGCGTTCGCCGCGTCGGCGAGGACCTGTTCCCATTGCGCGAGACCGGGATGAACGGTCGGCACCGGCCTGAAGCGCTTGTCC
>Ga0070698_100006578_pt1 | contig 12604 bp, 11 predicted proteins | sample KBSK1502metaG_FD_65477 | JGI IMG/M metagenome (GOLD analysis project Ga0070698, IMG submission 65477) | Corn, switchgrass and miscanthus rhizosphere microbial communities from Kellogg Biological Station, Michigan, USA - KBS K1-50-2 metaG | ecosystem: Host-associated > Plants > Roots >... | reverse complement strand
CAGCGAATGTATCGGCGCGGGAATGCGGCCACCGCGCCGGATGAAGCCGGCAGAAGAAAACGCATTCACGGCCATGATCGGCGCGCTGCCAAGTAGCCCGCCAAACTCAACCAGTTCGCCCACCTCGCGACCAGGGACGGGAATAATTCGCACCGCTGTCGTCTTATTATTCATCACTCCGATCGCCATTTCGTCGGCAATGATTGCGGAGATCGTTTCGGCCGAAGTTGAGCCCGGCACGGCAACCATATCGATGCCAACTGAACAAACACTGGTCCAGGCTTCGAGTTTGTCGAGAGACAGCGCACCGAGCTGCGCCGCTTCGATCATTCCCGCATCTTCAGAAACCGGAATGAAAGCGCCGCTCATGCCGCCGACGGATCCGCTCGCCATTGCTCCGCCCTTCTTCACCGCGTCAGTGAGCAAAGCAAGCGCCGCGGTCGTGCCGTGTGTTCCCGCTCTCTCAAACCCCATCGCCTCGATGATGTTGGCCACGGAATCACCAGGCACCGGAGTCGGGGCGAGTGATAAATCAATAATGCCGAAAGGAATTCCGAGTCGGCGTGCGGCTTCCCTGCCCACCAGTTCACCGGCGCGCGAAAGTTTGAACGAAAGCTTTTTGATGATTTCGGCCAATTCCTGTAGCGGAAGATCGGGAGCGGCGTGTCTGACGGCGTAGTTAACAACTCCAGGTCCGGAGACGCCGACATTGATGACAGCCTCGGGCTCGCCGACGCCATGAAAAGCCCCGGCCATGAAGGGATTGTCTTCAACCGAATTTGCAAAGCAGACAAACTTTGCGCAAGCGATGCCGCCTTCATGGCTGGTGCGTTCGGCGGCCTCCTTGATGATAATTCCCACCTGTCGCACCGCGTCCATGTTGATGCCGGCACGCGTGGTCGCGACGTTGACAGATGAGCACAACCTCTTCGTGACCGAGAGCGCTTCAGGAATGGAACTCAAAAACTCGCGCTCGGAATCGGTGGCTCCCTTGTGCACCAGAGCAGAATAGCCACCAATAAAATCAACGCCGACTGAGGCCGCAACCTCGTCAATCGCGCGCGCCAGTTCCACCGGATCGCCGTTGGCGCCCTCGGTAATCATCGAGACCGGAGTTATCGCGATTCTTTTGTTGGCAATGCGTATCCCAAACTCGTCGCCGATCGTATCGACAGTTTGTACCAGGTCATCAGCGAAGCGGTGAATCTTTTCGACAGCACGTTCGGCGGTGCGGGTAATTGTTTCCGCAGCGCAATCGCGCAAACTAAGCCCCAGCGTTACTGTGCGAACGTCAAGGTGCTCCATTTCCGTCATGGCGACGGTTTGCAGGATTTCTGCTTGCGAGTACTCCATAAATAGTTTCAAGTTTCAAGTTTCAAGTCCATGCCTTTTTAACTTGGACTTGAAACTTGGAACTTGAAACTTCCTAAGCAATGAACTTATTCAAAATGACAATGACGAGAAACAGCACAAAGACGATGATGGCAACCAACACAAAGCGCAAGCCGGGATCGTTTCCTGCCTCATCCAAAACCACGCTGGAGACTTCACGCACCTTCTGGACGCGATGAATTACGTCGCCTTCAACGTCACGAGCGATCGTGGTAGCCCGTTGAATTCTTGCTCCCACTGCGCCACGCACACCGGGACTGACTGGAGCCTGTGTCGTTCTTTCAGGTCTCTCAATCACCATCGTGTCAGACATTGATCGCGACTCATCCGGTGCTTCAGGTATGTCTTCCGGTCTCTCAATCGCGATGGTGTCGGACATGGATTTCTGCGACGACTCGCTGCTTTTGCTTTCCAGAGGAGCGGTAGTTTTGGAAGTGGTTTCCGGCTCGGCAGCATTCCGCTTTTCTCGTGGAAGTTGTGGGTTACCGCATTGCGGGCAGAAGAGCGCTACCTCGCGAATTGATGCGCCGCAGATGGGACAGCGTCGAGCAATTTCTGGTTCAATCATGCGAGTAAATAGTAAATGGTAAATAGTGAATAGTCATTACGTCTTGTTGTTGCGGTGCATTGCCGGCGACGTTCACGAAGTTTACTTCATCCTCCATTTACCATTCACCATTTACCATTCACTAAATTCTATGCATCGCGTTGAAAAGATCCTCTCGCTGCGCATAGATCCGGACGCCAAGTTTTTCACCTTCGCTCCGCAGGCGCTCCTTTAGTTCGGAGGCGCTCTCCCGCGCGCGCGCGCTGTTGGCGATGATAACCATAGCAAACTTCCCCTGCACCACCGTCTGGTTTATATCAACGATGCTGCAACCGGCTTCGGCCAGTATCTGAGCGACTCCAGCAACAATTCCAGGATGGTCTACCCCAAACACCGAAATGATCATCCGGTCGGCGGCACCTTCAGCAGACTGCGACGCGGCGGACCCACTTGAGGGAAAAGACTGTAGAGAGGAGTAAGACGATCCGTTCGCGCGCAAAAGCGGTTCGACTTCGCGGTAAACTTCCGTGACCAACTGTTCGACGGTTTGCTCATCCGCCGCGGCGCCGAGGCGACCATAGACGGCCTGGGTCAGCCGGTAGATCAAATCTTCGTTAGCCATATAATAAAAGTGATGAGTACCTGAGTGATGAGTACTGAGTAACTGTCACAGTCGCCGTCGTTCTTTCACTCAGTACTCATCACTCAGTACTCATCACTGGTTTCATCGTCTTCCATTATCGCGGGCCAGCTTTACCGCCGCCTCGCGCATTTCTTCTGAGGCCGTATCCGTGATGTCTACGCGATCAACGATCCCTACGACTGCGGCTTCGATAGCCATTTCCTGATTGCCCATCGCCGTGCGCGCCGCTTTGCCAAAAGCACAAATCACCATCTCTCCCGTGCCGGCGCCCAGCCGGTCGGCCACGATGACGATATTTCGGGTTGGTTCTTTTTCCAGATCGTAGGGGTGTACTACCAGAAAGCGAATGCCTTCAAGGTCGGGAGTCTTCTTGGTAGACCAAACTGTGCCGACGACTTTTCCCAGGAACATAAGTTTCAAGGTCCAAGTTTCAACTTGAAACTAGCCTTTGGCGAAGATCTCCGCCGGCTCGCCGATGTCGCGGGCTGCGGGAGTGATAATTGTCTTCGCGTTGATGTAGATCTTCTCGCCTTTTTGAATCGCGCGTCTGACGTCGTCTTCACTCACGAAGTCGACCGTCTTGTTGCCGTTTGCGGAATGGGTGCTCCCAGAGCTGGCCTGAGACGAAGCGCGCGAAACTTCGGCGCCGCCGGATCGTCCGCCATTCCCCGATGGCCTGGACTCTTGCTGGCGTCTCTCGGCTGGCCCTGAATACATACTGCCGGCTTCAACTTCGACCTCGCTGGTTGGTTGCTGTCGTGTCGGCCTTGCTTCGCTTACCTGCTGCTCTGGTTGGCGCCCTGCAAGGAATCTGTCGACTATCGCGGCAATATCTTCACGGTTGATCTTGCCCGCAGTCGCTCCAGCTCCAGGCTGCGGTTGGGGTGGCGGCGCAGTTGCAGCATAAACCGGCGCCGGCGCGGGGACAGTAGCCGCTGAAGCCGAAGCTGCCGGCCGCTTACTCTTCACAGGTCTCACTTCAAACGCCACTCGCTTGATGTCCAGTAGATGCAATGGCGAAACATTGTCTGAAGTTACGTTGCCGCCCCAGGAACCGCAGCCCAGGGTCATCGATGGCGGCAGCGCAGTCGAGAACCCAATCGCCCCGTGAGTTGTTGGAGTATTAACTGTGATACGTGAGGCCGGCATCTCGCCGCCAAAACGCACCGCGGCTTCGCGCGAACGAGTATGCACACCCGCAGTGTGGCCCATGCCACCATAGCGCAGGATTTCATAGCAACGCTCCGCGCCGCGCGTTAAGCCGTCGACGACGTAGAACGCGAGGATGGGCGAAAGCTTTTCCATCGACAGCGGAAATTCACGTCCCACACCACCGACGTCAACCATCAAACAGCGCGTGCCGGAAGGAACGTTCAGACCCGCCAGCTTCGCAATTACTTCAACAGACTTTCCTACAATCCCCGGATTTAGAGAGCGTTGCGGAGTGGCTACTACTTTGGCGAGTTGGTCGGCTTCGGCGGCGGAAAGAAAATGTCCGCCCTGCGCCCTAAACTGTTCCCTAACTCCTTTCTCAATCGGAGCATCACAAACTACAGCTTGTTCAGAGGCGCAGATGGTTCCGTTGTCGAAAGTCTTTCCAGTCAAAATATCCTGAACTGCTTTGGGAACGTCGGCAGTTCTTTCGATGAAAACGGGAACGTTTCCGGGACCGACACCGAATGCAGGTTTTCCGGATGAATATGCCGCGCGTACCAGTCCAATGCCGCCGGTGGCCAGGATGACGGCTGTTTGCTTATGCTTCATCAACGCTTCAGTGCCTTCGATGGTCGCCGTCGTCATACAGGCAATGGCGTCTGCCGGCAATCCTTCTTTGATTGCTGCTTCGCGCATCTCTCGCACGGTTTCATTAATACAACGCGCGGCGGACGGATGGGGTGAAAGCACAATTGCGTTTCTGGATTTGATCGCGATCAGGACTTTGAAGATTGCCGTGGAGGTCGGATTGGTAGAGGGTATGATGCCGGCAACGACACCCCTCGGACTGGCAATTTCTACAACGTCTTTTGACTCTGACACGACGCCGACTGTGCGCAAACCTCGGAAGTAGTTCCAGACGTCTTCGGCAGCAAAACGGTTCTTCTCTCGCTTGTCATCCGGGATTCCGAAACCGGTTTCCTCCACCGCCATTGCGCCGAGTCGGGCGGCTTCGCGAAGGGCGGCTCTGGACATGGCCTCGCAGATTCGATCGATCTTTGCCTGGTCAAATTTAACGATCTCAGCCTGCGCCTTATAAGCGCCTTCGACCAGGTCCCGCGCCTGCTGAACTGATATCAGGTCCTTATCTGCGGACATGACCAACCCCCTCAACGATTGCCGAACTCCGATTGCCGATTTCCGATTGAAGAGTTCTTTTCTTCAATCAGCAACCTGCAATCAGCAATCCGCAATTATCTTGCCTTTTCCTTATTTCCCTCTCGCGCGCCTTGAAGCGATCGTCCCTGATCGCCTTCGCCCAACTGGCCGCGAGCGCCACCACCAAGAGCACGTTCGTCAGGACTTAAGCCTGTTCGTCCGTCGACAGGTAAGACGCGCTCGACTTCAGCATGTGGGCGGGGAATCACGTGAACACTAATCAATTCACCGACTCTACGCGCGGCTGCCGCACCGGCGTCAGTTGCTGCCTTGACTGCGCCAACGTCACCGCGAACAAATATCGTCACGTAACCGGCGCCGATATATTCTTTTCCCAACAGGGTAACGTTCGCGGCTTTGACCATTGCGTCAGCGGCTTCCACGGCTCCGACGAAGCCTTTGGTCTCCACCATTCCGAGTGCTTCTAAGGGCATCTCATGTAACCTCACTTTTTATTGTTGTAGAAATTAAAGTCGACGTTAATTGCTGGCGCAAACCTATCACCGCAAGCGCGAAGAATCAAGAGACGCCACGGATTCAGGATGCAGAAGTAAGAGTTTCAAGTTCCGGGTTCCAAGATTCGCGTCAAGAACGTGTAACTTACCTGAAACTTGGAATTTGGAATTTGAAACTCTATTTAGAAAGTTTGACACGGTTTAGCAACGCAAGATATATTCCCACAAACAATTAGGGTCTTGACCGTGCGGGCTAAACCGCCTCCGATTCCAGCAAACTAGGTTGCAGTCTATTTCTAACTGGTGTCCAACGAGGCTCACATCCACCTAAGCATTAAGCAGAAGGCTGAAGCAGACTGGTGATGGAAGCTACTATCGGTGAGCAGTTACGACTTGCACGCGAAGGCCGTGGCATTCCGCTACGCGAGATTTCCGACCAGACGCGAATCTCGATGCATTACCTCGAAGCGATTGAATCGAATGATTACAAGCGACTGCCAGGCGGGATTTTCAATCGCAGCTTCGTAAAGGCCTATGCCCGCTACGTCGGCTACGACGAAAAAGCTGCGATTGAAGGCTATACGCGCTACATGCGTGATTCGGGAGACTCGGGGGAAGAGGTTGCTACCACACCCTATCATTCAAAGGTGTATACCGATGCTCCAGCGACGCGCTCCCCTGTTTTGACCGTCGTGCTGGCAATTGTGATTCTGGCAATTCTAACGGCGTTAGCCCTAAGCGTGGTTTACTGGGTACAGCGACGCTCCGCAAATTTGCATCGTGAAACGCCGCTCAACGCGAGTTTCCTAAGCGTTCGTGCCTTCCCTGTAGGCGTCGCTGCTGGTCCGGATATTCGGAAAACTGATTACGAACTGTTCCTGCAATAAGTGTTGGCCGGCGGAGTTTGTGCCCGAGGGCACAGTACACAAGCGTGCGTGCGCTTGTCAGGAGTCTCGCCAAAACCTCGTCGGCACTAGAAACTATTTCAAAACTGCCCGCTCGGATAGCGGGCAGTTTTGTTTTTGTCAATAAGGTTCTGTTACGTTGTTCCCATACTTCGTGTTGTTCGTGTCTGAGATTAACCGGTTGAAGCATCAGCTACGAACGAATATTTCTTTTCATAACGCATCTTTAAGGAGTCAATTACCCACATGATCTCAGCTGAAATACCCGAGGGTCTAACTTTCGATGACGTCCTTCTGATCCCGGCTCGCTCTGACGTTCTGCCAAACGAAACTGACACCTCGACGCAATTCACTCGGAATATCCGCCTTCACATTCCTCTCTGTTCCTCCGCGATGGACACGGTGACTGAAGCTGCTCTGGCAATTGCGCTGGCACAACAGGGTGGCATCGGTGTGATTCATAAAAACCTGAGTGTCGAGCGGCAGGCGGAAGAAGTGGACAAGGTAAAGCGTTCGGAGTCAGGCATGATTGTCGACCCAATCACCATTCTTCCCACCAAGCCGGTGCGCGAAGCCCTGCAGATAATGGAGCGGTTTCACATCAGCGGCGTGCCGGTAGTGGACGAGGACGGTCACCTCGTCGGCATTATTACCAATCGCGATCTGCGGTTTGAGACACGCTTCGAGATTCCCGTGTCGGAGGTGATGACCAAGCAACCGCTGGTCACGGTTCCGGTTGGCACGACACTCGAGCAGGCGAAGGCCGTGCTGCAAAAGCATCGAATTGAAAAACTTCTCGTCGTCGATGACGACAAGCGTATCAAGGGCCTAATCACCGTTAAGGACATTCAAAAGGCGATTAAGTATCCGACTGCCGCGAAGGACGATTTGGGGCGTTTACGCGTTGCCGCCGCGATTGGCGCTACTGGCGACTTTCGCGAACGCGCCGATGAGTTGGTAAAGGCACGCGTCGATTGTTTAGTCATCGACACAGCTCACGGACACTCATTGCGCGTGATCGAGGCGGTACGTGAAATCAAGCAGCGACATCCCGACACTGATTTGATCGCCGGCAACGTTGGCACTACTGAGGGTTCGCGAGAGTTGATTGACGCCGGCGTTGATGCCATCAAAGTCGGTATCGGGCCTGGCTCTATTTGCACCACACGTGTGGTGACTGGCGCCGGCGTGCCGCAAATAACTGCCATCCAGTCGTGTGTTAAAGCGGCGCGGGCCGGTAACGTGCCGCTGATCTCCGATGGCGGCGTCAAGTTTTCCGGCGACGTCGCCAAGGCTATTGCGGCCGGCGCCGACGTGGTGATGATTGGATCGCTTTTCGCCGGCACGGAAGAAGCCCCGGGGGAAGTGATTTTGTTTCAGGGTCGCTCGTTCAAAACTTACCGCGGCATGGGCTCGCTTGGGGCCATGCGCGAAGGTTCACGCGATCGTTATGCGCAAGAGATGGCCGAGAGCGAATCGAAACTTGTACCTGAAGGAATTGAAGGCCGCGTAGCCTACAAAGGCACGATCGCAGAGATGACTACACAACTGGTCGGCGGCCTGCGCTCTGGAATGGGCTACACCGGTTGCCGCTCGATCAAAGAGTTTCAGGAGAAGAGCAAATTCATTCGCATCACCTCGGCCGGTCTGCGCGAGTCGCACGTGCACGATGTGATCATCACCAAGGAAGCGCCAAACTACCGGCTCGAGTGATACCCCTCGGTGCGTCTTTCAATTATTTGCGTTTTCATTCTCATTGACTGCTTTTCGCACTTGTAATACTCTTGCCGCCCAAGTAGGCAGCCAACAACGCGCTCCAAGCCGTTACAAGTCCCGAATGTGCTGCCAATACTTTTCCACCCGCGGACTTGTCATCGGTTACTGACCAGCCGCTTTCCGTCTCCTTGTTAGAGCTTGCATTTTTTTCCGCATAGTAATTCTCCTGAATCACTATCAGCCTGGAAACTACGCCGCCCCATTCAAGGAAGAATTAACTAGGAGGTTCTCCTGATGCTTCGCACCTTTTACCCGATAGATTGTTTTAGGCTGGTTATCATGGTTGCTTGTTTGACAATGGCGGGCACCGTGTTCAGCCAAACTTCAACGATGATCTATCAAGGTCGTCTGACCGATGGCGGCACGGCGGCCAACGGAATTTATGACTTGCGGTTCACACTCTGGGATGCAGTGATCCTCGGCAACCAGATACCGGTGGGTTCGCCGATTACATTGACGAAGACGGGCGTTAATGTCACAAACGGCGTCTTCACGGTGCCGCTCGATTTCGGCGCCAATAGCTTTCCCGGTGCGGATCGTTATCTGGAAATCAGTGTCAAGCATCCTGCCGATGCTACCTACACTCCGTTGGCGCCGCGACAGCAACTCGCTTCTTCGCCATATTCGATTCGCACATTGTCGGCTTTAACGGCGGACTCGGCACCGGCGGGCACGCTTACGGGTACGACTCTCAATAGCAGCGTGACGGCATCGTCATTGACGAGCGTTGGCACGTTGACCAATCTCACGGTCACCAATCCGATAGCCGGCAGTGTAACGGGCAACGCCGCCAACGTTACCGGCACGGTGGCGGTTGCAAACGGCGGGACCGGTGCCGCAAACGCTACCAACGCCAGGACGAACCTCGGGCTTGGAACTTTGGCAACTGTCTCGCCGACAGGCACAGCAAACGCTACTACCTTCTTGCGCGGCGACAATGCCTGGGCCTTACCTGCGGACAGTACTTTTTTCAATCAATTCAGTAATCCGGGCGGCGCAGGCGCTTCGACCGTGTTCATAGCCGTAAGCGGCGGCGGGACTTTTACTTCTAATGCCGTCGCTAATGTGATGGCCGTCCCGTGCACCTTCGACGCTCTCCGGGTGGCCGCGACTATAACGTCGAATGCGGTTTCCGACGATATAAGTTTAACGTTACTGGTAAACGGCGGCTCCAGCGGATTGACAACGGGCACATTCAATGTCAGCACTCTGAATACGACAGTCCTTGCCAACGACACCGCTCATTCGTTTGCGGTTGCAGCCGGTGACAGGGTTTCCATTCAGCTTACTCAAACAACCGGAACTCCCGTTATAAGAATCGCTACGACAGTTCATTGCCATTAACTAAAGCATCGTTCCCGATCCGACTAGTTAATCAAAACGGAATCTCTATCTGACACTAAAACGCTGAGCCATCTCCCAAACGCCCGCGAACCGTCGTCACGAATGTACTGATGAGAAACAAATTATGAACATCTCGCCCAACAATCGCTGGCGCTGTTTGTCTTGCCTGGTCATGCTGGTCAGCGTCTTTGCGCTTAGATCGTTTGCACAATCGAGCGGCGGTAGTTTCACAATATCTTCGCACGTCGTTGCCGGAGGCGGCTGTGGCCCGAACGGTAGTGGTGGCTGTACGTCGAGTATTGGCAGCGGCAATCTTGTGGTTACCGGTACAGCAGCGGAGCCAGGTGCGGCAGACCTCTCGCGCCAAGCGCCATTGTCCTTGCGAGGCGGGTTCTGGTACACGACGCTGGGAGCGTCGCCCACGGCAACGACCGGCACCGTCAACGGACACATCGTTGACGCTCGCGGCCTCCCGGTGGAAGGCGCCGTAGTAAGACTGAGCGGCACGCAGAACCGCAAGTTCATCACCGACGCGAATGGCTACTATCGCTTCGACAATGTAGAAACCAACGGCTTCTACACCGTCACGCCTTCGCGCGCCAACTACAGCTTCAGTCCTACGGAGCGTTCGTTCAGTCAGGTTGGACAAGCCACGGAAGCAACCTTCAGCGCGAGTGCGGCGAGTAGCGGACTGGTCAATCCTTTAGACACACCGGAGTACTTCGTGCGTCAACACTATCTCGATTTCCTGAATCGCGAACCGGATGAAGCCGGCTTCAACTTCTGGAGCGATCAGATAATCGGATGTGGCGCCGACCAGGGCTGCATCGAGCGGAAACGCGTGAACGTTTCGGCGGCATACTTCCTTTCGATCGAGTTCCAACGAACTGGCGGTGTGGTCGATGGAGTCTACCGCGCCGCTTACGGGGCTCGTCCAGACTTTGCGCACTTCCTGCCTGACACACGCGCGGTTGGGAACGGGGTTCGAGTGGGCATCGACGGGTGGGAAGCTGTGCTGGCCGCAAACACGGAAGCGTTTGTTAACAGCTTCGTCAATCGAGCGGAGTTCCACGCGGCTTACGACAACCTAAGCGATAGTCAGTATGTCGACACGCTTATTTCGCACACCGGAGTGAGCTTCACTGCGGCGGAGCGCGATGCGCTGTTGAGTGGACTGGGTACAGGCACGATGACACGAGCACAGGCGCTCAGGAGTATTGCGGAGAACAATAGTTTCGTCAGTGCGAAGTTCAACGAAACGTTTGTGATGATGGAATACTTCGGTTACCTGCGACGCGACGCCGATGCCAGTGGCTTCGCGTTCTGGCTGAACAAGCTGAACCAGTTCAACGGCAACTTTGAACAAGCGGAAATGGTCAAGGCGTTCATCGTCAGTGGTGAGTACCGCAGCCGCTTTCCGAAGTAGTGACTTGGAGTGCGCTATTAATTTTGGAGTGCGCTGACCTGTCAGCGCTTTGGTCGGCTGCGACCTGTCGCAGCCATTTTGCGAGTAGACTCTAGCCGGGATTGCGGCGTCAGGCCGCCCGCAGACCAAAGCGGCGACAGGTCGCCGCACTCCAAAAGAGTGACTGCGGATTCGCGGCAAATTTGCTCGCAGCCCCGACTACCCTCACCTATAAGCAACGCAGCGCAGTCTTATCTATATCCTGAAGGTCCGACGTTCGCGCCGGTTTGAAATAGTAGCGCCCTGACGAGTTCCAGGTCTTTTCGTCAAAACTCCGCCGCGCACCGCAGCTAATACAGACACGATACGTTTCGCCATGTCTCGAAAAAGGACGGCTCATTTCGGCATGTTGGCAACCAAACAACTCACCAAACCAACTACCTACCGTGGAAGCAACGCTCGCAAGTCGTTCCCGTCCACCGTGCGAATAGGTCTCCAGAGTTCCTAATACTGCTGACATACTTCTCTCCTTGCTGCACTCATTTGCTGCTGTCCGACTGAGCTTTAGCAAACTAAGTGCCCGAGACCGTCAAGATGAGGCGTGGGTCGACAAATTCAGAACCGGGAGCGGTAGCGACCGGGTCGAACACTCAGCCAGGCTTCATCTTGCCTGCACTTATACGCCAAGTTGACTCCATGACCGGTCGCTACCGCTCCCGGTTCTGTATTTGCCAACCCACTGAAGATTCTTATCGCTCTAGGAGGCTATTTCTTTTCCCATTGGCAGATCACTGCCAACGAGAAAGTCCGGGAGTGAAAGCTCGCGAGCATCTTTTCCAGACGCATGATGGCGGGTGAGTAAATCCGTTTCAGCCATAAAGGCACACGGAAGATCATCGAATTAAGGACCAGCAGATAGGCCACGCTGCCAACGTGCTTTTCAGTGTTGAATTCAAACAAGTCAGCACATTCACACTTCAATGCCTCGATGTCCAGCGATTCTTCGTTTTCAGCGAAGAGTGAATCGTGCCGGTACCAAAGAGTTCTGAAGCGGTTGAAGGCTGACTCCTTGTGCGGTTCGGTAAAGCAGAAGGTCCCACCCTTCTTTAAGAGGCGGTGAATCTCACGCAGCGCCTCCAGGAGGTGCGGGTGCAGATGATGCAAACCCATGACGACAACAATGCAGTCAAAGGATTCGTCGGGCAATCCCGATTCAGTAATCGAAGCACAAAAGGCTTCGCAGTTGGGCCAGCGTTCTTTAAAGCTCGCGATCGCTTCATCAGAAATATCCACGCCGGTAACCAATGCTTTCTTTTGCCTGAGCAGATATTCGGTCGCATGACCACTACCGCTCAACGCCTCCAGCACCTGCCTGCCCTCGAGGTCCAACCCCGCGAGTAACGGTTCGTACAAAAACCTCTCGCGATAAGTCAGACCATCAGGGTCGCCGTATTGGGCTTCATATTCGGCGCCAATCCGGTTGTAGTGTTCTCTCTGATCGGCTTCAGCTTGCATAAGAAAAGTAATTTTACGTCGCCGTCTTAATTGGCGGCGGAATTCTTCTGCTCTCCCCCAATTGGTCGCGCGATCAAGAGGGCAACCGAGAGACTCAATAGCGGGCCGATGATATTAAAAGTTGCGCGTCCCACGGTCCCGCCGGCATTACTATACGCTCCCAATATGATTGCAAGTATCCCCGTGATGATCGCTGCCGCTCGCCAGGCCCTCGGGAAAAACTTTAGGCGCCAAACTCCAAGGGGTATC
>Ga0070698_100006577_pt1 | contig 12607 bp, 7 predicted proteins | sample KBSK1502metaG_FD_65477 | JGI IMG/M metagenome (GOLD analysis project Ga0070698, IMG submission 65477) | Corn, switchgrass and miscanthus rhizosphere microbial communities from Kellogg Biological Station, Michigan, USA - KBS K1-50-2 metaG | ecosystem: Host-associated > Plants > Roots >... | reverse complement strand
TTCGAAAAGGACTCTGCTGATTATAGCGAACTCAGTTTCCCTTACTTTACCGGGAATCGGTTTCTACTGACTGGGAAAAGTGTGGCTCAAATCCTCAACGCCCCTGAGCTTTTACCCAGTGGAAATCTGCTGCACTTTCGTGATTGGGAGTATGGGCTGACGTTCACGTTACCTAATGATGCCACGACAACAGCTCTGGGATTCGATTATGCCTCCCAGGAAGGGTGGCAATTGACCGTTCGCAATATTGACATCATCCTTCCCAGTGGAAGAAACCAATTTGTCGGCATCGTCTTATACGAAGGCCCGACAAAGGAATTTAGACTTATGGGCCCCAACACTGCTCAGGGTGGATTGTCGGTTGATAACATCTCGTACATTCCCTGATTTCACTGGAACAGAATTGAAAAAGGGTGGTTTGTCTTTTGATGCAAGTGGGATGAACTAAATATGGGTTTTCCCATTGGTTCTTGACCAAACTGAGGGCGGTAAATTCGTATCCAGAATGATCTGTTTCGAGCCTATGCCAAGGGAACAAAACCGCTCTCAGCTGAGCGCGGTTAGATAGGAAAGCGATTTTTCCCCTTTGGAGGCAAAATAATTAAAAATAGCAGTAGTATTCGTTTATTTTTTAAGACAAATCGCCTGTAGAACCTCCAGTCGGAGGTTACTTTTACCCCAATATTTCTGCCAAAGCAGGAGAATTTGAAGGATTCAGTTGAGTGAGGGTAAGAGGCTTTTTATTTTTAAGATTCTGAGTATACTAATTATATCGTTATTCACGGTTTCGCCAAAGGAATACATGTTGACAGAGAACAAAGTTAGGGTAGGCAATGTAGAGAACGTCAGTGGGGAACTTAACATCGCGGGCCGGGACATCTATAAAGGTTATACTGCTGAACAAGTCTCTATACTGCTCACTCAGATTACTTCCACGTTTCAACCCAAAGGATTCGATGGGCGCTGTCCATATAAAGGGCTGGATGTATTTGAAGAGGAGGATACGGATCTGTTTTTTGGGCGCGAGAAATTGGTTGAAGATCTTGTTAATCGTGTGAAGGTGTCTCGCACAATCTTTATCACAGGTTCCTCGGGAAGCGGAAAATCGTCACTGGTGCGCGCAGGATTGATGCCTGCTTTGAAGCAGGGTGTTATTAAGAACAGTGATCGCTGGCTGTATGAAACCATGAAGCCAGGACCTGATGCGCTCACTCAATTGGGGCGCGTGGCCTCAGGCCTGGCAGGCACACTTGGCGCCGGAGAAGAGATCCGTACAAAGGGCTTGAGCGACGCAACGATTCTGGCGCAGTGGTGTGAGGTCGCTTTGAAGGATAGCCGTGAGAAGCGTGTCGTCATTTTTATCGATCAATTTGAAGAGGTCTTCACACAGATCAGCAAAGAAGAAGAACGGGTGGCTTTTCTCAATTTACTGTTACATGCGGCAACGCTGGAGAACGGACGTGTCATCCTTCTGTTTGCCATGCGCTCCGACTTTATCTCAAACTGCTCCACCTACCCGGGACTCAATGCAATCCTAAACCAGCAGTTCATTCAGATCGGTGCGATGCAGCCTGACGAGCTGGTGAGCGCTATTGCACAGCCTGCTTTACGCGTCGGCTTGCATATCGACCCAGACCTGATCGCCCAAATCATCAACGATATGGAAGGAGAACCGGGCGCATTGCCATTGATGCAGTTCGCTTTGAAAGATTTGTTTGATACGGAACAAGCCAAGGGTGGATTAATTGCTTTGAAGATCGATGATTATTTGCAACGCGGTGGAATCCGTAAAGCCCTCGAACGGCATGCCGACGCGGAATTTAATAAGCTATCGAAAGCTGAAAGACTACTCACCGAAAATCTTTTTAAGGGGCTTGTGGAAATTGGCTCTAACACACCGGATGCCCGTCGCATCGCACATTTTGAAGAATTTGTTTCTGCTGATACCAGCTCCATTGCATTCGAATCCGTGGTGCGAAGACTTGCAGATGCCCGGTTGATCAGCACGGATGAAAACAACCTCACCGGACGTACCATCACACTGGCACACGAAAAGTTGATCGAGGCCTGGCCCTGGCTAAGGCAACTGGTCAACGATAACCGCCAGTTCATGCAATTGCAGAATCAGATCCTCGAAGATGCGATCGAGTGGGAGAAGCAGGGCAAGGACAAGAGTTATCTATATACTGGTACAAGACTAATCGGTATGCAGAAAAGGCTGCGTGATTTTCAGATAAAAAATGAAAAAGCAAAGCTATTCTTAGATGCCAGCCAAGCTGCACACCGCCACAACCAGTTTCAACGCGGTTTCAGCGCTGGTTTGCTGCTGATGATGGGAGTGGCGATCTACTTTGCAGTCATCCGTCCTTTATTGAGTTCTGAACTAAATTTGCAGCCGGTCGACCTGGGAGGGGCAGGTGTGAATGCTCTCCAGATTTTGCCGGATGGCACAGTTTACGCTGGAATGTACAACAACCCGATCAAAGGCGGAGCGCCTTGTTTAGCGAAACTCGCGGCAGGAACCAACCAATGGGAAAGATTCGGGCCCACCTGCACGAATACTGTGATCGCCTTATGGACAAATCCCAGCAACGCAAGGCAGATGTATTTCTCTCAATTCAATGATGGTGGGCTATATCGCACGGAGGATGGCGGACAGAATTGGCAAAAAATTGGACCAGAACATGGCTTGCCCATGAAAAATATTAGTAGCGTTGTTGGTACCGTTGAAGGCGTATTATTTGCTGGTGACCTGGATTCCACAGCAGGTATCTATGAAAGTACTGACCTCGGGAAAACCTGGCAGCCGCTGAACGGTTCACCCAATGAAACGATTTTTACGTTATTGTGGGTGCCGCAGCAAGGATTGCTCGTTGGAGGAAATGGTGGTCTTTGGCTTTGGAATCCAAAAGGGGAGTGGAAACAATTAATTGCTCTCGACATTACAAAAAAAGATCAAAGAATTCTATCGGTAACCGTCCTGCCAGGGAACATATTTACCGTTCTTGCGGGTGGAGACAATGGTATTTATCTCTGGAAAGAGGGCGACCCTGTTCAAAGCCTCCCAAAGAACAATGTGATCCAAAAAGCCTGGAGTATGAGTGTTGTTTCCGAACCCGAACCTTACGTCATTGCGCAAACCTTCCCGGATAGTAAGATTTGGCGAATGACTCTGGATGGAGAAAACCCCCACGAAATGAAGGCAATTGGCTCGGATGGTTTTCCATTTGTGGTTCAAAATGAAAACCCTTTGCGATTATGGATAGGAACTGTAGACGGATTATATGCAGGTGAATTTCGCAGGAGAGCCCTGGATTTATTCAACCAAAACAAATAGAGCGCAATGCAGAAATTCTGATTACGACCAAGAGGTATCATGGAGAAAAAATCAAAGACGCGCCAGTCTCCCATACAAAATAATGGCAAGAAGACGAAGGAAGCTAGTACGCGAGTGCCCAACCCACTTGAGAAATTAAGACTCTCCGAGCTTGTCCTGCACAAAATGCACAAAGACCTTGGTAACCTTGAATATCTCATTGCAAAGGATAACGCGGATCTCTCAGAAGAATTTGACTCCAAGCTATCCTTCTTTGCAACACCGGAAGAATGTGCAAAGCGATTCATAGATTCTTTGGTATCCAAAGTGTTTCTAAAAGACCGCCATGATCCGACTCCCAAGATTTTTCTGAAACACACCTTCCAAAGCCGATTAGGTACCCACTGTATTTTTGGGTTGCAGTATCAGGGATTCGAAATTGAGGAACACTCTTTTGCGGTTCATGTAGATAAGAATAATCACGTGGTCATGGTTTGTTGTACTTATTTGCCCTATCTGCCAAAACTGCTCGGAAAGCCATTTGAAACTCTTAAGGAAGATATGATTAGGCAGGAAATAGCGAAAATAGGCGAATATGAATCTGCGGCCGGCGAGAAACAATGGTTGATGATTTGGGATGAAAAAAATCAGGCATACGAACTTTTCCCTGGTGATCAGGTCAAATTAACCCTTCCCAGGTCTCAAACGAAAAAACGCGGATCCACGACCGTTGTCTATGTCTTCAAACGAGACGCAAATGTGTACGAGGTCAAAGAAGTAAATATTTCGGCCGGTTTATCAGATCAGACAGTGGGCCTGGGTGAGGTCATCCGGAAGTTCGAAGAAAAGAAAACCCGCAGCTTGAGCACATTGATGAATCTCACACCATCCGAAGCCATATTACAGGATATGGAATCAAGCTCTGAATTAATAGGCAGGTATGCTGCCATTAAAGATGAAATTCAAACTGTTTACACTACAGAGCGGCACGGAATTTTTTTGGGAGAAACTGGCTCGGCTTTTGACCGTGTCACAGCCTATTACCACCTCGATCATATTCAGCGGTATTTCCGGGAGAGATTGGGTTTTCGTCTGTTAGACGAATATTCTCATCTGAACCCTGTTACCCTTGTTCTGCGCTCTGAGACAACCCATGTAGCCGAGTATGATATAAACGCTGAGAAAATCATGTTTTACAAACTGGGATCCAATAACTTCACGGCCGTACGCGATCCACGTCTCGTTTACCACGAATTTGTTCATGCAGTCACAGACGCAATCGCGCGTCTGCATCGCGCTGGTCAGGAACAGGGCCCTCGGACCAAAGAAATTCTGCAAGCGCAAGCTATGGATGAAGGCATTGCCGATTATTTTGCCTGTAGCCTGGCACAGCGACAAGGTGCCAAAAAAGCACTGGCTTATTATATGAAGTCCAAAAGAACGTGGGGAATTGTCCGTGATTTGGATCCCAAAAGAGGAGCTAGAGGAGCTGATGAATCAGTTTCAGTTAAAATCCAGGAGTTGCAAGATCGTACTGCTTGGAAAACAAAGAAATACGAACTGGCGCAATTATGGGGACGGTACCTCTGGCAATTAAGAAAATCACTCGGAGATGATATTGCGGATATGTTAATCGCCTATAGCCTTTTTTTTCTCACACGTTGGGCAACCTTTGAGCAGGGGGGTGAGGCTATTCTGCTTACCGACCGTCTTTTATTCTCAGGCCAGCATCAGGAGGCAATAGGTATACTCAGGGAGGTGGTGAATAAAGTAAAATTTGTTTGAATTGTACTTGCGAAACTAAGGGGCTTTCTAGCTCTCGAACAAGGGTTCATCTGACCGCCTTGAACGATCTTATGAAAGACAACACAAATCGAAGGAGGATGCTATGACTACTCGAGTAGAACTTGCTTATCTATTAAAGAAGCTAGACGACAAGGATTTGTTTAATTCTGAGCTACGCGTCGAAATCCCAATCCAGGGCCAAATCCAATTCTTGGATACCAATCAAATGGAGACAAAAAGCTCCAGCCCGAATGCGGTTATGGGCGTGCAAATCGAGCCGGTAGGCAGCAAACAAATTTTACATTTCTTGCGTCGCTCCGCTGTATCGAATCTAGTATTCCCGGATGTTTTGGAAGGAAATACAAAATTCACGCAAATAAGCTTTCGTATTCTGGGTGGTCAGGAAACGCCATTTGCAGTATCCTACGAAATTGATTTTGATAAGGAACATTATCGAGTTGTGCAAGGAAATGCTGTGCTAGGTCATAACTGGCTTGCACTGGTGACCTTCGAAAATGGAAGCTTTCATATCCTGCATGAAAGGGAAGGAGACGGGCCGGGCGGCGGTGACAGCGGTGATCCGTGTGGTGAGCTGGGCTGCGCAAATACGAACGATTTTGCCGTGAAAATAAAATGCTTAATGAGAGGATGCCATACCAATTTGTTATAAAACACAAGTTGATAAGATTTCTGGCTAGAAGCCAATCGTAGCGCTTCAATAAGTGAAGACCAGGATAGGAGTCCGGTTTCGATGGGTAGCTTGAATTGTACAGGCATGGCTCGATCATGTGTCTGCATGACGATTTGGTTGAGATCGTGAGGTAACAATGCCAAAGAGGAAAAATACAAACGCGAAACAAACAGATATAAGAGTCGGCAATCTCTCCGATATCAGTGGAAATGTAAATAGCGCTGGCGGAAATATCACCACGCATCACAGTGTCACTGGTTTGAGTGCGGAGGAGATCGGTCAATTATTCGATGGATTGTACAGAACCATTGAGACGCGCCCGAATACTTCTACGGCAGATCAGGAAGATCTGAAGACGGATGTAAAGGAGATTCAAAAGGAAAGGTTCGGCGGGCAAGGTGGCATGATACGGGTGATAGGCCTTCTGTTTTTATAATTCAGAGTATACTTATTCATATTGGTGTTCACCTTTTCGCCAAGGGAGACACGTAATGGCACAAAGCAAAAGCGCGCTTAAAACAAAAAGATACATAAAGCAATTCATATTGTTGCAGCAGACAATATCAATAATACAAAAATCTAGATTGACGCGCTCTGAGCCTATTAGCAGGTGCCAAGCATGAATGCGCAAGACGCATTCATAAGCGAGGGAAATATGCCTACTGAAGAATCCCCAGCCCAGAATAGTAAGTCAACGAATATGGAGATCGCTGGCATCAGCGGTGTAAGTGGGACCGCGAATGTCGCTGCCGGGAACATTTATAACCTTGCACCAGGTGCGATTCTCAACATCGCTACGGAAGGCAAAGCGCCTGTCGCGGCGAAAGGTTTGACAGCATTGGCTGAATTAGTGCAAAGCTCGCCCGACGTACGGACCTCCGTGGTTGAGTTTCGCACCGATTTTAGAGCTGCCTATGAACAAGTCGATCTGATGGGTTACTACAAAGCTCTACATGATCAATTGCACAAGCTGCAATTCCATTGTTACAACAGTATTCTCGATAGTGTTACAGATTTTCCCAACAATGAAAGGGCGGTCTCTCGCCTGACATTCGATGCTATGACACTTGAGGAAATTGTCGAGCGCTTGAACGATTTTACTTCCAAACCATCCCTGCCCAAAGATGAATTAGAGTGGATTCAGGAAATTGGGTTAGCCAAAGCGGATTTGCGCAAGGCTGTCGATGAATTAGATGGAGCCCCGTTAAAAACGGTCGTTTGGCGCTTGAATCGCGTACTTTCAAAACAGCCCACCCGGATCCATATGCTCCTCAATTACTCAGCCCGGGCGCTGCGTCTGCCTGAGTTGCTGAGTGCCCTACAAAGCGTATCCAGCCACTTAACATCACCCGATCTTGACCCCAAAAAAGTCGCCCTGTTTCAATCTGGTGTGGATGCCTTTATCCAACTCAATGCAATCTTGAGTTCCCTCGTCGAGGCACATGGCCTTTGGCAGAAGCTTGAGGTTGAATTGCGTCGCATAGACGCCTCTCTGAGTTACGATTTGACCGAATTCACCATGTCGTGGCCCTATGTCAAATTGCAGGCGGATCCGTTGCACATCAGCAACACCGAACCTTGGGCAACCGCCCTCAGGAGAGACAGCGATATATTGGATGCAGCTATTCTCGCTAACAATCCATCGAAGGTACGTCTGGGTTTTCAAAGTTATCAGCGCCGCGTGAGTGAGCGTTTCTATCGAGTGGATGTCAACCTCAAAGGGTTATGCGACGATATGCGTCAGATTGGGTCACCCCTGGCTACCCTGTTGGAGATAATCTCATGACGGCTACAGCACCAAGCCCATCCGATGATGCAATTCGTTTTCCATCCCTTGAATCCTTACGTGCCGCGCATACCGAATTGCTAAAGGAATTTCGAGTAGGCGCCGGTACGCCGGAGATGATCTCTAAGGTAGAGGCCTTCATTTTGCGGGGCAGGGCGACCGGCGCACTGCTTGACGCCGTATCAGACCGTTGGTCTGCTCAAAGCCAGCTTGATTACTGGGCCACGCAGATTTATCAGCCTGGCTATGAACCACCAGATGCGACATTGGAAGAGTTCGATCCACAACTTGCCCCTGAACTCGATAATTCACTATGTCCCTATGTAGGGCTTGACGCATTTCGTGAATCGAACGAATCCATATTCTTCGGGCGTGGGCGGCTGGTCAGTGAATTGATCAGCAAGTTGAACACTACGCGCTTCCTGGCTGTACTCGGGTCGTCTGGAAGCGGTAAATCGAGTGTCGTAAGAGCCGGGTTGCTCCCTGCGCTAAAAAATGGCGCATTGCCGAGCAGCGCAGATTGGAAATATTTCAGTCCGATGGTTCCTGGATCAAATCCGCTCATCAACCTGGCGCGCCTTATGATGCCGCCAGAAGAGAACGCAGCCCAGGCAGAGGTTGAAGCTGGGGCTTATCGAGATAATCCTGCTTATTTAGCACAGATCGTTTCGGAGCGGTTCAGCAATAATGTGGTTCTAGTTGTAGATCAGTTCGAAGAGATCTTCACGCTGTGTATAGACGAAGAGATCCGCCAGCGTTTTGTTGAGAATTTGATCGCGCTATCTCAGGCTCCTAAGGCTGAGCATCGCGTGATCATCACGATGCGAAGCGATTATGAAACGAACATCGCGCGTCTGCCAGAACTGCAAGACATGTTTGAGCAGAATGCAGTCCGCATTACGCCACTCACCGCCAGTGAGTTGCGAGAGTCCATTGAAGCGCCTGCCGCGCGGATCGGTTTGAAGTTCGAAGAAGGTGTGGTCAATGCGTTACTAAACGATATCCTCGGGGAACCCGCGGCGCTGCCCTTGCTGCAATTCACCTTGCTTAAGTTATGGGAGAAGCGCGAACGGAATCGCGTGACTTGGGAGGCATATAAGAAACTGGGCGGCGGTCGTCAGGCACTGGCACGCTCGGCAGATGAATTCTACAATCAGTTGATCCCTGAAGAACAAGTGACCATGCGGCGCATTTTGTTGAAAATGGTCAAGGCGGACGAGGGGTTGGAAATGACCAGCCAGCGTGTGCCACGTGCTGCTTTATATCAAAAAGCGGAAGCGAATGACCGTATTGACCGCGTGCTGGGTCGGTTGATCAAAGCTCGCCTGGTACGCGTGTCCGAAGGGGATATGGCCACCGATGATCAAGTCGAGGTGGCGCACGAAGCGTTACTGCGTAATTGGCCTCGTCTGGTTGAATGGCTGGAGGAAGAACGGGTCGCGCTCCGTCAGCGTCAGCGCCTCACGGCAGCGGCAGAGGCATGGCAACGCCTGAATCGAGATCCTACGGCCTTATGGCGCGGTGTATTGCTTGAGGAAGTTCGCCGCTATGATGATTTGAGTAACCTGGAAACAGAATTTGTGGAAGCCAGCTACGAGGCAGAGAAAGCAGAGCTCAGGAAACTGGAAGAAAGAGCCGCACAACTGCGGCGACGAAGCTATTATCTCACCGCTGCCCTGGCTGTGGCACTCGTTGCGGTATGGGCCGCGATTAATTTTGGAAACGAAGCACAAAGAAATGCCAATGAGGCGGCGAAGCAACTCACAAACGCAGAAAACGAAAAGATTGTAGCGATCTATCAAAGAGCAACTGCACAAGCAGCAAGTACCTTGGCTGTAGAACAACGAGACATTGCACGCGATCAAGCAGTCATTGCCCGTTCTGGAGAGTTGGCGACCACCGCGCGTACGTACTTGGATGATCATCTTGATTTATCGTTGCTGCTCAGCGTGGAGGCATTCTCTAGATCGAATAACTATTCATCCCGCAATATGCTTTTAACTAGCTTACAAAGCAATTCTCGTCTAATAAGCTTCTTAGCCGTTCCAAAAGGTATACCAGAGAGTCCTACCTTCAGTGCGTTCGGCAAGATGCTTGCCTCCGGCCGCTGTGTGCGGGAGAATGAGTCTGGTTCCTGCATGAGAGGTGAAGTCTTGCTCTGGGATGTCACTGACCCCGCCGCTCCCCTGCAAATAGGGAAATCACCCACTGGACACCATAGCGATGTATCGAGCTTGAGCATCAGCCCAAATGGCAAAACCCTTGCTTCCGGCAGCTGTGCAAAAAAAGATGAGTCTGGCTTTTGCACTCAGGGCGAAATTCTCCTTTGGGATATCAGCCATCCCGAAGCTGAACTTCAAAGCTCTGCTTTACTCTCTGGTCACGCCGATTATGTATCGAGCCTGACATTTAGCATGGATGGCAAGACCCTTGCGTCCGGCAGTTGTACGAGAAAGGATGCCATGGGTTTCTGCAAGGAGGGCGAAGTTCTCCTCTGGGATATCACAGATCCGGCTGAACCTCAACAGATGGGAAAACCACTCTCCGGCTATAAAGATTATGTGTGGAGTCTTGCATTCAACCCCAAAAGGCAGATCCTTGCTTCTGGTAGTTGTGGGAACCATGAGACAAAACAGGATAATTCCGTTAAATGCACCCAAGGCGAAATCCTGCTCTGGGATATCGCCAATCCTACCGCGCCCAAGCAAATTGGCGCACCCCTCTCCAGTCAAACAGATCATGTGTTTAGCCTCGCCTATAGTCAAGACGGGAACACCCTGGCTTCTGGAAGCGCTGATCGAACCATCCGCATGTGGGATGTCGCCGACCCCCTTTCCCCCAATCCAATCGGTGATCCACTCATTGGCCACAGCGAGGCAGTGATAAGTGTTGCGTTCAACCCAGATGGCCAAACACTTACCACTATCAGTTGTGGAAAGCAAAGTGGTACTGATTATTGCACTCAGAGTGAAGCTCTGCTCTGGGATATCAGTAATCCTGCAGCGAATCTGCCAATCGGTAAACCGCTGATTGGGAAGATTAATGCATCGGTCAATAGTGTTGTTTTTAATCCGGATCGCAGCATTCTTGCATCGGGACACAAGGGCGGAGCTGTCGTTCTCTGGGACGTTAGTAACCCTATTGCTCCGCAGCCAATCGGGGAACCCCTCGTGGGAAATCATAGCGCGGTTTGGGCGCTGGCTTTTAGCCCAGATGGCAACATACTTGCCTCGGGTAGCTGTGCAACTTCGGCTTCTGATGCCTGCATGCAAGGTGAAGTTCTGCTTTGGGATGTCACGAATCCTAAAGCACCTGTGCAAATCAGCGGACCCTTGATGGGAAATCATAGTTTTGTTTGGGGGGTCTCTTTCAGCTCAGATGGCAACATTCTGGCCTCTGGCGGTTGTGGAAAAAATGAATCTGGTACCTGTACACAAGGTGAAGTTCTGCTTTGGGATGTCACGAATCCTAAAGCACCTGTGCAAATAGGTGAACCATTTGCCGAAGAGCATCCCGAGGTGGAAAACATTGCATTCAATCCTGCCGGCAGCATCATTGCGGCAGTAGATTCAGATGGAACCATAATACTCTGGGATGTTAGTGATCCTGCGGTTCCTGAGCAAATTGGTGAACCGCTCACTGGCCACACAAGTATTGTGTGGAATGTCGCATTCAGCCCAGATGGCAATATACTCGCTTCGGCAAGTGCAGACAACACGATTATCCTCTGGGATGTTAGTGATCCTGCGGTTCCTGAGCAAATTGGTGAACCGCTCACTGGCCACACAGGTTCTGTGTGGAGCGTCGCATTCAGCCCAGATGGCAATATACTCGCTTCGGCAAGTGCAGACAACACGATTATCCTCTGGGAAGTCAGCAACCCCACAAACCCGGTCAGACTCACTGTTCTCACAGGGCATACCAATGAAATCTTCAGTGTAGCCTTTGACAAAGCTGGAACGCATTTGGCTTCAGGCGGTTTAGACAACACAATTATCCTATGGGATCTAAATCCGTCATCATGGGTAGAAAAAGCTTGCCAGCGGGCTGGACGCAACTTGACCCTCGCCGAATGGAAGCAGTATTTTCCTGAGGAAGAATATCACGCGACTTGTGAACAATGGCCATCAGAGCCAGAGATCGTGGCGATACAATGATTAAGGAACGGAATCAACTGGTAATCATCAATCGAAAGTGAGTAGAACATGACAAAGAAAAAAAATGCAGGCGGAGTAAGCATCCAGACTGGCGATATTTCCGGAACTACCGGTAGTGTCAACATCGCGGGTGGAAATATCCATAACGTCAACACTGGGCTGAAGGTGGCAGAGATCAAGTCGCTATTCGATCAACTCTATAGTGATATTGAGGCGCGCCCCGAGATTTCACCGGCCAAAAAAGAGGATATCAAGGCAGAAGTGAAAGATATTCAAAATACTGTCACAGAAGCCGCGCAGAAAAACGAAAAAGTAGATGAGGGATTTCTGTCACGTCGCTTTCGTAATATTGCGCGCATGGCGCCCGATGTGCTGGATGTTGTAGTGGCGACATTGGGAAATCCGCTGGCAGGGTTGGGTGTAGCGGCCAAGAAGATTGCAGAGAAGGCAAAGGAAGAGACGAAGCAGGCGTAGCATTCCCTCAGGCTCGTTTGCCAAAATCATTGGCGGCGTGAGCACTAGCTGAGAAATCGGAACCTCGCTTGAATTCAGCTTGAGGATATGTTAAGATAATTTTGGTATTGATGATCTGATCCCAAACCTAGGGCTGTTCTAGTTTTTTTAACTACTTCTGGAGGGAAGTCATGACTGATATAAGGATTACCGCCGCCAAAAAACCGGCAAATCAATGGCTGGATATTCTTAGCCGCAATTTGCTCTACGCCCTGGGACTGCTTGTGCTTGCCGTCTGTTATTTGCAATATCGAGTGGTAGGTTGGGCGTGGACCCATTGGGATCTGATGCTGATCTCCGGGCTGCTGGCTTTCATGATTGCGCTTTCCCTGGTGCAAACCATTCCGGTCAGGATGACC
>Ga0070698_100006574_pt1 | contig 12608 bp, 14 predicted proteins | sample KBSK1502metaG_FD_65477 | JGI IMG/M metagenome (GOLD analysis project Ga0070698, IMG submission 65477) | Corn, switchgrass and miscanthus rhizosphere microbial communities from Kellogg Biological Station, Michigan, USA - KBS K1-50-2 metaG | ecosystem: Host-associated > Plants > Roots >... | reverse complement strand
CTCATCGAAGCCCCCGTTCCGGCGGTCCCCGCTCAGCCGGCGTATCAACCCCGATTTCCCGTCGGTCCAAAGCCGATTCCAGCTGTGGATCTTCCCGCGCCGGCGCCGATTGCCGACGTAGCCCCGGCTGACGACAACGCTACCGGCGCCGTAGTTTCCCACGTCGTTTTTCGTCGATCTCGGCGCGCTCGTCCTGCTGCTTCGCAAGCCCCGTAAGTTCGATCTGCAGTTTCAGGTAGCTCTCCAGACGCTCCGCGGACACCTGGCCCTCGGCGACGGCCGCCTTGACCGCGCAGCGCGGCTCGTCCCTGTGCCGGCAATTACCAAAGTGACAGCCTGCTGTGAGCGCCTCGATTTCCTCGAACGTCTCTCGCACGGCGCCGGCGGCATCCCAGAGCTGCAGCTCGCGCATGCCAGGCGTGTCGATGATGAGTCCTCCTTCTGGCAGCATCACCAGCTCTCGATGCGTCGTCGTATGCCGTCCGCGTGAGTCGGACTCGCGCACCTCGCGTGTGCGCTGCACGTCGGATCCGACGAGCCGATTGATGATCGTGCTCTTGCCGACGCCGGATGATCCGAGCAGGGCTGCAGTAAGGCCCGGACCGAGATGTGCTCGAAGATGCTCGATGCCTTCGCCCAGCTTCGGTTGGAGCACGTGCACTGGAAGGTCGCCTGCGACCTGAGCGGCCTCATTGACAGCCGCCGGTACGTCGGCGCAGAGATCAGGCTTGGTCAGGAGAATGACCGGCGAGGCTCCGCTTTCGCGCGCCATCAACAGGTACCGCTCGAGGCGACGCAGGTTGAAGTCGGCGTCGAGTCCCATCACGACGAAGACGACGTCGACGTTCGCGGCGACCACTTGCTCGCCGGTGACGTTGCCCGCCCCGCGGCGGGTGAATGCGCTGCGCCTCGGCAGCACGGCGACGATGACCGCGCCATGCGCTTCCCGCTGCCGCACGACGACCCAGTCGCCCACGGCGGGTAGCTCCGCGCGGTTCTTCGCGCGATGTTTGACGCGGCCCGCGGTGACCGCGTCCAGCTCTTCGCCCTCGAGGTAAATGCGGAAGTTCTGGTTGAACTCGATCGCGACACGGCCGGGACGGAGGTCCTTCGCCGCAAGAAGCGCGTACTCCGCCTTGAAATGATCGTTCCACCCGAGCTCGGCCAGCGTCACGACAGGCGCCGCAAAACGGTTGATGCCGCGGCGCGGAATGAATCGGTCCACTCGTGCCCGCCGTCGAAGACACAGCTCTCGGCGTGCACGCCGGCGTTCTTCAGCGCCTTGACGTCCGTCAGTTCCTTCGCTTCGGTGTACCAGTCGTCACGGATGCCGCGGCCAATGAGCACTGGCGGAAGCGTCACGCGCGGCTGCGTCACGACGTCGGGCGGGACGTCGGCGGCGAGAATGATCAGGCCGTCGGCACGGTAATGTGCCGCCGCCCGGTATGCCATCGCTCCGCCCTGCGAGAACCCGGCGAACACGAGCGTCGCCTTCGTCTGGTGCTCCTGCCTGACGCGATCGAGTACACGCCCGACGTAGTCGACGTTGTCCGCGATCGCGTGCTCGCGATCGTCACGCGTCATCCAGCTGGCGACGACCCGCTCCTTCCGCGTGTAGAACGGATGCAGTGCCTGGATCGCAACAACGAGCCACGCCTCGGCGCCGGGAATCCTCACGAGCTCGGTGAGATGATCGCCCGCGGTCTCGGCGTATCCGTGGAAGCCAACGAGCAGCGGCCACGGCGGCGGTCCGTCCGGCACGTGGGCAAGGTACCGTCCGTGCGTTCGTGCCTCGACGGTGTGGACGAGAGGCGATCCGGGCACATGACGAATCCGGTCGTTCACGCTTCTCCGTTCTCGCTTCTCGGTTCGTGTTCACGTTCAGGTTCGGTTCTGCGTTCGAGGTTCGACCTTCGGGGTTCGATGTTCGAGCGCGGTCGGAACCGCGAACACCGAACGTGTGAAGGCAGAACCGAACATTGAACACGAACGGAGAAGCGAGAACGGAGAAGCGTGAACGACATCACCGTCTATTCATCCGGCAGACTGCGACGGAGGTGAACCCCTCCCTCCTTCGACTTCGCTCGCATCCGCAGATTGACCATCTCGACGAACACCGAGAAGCCCATCGCGAAGTAGATGTACCCCTTCGGAACGTGCTGGCCGAAGCCTTCGGCGATCAGCGACAGCCCGATCAGCAGCAGGAACGACAGCGCCAGCATCTTGATGGTCGGATGCCGCTCGACGAACGTGGCGAGCGCGGCGGACGCAAACAGCATGCAGCCCACGGCGATGACGATCGCCGCGACCATGATCGTCACGTACTCGGCCATGCCGACCGCCGTGATCACCGAATCAAGGGAGAAGACGATGTCGAGGAGAAGAATCTGCACGATGATGCCGGCAAACGACACGGCCGCACGCCGCGGCGTGTGGTCGGTGTCGGCGCCTTCCAGGTTCTCGTGAATCTCGCGGGTGCTCTTGTAGATCAGGAACAGGCCGCCGCCGGCGAGAATCAGCGACCGCCCCGACAGGGCGAAGCCGAGGATGGTCACGAACGGCCGCGTGAGGCTCATCACCCAGACGATGGACATCAACAGCGCGATGCGGATGAACATCGCGAGGAAGAGTCCCGTCCGTCGCGCGCGATCGCGCTGCGCGGGCGGCAGCTTCCCCGCGAGAATCGCGATGAAGATGATGTTGTCGATGCCGAGGACGATTTCGAGCACCGTGAGCGTGAGGAGGGCGGCCCAACCCTCGGCGCTTGTGATCCATTCCACGACTACGGAGCCTCGATCAGGGTGGCGGTTGGTGGTCGGCGGTTCGTGGTCACATCTTGACTGCGGCCTCTGGAAGCTCTCCCAGCGCACCCCACGTTTCGAAATCCTGCCAGACCAGCGTCGACAGGTAGAGCGCGACGTCGTCAGCGGGATAAGACGCTGCGAGGGTGGCCGCGGCCTTCTTCAGCGTGTCGGGTGACGGCGGCTTCATCTCCTCGTCGGCGATGATGCCCTCCTCGTGCGCGACGCCGAGCGCGTCGAGGAAGCTGCTCATCATCGGACGCTGATGCGCGAGGTGATAGGCCACGAGGAGCCTGGCGGCCAGCATCTCGGAGACGACGGGCATGCCGGCGACATACTGCGCCTTCTTCTCCACCGGCATGGTGATCACGCTCTTGAGGCGGAACTTGATCCGCTGCGCGATCAGGCCGATCGCTTCCGCCTGCTCGTTGGCGGCGTTGTCGTCGCGCCAGAAGGCGTCCGCGGCCTGCAGCTTGCGCTCGGCGCTGAGTTGTTTCCAGAGTCGTGAAGGACGCAGGAGGTCGGAGACGTCGGTCATGGTCAAGTCGATACGTTAACATAGCGCTCTATGCCAACGCTGACCGTGGAAGGGTTTACGCCTGTGGATGTTGAGTCGGGCAAGCGCCTCGTGCTGGCCATCGAGCAGGACGCCGGCGTCGATATCCTGCACGCATGCGGCGGCAACGCGCGATGCACGACCTGCCGGGTCGAGTTCATCGGCGGGGAGCCGCAGCGGATGACGAAAGCCGAGAAGACCCGGCTGGAGGAGCGCGGCCTCACGGGCGTCCGGCTCTCCTGTCAGATCGTCTGCGATCACGACATGACCGTCCGCGCCATCAGCCGTCTTGCGGGAAGCGGCCGTCCGGATCCCGGCCGGACGCCGGAGCCCACCATACAGCCGCCACCCGAGTGGATCTAGACACGAAGCGCCGGATTCAGGTCACGATCGGATCCGGATCACGAGGCGAATCGCTCGCGGGCGCGTTCGCGCGCCTTTCGAAGCTCCTCGTCTCGATTGCGTGGCGGCGCGGCGGTGGTCAGCGACTGAATCAACCGCTCGGCGGCCGCCGTGACTTCCTCGATGGCGCGGTTGAACGCCGCCTCGTTCGCCCGCGATGGACGATTGGTCCCGCTCAACTTCCGTACGAACTGAAGCGCTGACGCGCGGATTTCATCGCCAGTGGCCGGCGGCTCGAAGTTCGCCAGGGTCTTGATGTTTCGGCACATACCCTCAGCTTACCAAACCCGGAAACACTCACGACACCGGGCGTTTCAGAGCGGCGGAATATGATGCGTCGATGTCGAACCCGCGGCTGGCGCAACAGATTGCATTCCTCGTCGAGGCGGACAAACTCAAGAACGTGCTCCGCCGCACGCCGTTGATGGACGCGTCACGGCTCGAAAATTCCGCCGAACATTCATGGCACCTCGCGTTGACCGCCGTCGTGCTCGCAGAGTACGCGCCGACGCAAATCGACGTACTTCGTGTGCTCGAGATCGTCACTGTTCACGACCTCGTTGAGATCGATGCGGGCGATACATTCGCCTACGATGTCGCGGCGAATCAGACGAAGACGGACCGCGAGCTGGTCGCCGCCGACCGCATCTTCGGGCTGTTGGCCACCGATCAGGCAACACATCTCCGTGAGTTGTGGAATGAATTCGAGGAGCAGCGGACTCCCGAGTCTCGCTACGCGCACGCCATCGATCGCCTGCAGCCGCTGCTGCAGAACATGCAGTCCGGGGGCGGAAGCTGGACGACCCATGAGGTCACTCGTGGCGACGTCCTGCGTCGAATGGCGCCCTTACAGACCGAGCTGCCGGAGGTATGGCCGTTCGTGCTGGAGGTAATCGAGCGCTTCTTCCACTAGTGTGGAGGATCGGATCTCGAGACTCACGGACAGGGGCACACAGGCATTGCTCACGCGTACGCTGAACGCGCTTCGTGCAACGGGTGCACGCAAAGGGTCGTAACGTCCGCTGCCCGGCCGGGACGTGTCGTGGTTAGTCGATGGAAATCTTGCGGAGGAGATTGAAGTCCGACAGCATCTTGCCGGCGCCGAGGACCACCGACGAGAGCGGATCTTCGGCGACCTGCACGGGCAGGCCGGTCTCGACGCGCAGCCGCTCGTCCATCTTCGCGAGCAGCGCGCCGCCGCCGCTGAGCACGATGCCGCGGTCGCAGATATCGGCGGAGAGCTCGGGCGGAATCCGCTCGAGAGCGTCGCGCACCGCCTGGATGATCACCCGGATCGGCTCGGCGAGGGCCTCGCGGATTTCGCTGTCGTTCATGATGATTGTCGTGGGCCGGCCCTCGAGCTGGTGACGCCCCTTGACTTCGATCTTCCTGGGCTTGTCCAGCGGCGCGGCTGACCCGATTTCCATCTTGATGCGCTCGGCGGTGCGCTCGCCGATCAGCAGGTTATGCTCGCGGCGCGCCCACAGCGTGATCGCATCGTCCATCGCGTTACCTGCGACGCGGACCGACTTGCTGTAGACAGTGCCGGCGAGTGAGAGGACGGCGATATCGGTCGTGCCGCCGCCGATGTCGACGATCATGTTGCCGGAGGCTTCGGTGATCGGCATGCCGGCGCCAATCGCCGCCGCCATGCCCTCTTCGATGAGGTGCACCTCGCTGGCTTTGGCGCGATAGGCGCTGTCCTTGACCGCGCGGCGCTCGACCTGCGTGATCTCGGACGGCACGCCGATGATGACGCGCGGCCTGACCAGGCGCTTCCCCTTGTGCGCTTTGCGGATGAAGTAGCCCAGCATCCGCTCCGCAGCCTCGAAGTCGGCGATGACGCCGTCCCGCATTGGCTTGATCGCGGTGATGTTGGCGGGCGTCCGGCCGAGCATCTCCTTCGCTTCGTTCCCCACCGCTTCAATCGTGGCGTTGGACGTATTGAAGGCGACAATCGACGGCTCGCTGAGGACGATGCCTCGACCGCGTGCGAACACGCAGGTATTGGCCGTGCCAAGGTCAATCGCCAGGTCGTTCGAGAACATCGCCAACGCTCCGAGCAGCACAGGAATCTCCAGTAAGTCGTAGGGGCGGTCGAACCCGCCCGGCGCTTGGTATATCGGTTGCTAACTGTCCGGCTGCACCGCAAGAGATATGCCCGAAGCCGAACCGTACGGCGTCCTTGAAGTCACATCGAAGTCGAGTGCTTTATTGCTCAAAGCCGGCGCTATACACATGTGCACGGCGCGGCCCGATATCAATTCTCGTATCGAAAATACGAATGTGGCACCTGACTTGCCTCGTTTTTCTGCGGAGGCAACTCATGGACAATCGCGATCGCACCGACGACCTGCGCGATACGGATAACACTCTGGACGACCCGCTCGGCATCGCCGACGCGCCGGTTCCGCGGGACGCGAACGATATTCACGCCACCAACGATCCGGACGAGGTCGCGCAGCGCCGCAGGCGGGCGCTGGGCAAGGCGGATGGCGAATGGCAGAGGACGCCGGGCGACGTCAACGAGGACGGCCATGGCGCCACGTCGATCGACATGGGCTCCGGCGGCGAGGGGAACGCGATCAAGAAAACGCGTCCTTGAAGAACTTCCAATTCCCAACGCCCAATTCCCAAGGCGCCACGACCGAGGATCCTCCTTGGGGGTTGGGAGTTGGAGGTTGGGGGTCGACCCGGCTATTCCGATCGCCGCGGACGTTGATTCGCACTGAGAATGCGCTTCCGCAGGCGAATCGTCCTGGGCGTCACTTCCACCAGCTCATCGTCATTGATGAACTCGATCGACTGCTCGAGGCTGAGCAGACGCGGCGGGACGATACGGATCGCCTCGTCCGCGGTCGAGGCGCGCATGTTCGTCTGCTTCTTTTCCTTGGTGACGTTCACGTCCATGTCGTTCTGACGTGAGTTCTCCCCGATGATCATGCCCTCGTAGACCGTCGTCTGGGGCTCGATGAGGATCTCGCCGCGTTCCTGCAGATTCCAGATCGCGTACGCCGTTGCCGTGCCCGTCCGATCCGCCACGAGCGCGCCGGTCGTCCGGGACGCAATTGCGCCGTGCCACGGCTCCCACCCGGCGAAGATGTGATTCATGATACCGGTGCCCTTGGTATCGGTCAGGAACTGCGAGCGGAAGCCGATGAGCCCGCGGGCTGGAATGCGGAACTCCAGGCGGACGCGCCCGCTTCCGTGGTTCACCATCTTGGCGATGATGCCTCGGCGCGTCCCGGCCATGGCGATCACCACCCCCTGGAACTCCTCGGGAACGTCAATGACCAGCTCCTCGATCGGCTCCATCTTCACGCCGTCGATTTCCTTGGTGACGATGTCCGGTCTCGACACCTGCAGCTCGAAGCCTTCGCGGCGCATCATCTCGATCAGGATTGACAGCTGCAGCTCGCCGCGGCCGATGACCTTCAACTGCTCCGGCGAATCGGTGTCCTCGACGCGCAGCGACACGTTGCCGAGCAGCTCCTTCTGGAGCCGCTCCCGCAGGTTCCGCGACGTCACGTACTGCCCGTCACGCCCTGCCACGGGGGACGTGTTGACGCCGAAGATCATCGAGACCGTCGGCTCGTCGATCGCGGGAGGTGGAATGGCGACGGGGTGCTCCACTGACGCGATCGTCTCGCCGATGGTGATGTCCTCAATGCCCGCGAGGCAGACGATGTCGCCGGCGGCCGCCTGCTCGGTTTCCATGCGCTTGAGGCCGTCGAATGAGAAGAGCTTCGTGATCTTCGTCTGCTGGCTGGCGCCGCCGAGCTTCATGACAACGACGGGATCGTTCAGCCTCACCGTCCCGTTGAAAATCCGGCCGATCGCGATCCTCCCGAGATAGTCGCTCGCGTCGAGGTTCGCGACGAGGATCTGCAGCGGCGCGTCGGGGTTCCCACGGGGCGGCGGGACGTGGTCGACGATCGCTTCGAACAGCGGCTGGAGATTTTCTCCGGCAGCGCCCATCTCCTCGGTCGCAATCCCCTCCCGCGCGTTCGTGTAGAGCACCGGGAATTCGATCTGGTCCTCGGTCGCATCGAGGTCGATGAACAGGTCGTAGACCTCGTTGAGGACTTCCTGCGGCCGCGCATCCGGCCGATCGATCTTGTTCAGCACGACGATCGGCGGCAACCCGCGCTCCAGCGCCTTCCGCAGGACGAACCGCGTCTGCGGCAGCGGCCCTTCCGACGCGTCGACGAGCAGCATCACCCCATCCACCATCGACAGCGTCCGCTCGACCTCCCCGCCGAAATCCGCGTGGCCCGGGGTGTCGACGATGTTGATCAGCAGATCCTTGTAGTGGACCGCGGTATTCTTCGCGAGGATCGTGATGCCGCGCTCGCGCTCGAGGTCCGTGTTGTCCATCACGCGGTCGGCGACCGTGTGATGGATCGCGCGAAACGCCCCGCTCTGGCGCAGGAGCGCGTCGACGAGCGTGGTTTTTCCGTGATCGACGTGCGCGATGATCGCCACGTTGCGGCGCAGCGGGTTGGCGATCTGTCGCGTCTTTTGGTGCATGGACATCTCTTCAGTATAGACCGGCGTACTCATGCGCCCCGTCCAGTACAAATCAGCATTGCATAGCTCATCGATATCGCACTTCTTGGTTGCGTGCGCGCGTCATGGTTCCCTACCATCTGGGTGATGCAACCGCTCATGCATTCGGTGCTGGTCGTCGACGACGATAGTTCACTGCGGCCGATGCTCGCCGCATGGGTCAACCGGTTCGGCTACGCCGCGGTCGAGGCGGATTGCGCAGAAGCCGCGCTCCAGCGCCTCGATGACACGCCGGCCGACATCGCGCTGTGCGACGTCAATATGCCAGGCCATGACGGTGTATGGCTTGCGGCGAGGATACGTGAGCGGTTTGCGACAACCGCCGTCATCATGGCGACGTCGGTCGACGATGTGGACGTGGCAGTCTCGACCCTCAAGAACGACGTCGTCGATTACCTCCTCAAGCCGTTCGACAGCAATCGCCTCGGCGAAGCGCTCTCGCTGGGGCTCGACTGGCACCGCGCGACCGTCGGCGATGATGACCTGCATCATGCGCTCCAGGACCGCCTGCGCAACAGGCGCGCGGCGGTGGCCTCGACCCTGGCAGGCGTGCAACGGTCGCCGCAGGGCGCGGTCGACAGCCTCATCGCGATGCTGCAGCTCCACGAGAAGGATGGACGCGGCCACGCCACGCGGGTCGCGCGGCTCGCGGTGGCGCTCGCGGATGAACTGGGCGTGGATGACGACGCAATATCGGAATTGGAGTGCGGGGCGATGCTGCACGACGTCGGCAAGCTCGACATGCCGGCCGAGATCCTGTCCAAGCCGGCCCCACTCACCGACGAGGAATGGAAGGTGATGCGCACGCATCCCCAGGTCGGGTACGACCTGGTGAAGAAGCTACCTCGCTTCTCGGGCTGTGCCGAGATCGTCCTCGCGCACCACGAGGCCTACGACGGCAGCGGCTACCCACACGGTTTGAAGGGCACCGAGATTCCTTTGAGCGCGCGCATCCTCACAATCGCCGATTCCTACGATTCCATGACGCACCCGCACACGCAGCGGCCTCCGATGCCGGCGGAAATGGCCGTGCGTGAGATCGAGCGCTGCAGCGGTTCGCAGTTCGATCCCGACGCGGCTGCCGCCCTTGGCCGGGTGCTGGTGCACGCGGCCGAAGAACGGTTCGCGTAGCATCACTTCTTCGCGACTGGTTTCGCGGCAACCGGCGCAGCGCCCACCTTGACCGTCTCCGCCATGATCATCGCCTTGTCTTCCGGGCCCGCGGCGACGACGCGGTCGCCGATCTTGATTGCCGACAGTTCGAGTTTCGCTTTTCCCTGTGTGACCTTGGTCTTCGCGTCCATCATCACCATGACCGTCTTGCCATCAGCAGTCTTGACCATGAGGTTCGTGCCGTCGATGCTCGACACGGTGCCCATGACGGTGTGGGCATGGCCTTCGTGGGCGCGCGCGCCGATCGGGATCACGAGCGCGGCCGCCAGCGTAACGACGACAATCCAATTGCGGTTCATTCATTGGCTCCTTTGAGAAATTCCTCTTCCTTGATTTCCTCTCTGATCTCTACGGGCGATCTCGGATTGAGTTCCTCCATTCGTTCGAGCTCGTCGGCCGTCAGGCGCGGAAGGTGCCTGATAAAGTGCACGAGGTGCCAGGTCGACTCCTCGCCCGACGCCGTTCCGGTCGACCAACCGGGCATCCCTGTCAAGCGCACGCCGTTTTCGATGATATAAAACAGCTCGCCGTCGGACAGGTTCTGCGTGGCCGGCAGCCGCATATCGGGTGCCCTCGGATAGAGACCACGGCCCATCTCGGTGTTCCCGCCGCCATCATTACCATGACACGACGCGCAGTGATCCGCGAAGTGGGCACGTCCCTCCGCCAGGATTTCCTCGCTGACCGGGATGGGGTTCGTCAGCCCACGTGTGCGCATGCGGACCGCGACGCCGCGCAGCGCGCGGGCGGCGGATGTTTCAAGCGCGCCAGGGCTGGACCGTGCGCTGACGCCCACGGTTATGAAGTACACGCCAACGGCTACCCCCATCATCACGGCGAATACAGCGAGCAGCAAGGCACTCCGGAGGATTGACGTCTTGCTCATGTCGCCCTCAGGGCTTCCGCATCATTGCCACATTCATCGCCGGATCCTTGAGAAATACGTCCCGGTCGCCTTCGGACAGAAATAGTATGCCGTCCCGCTGTAAACCGTCTTCGAGGCTGTCGTCGAGATCGTGCGCGATCTTCCCCGCCACTTCGAAGCGGCCGGACCACGTGTGCCGATCGTCGAACGTCAAATTCGTCTCCAGCTGGGCAAGGCTCATAGCGAAACACGCCTCAGCCGAAGCGCATTCGCAATCACCGACACGGAGCTGAAGCTCATGGCGGCCGCGGCAATCATCGGTGACAGCAGCAACCCGAAGAAGGGGTACACGACGCCCGCGGCGACCGGCACCCCCGCCGAGTTGTACACGAACGCGAAAAACAGATTCTGCTTGATATTTGCCATCGTCAGGCGACTGAGCCGCCGCGCCCGCACGATGCCGCGCAGATCGCCTTTCACCAGCGTGACGCCGGCGCTTTCCATGGCAACGTCTGTTCCCGTCCCCATTGCAATGCCGACCTGCGCCCGCGCGAGCGCAGGGGCGTCATTGATACCGTCGCCCGCCATCGCCACGAACCGCCCCTCCGCCTGCAGCCGCTCGATCACGGCGACTTTCTGGTCGGGCAGAACTTCCGCAACGACTTCGTCAATCGCGAGCTTCCGGGCTACGGCATCGGCGGTCGTCCGGCTGTCGCCGGTCAGCATCACGATTCGAATGCCTTCACGGTGCAAGGCGTCAATCGCTTCCGGCGTGCTCTCTTTGATTGGATCGGCGACGCCGATCAACCCGGCGAGGCGACCGTCGAAGGCGACGAACATGATCGTCTGGCCCTCAGCGCGCAGTGCTTCGGCCCTGGCGGCCGACGCACCAACGTCGATGCCGATCTGATCCATCAACGCGCGGTTACCGAGCGCGGCGTTGCGGCCGTCCACGCTCCCCCGGACGCCTTTCCCGGTCACGCTCGTGAAATCGCGCGCCGCGCCTGGAGCGGCGCCGCGTGCATCAGCTCCCGCGACGATCGCAGTCGCCAGCGGATGTTCACTGCCCACCTCGAGTCCCGCCGCCACGCGCAGGATCTCCTGATCGGTAAATCCCGGGATCGCGATGATGCTCACAAGCCGAGGCTTGCCTTCAGTGAGCGTGCCGGTCTTGTCCACAACAAGCGTGTCGACGTTGCGCATCACCTCGATCGCTTCCGCATTGCGGAACAGGATCCCGACGGTCGCGCCTTTGCCCGTGGCGACCATGATCGACAGCGGGGTCGCGAGCCCGAGCGCACATGGACACGCGATGATCAACACGGCGACGGCGTTGACGAGCGCATGCGCCATCCGCGGCTCCGGTCCGACGAGCGCCCAGACGACAAACGTCGCGATCGCGATCGCGATGACCGCCGGCACGAAGTAGGCGGAGACGGTGTCTGCCAGCTTCTGGATTGGCGCGCGGCTGCGTTGAGCCTCCGCGACCATGGCGACGATCCGCGCGAGCAGCGTATCCGCGCCAACTTTCTCTGCGCGAATCACCAGGGAGCCCGTGTCGTTCATCGTGGCGCCCACGACCCGGTCGCCTGGCCGTTTCTCCACGGGAATCGGCTCACCAGTGACCATGGACTCGTCAACCGAGCTGGACCCATCGAGGACAACCCCGTCAACCGGAACCTTCTCACCAGGGCGGACGCGAAGACGGTCGCCGACGTGGACGGCCTCGAGCGGAACGTCCTCATCCTTGCCATCGTCGCCGAGACGACGTGCGGTCGTTGCGCGCATTCCGAGCAGCTTCTTGATGGCGCTGCTGGTCTGGCTGCGCGCACGCAGCTCCAGGACCTGTCCGAGCAGGATCAACGTGACGATGGCGGCCGAGACTTCAAAGTAAACGCCGACGCGGCCCAAGTCATCGCGGAAGCTCGAGGGGAACCAGCCAGGAAACACCGTGGCCACGACGCTGTAGCCATACGCGACGGAGACGCCCAACGCGATCAGTGTGAACATGTTCAGGCTGCGGTTCACGATCGACATCCAGCCGCGCACGAAGAACGGCCATGCGCCCCAGATCACGACCGGCGTGGCGAATGCGAGCCCGAGCCACGGGAACCACGGGGCGGCGCTCACGCGCGCCAGTGGTCCGGGGAAGTACTCGCCCATAGCCAGGAGCAGCAACGGTGCCGTAAGAGCGGCGCTCACCCAGAAGCGTCGCGACATGTCCACGAGCTCCTCATTCGGG
>Ga0070698_100006573_pt1 | contig 12610 bp, 10 predicted proteins | sample KBSK1502metaG_FD_65477 | JGI IMG/M metagenome (GOLD analysis project Ga0070698, IMG submission 65477) | Corn, switchgrass and miscanthus rhizosphere microbial communities from Kellogg Biological Station, Michigan, USA - KBS K1-50-2 metaG | ecosystem: Host-associated > Plants > Roots >... | reverse complement strand
GCGGGTCCCGATCGCGGAAACAGACTGGTTACGGCCGTATTTCGCTGTCTTCCGACCCGTTGACAGCTGGTTCGCAATGGTCTTATGGTTCGCTGAGTAGACCACATAGAACGGTGGGACTGGCGTGCGCTTGCGAGAATCGGAAGCAAGGCGATCGCGCCTTCGAGGATGACATCATTCGCGTCGTAACGCCACGCCTTGAGCGGCGGCGACCGAGTCGGGAGGGTTGATGGACACGTTGGGTTCCGGCGAGGTGAGGACCGCCCTGGAGACGGTGGACATCGCCGATCGCGCGGACGTCCACAAGCTGCGCAAGCAGGCGATCGGGCTCGGCGGCGTCCTGTTCATCTCGTTCGCAGCCATGTCGCCGCTGACCGGGCAGCTCGGCAACGTGCCGCTCGCCATCGGGCTCGGCAACGGGATCGGGGCGCCGGCGGGGTTCGAGATCGGCATCGTGATGCTGGCGCTGTTCTCGGTGGGCTACGTGAAGATGATCCGCAGCGTCCCGTCCTCGGGCGGGTTCTACTCGTTCATCAGCCACGGGCTCGGGCGCCCGCTCGGGATGGCCGCTGGGTGGCTGTCGGTCTTCGCGTACGCGTTCGTCGAGGGCTCGCTGTACGGGGCGTTCGGCTACTTCGGAAACATCACCATCCAGCAGTTCTTCCACGTGGGGATACCCTGGCCGGTTCTGGGTTTCGGCGCGCTCGCGCTCAACCTCATCCTGGCCCATTTCGACGTCAGGCTCAGCACCCGGATACTCGGTCTCGCGCTGATCCTCGAGATGCTCGTGCTCACGATCATGGACATAGCGGTATTCGCCCATGGCGGCGGGCCGACGGGCGTGTCGGCGGCGCCGATCAACCCGGTCAACGCGTTCAAGGGCCTGGCGCCGGGGGTCGGCATCTTCTTCGCCGTGTGGTCGTGGGTGGGGTTCGAGACGATCCCGAACTACGCCGAGGAGTCGAAGAACCCGCGGCGGATCGGGGCGCAGGCGCTGTTCATCTGCGTGATCGGCGGCGGCCTGTTCTTCGCGGTCTGCGCCTGGGCCGTGGTCTCCGGGTGGGGCCTGCACGCGGTCGACCACCAGGCGGCCACCAACGGCGGCAACCTCTACTACGGCGTCACCACCAAGTTCGCGGCCAAGTGGGTGACCGACGTGATGCAGTGGCTGATCATCACCTCGTCGTTCGCCTGCGCGCTGTCGTTCCACAACACGAACTCGCGTTACCTCTACGTGATCGGACGGGAGAGGATCTTCAACCACCGCCTCGGCCAGACGCACCGCAGGTGGCAGAGCCCGCACGTGGCCAACGCGGTGACGACGGCGATCGTGGCCGCCCTGCTCGGGATTTTCCTGATCATCTGGTACGCGAGCAAGTCGGCCCAGAACTTCGCCAGCTTCGCCAACGCTCCCTACTACGAGCTGTTCGGCTGGTTCGCGATCGTGGCGACGTTCTCCGTGCTGGTGAACCAGACGCTGTCCTCGCTGGCGACCATCGTCTACTTCCGGAAGCCCGAGCACGCGAACGAGCGCAACCTCTGGACGACGGAAATCATCCCGGTCCTCTCGATCGGTGCCATGGGCGTGGTGCTCTGGCTGCTGTGGTCCAACCTGCACGCGATCGGCGGCTCGATCATCTGGGTGGACATCATCCCGTGGCTCTGCCTGGGATGGCTGGCCCTCGGCGTGGTGCTGGCGCTGGTGCTGCGCCAGAGGAATCCGGCGAAGTACGAGACGCTCGGCCGGATGGTGAACTCCGGGATCAACTGACGCTCGGCCTCGTCAGGGTCGTTTCTGGCGGTAGCGGAGTGCGAGGCGCCCGGCGCGGGTGGCCATGAGGTACAGGCTCGGGTTGAACGGCCACTGCGATACCACGCGCCCCGTGCCGGCCCGGAAGTAGCTGCGCGTCTGCGCCCACACCGTGCGCCGCAGCGCACGCTGCAGCCAGCGGTCGTACAGGTCGGCCGCGGCGGGTGAGACCTGCACGTCATGGGAGCGGCGGGACGCCAGGCGGCCGATGGCGCGCGCGGCGAACCGGGCCTGAGCCTCGTAGAAGGAGACGAGCGGGACGCTGTTCGTGTTCGGCCCGTACATCATGAAGAAGTTGGGGAACCCGGGCACCATCATCCCCAGGAACGCCCGTGGCTCGCCCCCCCACACCTCGTGCAGCTCCCTGCCCCCCACCCCGGTGACCTCCAGGCCCGCCAGGTAGTTGGCCGCGTCGAACCCGGTGGCCAGCACGACGACGTCGAGGTCGTGCCGGTCGCCGTTCTCGTCCACCACCCCGGTGGCGCTGAGTCCCTTCACGCCGTGCGGGATGAGCGTGACGTGCGGCTGCAGCAGGGCCTGGTAGTAGTCGTCGCTCAGGACGGTCCGCTTCCCCTCGAAGGGGAACGCCGGCGTGAGCAGCTTCACCAGATCGGGCCGGCCGGCGAGCGAGTCGCTCAGGAATCGCTCCGCCGCACGCCGCCGCCGCCGGTTGACCAGGCCGCGACGCCTGGCATGGCTCATCCGCAGCTGCCGGACATCGTAACGGACGTAGCGGGCCAGGCGGCGCCACCGGTGTACGAGGAGGCGACGGTTCATCCTGCGCTCCGCCGGGCTGAAGTCGCGGCTGCCCTTGGGCAGCAGCCAGTTCGGCTCGCGCTGGAACACCTTGACCTCGGCGGCGCACCGGGCCGCCTCCGCGACCACCTGCACGGCCGAGGACCCGGTGCCCAGCACGCCTACCCGCAGGCCGGTCAGGTCGAGGCCGTCGAGCCACCGGGCCGTATGGCAGACCACCCCGGAGAACTCCGTCTCCTCCCGCGCCAGCGACGGGAGGCGCGGGACGTTCAGGAACCCGACCGCGCTGATCACCGCGTGGAACGGCCCGTGGTCCGTGCCCGAGGAGGTGGTGATCACGTACTCGCCGCGGTCATCCGCCCAGGTGACGCTCTGCACCTTCTCGTTCAGTACCAGGTGACGGCGCAGGCCGAACGCGTCGACGACGCTCTCGAGGTAACGCTGCAGCTCATGACGGCGGGCATAGGTGCGGCTCCAGTCCGCGGGCGCGAACGAGAACGAGTAGACGTGCGACTCCAGGTCCACCTCGGCGCCGGGATAGCGGTTGTGCCACCAGGTCCCGCCGACGCCCGGGGCGCCCTCGAACATGACGAAGTCCGTGATGCCCTGCCGCTTCAGGGCCACCCCGGCCGCGATCCCGCTGAAGCCGGCCCCGATCACCGCGACGCGGGCCGGCCCCGGCTTCGATCGGCGCGACGGCCAGCTCATCGGGCCCAGCTCATCGGACACAGTCCTCCGGTCATCCGCCTACGGTCCTTAGGTCTGGAGGATAGACCTAAGGACCGTAGGTCGTCAAAAGAGGGCCCGGGTCACCTGCGGCCGCGCCCCGGCGCGCCGGCGTTCCCGCGCATAGTCTGTCTGACGGACCAATGATCCATGGGAGCCAGCCTGCGAGGAAGGTGACGACCGATGGGGCCGAGGCCGCCGCAGACCGAGTCGACCTTCGACCTCGCGCGCAGGGCGATCGCGGCGGGCGACGCGGCCGAGGGCGTCCGGCGGATCCGCCAGCTGCTCGACGAGGCGACCGAGGGCCGCGAGCTGTTCCCGCTGTTCATCGAGCGCGCGCGGCGCTTCCTGCTCGACCGCGGCGTGCCGCCCGCCGCCGTAGCGGACGAGGAGCGGCGGATCCTGTCGCTGCTCGGCGCGACGGGGCGGGATGCGCTGGACATGCCCCGGGAGTGGGCGGCCGTGCTCGAGGTCGCCGCCCGGGCCGAGCGGGCCTGCCTGGCCGGGGACGGCCAGGCCGCGTCCGAGCTGGTGGCGGAGCTGCGTTCCACGTGGCTGGCGGTGCACGACCGGTTCTGCGACATCACCTGCGGGCTGTTCAGCCTGGCCGCCGAACGGCTGGGCGAGTCGGTCGTGGGCCCCATGTGGGACGACGCGATCGGCGACATGTACCCGAGCCGGGAGGCCTACGACCGCGCCAGAAGGCCCTGGGCCGAATCGGTAGCGCTGCTGCTCGACGACGCCGCCATGTCGCTGCGCGGGCACCTGTCCGGGCCGCGGCGCACGGGCGAGGTGTCCCTGCGGGAGGAGCAGGACCGGTGGGTCTTCCGGTTCGACCCGTGCGGGTCGGGCGGCCGCACGCTGAGAGCCGACGCCAACGCCGACGGCACGGCCCGGGCCGGCCCGCCCTTCGGCTTCCGCGTCACCACCGAGCCGCACGACTGGGCCTGGCAGACGAAGGGAGTCTGCCTCTACTGCGTGCATTGCTGCCAGCTGCAGGAACGAGCGTCCATCGCCCGGCTCGGCTACCCCGTCCGGGTCGTGGAGCCGCCGGTCTGGGGCACGGCCGAGCCGCGTGGCCACTGCACGTGGAGCGTCTACAAGGATCCTCAGCTGGTCCCGGCGGAGGCGTACCGGCGGGTGGGCTCGACCAAGCCCGGGGACGGGCGCGATGGCTGACCGGCAGGGCGGCAATCGGGGCGGCCCGGGGGGGTCGTCCCCCCGGGGCAGCACGAACATGCAGGCCGTGGACCTGGTCGCGGCCCACGAGGTCGTGACTGAGCGGCTCCGGCACGCCATCCACCTCGGCACCTATCTCCCCGGCGACAAGCTGCCGCCCGAGCGGACGCTGGCTCAGCAGCTCGGGGTGTCGCGGATGACCGTGCGCGAGGCCATCCGTGCGCTGCGAGCCGAGGGCTACGTCGTGAGCAGGCGCGGGTCGGCGGGCGGCATCACCGTTCTCGACCAGGCCGAGGACTCCAGGCGGCTCCGGCCGCTGCTGCTGCGGCGGATGGCCGAGCTGGACGACGGCTTCGAGTTCCGCATCGCCGTGGAGGGCGCCGCCGCCCGGCTCGCCGCCCAGCGGCGGACGAAGCGCGATCTCGCCCGGCTGCGCCAGGCCCACCTCGAGCTGGAGCAGGGCCGGGAGACCGCGCGCTTCCGGGCCGCCGACAACGTGTTCCATCTGGCCATCGCCGATGCCGCGCGGAACAGGCTCATGCGCCAGGCGATCGAGAGCGTCCGCGCGATGACCTGGATTCCCATCGACCAGCTGATCTCGAAGGTGTTCACGTCGGCGCACGAGCACCACGCGCAGATCCTGCAGGCGATCGAGGACAAGGACTGCGACGCGGCCGAGCGGGCGGTCGTCGCGCACATCCAGCGGGCCCAGCGCGACCTCCACCGGGTGCTCGAATAGCTCCGCCCCGCGGTTGCCGCGAAGACGTCAAAGGTCTAGCTTATAGCCCAACCGACGAGCGGAGATCCCGGGCTTGAGCATGGAACCACTGAGTGCCGAACCACGGGGCGCCGGGCCACGGCGTATCGAACCACGGGGCACCCAACCACGAGGGGAGTTCTCCGGCCGGGTCGCGTTCGTCACCGGAGCGGGCGGCGGCATGGGCGGCCGGATCGCCGCCGACCTCGCCCGGGCCGGCGTCCGGGTGTTCGCGGCCGACGTGAAGGAGCCGCCTCCCGACCCGGGCGGACCTGCGTACACCTGCTGGCGGTTCGACATCACCGAGGAGGCGCGGGTCGCCGACGCGCTGGGCGAGGTCTTCGCCACCTGCGGCCGGCTCGACTACGTGGTCAACGGCGCGGGCGTCGGGTGGTTCGACCGCGACGGCTCGGTCGCCACCGTCGACCGCGGCGTGTGGGACCGCGTGCTGGACGTCAACCTCACCGCCGCCATGCTGGTCTGCCGCCATGCCCTCCCGCTGGTCAGGCGCAGCGGCGGCGGCGCGTTCGTCCACCTGGCCAGCGTGGCCGGGCTCCGCAACGCCGACGACCCCATGGACGCCTACCAGGTCTCGAAGGCCGGACTGATCTCGCTCTCCCGGGCCCTCGCCCTCCAGTACGGCCCGGTGGGAATCCGCTCGAACACCATCTGCCCGGGCGCGATCCTCACCCCCATGATCCAGCCGCTCTACGACGAGGACCCGGCGCGCGCCGACCGGATGGCGGCCCGCACGCCGCTGCGGCGCCTCGGGACCGTCGCGGACATCTCGTCGGCATGCCGGTTCCTGCTGTCGGACGAGGCGTCGTTCATAACGGGCGTCGACCTGGTGGTCGACGGCGGGTGGACGCTGGCGCTCCGATGACTTCGCCGGGCGAGGACGGTAACGCTGCCGCGCTGATCGAGGGTGCGCGCATGGTCCAGCTCGAGGTGCCCGACCTGGACGGCGCCCTGCGCGCGAAGCTCGTATCTCCGGCGAAGGCCCTGTCTGAGGCCGGGGCCGCGATGTGCACGATCATGTTCGGGCTTACGCAGGCGGACGACGTCTACGAGAGCCCTGCCTCCTCGGCGGCCAACGGCTACCCGGACCTGGTCATGCGGCCCGACATGGCGACCCTCCGCGCTCTGCCGTGGTGCGAGGCGACGGTCGCGGTCCTGTGCGACCTCTACGGCGGCGACGGCGCCCTGTTCCCGCTGGCCCCCCGTACCGTCCTGCGCACGGTCGTCGAGCGGTGCGCCGACCTCGGCTTCGAGGCCCGGTTCGCGGCCGAGTGGGAGTTCTGCGTCGTGCGCCGGGACGACGAGACGCATCCCGCCGGGCTGGTTCCCCTCGGGCGCACCATGAACGCCTACAGCTCGCTGCGGCTGCGTGAGCTGCGTCCGCTCGCCCAGGCCTTCTTCGAGCGCATGGAGGGCGTGGGCATCGCCGTCGAGGCGGTGCACACCGAGCTCGGGCACGGGATGGTGGAGTTCGCGCTCGCCCACGCACCGGCGATGGAGGCGGCCGACCGCGCGTCCCGGGCCAAGGCGTACCTCAAGGAGCTGTGCGGCGAACGCGGTCTCGTTGCCACGTTCATGCCGAAGTGGCGGGCGGGCGCGCCGACGTCGGGCTGCCACTTCCACCAGAGCCTCTGGCGGGACGGGTCCAACGAGTTCGCCGGGCCCGGCGGCGCGCTGTCCCCGCTCGCCCGTCACTACCTGGCCGGGCAGCTCGCGACCATGACAGACTTCGGCGTGCTGTTCAACCCGTCGGTGAACGCGTTCCGGCGGCTGCAGCCGGGCACCTGGACGCCGGCGACCGCCTCGTGGGGAGTGGACAACAGGACCGCCGCGATCCGGGCGATCACCGGGCCGCCCAAGGCGGTCCGGCTCGAGCATCGCCGTCCCGGCGCGGACGTGAACCCGTACCTGGCGGTCGCGGCCATGCTGGCGGGCGGGCTGCACGGCATCGCCGGGAAGCTGGAACCCCCGGACCCGGCGACCGCCGACGCCTACGCCGACGCCCGGTTTCCGCGGCTGCCGGCGACCCTGGCCGACGCGATCGCCGCGCTGCGGGACTCACCGGTGGCGCCGGACCTGCTCAGCCGCGAGTTCGTCCGCCACTATCTCCTCTCCCGGGAGGTGGAGCTCGGGCTCTGGCGCGAGTGGGAGAGCGCGCAGGTGACCGAGTGGGAACAGCGCCGGTACTTCGAGACCTCATGAGGGAGGGTCACCAGCACATGGATGCGGACCAGCGGGCCGGGGTGGAGAAGCGGCTGCGCGACGAGGAGATCGAGACCGTGCTCTGCGTGGTGCCGGACCTGTGGGGCCGGCTCATGGGCAAGCGCGTGACGACCGAGAGCTTCCTGAAGACGGCGCTGGGGCCCGAGGGGCTGCACGCCTCGCTCTACCTGTTCGTCGTCGACATGGACATGGACCCGCGGCCCGGCTACGAGCTGAGCAGCTGGCACACCGGCTTCTCGGACTTCCGCATGGTCCCCGACCTCGCGACGTTCCGGCTCGTTCCCTGGCTCGGCGCGACAGCCATCGTCATCTGCGACGCCTATGAGGAGGAGGGCGACCGGCTCGTGGATGTCGCGCCGCGATCGATCCTGCGGCGCCAGGTCTCACGCGCTGCCGCCGCCGGCCTGGCGGTCAAGATGGCGACCGAGCTGGAGTTCTACCTCTACCGGAATCCCCCGGCGGAGGCCTGGGCGCGCCGCTACCAGGACCTCGAGCCGGTGTCGTACTACCGGGCCGACTACCACATCCTCGCCTCGACCCGGAATGACTCGTTCATCGAAGGGATCCGGCGGCACATGAACGCGGCGGGGATCGAGGTGGAGTTCTCCAAGGCGGAATGGGGGCTCGGGCAGCAGGAGGTCAACCTGCGGTACACCGACGCGCTCGAGATGGCCGACCGTCACGCCCTGTACAAGAACGGCGTGAAGGAGATGGCCCACCAGGGCGAGTGGAGCGTGACGTTCATGGCCAAGCCCTCCATTTCCGAGATCGGGTCCTCGTGCCACATCCACGCCAGCCTGTGGGGCGCCGACCACGCCGCGAGGATGCCCGACCCGTCGTCGCCGCATGAGCTCTCCGGCCTGGGCCGGTCGTTCCTGGCCGGGCTGCTCGAGCACACCCCGGAGCTGATGTGGCTGTTCGCGCCGAACGTGAACTCGTACAAGCGCTTCCAGAGCGCCTCGTTCGCCCCGACCGTCGTCACCTGGGGGCACGACAACCGCACGTGCGGCTACCGGGTGGTGGGCGAGGGCGAGTCGCTGCGGGTGGAGAACCGGATGCCGGGGGCCGACGTCAACCCGTACCTCTCGGCCGCGGCCACGGTGATCGCCGGGCTCGACGGCGTCCAGCGCCAGCTCGACCCCGGTGACCCGTACGAGGGGAACGCCTACACCGACGGCGGGCTGCCGACCGTCCCCACCACGCTGCGTGACGGGCTCGACCTGTTCGCGGGCAGCCCCCTGGCCGCTTCGGCGCTGGGCGGCCCGGTGCACGGGCACCTGGTCAACTTCGGGCGGCAGGAACTCGAGGCGTTCCAGCACGAGTGCGTCACCGACTGGGAACGGATCCGTTATTTCGAGCGCATCTGAAGTAGCCGATCGTGATCGCAGCCATCCTTGACCCTCGACGGCATTGGTACGATACTCAGACCAAAGGGCCTGTTGGGAGGTCGGTATGGCGGCAGGCGGAGGCGTCGAGTTCGGCTGCGTGGTGACGGCGGCCGGGGCCCCGGGCGCAAGCGACCTGGATCTCTACCGCGGCATGCTGGCTGACTGCGAGCTCTACTCGCAGCTGGGCTTCGGCACGGCCTGGGTACTCGAGCACCACTTCAGCGACTACTTCCCGACCCCCGACCCGGCGCTGCTCATCGCCCACCTGGCGGGCCGCCATCCGGAGCTGAGCTTCGGCACCTGCGTGATCGTCACCCCGTGGCATCATCCGCTGCGGCTGGCCAGCCAGATCGCCATGCTGACCGAGCTCACCGACCAGCCGCTGCATATTGGCCTCGGGCGCGGCACGGCGAAGTTCGAGTTCGACGCGTTCGGCCTGGATATGGGCGAGGCGCGGCAGCGCTTCGCCGAGACGTGGGACATCCTCCGGGAGGGGATGACCGGGGCGCCCTTCCGCTACGCGGGTGCGCACCTGTCCGTGCCGCAACAGGTCCGGATCCGGCCCGCGCCGCGGACGGGGCAGCTGCACTTCTATGGCGCGATCGGCAGCCCCGACAGCGCCGGGATCATGGCCAGGCTCGGCCTGCCCCCGCTGTGCAACACGATCGGCGACATCCAGCGGCAGGCCGACACGCTGCGCTCCTGGGCCGCCGCGGCGGCTGAGACCGGCCTGGACACATCGGCCGTCACGTTCCCCATCATGATCGACTGCATCGTCGAGGACACCGACGACGAGGCCGTCATGCAGGCCTGCCGGTACAAGCCGCGCTTCATGCAGGCGCAGATCGATCATTACGCGCCGCACGCCACGGACTGGGCGCATACGCCGGGCTACGAGGCATGGCAGCGGATCTTCGCTGGAATGGAAAAGCGGACCCGCCCAGAAGGCATCGTGCCCTGGTGCGAATGGCAGCTGATCGGCTCGGCTGAAACGGTCCTCCGGAAACTGAGGGCCTATCTCGACGTGGGTTTCAACCACATCATTCTGCATTTCGCCACCCCGGGGATTCCCGTCGACGTGCGGCACGACTGGGCCACCCGCTTTGCCCGCGACGTGGTGCCCCATGTCAGCCAGCGGCTGCCTGCCGCCACCGCGGCCTCCGGGGGAACGCTGTGACCCGCCAGGTACGCGCGGGCGGCGTCACGTTCTCCGTGGAGACCGCGGGAAGCGGGCCGCCGCTCGTCTTCATCCACGGCTGGAGCATGAGCGGCCGGTTCTTCCGGCGCCAGCTGGCCGGCCTTTCCGGCCGGTTCCGCGTGATCGTTCCTGACCTGCGCGGCCACGGCGCTTCGGACAAGGTCAGCCGCGGTCACACGGTGCCGAACTACGCGTCCGACCTGCATGCGATCCTGGCCGAGCTCTCGGTCCGGCGGCCGGTGCTCGTCGGCTGGTCGATGGGGGCGATGGTCGGCTACGAGTACCTGCGCGCCTACGGACCCGGCGGCGTGGCGGGGCTCGTCATCGTCGACCAGCCACCCTCCGATTTCGCCTGGGAGGGCTATGAGTTCGGCGTCTTCACCATGGCAGCCCTGCGCGATATGAACGAGCAGCTGCAATTGGACCAGGCCGCGGTCGTGAACGAGTTCACCCAGCTCATGCTGCATAACCCGGACGAGCAGACCCTGGAATGGATGGCCGCCGAGATCCTTCAGGTCCCGCCGGCCATTGCCAGCACGATCCTGCTCGACCAGACGCTGCGCGACTACCGCGACTTCCTCCCGCAGATCGACGTGCCCGCGCTCGTGCTGTTCGGCGAGGACGACAAGCTCACCAGCCCGCGGGCGGGCGAGTACATCGCCGGGCGGATACCCGGCGCCCGCCTGCAGACGTTCGCATCGTCGAGCCACTGTCCGTTCTGGGAAGAGAGCGAAGCCTTCAACGACGCGGTCGCGGCCTTCGCCTCGGAGCTGCGGTGACCGGCAGGTTCCCGGTCGCTCAGGCCCCGTAGCCGCGGGCCAGCTCGCTGAGCTGCGCGTGCGCGCCGCGCATGGCGGCGCTGCCGCGGGGCAGGTAGTCCTTGCGGAGCTTGGCCACCGACGTGTAGTTCGTGTCGCAGACGTTCGCGAGCGGCGCTTCCACCGCCTGGGTGATGAACTGGTAGGCGTCCAGGACCGAGAGCCCGTGGTCCTGCGCGACCCAGTGCACCAGGTCGGCCTGGGCGATGCGGAACGCGTCCTCCAGCGGCCGGACCGACCCAGCGGACATGATGTGGGTGTCGGACTCGAGTCGCGGCCAGGGCGTGGCCAGGCCCTTGAGCAGGTCGACGATGAGGACCGTGTTCATCGCGCACTCGACCGCGACGCCGCAGGTCTCGCCCTCGCCCTGGCGGGCGTGCCCGTCGCCGATCGACAGCAGCCCACCGGGAACGTTCACGCCGAGGTAGCAGGTCACGCCGGCGCGCATCTCCGGCGTGTCCATGTTCCCGCCGAACGCGTCCGGTACCAGCGCCGACCGGACCTCGAGGTTGGCCGGGGCGACGCCGATGGTCCCGTGCATCGGGTTCATCGGCAGCTCGGCGGTGAAGTCGCTGTCGCGCGCGGTGAAGCGGCAGCTGCCCCGGCCGCGGTCGAGCTCCCACATCCAGACGATCTCCGGCAGCGGGTCCTGCAGCGTGGCGGTGAGGTGGGTGGAGGTCAGCGCCCCGAACAGCGGGACGGTGGTGGAGGCGGCCCAGTCGCGGCTCGGCTCGATCGACACGAAATGCACCGCCAGCGTGTCGCCCGCCTCCGCGCCCTCGACGTAGAACGGGCCGGTCTGCGGGTTGAGGAACGGGAACTCGCAGACCTGCGAGACCAGGTCATCCTTGCCGCGGACCCGGCCGGCGAAGCAGTCCTCCGTCCACAGCTCGAGCACCGCCGGAGGCCTGATCCGCGCGACCGGGGCCGCGCCGCCGAAGGTCCACGCGTACTGATCGGGCTCGGGCCGGAACGAGAGTACTTCCGGGTCGCTCATGTCAGCCTCCTGTCGTGCTTTCCTGCTTGGTCATACCAACTGTGGCCTAATCCCGCGCCGGTCAACAATGCATCCAGAACGGCCGCCTGCCCCGTCATTCTGAGGCGTCGGGGTGGGCTCTGCCGCCAGCCGCAGGGCGGGTGGCTCAGGACAGGCGGGCGGCGTCGAACAGGCGCAGCCGGTGCGCCGCGGCGGCCGCCTCGCCGCGGCTTGCGACGCCCATCTTGGCCAGGATGTTCGACACGTGGACGCTGACGGTCTTGGCCGAGATGAACAGCCTGGCGGCGATGTCGGGGTTCGACCGGCCGTCGGCGACCAGGCGCAGCACCTCGAACTCGCGGGCGGTCAGGCCCAGCGGCGTGGCCGCGGCCGAGCCCCGGCCGGCGCCCTCGCGGGCCGGCTGGATCCGCGCGCTCCGGGCCAGGCCGCCGATCTCCTCCAGCAGGGGCCGCGCGCCGAGCCGGCCGGCGAGCTCTGACGCGCGGCGCAGTCGCTCCGCCGCGCGGTCGCGGTCTCCGGCGGCCAGCGCCGCCTCCGCCCCGTGCAGCAGCGCGACCGCGTGCGGGTACGGGTCGCCGACGCGCTCCCACGCCGCCGCGGCGGCGTCGAAGGCGGCCGGGACCTTGCCGCCCCCCGCCTCGGACTGGCCCGGTCCGGGCTCGGCGACCGCGGCGGCGCGCAGCACCTCGGCGGAGAACGTCAGCCGGTTCGCGCGCTGAACGGGGCCGAAGGCCGGCATC
>Ga0070698_100006572_pt1 | contig 12610 bp, 12 predicted proteins | sample KBSK1502metaG_FD_65477 | JGI IMG/M metagenome (GOLD analysis project Ga0070698, IMG submission 65477) | Corn, switchgrass and miscanthus rhizosphere microbial communities from Kellogg Biological Station, Michigan, USA - KBS K1-50-2 metaG | ecosystem: Host-associated > Plants > Roots >... | reverse complement strand
GTCCCGGAGCTGGCGAGCCGTACCGCCGCTTGTTCGATCTGTTGCGCTCGTTCCGAAGTCTGTCGCAGCGAGTGCGCGACTGCTTCGATCTGGCGGGAGGAGACGTCGTTATCAGCAGGACCGTTATTACGCATGGCGAACTTCCTCTCCAATGACACGAGGAACATCTACGATGAGCAGCAAGCGCTGCGCCGACGAAGCGACGGCCTTGATGAAACCGGCTGATTGATCGCCGACCAGCTCGGGTGGCGGCTCGAACGTTGATTCGTCGAGCTGAACGATGTCGCGCGCGCTATCGACGAGCAGGCCCGCCACACGCGCACCTACTTTTACGACGATGACGCGATTATCGAGCGTGCGCTGGCCGGCAGTCACGCCAAACCTCGTGCGCAAATCGACGACCGGTACGAGCTTACCGCGCACCTGAACGAGACCCGCGACGAACTCCGGCGCACCGGGTACGTGCGTCGCTTGGGTGAACGTTTCGAGATGCAGAACATCTCGTGCATCGACTGCGTATTCTCCAGAGCCGACGCGGAAAGCTACGTGCAATGTCATGACGAATACCCCGCTCGCCACGTTGTAATGCTTGCGCCCAGCTCGACAAGGTCGAGAAGCAACGTCGGACGACCATCGCCGAGGTCCGTCGCACCAGCGACGCCCGGTACTCGCGCGAGAATGTCTTCGATCGGTCGAACCACGACCTCATGACGACCCAACATGCGGTCGACAGCGAATGCAAGCGGCTCGCCGCCTCGCCGCACGACGAGCGCCTTATGCGCGCCAGCGGTTTCGCCTAATCGCAGCATCATGCCGAGTGGAATGATCGGTACCGTACGGCCGCGGCGCTCGCAGATCGAAATCGGCAATCGCCCTGGGTCTGCAACGGGCCCTTCGATACGGCGATGCTCCGAGAGCTCGAAGATTTCCTCGATCGCCGCAACAGGTACGACGAACGCTTGCTTCGAACACTCGAACGAGAACACATCGATGATCGCGATCGTCAGCGGGACTTCGAGCTCGAACGTCGTTCCCGCGCCAGGCGTCGTCGAGATCTTAAGCTCGCCACCGAGATCGCGGACCGCGATACGGCGAACGATGTCCATGCCAAGACCCCGACCGCTTGTCTCGGTCGCGTGATCGCGCGTCGAGAAGCCCGGCGTCGTCAGCACGTCGAGCAGATCGGAATCGTCGACCGTCTGCCGGCCCGAGCGGCGCGCGATTTGCTCGCGGTCGATACCTCGACCGTCATCGGCGACGCTGAGCACGAGGCGGTTGCCCGCGCCTTGCCGGCACTTGATCACGATCTGACCTGCGCGGGGCTTGCCGATGCGTTCGCGCTCGACGATCGGCTCGATCGCGTGATCGATCGCGTTGCGCACGAGATGCACGATCGCCGGCAACAGTCGGTCGCCAACGGCCTTGTCGAGCTCGGTGTCGCCAACGTCGAGCGCGAGCCGCACTTCCTTGATACCGGGTTTGACGAGACTGCGCACGAGCAGCGACAGCGGCTCGAGAACTTCCGCGACGCGCACCATGCGCGCGCGCAAAATGCCGCGCCGTAGCGCGCGCAGCTGGCGTTCTTGCGCATCCGTGATTTCGCGCAGCGCGCGCACGTCAGCGCCTGTCGCAGCGAGGTTCGCGACCTCGCGTTCGAAGCGAAAGCGCGATACGACGAGCCCCGACAGCTGTTCTTGGAGATCGTCGAGCCGATCGAGCTCGACGCGCACGTACGATCGGCCGATCGGCGATATCTCGTCGTCGACCGGGAGCGTGGCGAGCTCTGGAGGCTCGAGTGCAGCGAGAGGCACGACGCGATCGGGCGTGCTCGCGACCGCTTCAGCGAGCGCGCTCGTCGTCGCGTCGCTGATCACGAGAAGCTCGAACACGAGACCGGCTGGCGCGTCGTCCGTTTGTGGAACGGCGCGCGGCGCGACCTTGACGATCTCGCCGAGCTTGCCGACGTCCGCACGTACGGTTGCGATCGTGATGCCGCGGGCCGAGTTCGCATCGCTCGGCGTGAACGTGAGCGTGTACACGGAGCGTCGTTCGCCGAGCGCGGTCGCGATCTGCTGGCGCTCGCCCGCCGATAGTTTGCGGTCCCAACTCGAGATGATCGCTGGTGTCGGCGCGCTTGTCGTTTCACCGAGGGTCTCGACGCGAGCCAGCTCGTCGAGCAGTGCTTCCGGTGGCGCAGCAATCGGCTGGCGGTCGGCGACCGCACGCACGCGTTCGGCAACGGCACGCATCGCGATGAGGCCGAGCTCCACGGCGCGCGGTGCAATCCGGCCACCGCGCTGATCGGCTGCGCGAACGACGGTCTCGAACGCGTGCGCGATGTCGACGATCGGCTGGATCCCCATCATCCCGGAGAGCCCTTTGATCGTGTGCAGTGCGCGGAAGAGATCACGCACTGTCTTCGGCCGCGCTTCGCCTCGATCGTTCGCCATCTCGAGCTCGAGCAACCCCGCCGTCGCGGCCGCGACAAGTTGATCCGCCTCGGCGATGAAGCCGCCGACGAATTCTTGGATATCGATCTCGCTCACTGCGGCGCGCTGCCCAGCAGCCCGCGGACTTCGACGAGGATCTGCTCGGGTGCGAAGGGTTTGGCCATGAACCCCGATGCCCCCGCCTCGAGCACGCGCGTACGAGATGCATCATCACCGCGCGTCGTCACGACGAGGATCGGTAACGAGCGAAGTTTGTCTTGCGAACGAATGAACTCGATGACCTCGACGCCTCCGACGTCGGGCATGTTGAGATCGAGAACGACGAGATCGTAGGGAGCTAGTGCGAGACGCTCGATCGCTTCGAGACCACTACCGGCGAAATCGAACGTGACGTCACCGAGTGGACGCAAGCACGCCGCCACCATGTCCCGGATCACCTTACTGTCATCCACGATCAGGAGACGAGTCACTGTCACCAACTACCATCATTGTTGTCTGCGATGTATCAGCCCTCGGCTTGGAATGAACGTTTCGGCTACAGAGAACTGTGCGACGCTGCACGGTGCGCGCGGGGGCACACTCCGGAGATCTCGCGCCGTAGGCCAAACCTATATGGCGTGCAAAGATTGCGGCGGTGAGAGCGATCGTGCTGGCACTGTTGGTCGGCTGCAGCGACGAGGGGCGACCTCGCAAGCTCGAGCTCATCGAGGCGCCACCCGCTGGTGATGTCGCCCAGATCATCCGCGCCGAGGTCGCGCAAGCGGCGGTCGCGCACGATGCGTTGATCGTGTACGTCGGCGCCGAGTGGTGCGAACCATGCCGCGCATTTCACGATGCGGCGGCGGCCGGGCAGCTCGATGATTCGCTCGGTGGCCTACGTGTGCTGGTGTTCGACGCCGACCGCGATAACAGCGCGCTCGAAGCAGCGGGCTACCACTCGAACCTGATCCCGCTGTTCGCCGTGCCGCGCCTCGACGGCCGTGCGAGCGGCAAACAGATCGAAGGCGCCGTGAAGAATCGAGATGCGATCGCGCAGATCGTGCCGCGACTGCGCGTGTTGCTCGGCCGCTAACGCAGAAAGCGCGGGCCGTCGTCGTCTGTCGTCGAGGTCGCGCGCGGCGTCGCGATCGGTGCGGGCGGCGGTACGACGACGAGCGGCGCGGGCACACCCGCGGCGGAAGGCCGGCGCAAGCGCTGCGATGGGCGCGGCGCAGGTTCGGGCGCGTTGATCACCGTCGCGACAGGCAGGTTGTGCGGCTCGTTGAAGAAGTACGCCGCGTTGTAGAGGAAGCGCGCGAGTCGCAGGTGGCAGTAGATCCAATAGATGCCGATGAGAAGCGCGCCGACGAGGCCCATGATGCCGATCGGACCGCCGAGACCGTACGTGAACTGATAGAACACGTCGCCGACGAGCATGACGATGAGCGCCCGACTCATGCTGCCCGCGAGGTCGCGTAGCGCGAGCTGATCGTTGGCGATCGCCGAGCGTCGCACGGTCGAGATCATCGCAATAAGGCCGCTCGAATATGCGAGGTCCTTCAGAATCGAGAACGACCTGAGCGACTTGAGATCTTCGCCACTCGCGATGATGTCGGCATACGTGCTGTCGGGATTCGTTGCAACGTCGAGGAACGAAGCGACCGTGTAATAGCTCCATGCGAGCGCAACCGTTGCGACGAAGAATCCCGCGACGGCGATGACGAGGCCGCGAATATTCATGCGCGCGCGGGCAAGCTCGGGAATCGCGCGCAGCATCGCGATGAACATCGCAAGCGTGACCGCGGCGTTCGCGAGTAGGTAGTACTGAGTCCACTTGACGGCTTCGCGCCAGTCCTCATCGCTCGCGCTGAGCGCCTTGACCGTCATCGCGAACGTGACTGCGAGCTGCAGCAGCAGCGCGAATACGGCGAGACGCACGAGCTTGAGCCCGCGCGAAAACGTAGGAAGGGTGGCCGCCACGCGCGGACATTAGCGAGGCGCGTGGGCGAATGCCCGCACTATTTTTGGGGCACCGGTTCAGCCACTTACGGCAAGCACGCGCGACAGACTGAGATCGAGCTGGCTCGTGACGAGGTCGGCGAGCTCGCGTAGCTCGTCAGCTTGGATTCCCGTGCGCGCGAGGAGCTTGCGCACGCCGCTGGCGACGCGATCGCGCGCCTTGTCGATCTGGCGCGCTGCCGTCGCGCGATGGACCTGATAGAGCGCGGCGATGTCATCGATCGTCATGCCGTCGACGAGGTGAAAGCGCAACATCGTGCGATCGCGCGGCTCGAGCTCGCGAACGGCGGCCTCGAACGCGGTCTTGACGTCGCCGTGATAGCGCGCGCGCAAGTGGTCGCGTTCGGGGTTAGCGCTCGCGATGAACGCGTCGGGGGTCGGCTCGTCTTCGTGTCGCTCGGCGGCGCGCGCGTGTGCTCGCAACCAATCGAGTGCGGCGCGCGTTGCGATCACGGCGACGAGGCCCGCGAGCGAGCCACGGCCTGCCGCGCTCGCGAGATACGGCGGATCGCCGGCGAGCAAGCGCTCGCGCACGGTTTGCCGGATCTCGTCGATGGCGTGCGAGGGCAATCGGCGCGGCGCGAGCACGTCAGCGACGCGCGCGATGTAGATGCGATCGAGCGCCGCGAGCGCAGCGCGCGAACCGACAGCACACGCGATGCCGAGATAGAGCTCCGCCGCGTTGGTGCGGAGGACATCGGCGGCGACGCCCGCGGCGAGTGCCGCTTCGATCGCGCGCGCGAGCTGATCGCGAGGAACGTTCAGCTCGCCGAAGGCCGCGACACCTGCGCGGATCGCCTCGTCTTCCACGAATCGAGCATCGCACGAAAGAAAAACTGCGACCGATGGCCCTACCCGACGTTCTCGGGGCATGAAGCTTGGTTTTGCTCTGATCGTGGTCGCGACGTCGACGTCGTGCCTCGCGGCTTCTGGCAGCCTGATGGCGGGCCCGACGCTCGCGCTGTTTTATCCCCCGGGTGGCGTGCCGAAGGACAAGAGCGCGGTCGGCGACGAAGCGAAAGCGCGCCTCGCCGCGCGTCCTCATAAAGCGCTCGCCGTCGCGACGCGCGATGCGCTCGATGCGGCGGCCGCGGCACCGCAAGATAGTCGGCTGCAGCGGCGCGCCGCCGCGATGGTTCGCGCGCTCGTCCGCGATGCCGATGCGCGCGCGCAACTTGCAGACGTGACAACGCAGACGACGCGCCTGCTCGAGCGGCTCGTCGCGACCGCGCCCTGCCCCGGTCTGGCAGATGCGGCCGCGACGTGGGCCGCGCTCGACCAGCCGGCGCGCGCCGGTGATGCGTACGTGCAGGCTGCACGACGGTGCGAGAGTGTGGATGCCGCGATCGCGTCGGTTGGACCACTGCGTAGCGTCGAGCGCTGCGACGATGCGCTCGCGACGCTTCGCGCGGCGTGGCCGCGTGCGCAGGGCAAGCAAGGGATCGCGGTGCTCGATGGCGTCGCGAGGTGCAGCGATGAAATTTCATTGCGGCGCAACCTGAGCTTCGCGCCAGCGGATGTCGTCGAGGATTACTTCGCGCTACTCGCCGAGCGCGCCGCGCAAGCAGAAGCGGCGGAGAGACGTGCGGAGCAGTACCGACGCGAAGAAGCCGTCCGCGCCGCATCGTCGCGCTGCGAGTCAGAGTGCAGCAGCGCGGAGTCGAGTTGCATCTCGAGTTGTCGCGGCGACAGTCCGTGCGGTGATCGCTGCAGCGCGCTCTATCACTCGTGTCGTTCTGGTTGCTGAGGAGTGTCATGCGTCTATCGATCATCTTGTTGCTTTGCGCCGCGCCCGTGCTCGCGGCACCACCCACGAAGACCGTCGACGTTGTCGCCGCGCCACCGATCGCGACGGCACCCGACGCCGGCCTCGATCCCGACGTTGCCGCGCGCCTCGATGCCGCGGAACGCGCCGTTGCTGCGGCGACACGGGCCGAGCTCGACGCGCTCATCGATCGCGTGTTGATCGTCTACGAGAGCGATGATCCGTTCTCGCAGGCGCAGCGCGATGCGGCGCGGCCGCGCTCGCTGGCGCTGCTGAAAGCAATCGGCGAGCGCGCACGGGCTATGGGCGAGCTGACGATCGCCGCGCGCGCGTTCGATGCGCGATGGACACTCGCCGGCGGCCAGCGCGATCACGAGCTCGCGCAGGTGCTCACGACGTGGGCCGAGCGCGACGCGCAAGCCGCGCCGGCGCGCGCGCTCTATCTCGCGCGGCGTGCGCGCAGCGCAGATCCAAGCGCCTCACGCGCGGCGGAGCTCGATGACGATCTCAGCCGCAATCATCGCGTGTGGCCGGGCCGGCTCGCGATCATCGCGGGCATCGTCGCGCTTGTCGCCGGCGTCTATGCGCGCAACCAGGTCGGGGCGATCGAGAGCGACCTCGCGGCACAGGCGCGGCCCGGCGCCGATGTCGAACGCATGCTCGGCGAACGCGATCGCTATGATGCGCTCGGCACGGGCCTGCTCGTCGCAGCGCCGGTGTTGTCGATCGGCGGCATGTTGTTCATTTGGTCCGGCAAGCCGTCGTACGCGCCGACCTCGCCCGCCGAGCTGCCCGCGATGGGGACGCCATGATCCGGTACCTCGTGCTATTCGCGCTCGGCGGTTGCGTCGCCAAATCGATCGACGAGCTCGGCATCGCGTGCACCGCCGATGCGGACTGTCCTCGCGAAGCGTGGTGTGACATGCGCTATCGCGACAACATGGTGTGTCACTCGTTCGAGCAATCGTCGCCGCCGCACATCGTGTTCGATGGCTTCGCGTTTGGACAGCAGGTCGTGCCGACGATCAGCGTGCCGACGAAGACGGTCTCGATCCACACGCTGCGGCTGCGCAACGATGGTGGAAGCGAAGCCGATGTGACGGTCGACGTTGCCGGGCCGCCGTGTCTCGACGCAGCGTCGCTCACGCGCTCCGATGGAGAGACCGTCGACGCCGGTGACGAGCTCGACGCGGACTTCGATGTCTATCCTGCGGTTGGTTGTCCCTCGCCAGCGACGCTCGCGATCACGGCGACGGCGAACAAACGCGTGTTCACGTTCAGCGCGATGATCTCGATCGCGCCATGACGCTATCATCATCGTGCGATCCGGATGATGGGCTGCCTCGACGACCTGACGATCACGAACCTGGTCGGCAACGCGTTGCCGGAACCGGAGCGGGTCGCTGCGCTCGCCCATCTCGACGAGTGCCGCGCGTGCTCGGAGCTCGTCGGCGCAGTCGGCACGCCGCGCGAGCCTGCGACGCTCGCGCGGCTCGCGCCTGGCACGCACGTCGGTCGCTTCATCATCGAGCGCGTCGCCGGCGCGGGCGCGATGGGCGTCGTCTATGCCGCGCGCGATTCGACGCTCGATCGCACCGTCGCGATCAAGTGCATGGCGGCGGCGGGCGCGCGCGATCGCATGTTGCGCGAAGCAAAAGCGATGGCGCAGCTCTCGCATCGCAACGTCGTGTCGATCTTCGAGGTCGGTACCGTCGGCGATGATGTGTTCCTCGCGATGGAGCTCGTGCGTGGTCGCACGCTGCGCGAATGGGTCGGCGGCCGCAGCGTGAGCGAGATCGTCGGCGTTCTCGTCGAGGCGGCGCGCGGCATCGCAGCCGCGCACGACGCCGGCATCGTTCATCGCGACATCAAGCCGGACAACATCTTGATCGCCGATGATGGCCGCGTGTGCGTCACCGATTTCGGGCTCGCGCGCGCGGCCGATGCGAGCGTGGAGCCGACGCCGATCGCGCACGATGCGCCCCGTAACGACGAGCCGGTCCGGAGGAGCGCAGCGGCGCCCGCCAGGGAACCCGGCGGGGCCCTTGGCCCCGCCGGCGCCGTCGATACGTTGACAGCGACGGGACAGATCGTCGGCACGCCGGTCTACATGGCGCCCGAGCAGCTCGCCGGCGCGCCCGGTGACGAGCGCTGCGATCAATTCGCGTTTTGCGTCGTCGCGTACGAGTGCCTCGCCGGCCGCAGGCCGTTCGCGGGCCGCACGCTGGCCGAGCTGCGTGATGCGATCGCGCGTGGCGCGGCGCCGATCGCTCGGCTACCGGCATGGCTCGCGCGCGTGATCGACCGCGGCCTTGCGGCGGATCCAGCGCGGCGCTTCGCGACGATGCACGCGCTCGTCGCCGAGCTCGCACGCGATCGTGCGCGGCGGCTGCGCTGGTTCGCGATCGGCGGGCTCGTTGTCGTCGCCGCCGGCGTCGGGCTCGCGATTCCACGCGGCCGCACGGATGCGTGCCCGGATCCGCGCGATCGACTGACGGGCACGTGGGACGCTGCGAGGCGAACGCAACTCGAGCGCGCGTTCGCGGCGCATCCGCGCCCGTTCACCGCTGCGATGCTCGCGCACGCGACGCGCGCGTTCGATCGGTACGCCGATCAGTGGGTCGTGGTGCGCAGCGAGATGTGTCGCGCGACGTACGAACGCCGCGATCAATCGGAAGCACGCTACGACGCCGAGCTCGCGTGTCTCGAGAGACGTCGCGGCGAGCTCGCATCGGCCGTCGAGGTCCTGACGAATGCACCCGACGAGCAAACGGTGCGCAGCGCGGCCGCCGTCGTCGATGGCTTGCCCGATCTGCGCGTATGCCGCGAGGGTGCACAGCTCAAGGAGCAGCCGCCACTGCCGATCGATCCGACGGCGCGCGCACAAATCGATGCGCTCTATCGCGGTGTCGCAACAGCGACCGCGCTCGCGCGGACGACGAAGTACCAAGCGGCCCAAACTCTGATCGATGGGCTGTTGCCGCGCGCGCGAGCGATCGCGTATGCGCCTCTATTGGCCGAAGCGCTGTACTTGCACGGCAAGCTGCAGATGGCGACGCGCGACGCGAAGACCGCCGAGCGCGCGCTCGATGAAGCAGCAACGTTCGCCGCGGCCGCGAAGGATGACGTGCTCGCTGCGCGGATCTGGATCCAGCGCGCCTACACCGTTGGCGCACTCGCGCGCCGTTTCCCCGAAGCCGCGACGCTCGCCGGCGTCGCGCGAGCTGCCGTGCAGCGCGCCGGTGATCGCGCGGAGCTGTTGGTCGATTGGCACAGCGCCGTCGGTGCGACGCTCGCGCAAGAAGAGAAATACGAAGAGGCACTGCCGCACTATCGCGAAGCACTCGCGCTCGCCGAGAAGGCAGCACCGACGAGGCTCTCGGATCAGCTCGGCAAGCTCGCAACCGTGCTCGATGCATCGGGCCACTATGCAGAGGCTCGCGCGCCGGCGGAACGCGCTGTCGCGCTCATGGAGAAGGAGCTCGGTCCGGATCACCCAGACCTCGCGTTCACGCTCGATGCGCTCGCTGCGATCTACTACGACCAGGGCCAGTTCGCCGACGCGCAGCGCACCTATCGGCGTGCGCTCGCGATCCTCGACAAGCTCGGCGATCCGACGAGCTACGATGCGACCGAAGCGATCGAAGGTCTTGGCATCACGGCGTACGAGCTCGGCCAGCTCGACGAAGCGCGTGCGCAGCACGAGCGTGTGCTCAAGATTCGCCAACAGATCGCGCCCGACGATCCGCACGTTGCAGACTCGCTGCTCAACCTCGGCATGGTGCTCGCCGTGCAGGGCCATCTAAAGGAAGCGCGCGCGCACTACGAGCGCGGGCTCGCGATCTATCGTTCCGCATACGGACCGAATTCTCCGCAGGTCGCACTCGCGCTCCGCCAGCGAGCGCAGCTCGAGATGGGCACGCAGCAAGCGATCACGGATCTCAATGACGCGCTCGCGATCACGACAGCCGCGTTTGGCCCCGAGCATCCCGAAGTTGCGGTCGAGCACGGCAACCTCGGCAGCGCGTACATGGGACTGCGTCGCTGGAAAGACGCGCAGCAGCACTACGAGCGCGCCATCGCGCTGCACGAAAAGACCGTCGGCGCGACCCACGACATGACGGCAAAAGCACTCACCGGCCTCGGTCAGGCGATGCTCGAGCAGCACGACAACGCGAAGGCGATCACGATCTTCGAACGCGCGCTCGCAATCCACGACCGCAACCACGCGCCGCCGGCAACGAAGGGCGTGCCGCGCTGGTTTCTGGCGCGCGCATTGTGGAACAGCGATCGCACGCGCGCGCTCGCATTGGCGGCCGAGGCACGGCGCGAGCTCGCCGATGCCCGCGATCCGACAAGCGTCGCCGCACGCACCGAGCTCGATGCATGGCTCGCGAAGCGACGGTAGGCGATACTTGGCAGATGCGACGGCGGCCGCGGGACAAGTGGTACGTGCACAAGGGTGTGCTTGGGGTGCTCGGGATGCTCGGCATGCCGCCGTTCAACATCCTCGCGTGGTACCTCGCGGAGCGCGACCTGCGCGCGCCCGACTTCCACCAGATGCCGGGCATCTATCAAGAGCGTGTGCGCATCGCGCGCAAGATGGGCAAGGTCGGAACGTACTTGATGGTGTGCTGGATCGTGCTGATGGCGGTGATGACGACAATCAACGCGGTGCGCGAGCTGTGAAGGAGCTCGCCGAAGCGGTGCTCGCGCTCGCACACGCTGCCGGCGCCGCGATCCGCAACGCCTCACACAGCGCGACGCTGAAGGCAGATGGCTCGCCGGTGACCGAGGCCGATCTCGCGTCGCACGAGGTGCTCGTCGCCGGGCTGCCGCGCCTCGCGGCGCTCCCCGTGGTTTCCGAAGAAGCGAAAGCGACACCGTACGAGGCGCGCCGCGATTGGACGCGCGCGTGGGTCATCGATCCGCTCGATGGGACGAAGGAGCTGCTGCAACTCAGCGGCGCGTACACGGTCAACATCGCGCTGATCGAAGATGGTCATCCGGTGCTCGGCGTCGTTCACGCGCCTGCGCTGCGTCGCAGCTACTGGGCGTGTGCCGGCGTCGGCGCGTTCCGAGAAGATGATGCGGGTGCGCGCGCGATCGCGGTCGCCAGCGGCACGAGCGGGGGACTCGAGGTTGTCGCGAGTCGTTCGCACGTGTCGGCGGAGACCGGAGCGTTTTTGCAGCGCCTTGCCGCGTCGCACCAGATCAATCTCGTGTCGATCGGTAGCGCGCTGAAGCTCTGCCTCGTCGCCGAAGGCGCCGCGCACCTCTACCCGCGCTTCGGTACGACGATGGAGTGGGACACCGCGGCCGCGCAATGCGTCGTTGAAGTCGCAGGCGGTCGCGTCACAGATCTGCAGGGACAGCCGCTGCGCTACAACAAGCCGGACCTCGCGAATCCATTCTTCGTCGCGGCGGCGCCGTTCGTCGATTGGCAGCGATACGTATGATGCGCGCGATCGTGATCCTGCTCGTCTTCGCGCACGCAGCGCACGCGAACGTTGGCCGCAGAACATTTCCCGCAGATCACGCCGCCGAGCCTGCGGGCCTGCGCGCGATCGCGATCGAACACGAAGAGCTCGCGTTCGATCTGCGTCCGCTCGCAACGCGCTCGCCTGCGCACGTCATGGCGCGCTACGAGCTCGTCAATCACGGCGACGAGGTGACGACGGCGCTCGTGTTCGTCAGTGGCGCGCTAGGTATCGGCAATTCGCACGTGACCCTCGACGGCACCGAGCTGCGCGCAAAGATCGGTGTGGAGGGCGACACCGCTCCGTCGCCGGCGAGCTGGGCGCCGCCGAAATCGACGCCAGCGCTCGACGGTGGCGAGGCGCTCTTCTACGAGACGCACGGCACGGGCGCACTGACGTTCTGGGCGACGATCGGATCGGGCAAGCACGAGCTTTCCGTCACGTACACGGCGATGCCACAGCTCGATCGTTCGCAGGACGGCGGCACGATCGTCTGGCAGCTCGGCTACGTGCTCGCGCCGGCGCGCGATTGGGGTGGATTCGGCACGCTCGACGTGACGGTGCAGCTACCGCCGGGTTGGCGCGCAGCCACGTTGCCAGCGCTCGCGCGCTCTGGCGACACGTTGCACGCGCACTTCACGTCGTTGCCGGTGGACACGATCGGCATCACCGTCCAAGCGCCGACCGGGACGCTCCACCGCGTGCTCCAGATCGCGACGCCGCTGCTCGTGCTCGTCGTGCTCGTCGGAGGCATCCTCGCGCTGATCGCATTCGGCCGACGCTCGCGTGGCAAGGGTGTCGCGTTTCTCGCCGGCTTCGCGTGGGCGATCCTGATTGCGGTCAGCGGCGGCTTTGCGGCCGTGCGTTCGGACCTCGCGTTACCGCCGCAGCAGTCCGCGTACTACGGCTACGGGCAA
>Ga0070698_100006571_pt1 | contig 12611 bp, 8 predicted proteins | sample KBSK1502metaG_FD_65477 | JGI IMG/M metagenome (GOLD analysis project Ga0070698, IMG submission 65477) | Corn, switchgrass and miscanthus rhizosphere microbial communities from Kellogg Biological Station, Michigan, USA - KBS K1-50-2 metaG | ecosystem: Host-associated > Plants > Roots >... | reverse complement strand
TTTGGTGAGCAAGGCATAAACTCTCCAGAGAGAAAGCTCATCTATTCATCTTTGCCTGCTTGCTTTAAACACCCTTATCAAGCCAGTTCATCCATTTCGCAATGCATACTAGTACTAGTGCTGCGTTCCTCATTGGCGCTATCATTCCCTTTGAAAAAATCTACAGGTAGAACACACCTGATTTGGCTCTAAATCTTGATTCAGTGTTTTATTCGTATCAATGAGGAACGCAGCAGTAGGCAGTAGGATAAACAATCTGGTAAATCCGTTTAAGAAGATCGTGCTTGCATCGCTTTGATACGTGCTTCTAGTTTTGCTGCTTCGTCAACTCGTTTCATTTGCTGCAGTAGAGCGGCATAGTTTTCTAACAAGGGAATGTTCTTAGGATGATCAGGTCCAAAAAACTGTTCATAAATCGATATCGCCCTCTTCAAAAGCGGCTCTGCTAGATCATACTTTCCTTGACGTAAGTAGAGTAAGGCTAAGTTGTTAAGATTTGTTCCAATAGTTGGATGTCCTGTGTTAAATATCTTCTCACGAATTGCAAGAGCACGTTTTAAAAGCGGTTCTGCTTTTTCATAGTGACCTTGAGCACGATAGACTTCTCCCAGATTATTGAGAGCCTGGCCGGTAGTAGGATGTTCGGGTCCTAATGTTTGTTCACAAATTGTCAGCGCATCTCTTAAAAGAGGCTCTGCCTTCTCATATTGTCTCATGTCATGGTAGAGGGTGCCTAAGTTGTTCTGGCAGCTTGCAGTTTCTGGATGTTGAGGTCCTAATACCCTTTGGCGGATCTTTAAAGACTTCTGATAGAAGAACTCCGCTTCTTTATACTCGCGTCGAGCATGATACAGTAATGCTAGGTTATTGAGAGTTTGTGCAGTGTCAGAATGTTCCGGCCCTAACATTCGCTCGCGAATCTCTAAAGCTCGCTTATAGAGAGGTTCTGCCTTCTCGTATTCTCCCTGCTCATAGTAGAGCCCGGCTAAGTTGTTCAGATCTAGGGCTGTAGTAGGATGAAGCGGTCCTAAGATTTCCTCATCAATTGCTAACGCTTCTTTCATGAGTGATTCGGCTTTAGCATACTGTCCTCTTTCATGGGAGAGCCTGGCCAGATTATTGAGTCCTGTAGCGGTATCAGGATGTCTGGCGCCTACTACTTGTTTCCCAATCTCTAATGCTTGCTCTAAAAACGGCTCCGCCTGTTCATACTGCCCCCGTGCATGTAAATAGAGGCCACTCTCATTCAGCAGAAGAATTGCTTCTCGAAAGGCGAAGCCATAGTGTGTGATCAGCGCTGCACATTGCTGAGCATGAGGGAGGTACTGTTGGCAAAGCGTCCAATTTTCGTGTTTAGGGTCTGGAAACGCCCTATTGACAGCTTTCACTGTGCACTCTGCCCATTGGCGCTGAAGATCTTCAATCATCGCAGTTTTGAGAACAATCTGGACCAGGCGATGAATAAAGACGAGATGTGTATCTGTGTTGCGTTGGACAAGAGAAAAGTGGCGTAAGGTGCCAATCGCTTCGTCGAGCAGCGTTTCGTCCGTAGCAACGGCTTGCATCTGTGGGCCAAGTTCATATGCCCCTTTCACGAGCAGATCCTCCGGGATAACATCGGGCGCAAGAAAGGCCAAGAATCGCAATAAGTCGGCGGCCCTTGGATCGCGTTGCTCAACTTGCCCAAAGTTGAGCGACCAGCTGGTGGCAACCGAGTACGGATACGCTGGACTTGTTCTGCCTTGCCTTTGTAGGAGAGCAACTTGTCTGCGTTGGTACGCCTGCAGGTAGGCCGCTAATGTCGACTGTGTCTCTTCGATATAGGCTCCAGCCTGTTCCAGGGCCAGCGGTAATCCATCCAGTTCCGCTACGATGGTAGCAGCGAGCTTTCGATCGCTCTCACTGACCTGAGTAATGGGGATATCTCGATTGGAGAGGATATTTGCCCGCCGTAAGAGAAACAAGCTACCTTCGGCTTCAGTCATTTTGTCTACTTCAAAGCCATGTGCGATGTGGCCTGTAGCTGCCTCACGAGTAGTGAAGAGGAGATGTCCTTTGTCTCCTGATGGCAAGAAATCAGTAATGAGCGCGAAATCATCAGCATTGTCGAGGATAAGCAACCAGCGGTCAGATGTGGTAAGCCAGTGTTTGACGGCCTCGACAACGATGGACAGGTCTGGCTCTTCTCGTTCTGGCAGCTGTAATACTCTGGCAATTTTGACGAAGCCTTCTGTCAGGGTAACCTGGTTCGTGGCATTGGCCCATAGCACAAAACGATAATCATCCTTGTAGCGATAGGCGTATTCAACGGCGGTTTGCGTTTTGCCGATGCCACCTAAGCCAGTGATGGCTTGTGATTGTGTGAGAGCGGCGGTCGCCTTTTGTAGGAAATGCTCATGAACTTGTTGAAGGAGAGTTTCCCTGCCTGTGAAGAAGGGATTACGCCGATAAGGCACGTTCCAAGCCTGATCTAGCGTGGATGAAGGTTGAGGGTCGCCGCCTGTGGCATAGAAATGTTGGTGAACGGTCGCGTTGTCACCGATCACCTGTCCTTGGATTGAACTTTCATTGTGTACTGAGTACATGGATTCTGCGGATTCCGTAGACTCATCCATGATGATTTCCTACTCTTCGGTATGGTTTCCAAAGTGCTGCGTGACATGAGCATCATCTCCTATGACCTGGCCCTGTACATTGCCTGTGTTTTGAATGTTGTACTTCCCTAGCCCTACTTGTTGTGGCTGTACGAGAGACAAGAGATGACGAGATGCGGTGATGATTTCATCATCCTGGTCAAGATGATTGGCTGTTAGGGCCTTTTTGAGCGGTTTTTCGTAGGTTTCAGGGTCATCTTCATAATCAAGCAGAGCGGCTTGTGCCTTTGGGCGATTGGCAAACTTATGCTGAATGAGGGATTTGAGGCCAGCATAGGTATCTTTGATAACCTGGCTGGTAGTATCTTTGACGCTGGCAACGGCACCAGCGGTCAATGCGCCAAGGATGAGATTGGCAGGTTCCATATCCATAACAACACCTCGTGAATCAACGTCTATACTCTCTTAAGAGATATGGTGTATCTGTTAGTGGAGGTATTATATGCCAGGAAAGGCCTTTTGTATAGAGATATGGATGCTCTCTGAAGTCAGTCCGTAGCGGTCAGGAAAACACTTAAAACTCTGCTCAAATATGCCGTTTCTGGTAGGAAGTTTGGTATTTCCATAACGTGATGCAATAAGAGCAACATCTCGCCCCGAGCTGCGAAATGTGGATTGTAAGATCTCTTCCAATTGTATATAATCTCAGGTGAGCATCAATAAAACAGCTTAGATGTAGTTTCAGGAAGGCAGTAATGCCGTGGGCGTCAGTGATCACGGGTGTATGTATTGGCCTCGTAGTCCTTTCTTTTGCCCGATGGGCTAGCTTACATCTGACAATGTTGGTTAGCACGAAGAAGGAGGAAAAGCCTATGAGGAAAATGGCACGTCAGTTCACGTTGTTGGGTTCTGCGTTGATCGAGACAATTTGGACTATCGAAGCCAGCATCATCGCCAGCATCCTGTCGTCCTGAGCCTATATCTACTGCTACATTCCTAAACGTCTTCATCGAAGAACTAGCTCGTGGAGGCCTATTTGTGCTTTCTTGTTCACGGCCCTTGCATATGAGAAAACAAAATGGAGATAGAGTGTTTGGCGACATGCATTATGATCGTCGAATAGATATCTCCAAAGGTGTAGATAACCATGAATAAAGAAACACCTAAGTATGCTGTGAGCATCTCTGCTCCATCACAAGGAACTATTGTAGGAGATGATAACACAGTCAACCAAACTTTCAACCAGAACAATCATTATCAGTACGGTGGCTTGACCTGGAACACACGACTCCTACCGATCAGTGAATGGCGCCTAGAAAGTTTCCAACTGGGTGATACGGAAGCTGCGAACTTTCGCTATGTCATTACGCCTGTCCAGGATGTATTCGTACAAGTGATGCAGACCCTCGAGCAGATGAATGATACAACAACACAAGTTAAAAACTGTGGTATTCTCGTAACAGGTGAGTCTAATGCTGGCAAAACGCGTCTAGCAGTAGAGGCACTGAAACAAGCACTTCCAGATTGGCTTCTCATGCATTGGTTGCCTGGCTATACAAACGATGATATTCCTCCTGCCGAACCTCTGAAAGGAAAATCTATTGTCCTATTTCTCGATGATCTTCAGGAGCACGTGTTGGTACCCGTAAGAGACTTTCAGGATCAAGCCTCAGGTGCAACTTCCCCTCGCTTCTGGGACCAGAAGGGACAAATTACTGCAACGAGCCAGCGATCAGCAACATTACGTACGCTCATTGATACACTTAGACGCTCCGTTTCACGCCTCGTCATTGTCGCCACTTGCCGCAGTGAAGATCTGAAGCAGGTGTACATTCCGCTTGGCTGGTTATGTGATATGCTCATCGAAATATCTCTTCCAGCCTTCAGTGGAGATCCACAAGATCCGCTTGCCAGCCAAACGATTGCTGAGATTCAGAAACAGGGAACAATACACATCGAAGACTGGGACGGTACACTAGGTTCACTCATTTTAGGATTATCGAGAAAACGCCGGCAATACCTAGCTCTGCCTCCTCACGCTAAGACCGTGCTAAGGACCATGAAATTGCTCTTGTTGGCGGGCACACCCATGTATACCGAGCAAAGGATACGATCCGCCTGCGCGCGAGTATTCGCAGCAGAACAACTTTTAGAAGATGAGCAGATCTGGCAAGAGACAATAGACTTACTCACTCAAATCCAATTTGTCAAGGAAGAGGCCGGTGAGACGAGTGAGATGACGTATACCCTTCGTAAGGATAGCTATTTCGAGAGGGTCATCTCCGATTATCCAGCTTCACATCGTCCACAGCAAATGACACGCAACCTCATACAACTCCAGAGTGTATTTGAAGAATTAGAAGATGCGCAGGCTTTACTCAATCTCTCCTTCTCACTTATTTACCTAGAACAGCTAAAAGAGGCGTTGGCGACCATTGACTTGGCTCTTTCTCTCGACCCCAACAATGCAGTTGCCTGGCATAACAAAGGAACTTGCCTTGCTCGCTTAGGTCGTAACGAAGAAGCTCTAGCGTCTTTTGAGCACGTTCTAGCTCTCGATCCCAGCGGTGCCTACACCTGGTCCAACAGGGGTGCCTGCCTTGCCAAATTGAACCGGGTTCCAGAGGCGTTAGATTCCTTTAAGCAAGCGCTTGAACTCGATCCTGGCTCCGCCCTTATTTGGCACGATAAAGGATTGTGCTTTCTCGGTTTAGAAAATTATCAGGAGGCTTTAGAAGCATTTGAGCGCTCTCTGAGGTTTGATCCTCATGATGCCAGCGCTTGGCGTGGAAAGGCAAAGTGCCTCCTAAAACTAGAGCGCTTCGAGCAGACATTAGAGGCCTGTGACCACGCTCTAAGCCTTGATCCCGGTTCTGTTGAGGCATGGAATAACAAGGGAATTAGCCATGTTAATCTAAATCAATATGGGGAAGCTTACGCTGCCGTAGAATGTGCGCTCATGTTCGACGCTAACAATATCCAAGCCTGGCACAATAAAGGGGCTTGCCTCTGGCAGCTTGGACGATACCAGGAAGCGCTAGAGGCCCTTGAGCAGGCCATAAAGCTTCACACCGGTTACGCCTACACATGGTACGTCAAAGGTGAATGCCTCTTTAAACTGGAAAACTATGAAGATGCCTTAGCTTCATTTGAGCAGGCGATAAAGCTCAATTCTAATGATGTTCAATTGTGGGGGCGCACCGGTGCCTGCCTTAGCATGCTGGGACGCTTAGATGAGGCACTTATGGCATTGGATAAGGCCTTAACACTCGATCCCAACGACGCTTATGCCAGAGAAGGTAAAAAGGCCTGCCTTAACGGCTTGGGTAGGAATGAGGAAGCTTTAGCAATCATTATCCCAACTCAAGCTTTTGCCCAGGTCCAGCCAATAGGAAGTCTTCCACAATCTCTCTCCACCAATCATTTCAATAGCCAGCATAGGAAGAAAAATGCGAGGAAGAATACGGGACAAGGAAGCAAGCGTAGAAGAAAAAGGTAGTCAAAAAACTGCTGGATGGCGAACTTTCCTTGAGATACGCTCATTTTTGAGGAAGGAAAGAGACAATTTCAAGCTCCTATCAAGGCAAGTTTGCCATCCAGCATATCTGCTTCGGTATCCCCAATCATTACTGCATTCTCATGCTCAAGGGGGCACATTTTTCTCCCAAAATCGTGGGCTAACGACACTATCTTCGGGATATTTGTGGATGAGCTTTACCTTCTCTAATAGACGTTGCTAGGCAGGCTCTAAGAAAACGGTGCAGAAGTGAGGGGAAATAGCGACGCTACCGACACTAATGATAGCACCACTGTCACTAATTCTGGGATCCCACATTAACCGGCAGGTCCGGCACATCCGGGGCACGGTGACCGGCATCGATACGCAGAACCGCGAGCTGCACGTGCATTATAGCCCGGGCCTGGACGAGATCATCGGCACTGGAGGGGCGGTCGAGGCCACCTACGGTTACGATTACCTGGTGCTGGCCACGGGTGCACGCCTGGCACCAGAAGATCTCAGTGGGTTGAGCGAGGCGAACGGCAAGGGCGGCTGGCACCACTTCTACAGCGCCGAGGCCGCCCTGCACCTGCGCCGCGCGCTGCAGCGCTTCGAGGGCGGACGCATCGTCATCACCGTGGGCGGTATCCCCTATCGCTGCCCGCCCGCGCCGTTGGAGTTCACCTTCCTGCTCGACGAGTGGTTGGCGAAACACGACCTGCGCCATAAGACCGAGATCCAGTACCTCTTCCCGCTGCCGCGCGTTTTCCCCATTGAGAGCGTCGCGGAGGCTGTCACGCCGCTCCTGGAGGAGCGCCACATCGGCTACACGGTGTTCTTCAACGCCGAGACGGTGGATACGGAGAAGCAGGTCATCTCCTCGCTGGAGGGGGAAGAGATCCCCTATGACCTGCTCGTGCTGGTGCCCCCCCACCGGGGAGCCAGAGTGATCGAGGACTCCGGGTTGGGCGACGAACAGGGCTGGCTTCCCACTGACCGCAACACGCTGGAAGTCAAGGGCCAGCAGTATGTCTATGCGCTGGGTGACGCGACCGACCTGCCGGTTTCCAAGAGCGGCTCAGCCGCACATTTCGAGGCCAAGATCGTCGCGGCCCGTATTCTGGCCGCCATTCACGGCGAAGTGCCCAAGCAGGATGAAGGCATGTACGATGGCGAGGTCATGTGCTTCCTGGAGACCGGGTACAACAAAGCGACGCAGCTGGTCTTCAACTACGAGCATCCACCGCGCCCGCCGCGGCCCAGCCTGTACTACCACATGGAGAAGCAGCTTTTCAACCGCGCCTACTGGCATATCGTGCCGCAGGGGCTGGTTTGATAACGTCTTACTCCTGTCTGGAGGGAGAGCGATCGTTTAGGCCACTCTCCCTCCTCTCCAGCTAACGTACGGTTATCTCATTCCTTTAGATTATCAACAACAAAAAGATGGAGTTTCTGAGGCATCAAGTGTCTAGAGTTAGAACTTCTTTCCTATGACGCATTGCCAATGGTGAGAGAGAGAAGGTATAATGTGGACAGCAGCGTGACCGCCTGCCTCGAGGTGTCGCATTGCCTCACCAGGAATCTGACTTTGCGTTCTTCAAGAAACTCTCTCTGCGAATCATTGGTGCGTTTTCAACTTGCCCACCACTCCACCAATTTCCCCTCACCAAAAAAGGCTGGAAGCAGCTATCATGCGTTTCAAGGGTCAGATTCCTGGTGAGGCAACCAGAGGACTCTCTGCCATGTCGGCAGAGGTGTCTCGCGCAGGATATTTCCATGGGAGGCGATCATGAGAGGAGGAGTGAGTCTTCAAACCAGGCGCGCATTCCTTCAGCACATGCTACCACGGTATCGCAAGGCATCATCTGTCAAGAAGAAAGGCAAGCTGCTTGATGCCTTTACAGCAGCGACTAGATACAATCGCAAGTATGCGATAGAGCTTCTCAACCATGCACAAGAGGGGCAACCCCTACCTCAGCGCCCCCGTCCTCGGCACTACGGATCAGACGTGCAGCACGCGCTGCTCCTGGTCTGGAACGCCGCCAACCGCATCTGCACCAAACGCCTCATGCCCTTTCTCCCCACGCTCCTTGAAGCGCTGGAACGGCATGAGCACCTCCAGATCACAGAGGAGTGCCGGAAACAATTGCTTTCCATGAGCGCGGCAACGGCGGATCGCCTGCTGTCCTCTCGGCGCAAACTGGGTCGACGGAGCATCTCTACGACACGAGCGGGAGCGCTGCTGAAGCGACAGATTCCCATCGGCACGTTCCAGGGGTGGAATGACACCCGACCCGGCTTTTTGGAAGCAGATCTGGTTGCTCACTGTGGCACCGACATCGAGGGAGGCTATCTGTATACGTTGACGCTCACCGACGTAGCAACCGGATGGACGGAATGTCTTCCTCTCCTGCTCCGCAGTCAGGAAACGGTGCTCGCAGCTCTCCAGCGAGCACGCACGCTCTTCCCTTTTCCGATCCAGGGGCTCGATACCGATAACGGTGGCGAGTTCATCAATGAGACATTGATCGCCTATTGCGAACAAGAACGGATTTCGTTCACGCGGGGACGCCCGTCTCTGAAAAATGATCAGTGTTTTGTGGAGCAGAAAAATGGCACGATTGTGCGCCAGGTGGTTGGCTATGATCGTCTGGTTGGAGAACACGCCTATCGGCAACTCACTGAACTGTACCGGGCACTGCGCCTGTATATCAACTGCTTTCAATCCTCGATGAAACTCTTGTCGACGCAACGGGACGGGAAAGAAAGTGCGCTACGTCTACGACCCAGCCAAGACTCCGCTCCAACGCCTTCTGCAGTCAGGATTATTGCCCGAGCAGAAGCAACAAGAACTGACTGAGGTGTGTCCAGTCTCTCGACCCCATCCGTCTTTTCCAACAACTTGAGCAGTTACAACAGGCCGTCTTTCGCTGTGCTGTGAATGGCTCTCCTTTCGTTCTAAGGGCACTCACTGAAATAAAGGTACCAGTTATTGTGGTTGAATGGTATAATTCCAATCGCCATGAAAAGGCTCACTCACGATGCTGAGTGAGGCCAGATCTTCGTCTGAGACTTTGATGCCAGTCGGATAGCAATTGGTATCTTTGACGGCGGTGACGGTTAATCCTTGCTTGGTCGTCGTATGAGCAATCAGTTCAATCACGGTCTCAAAAGACGTTAACGGTTTACCCCGCCAATTGATGGAAATGTAGGAAAAGAGTCGGTGCTCGATCTTATTCCATTTACTCGTTGCCGGAGGCAGATGGCAGACGGTAATGGTCAGGCCAGTCTCCGCGGCAAACTGTTGCAACTGCATCTTCCACAGCCGATTGCGAACCCCATTGGAACCGCCTCCATCAGCAACAATCAGGAGTTGCTTACTGGTTGGATAGAGGCCGCTCCCACTGCTGCGCCACCACCGTCTGATACTCTCCACGGCAAACTCCGCGGTCTCGTGATCAATGCCCACATTGACGAAGCCGCTGTTGTGGACCACATCGTAAATCCCATAAGGAACCGCTTTCCCGTTTGCGATGGAGCGGTAGTCATACACATTGACGGTCGTGTCCTGTCCTTTGGCTTGCCATTCCCTCCCATTGTTCTTGAAGTTCCCAATCAGCTCCTTCTTCTTACAATCCACGGAAATCATCGGTTTGCCTGCCGCTTCAAAGGCCTTCCCGGTTCGATTGATCTGCTGAAATTGGGCGTCTCGATCAGCATGCGCTGTCCCCTCGATCGCCTTCTTGTTCGCTTTGAGGGAAAATCCCATCCCTTTTAGGAGTTCCCGGATGGCGGTCTCGCCAATCGTGTGTCCCTGGCTCTTGAGCGCTTCCTTGAGCTTGCTCATCGATTTGGTCGTCCACTGCACCAGGCGAGGCCGATCTCCTTTCGGTTCCAGCAGTTCCTCCAAATCGGCACGCAGGGTCTCGTCCTTGACTGTGATCTGCTTTCTCCCACCACCCCTCCTGCGGATGCGACCTCCTGGTTCATAGCGTTCTCCTGCCTCCACTTCTTGCAATCCCTTACGGATCGTCTTGCGCGTGACTCCTGCCTCGCGGGCCACTTGACTTATCCCTCCTGTGCCTCTACGCTTGGCCTCGGTCGCTACATACAGCCGCCACTGTCGCTCATTGAGCACTCCGTGCATCACTTTGTATTGCTCTTGCTGAGAGAAATCTATCATCAGGGCCTTTGGCGAATCTCAATGGCGCACATCAAGACTGGGACTGGAAGCCATGCTTTGTGCTCAAAACGAGTGCCAAAAATCTCAGTCTTGATGGTCAAGGGTGAAGAATTCCTAACACCCTGATCATGCTCTCAACATATCACATCTGTTCCCTTCTGTATACTTTATTCTCGTGAGTCTCCTAAGCATCTCTCCTGCACCTATTCGCGTCTTTTCCGTAGAACGTTTACAGCAGGGAACGTTCCTGGTGAGGGCAGCGTCCCCGATCAGGCAGCAGAGCTCCATACTCTGCACCGAGAGCAGGAACAGAGCAAACGCGTGCCGGGCTGGCGGCGTACCCGGAAAGACCCTTTTGAGGGAGAGTGGGAGCAGGTCTTGTCCTGGCTGCTTGCCAATCCCGAATGGAGCAGCGGGGATATCTTCCGGGAGCTGCAGCGCCGCTCCCCAGGACGCTCTCAACTATTACAAATCCGCACCCTCCAGCGCGGCATGCGGAACATACAAGCTCGCCTCTTGGAAACGCGCGAGGAGCAATGGCAAGTGGAAGTGATCCGTGGCCCATCACCCCTGCCAGTTGAATAAACCGCCGAGGAAGATTTTTAGTGAGGCAATGCAGGTGTCTGGCCTGAAACCCTGGTCACCAAGGAGAGGAATTCTTCAGCAGGTGGCGCTTGACACTCCGGAGGGACTGTCTTTGCCTTGGTCGCGGCTGCGGCATCCTCATGCTGGGCGCGCGTAGCGGAGGTGCGGCGCTGCCATCGCCCAGGCACCCGCCAGCAGTACCAGCCCGCCGACCCCGATCAGCAGGGTCGGCAGCAGGGTTGCGCTGGGCACATCGAGGGCGGCAAAGCGGCGCACCGCCTCAAATGGAAAGAGCAGCACGAAGCCCGCGATCATGAGCGCCACCAGCAGACCACGCCGCCAGGTGAGTGGCAACGCCAGGATCACCAGTACGCCCAGCCCCACCATCATGGTCACTATCGTGGCCGCCGTGCGCTGCTGGGTGAGGGGCAGGTCGTGTGCGCGTGCCAGCCAGAAGGCGGCGAAGGTGGGGATGGCGACGGCGATCCCGGCCGGGATGGTGAAGCGCAGCACACGGCCGACGAACCCCGGCACGTAGCGGCGCAGGTTGGGTGCCAGGGCGAGGAAGAACGCGGGCACGCCGATCGAGAAGGTGTCGATGATGCTAAGGTGGCGCGGCAGGAAGAGGTAGGGCACGAGCGTGATGCCCGCGGCCACTGCCAAGAGCGTCGCCCAGACGGTCTTGGTAATGAACAGGTTGGCCACCCGTTCGATGTTGGCGGTGACGCGCCGGCCCTCGGCCACCACCCCCGGCAGGCTCGAGAAGCGCCCGTCGAGCAGGACCAGCTGGGCGACAGCCCTGGTCGCCGGCGCGCCGCTGCCCATGGCCACGCCGGTATCGGCGAGCTTGAGCGCGAGGGCATCGTTGACGCCGTCGCCGACCATCGCGACGGTGTGGGGGTTGTCCCCCGACAGCACCTTGACCGCGACGCCCTGGTGGGCGAAGTAGGCAAGGGCCGCCGGCGCGTCCTGGCGCACCTGTTCGGCGAAGACCACCAGGGCCACCGCCTGGAGGTCCGTCGGCAGGCGCTCGCCCTCCACAGCCGTATCGCTCCAGGCCAGCACCAGGACGCGCAAGCCCGTGTCGGCGAGCGCGGTGGCCTGCGCCAGCACGTCGGGCTCGCTCCCCTCCAGGACCATCTCGGGGGCGCCCAGGACCCAGCTGCCGTGCCCCGCAAAGCTCGCCGCACTCCACTTGCGCGCTGAAGAAAAGGGCACGCTCCCCGTCTGCACCCAGTCCGAGCGACCGGAGAAGGTGGCGGCAAGGGCGCTGAGGGTGGCGTTGCGGTTCTCGTCGGCGGCGAGTGCGGTCAGGGCCTGCTCCGCCGGGGCGGCCTCCGAAAGCCTCACGATATGGTCGAAGGCGATCGTGCCATTGGTGAGGGTGCCCGTCTTGTCGCAGCAGACGACGTCGACGCGAGCCAGACCCTCGACCGCGGGCAGCTCTTGCACCAGCACCTGACGACGCGCCAGGGTAACGGCGGCGACCGCGAAGGCGATGCTGGTCAGCAGCATCAGCCCCTGCGGCACCATGCCCACCAGCCCTGCGACGGTGCCGGTGAGGGCCTCGCGCCAGTCGACGCCGGCCTGGAACTGACTGAAGAGCAGCAGCGCGGCGGCCGGCGGGATCGCCCAGGTCACATAGCGCAGGATGCGGTTGATGCCCTCGATCAGCTCGGAGCGGACGCGGGTGAACTGGCGGGCTTCGGCGGTCAACTGGCGCGCGTAGGAGTCTTTGCCCACCGCCGTG
>Ga0070698_100006569_pt1 | contig 12613 bp, 10 predicted proteins | sample KBSK1502metaG_FD_65477 | JGI IMG/M metagenome (GOLD analysis project Ga0070698, IMG submission 65477) | Corn, switchgrass and miscanthus rhizosphere microbial communities from Kellogg Biological Station, Michigan, USA - KBS K1-50-2 metaG | ecosystem: Host-associated > Plants > Roots >... | reverse complement strand
AGGAGCGCCGCCTGTGCCTGCTCCCGCGCGACGATTTCGGCCCGCAGCCGCTCGTTGGCCGTACCGAGCTCCTGAGTGCGGTCCGCAACCATACTTTCGAGTTGTTCCCTGCTGTGCTCCAGCGCAGTAGCGGCGTTGCGCAGCGCTTCCCCGACCTGATCCAGTTCACGCACTCCGCCGATCAATGGACCCAGAGGTTTGCCGCTTCCCAAGGCGCTTGCGGCAGTCGTAAGTGCCTTAACGGGCCGTCTAATGCCCCAACCCACCCACCAGGCCAGGGTGAGACTTAGGGCGAGGACCGCCGCGCCACCCCCGAACGCTATCCATTGCGCTCGTCTAAGAGGTGCGTCGACAAATTCTCTGGGTAGTCCAATTGCCACGGTCCACCCGGTCACCGTCGACCGCCGGAACGTCGAATAAACGGGAATCCCATCACTCGTGACGTTGGGGATCCAGCTCTCGATGGCCTCCGTCAGCTTCTGGCGAAGCATCGGTGCGACCGGCTGGCCGAGGAAGCGGTCGAGATCGCGATTGCGTGCAACGATGATGTCCTTGCGATCCAATATCGCCGCTGTCCAGTCGGGCGAGAGCTTCTGGTCTTGCATCAGGGCGGATAGAACCTCCGGTCCGAGGCCCATCGCCAATACGTAGACCACCTCCCCGTCCCGGAAGACCGGCACCCCCACGGTCAAGATCGGCCGCTTTAACACCGCGCCCATAATAAGATCGGAAATCTGCGGTTTGCCCGTTGCGACGACGCGATCGTGCATTTCACTGTTTGTCGCGCGTGGGAGGGGTTCGCCAAACGGCCGATTGGTGCTGAGGAGCTGCTGCGCGTGAGTGTCGTGCAGGACGATCGAGGTGCCCCGGATCTTTAGCGCTGCCCGCATTTGCTGATCAAATTCCCGGAAGTCGCCGGTTTGCAGGCTCGGCGATGTTGCGAGAACCTGAAGCTCGGCCCAGATGGCGCTGATCTCGCGATCGACGTCGGCGAGGAAACTCTCGACCATTTGCTTGACGTCGCTCTGGATCTGGGTGCGCTGGTCATCGACCGTCCGCAGGATGGCGAAACTCCCCACCGCCACCAGAGGCAGCGCGGTCACGAGCACGAGCATCGTGAGCCGCGCCTGAATACCCAAGCTATGGCGGCGCAGTAATATCTTCATGACAGATGCGCGCGCATCTTCCGGAGTTTGCGGCAACGGATCAGCGCTCGCCGGACGCCGATCCGCGGCATTACGCTATCGCGATCGTCAAAAAGGCGTCTGGTCGTGCTCGCTCCGATCTAGGCAATGTGCGCCCGTAGGAAGGCGGACATACGCTCCCACGCAAGATTGGCACACGCTACATCGTAGGCGGCGCTGCGCTCATTGGCAAAGGCGTGCGCCGCGTCGTAACGGTAGATCTCGTGCCTGACGCCGGCCCCTTTGAGCACATTTTCGAGATCGTCGACTGCGGCAGGCGTGCACCAATCGTCCTTGTTGGCGAAGTGACCCTGGATCGGCACACGTATCTGCGCCGGGTCGGCGAACTTCTTAGGTGGGATGCCATAGAAGCACACACCGGCGGCAAATTCGGAAACGTGCACGGCGGCAGCAATGGTCAAAGCGCCGCCCATGCAATAACCCATCACCGCCACCTTCCCGCTTTGGCTCTTGAGGTGCTGCGCCGAGCCACGCAGATCCTGGTGGGTGGCGCCGGCGAAATCGAGACCAGTCATCAGGTGATTGGCCTCGTCCGGCTCGGTGGTAACCCGGCCCTTATAGAGATCAGGAGCCAGAGCATTGTATCCGGCGCGGGCGAAGCGATCGGCGACCCCGCAGATCTGGTCGTTCAACCCCCACCACTCCTGGATCACGACCACACCCGGGCGGCCTTGGCCGGCCGTCGCCAAATAGCCCTTGGTTCGGCCCCCATCGGGGCGGGCAAACTCGACCATCGAGCCCATCAAGTATCCTCCTGTGACCTAGGAATGTCAGACGTCGGCAAAGGCCGGCATCACCTCCCGGGTGAACAGTTCGACCGAACGCATCGCCTCGTCATGCGTGATCGTACCAAAGGCGAAGTCGCAGACGTAGTAGTTGACCCCGGTCGTTTTGATCTCGTCAGCGATGTAGTCGCGCACTTGGCTCGGCGTGCCGGCAATGGCGTCGCCGTTCTTTTGCAGGATACCCCAATCTTCGGGCAGCGCCGCCTCGAGCGGAAACGGCACGTCGTATTTGTGCCACAGGAGGCCCATGTGATGCCGCCACGCTGGATAGCCGCGCCGTGCAACATCGAGGGCCTCGCCCTCGGTATCGGCGAGAATGATGTGTCGATTGACCCCCATCAGCGGCAGGTCCGGCTCGGGCCGCCCGAGTGCCCGCCATTCGGCGCGATAGCGGTCGATGATCGCACGCACCTGCTGCGGCGGTCGTCGCGCGACGATATTGGCTGAGTTCGCTGCGGCCCACGGAACGCTTTCCGGCCGGCCGATCCCGTACCACAAGGCCGGGTAAGGCTGTTGCACCGGCTTCATCGCGATCGGTACATGGTCGAAATCGTAGAACTCCCCGTGATAGGTCAGCTCGTCCGAGGTCAGACCGAGGCGGATGACCTCGAACGCCTCGCGGAACTGCTGCGGGCCTTTCTCGAAGTCAATGCCGTAAAAGCCGACCTCGACCGGCGAGATGCCGCGCCCGACTCCGTAAAGAAAGCGGCCGCCGCTCATCTGGTCGAGCATGCAAATTTCGTCGATCAGGCGCAGCGGGTGGTATAGCGGCAGCAAATAGACCATCGGCCCGAACCGCAATTGGCGGGTCCGCTGCGCGACGGCCGACAAAAACACCCCTGGCGAGGGCGCGTAGCCGAGCGGAGTGTTGTGGTGCTCGGCCAAATGGTAGCCGTAGAACCCGGCTTTGTCGTAGGCCTCAATGAGCTTCAGTCGCTCCTCGTAATGCCGGGTCAGGGGCAGCCCGCTGTCATCCAGATGGTCGAAGATCCCGAAACGCATCGTCCTTCCACCTCGGTCGTGGGTTACGCCGCTCCAAGTATGGCGTCGGCGATCTTCTCGGCGGTCATCAGGGTCGGAAAATTGGTGTTGGCGCAAGGCACCGTCGGAAACAGCGAGGCATCGACGACGCGCAAACCGCTGACGCCGCGGACTCGACCTTGCGTGTCGGTCACCGCCATCGGGTCGTCCTCCGCTCCCATGCGGCAGGTGCAGGTGGCGTGCCAGACCCCGATCGAGGCTTTGCGGACAAAATCTTCGAGCGCTTCGTCGTCGCGCAGCAACTCGTCGAAGCGATAGCCCTCGACGATGACTTTTTCGATCATCATGCGCCGCAGCCAAGCGGGCCCATCAAGCAGTTTGGCGATGACGTCGGTGATCATCTTGTTCTTACTGTTGACGACGCCGATCTTGCGCACTCGCTCGGTATAGCTCGCCGGGAACGGGTCGCTCGTGGCTTCTTGCAGTGCAGCGCTAATCTGCATCGCAGCGAGTCGTCGGAAGGCGTCCATTAAGCGTTCGAGGTCGCGGCGGTCGGACAGCAGGTTAAACTCGACGATCGGCTCGGCCCGCCAATCGCGCGAGGCGAGCTTGACCTGGCCGGTTTCCGAAAAAGTCTTATACACGGCCGCGAGCAATGAGCCGATCTGTTCGCCGACGGCGTGCCAGGCCGATTTGCTGACACTGGCGACAAACATGTCGCCGGGAGGCGCGCCGCCGATCCCGGAGGAATAGCGCAAGGCCAGCAGGATGTGGCGCCGGGTCAGGCCGCTCAGCCGGCTCTCCGGTTTGATAAAGGACGAGACAGAGACCGACGGGTGGTCCATCAGCCGCTGGCCGACCCCCGGCACATGAGCGACGACCTCGATCCCGAGGTCATGCAGGTGGCCGGCCGGACCGACGCCGGCGCGCAGCAGATGAGCCGGCGAATGGATTGCACCCGACGAGACGATGACCTCCCCCCGGGACTCACCTACGCGGAACTCGGTTTTCTTGCCGTCGACCAGCGCCTTGACCCCAACACAGCGCGTCCCCTCGAACAGCAGCTCCTTGACCTGGGTCAGCGCCGAGATCGTCAGATTGCTGCGCAGCCTGGTGCCGGGGTCGAGATAGCCGATCGCCGCCGAGACCCGCCGGTCATAGAGGTTGGAGATCGTGATCGGGAAATAGCCGTCCGTGAACTCGCCGTTCTGATCCTGGATGTATTGGAACCCGGCCGCTTCGAACGCTTTGGCGACGGCCTTGGCGTGACCGTTCCACAGATCGGGAAAGATGCGGCGCACCGGGATGCGGCCGTCCTTGCCGTGCCACGGCCCGTCGAAATCCATATCGCGTTCGACCTTTTTGAAATAGGGCAGCACCGCGTTCCAGTTCCACCCGGCGGCACCCCGCTCCTCCCATTCATCGTAATCAGTCGGTGCACCGCGATTGGCGAGCTGGCCGTTGATCGACGAGCCGCCGCCCAGCACCCGCGCCTGCTCATATTTGCGCAGCGGCGGGCGGTCCTCCTCCGGGCGATTGTGCGAGATGACCTCGGTGTGGACCTTGAGCTCGGTCCAGTGAAAGCGCGGATCGAAATAGGCGGTGCCGGGATAGCTGTCGAGAATTTCCGGCGGGACCTTCCCGTGTGGCGTATCCTGCCCTGCCTCGCACAGCAGAACCTTGTTGCTGCTCTTGGCCGACAGCCGGTTCGCCATGACCGATCCGGCGGATCCGCCGCCGACGATGATGTAGTCGTAGTCCATTTTCCTCTCTCGGACGCACCTCCGTCATGCGCGTGCGCGACTCGCGCATCCACGACTTTTTCGCGAGCGTGATGTAATGCAGTCGTGGATGGCCGGGTCAAGCCCGGCCGTGACGGAACTATGACGAGCCACCGATGAACGCATCAGATTTAGCCGTCCTGGTCGAAGACCGCTACTTCGAGGACTACATTCCCGACACTGTCGTCGAATACGGGGATATCCGGGTCGACGAGGCTGGGATCATCGAGTTTGCCCGCCGCTATGACCCGCAATACATCCACGTCGACCGGGAGGCCGCAGCCAGCGGTCCCTTCGGCGGGCTGATCGCGAGCGGATGGCAAACTGCAACTGTCATGATGCGTCTCCTCGTCGACCGGTTTCTGCCCAAGACCGCGAGCCTCGGCTCGCCCGGTATCGACGAATTGCGTTGGATTCGCCCGGTGCGACCAGGCGACGTGCTGCACATTCGGGTCACCGTTCTCGAGGCGACCCGCTCGCGTTCAAAACCCGACCGAGGCATGGTGCGCACCCTGGTCGAGGTGCTGAACCAGGAGGGGCAGGTCGTCATGAGCTTGAAGCCGATGAATATAATCGCCTGTCGGAGCGGTTCTTGAAAATCGGCATTATTTCGGATGTGCACTGCAATCACGTCGGCTTGTTGCAGGCATTGGATGTTCTCGGGGACGTCGACGAGCTGATCTGCCTCGGCGACAGCATCTATGAATATCGCTTTTCGAATGAGGTCGTCCGAATTCTGAGAGACCGCGGCGCCCACTCCATCCTCGGCAATCACGAGGAGGGTTTTCTGGGGCCGCAAGGCGTACGCGCCAGAGAGCCCGACTGGATCGACCGGTCACTGCTGCAGTGGCTCGCCGCGCGGCCCAATCGGCTGGAATTGAATGCCGGCGGCAAGAGGCTTCTCGTCGTCCACTCGACGCCGTGGGAGCCGCGCGGCATTTACGTCTACCCGCACAGCTCTTTGTTAGAACGGTTCGGTGAGGCCGATGCCGATTTTGTATTGTATGGTCACACGCATCATCAGCTGGTGCGCCGCATCGGCAAAGTCCTGATAATCAATCCGGGCTCCGCTGGCGAAGCACGCGACAGCAGCAATGGGCGTCAATTGAGCTGCGCCATGCTCGACACTGTCACCGAAGAAGTCGTGGTGACTGATTTTCAGGACAACCCGCGCTAAACTTCACCACGGAGACACGGCGGGCGAAGAGAAGATTCTGATGTTCTCCGTGCCTCTGTGGTGCATTCTCTAGGTTGATCCCTTGCGGCTGAGGAAATCCTTGAAGCCCTCGCGCGGGTGGCCGGCGGCGAGCCAAGTGGCGCGCGCCTGGTCTTCACTGTCGTAGCGCTCGCGCCAGCCCATGCTGATATGTTCGTGCAACAAGCGCTTGATCCCCTGCACCATGCGCGCGTCATTCTTGGCGATCATTTGCGCGATCTCGAGGCAGCTATCGAGGAGCCTTGCGGCAGGAACGATTTGATTGAGGAGACCGATGCGCTCGGCCTCCTCGGGGAGGACGACCCGCCCGGTATAAAGAAGCTCCTTGGCCTTCGGCAGACCGACCAAGAGCGGCAATGACCAGGTCGAGTTGACCCGGCCATAGCTCGCCGCCAGAAACCGAAAAGCAGTGTGCTCGCAGCCGATCCGCAAATCGAGGGTTGAGCTTAGCAACGCCGCACCGCCATAGGCGAGCCCATTGATCGCGCCGATCAGCGGCTTGCCAAAGGTAGCGATATGCCAGGTCGCGTGGCCGCGAACCTCTTGGCGCGTCGCCAACTCCTCGGAGCTTAGCCCGGCCATCTCGTGAATGTCGGCGCCGGCAGAAAATGCCCGATCTCCGGCACCGGTCAGAATGACGGCTTTGATGGCTTCATCCGCTTCGTACTCGGTGAGTGCCTCGTCGAGCTCCCGCACCAGCGGATAGCTCAAGGCATTGAGCTTTTCCGGTCGGTTCAAGGTGATCACGGCAACGCCGTCGAAACGCTCGGTCAGAATGTACTCAAAGGCCATGGCTCGCCCTCCTTTGCGGTTCGTCGATCGTTTGACACTACGCAGTACCCGGTGTTCACTCAACCAAGACGCAGGTTTTTGGGAGGTGGCGATGGCTGGGGCCCTCGAAGGTGTGCGTGTACTCGAACTGGCGCGATACCAGGCGGGCCCACGCGGCGGCATGATCCTTTCCGACCTCGGGGCCGAGGTCATCAAGATCGAAAAATTGGGCGGCGAGGAGACGCGTCAATCGCCGCCCTTGGTGCGCGGCCAGAGCGTCTACTTCTCGGTCTACAACCGCGGCAAGAAGAGTCTCTGCCTCGATCTGCGCAACGAGCGCGGCAAGGAGGTGTTTGCCGCGCTGGTCAAAACGGCCGACATCGTGTTGCAGAACTTCCGCCCCGGGGTCATGGACAAGATGGGGTTCGGCTACGAACGGCTGCGCGAGCTGAAACCGGACATCATCCTGGGATCGGTCTCGGGCTTTGGCCAGTACGGCCCATACCGCGACCGCCCGGCTTTCGACCCGCTCGGCCAGGCGATGAGCGGCCTGATGACCCTGACCGGGACGCCGGTCGGCCAGCCCCTCGGCACCGCCTCCTCGATCGTCGACCGCTATACCTCGTTGCACGCGACGATCGGCATGCTCGCCGCTCTCCATCACCGCGACCGCACCGGCGAGGGCCAGGTGGTCGATGTCTGCTTGATGGATTCGGCATTGACCATGGTCGAGATCCCGACCTCCTACTACCTCGCGACTGGGCAGGAGGGCGGCGAAGGCGGTCGGCCGCCCTACAAGGCGAAGGACGGCCACGTCGTGATCTCCGCCTCGGGGCGCGTGATGGGCTCCAAGCTGCTGAGCATCGCCACCGGCAATCCGGACGCCATCGCCAACACCGGCGCCTTCACCGGCCGCATGAGCCTTGGGGATTCGCCCCGCAAGGCAGTCGAGGCCTGGTGCCTCGCTCATACCGTCGAGGAGATCGTCACCGCCCTAGTCGAGGCCGATATCCCAGTGGCACCGGTAAAGACCATTCCGCAAGTCGCCGAGGACCCGCATCTCTGGGAGCGCGAAATGCTGGTCAAGATGGAAGACGCGGTTGCTGGCGAAATGTACCTCCCCGGCGCGACCATCAAGATGTCGAAGACGCCCGGCCGCATCGGCCCTGTCCCGACCCCCGGCCAGCACACCGACGAAGTACTTTCCCGCCTTCTCGGTTACGGCCGCTCCACCCTGGAGGAGTTGCGGCAGGCGAAGGTGATCGCCTGACCGCGGTGAATTCTCGTCCTCCCGTATCGCCTTAGAATGAAAGAGCTGACCGCCTCTTAAAAACGGCTCGAGAGGTTTTCGCTGAATATCTGAAGCTGTAAGCCAACGGCTCACAGTTCAGCCTTGGTTCAGCCATTCCTTCCATCGCGCCGCCGGCCTATCGCCGCGGGAAGTTCGCCGGGTGGCAACGGGCACCGGGGTCATAGGGCTCTCAGTAATTTAGCCGCTAATTTCGCGGGCGGCCGCACGGGCGCGGGTCGCAGCCTCGCGCGCCATGTCGGCGCAGAGGCCGGTATAGGCGGTTGGATCGAGCAGTGCCGCGATCGCCTTCTCATCGAGATGCGCCGTCACGCGCGGGTCGGCGGCCAAGAGCTCGGCAAAGGGGCGAGCGTCGACAAAGGCCGCCTGCGCGGCGTCGTATACGACGTCGTGGGCGTGCTGGCGGCCGATTGCGGCTCCGAGATCGAGCATGACGGCTTCGGCCATGATCAGCCCTCCGCCGAGATCGAGGTTCCGGCGCATGCGCTCCGGTTCGAGGCGCAGGCCCCGCAAGACCTCAACGAGGCGGCTCAGTGCGTCACCCAGGGCGATTGAGGCGCGCGCTTCGGCGGCGTCCATGATCAGGCTCGTGGTGCGGTCAGCCTCGTGCTCGGTCTGCATCGCCTCGAGCGCCAGGGGCACGCTGGCGCGGACCTCGGCGGCCGCGGCGATGATGTCCTGGCACAGCTTCGGGTTACGCTTTTGCGGCATCGTGGAGCTGCCGACCGTGCCCGGCGGCACCGGCTCCTCGACCTCGCCGAATTCCGTCTTCATCAAGGTGTAGATCTCGCGCGCGATCTTGCTGCAGGTCGAGGCGAGGAGGCCAAAGAGGCAGATGTTCTCGGCGAGATGATCGCCTAAGGTGCGCGACGGCACCCGCATCGGCAGCATGCCGAGATGCTTGCCCATCCCTGCCTGCACCGCCGGGCCCTGCGCGCCGAGCGAAGCAAAGGTGCCGGCGCCGCCGCCCAGCATCGCAACAAACAGGCGAGGTGCAGCCTGGCGCAGCCGCTCGACATGGCGGATCATCTCGTCGATCCACACCGCCGATTTGTAGCCGAAAGTCGCCGGCACTGCGTGTTGGCCGTGCGTGCGCCCGGCGATCGGCATCTCGGCACCGCGCTCGGCCAGATCGGCCATCGCCGACAATGCCTCGCCGATCAGCCGCAGAAAGATCCCGTGCGCCTGGCGCAATACCAAGAGGTCGCCGGTCTGGGTGATGTTCTGCGTCGTGGCGCCCCAATGCACCCAGCCGCCATAGGGTTCGCCAGTGACTCGGCTCAATTCCCACACCAATGGTACGATCGTGTGGCCGGTGCGGGCGAACCCCTCGTCGATGCGCGCGCGATCGAGCAGTTCGAGCCGCGCGGAGCGCGCGATCGCGGCGGCCGCGCCCTGCGGAATGATCCCCAACTCCTCCTGCGCCTTGGCCAGCGCCGCCTCGACATCGAGCCAGGCCTGCCAGCGGTTCTCCAGGCGGTAAAGCGCGCGAATACCGGGGTCCGATACGCGTGCGGCGGTCGGGAGTTCGTCACTCATGACATTTCCTCCGAATTACTGAGGAGATCCTCGCAGCCGAACCGGCAAGGCTAGATTCTCCAGCCGGCGCCTTTACGCAACGTCTCATAAAAGGCCGGGCTATATGCCTCCTCAGGCGCAGCGCGGACCCGATCGTCGAGAAATTCGGCATCCTTGCCGACGAGTATGCGCCACTTCTCCGCCTTCACCCCGCCGAGGATGATGGTGGCTGCTTCGGCAGCAGTCGTGGGCGCGCCCTCTCGGAAGCGTTTTTCCCGTTCCGCCACCCGCGCCCGGACCTGATCGTCAGAAAGGCCGGTGACGTCCATACCCTGCGCCGCGAATAGCTTGCGCACGGCAGATATGTCGATCGCCGCCTCGCTGCCTCTTAGAACTTTCCGTGAATTCCCGCTGATGTCGGTGCCGATGCGCCCGGGCATGACGACTGAACACTTGATGTGCGGCGCATTTAATGAGAGGTCGGTCATCAGGGCTTCGCTAAAGCCCTTCACCGCGAATTTTGCGGCGCAGTATGCGGTGTGCGGCCGGGCGGGCCCCAGCGAAGCCCAGAAGCCGTTCACGCTGCTGGTGTTGACGATGTGGCCTTCTTCCGCGTTCCTCAGCAACGGCAGGAAAGCCCGCGTGCAATAATAGACACCGTGCCAGCAGATGCTGAAGGTCTTCTCCCATTCTGCACGGCTGCCATCGACGAAGCTTCCGCCGCCGCCAATTCCGGCATTGTTGAACAAAAGATGGATATGATCGGTGTCGAGATCACGCGTAACGGCCTGGGCGAATGCCAGCACCTGATCTTCGATCGAGACATCGGCCAGGAACGTCGATACCCGTGTGCCTTGCTGCGCCTGCGACATGCAAAGCCGCTGGGTTTCGGCCATGGTCTCGAGAAACACGTCGCAAATCGCGACGTCGCAGCCCATAGCCACCAATTGAAGCGCCAGTTCACGCCCCATTCCGGCGCCGCCGGTGACAACGACAATCTTTCCTTCAAAACTCTTCATGCCAACCTCCCAAGCCGCTGTTATTTTAGCGATAATATATTACGTGCTTCAATTTCGCGTTCTACCTACCAAGCGTTTGGTTCGGGCTTGACGTGCACTCCGCTCCCGGTCAGTCTGCGGCGATCGCCGCCGAGGATATAGAGCCATGAAGCTGATGTGGTTTCACCTGATGCCCTATACCGAGCTCCCCGAGGATTTCCGAGATAAAAACCCCTCGGTATGGGTCGACATTCATTCTTCGCTGTTCGACCCGCGGCGCGCTCATCACATGTACAACGACTTCATGGACGAGCTCGAATTTGCCGCCGAATGTGGCTTCGACGCAGTCTGTGTCAACGAGCACCACTCGAACGGCTATGGGCTGATGCCGTCGCCCAATCTGATCGCCTCGGCCCTCGCCCGCCGGACCAATGATGTCGCGCTGTGCGTGATGGGCAACTCGCTGGCGCTCTACAACCCGCCGACCCGGGTCGCCGAAGAATTCGCGATGATCGACGTCATCTCGGGCGGGCGGCTGATCGCCGGCTTCCCGGTCGGGACGCCGATGGACACCTGTTTCGCGTACGGCCAAAATCCGAGCCTGCTGCGCGAGCGTTACTACGAGGCGCACGATCTGGTGCTGCGCGCCTGGACCGAGCAGGACACCTTCGCCTTCAATGGCCGGTTCAACCAGCAGCGCTATGTCAACATCTGGCCACGACCGGTGCAGAAGCCGCATCCGCCGATCTGGATTCCGGGTGGAGGCTCGATCGAGACTTGGCGCTGGTGCGCCGAGACCGACCACGTCTACGCCTACTTGTCCTATTTCGGCTACCAGGCGGGGCAGGCGACGATGACCGGCTTCTGGGAGGAGATGGACCGGCTCGGCAAGGACCGGAACCCGTATCGCGCCGGCTTTCTGCAATTCGTCGGCGTCGCCGAGACCCGCGAAGAGGCGTACCGGCTGTACCGCGAGCCGGCGGAATATTTCTATGGCCGCTGCCTGCATGTCGACCCGCGTTTCGCCGGCGCGCCCGGCTACACCAGCGAGGCCACACAGCGGGCCGGAGTCGTCGGCCAGGTCGCCCAGGTGGCGAGAATGCGCAGATTCGATACCTTGGCCCGCGAGATGGACGCGATCGTCGAAAAGGGCTACGTGATCATCGGCTCGCCGGACGAGGTCGCCGAGCAGCTGCGGGAAGTAGCGACCAATCTCAATGTCGGCCATCTGATGCTGCTGATGCAGTTCGGCAACATGGGCAAGGACCTGGCGATGTACAACACCAAGCTGTTCGCCGAGAAGGTCATGCCCCAGCTGACCGGTATGTTCTCCGAATGGGAGGACCGCTGGTGGCCACAGCCAATGACCCGCGACGCGAGAGCGCCACTGGCGCCATTCCGGCAATCGGCGATCGCCGCCGAGTGAGATTGTGACCTGGGGGCAATGGTGAGCGAACCAGAGACGCTGTCCGTCGACCTCAACGGCTTTTCCTCTCGCGTGTGGCAGAAGGGCGAGGGGCCGAAACTCGGCTTTCTCGCCGGCTTCGGTGGATTGCCGCGATGGATTCCATTCCTCGACGCGCTGGCGCGCGCGCGCACGGTGATCGTGCCGTCACTGCCGGGTTTCCCGGGAGGCGATCGCGGCCACACCGTGCTCGACAGCCATCTCGACTGGGTGCTCGCGGTGCGTCAGCTGCTGCAGAAGGCGGGGCTCGACGGCGCCGATCTGGCCGGGAGCTCGGTTGGCGGGTCCTTTGCCGCCGAAATCGCATCTATCTGGCCGAATACGGTGCGCCGGCTGGCGCTGATCGCGCCCTGGGGCCTGTTTGACGAAAAGGACCCGATGACCGACCCGTGGGCGCAGCGGCCTCCCGACGTGCCGGCCCTCCTCTGCGCTGACCCTGAGCGCTGGAACCAGCTCAAAGCCGAGCCGGAGGGTGCCAACTCGCCGGAATGGCCGATCGTGCAGACGCGCGCCAATGAGGCTGCGGCGCGCGCCTTCTGGCCGCTCGGCAACACGCGTCTCGAAAAGCGCCTGCCGTTGATCGC
>Ga0070698_100006567_pt1 | contig 12617 bp, 16 predicted proteins | sample KBSK1502metaG_FD_65477 | JGI IMG/M metagenome (GOLD analysis project Ga0070698, IMG submission 65477) | Corn, switchgrass and miscanthus rhizosphere microbial communities from Kellogg Biological Station, Michigan, USA - KBS K1-50-2 metaG | ecosystem: Host-associated > Plants > Roots >... | reverse complement strand
CCAACGTCCGGTATCGCGTGAGACCCTGTTGCAAGAAGTCTGGGGCTACAATTCCGAGGTCACCACTCACACACTTGAGACGCACATCTACCGGCTGCGGCAGAAGATCGAGAAAGACGCCGCCAACCCTGCCATCCTGGTCACCGAAGCGGGCGGTTACAAGTTGGTGCCATAAGCAGCCCGCCGCGGAGCGATCCGCGATGGAGCCAACCGCGGCGGACATCTCGGGGGTCTGCAAATTGGCTGGCGACCAACGTGCAGACACGGTTCAGGTAAGTCGATCCGCTATGACGCCGACCATGATCAGGATCGCACCCGAGAAGACAACAAGGTTCACGTCTTGAGTGCGCCCTTGAACCAACCTAGCAATGCCTATGGTCAATACAACTGCGGTCGTCGTGAACATGGGCGCCTCCTCATCCGGTCGTACGCAGCCACCGCCACCATGACATCGGTGCCGCAGGCGCCGGTAGAAGGCGTGTCTGCGCTTGTTCGCGCCAAGCATCGCGGTCACGTCGCATGTCCCCAAGCATCGCTTTCAAATCGGTCAACCGCTCCTCGGCCAGGGCGAGACGGGTGCGCAACTCGGCTACGGTCTCGACAGGAGCAGGGAACGGGTAGACTCGCGCCGACTGGGCGGCGTCCATGGTATGGCCGCCGTCTTCCTTACTGCCCGCGAAGAGGCGACCAGAGATTGCGCGAGCGAGTATCGTCTTGCCGCGCCCTGTCAGCCGCGCTGCCTGCCCCAGTGAGAGTGTCGTCATGTGACCCCCAGTGTCCTCGGAGTGCTCAAGAGGGTCACGCGATGCGCCACGAGACCCGTCCCGTGACGGTGCGCACGAGATGGTTAACGATTGGTGAAGGGGGCATGTCTTCGCCACCGCCGAGCGCTGCTCAAGTGCTCGCACGCGCCAGCGTCAAGTTTGCAGTCCATAAATAGCGCAAGGTGAACCTGCTGGGTGAACGCTGCCGCACTGGCTTGTTGCCAGATGCAAGAATTGTCTTCGGTGGGGAAGTTTCATTTTGAACCTCCCTCACATCATTCGATCACCTCGTCGGCGCGCGCGAGCAGCGACGAAGGCACGTTGAGGCCAAGTATCCGCCCGGCCTGGAGGTTGATGACCAGCTCGAATTTAGTCGACTGAACAACCGGCAAGTCCGCGGCCTTCGCACCTTTGAGGATGCGGCCGACATAGCTGCCGACTTGGCGAAAAGCATCGCTGAGGCTTGCGCCGTAACTCATCAGCCCACCGGCTTCGGCATAGTCACGCAACGCATAGGTTGCGGGAAGTCGGTGATGCGCCGCTAGAAGGGCCAGTTGGACACGCCTTGCGCGGAAGAACGGATCGGGGCCAACGAAAACCGCGTCGGGCCGCTCGCGCACGAAAGTCGCGAAGGCGGCATCGATCTCACCGGGGGTCGCGACGTTGTGAACCTGGAGTTGCAGTCCCATGGCGCGCGCCCCCGCTTGCACGTCTCTTAATACGACCTCCGCATTGGGATTGCCCGGATTGATCAGCACGGCAACACGAGTGGCTGCGGGCACCAGTTCATGCAGGAGTTCGAGCCGCTTCGCCGCCAACTCGCCGGCGAAGAAATTGACACCTGTCAGGTTGCCTCCTGGCCGGGCGAGGCTCGCGACAAGACCGAGCCGAACCGGGTCGTCACCGACCTGGAAAACGATCGGGATTGTCGTGGTTGCGGCCTTACTCGCCAGCGTAGCGGCGTTTCCAATGGTGGCGAGCGCGGCGACCCGCCGCCGAGTCAATTCGGCCGCCAGACCCGGCAGCCGATCGATTTGATGCTCGGCCCACACATAGACGATCGCCACGTTCTCGCTCTCGACAAAGCCGGTATCCTTCAGAGCCTCGCGAAATGAGTGCAGAAAGTCCGCGGCGAGGTCGGGCGATGTGGCACCGAGGACCCCGATTACCGGCATCGCCGCTTGCTGCGCGCCCGCCGCGAACGGCCACGAGGCCACCGCGCCGCCGAGTAGCGTGATGAACTCGCGCCGCCTCATGGCCCTTCGTTCCCTTCTGTGGCGTCCTTAGTCGCTGGCCGCGTCACGCGCTGGCCTTCAGGCTGGAACGCAGACCGACAGAAGCATGACTAGGAGCACCAGGACCGAATAAAATGCGACTTCTCCGATGTTGAGACCCCGACCCCGCCGCTCCTGCACAGCTTGCTCGTTCATGGTCGATCTCCTTCGGTCGTAAACAGACGCAGGGATCTCCGCACGATCAGCGTGCCACCGAACGGCTGGGCAGGTCCTTGGGGCAAACCTGAAATGTTCTGAATCGAAGCGCGCTGGGCCGCTCCTGTGCTGCTACCGAGGCATGGGAAGCGGCGATCTTGCGCACACCGGGCCGTCCAGGAGTCGCCAGCGCCCGTTTTCCAGCGCGGAGGCTACCGGACGCCACCCGAGGCGGTTTCGCTCGTCCTGGACTCCCGGCAGCACGGACTCGTTTAACGGCCATTCTCCCTCCAGAAGTCGCGGAAGCGGGCAGGCGAAAGTTCGGTATAGCGAACCGTGTGCTGGATATTCTTGTGCCCGAGCCATGCCTGCAGCGCCCGCGTGTCGTGCCCGGCATTAGCCAGGGCATAGCCGCAGCCATGTCGCAGCATGTGCGGAAAAATGGTGAAGGGCATACCGGCGCGCCTGCCGAGGCGCTCGAACAGCGTGCCGAAGCTCTTGGCCGACATCGGACCGCCGCGTTCACTGGTGAACACATACGGCGATGCCTCCTGCTCACGCTGCAGGCGCCGCAGGGCGCGGATTTCGTCGCCTTGCATCGGATGCACCGAGGGCGTGCCCTTTTTGCTCCTGCGGACGTGCAGCCGGCCGGCGGTAAGCTCGATCTGGTGCCATTGCAGATCGCACAACTCGGAAGCTCGAAGCCCGTGGCGGTAGGCCAGCAGGATCATGGTGGCGTCCCGGTGGCCATAGCGGCCGTGCTTGCGAGCGGCCTCGATGAGCCTCTCGACCTCGCGGCCGGTGAGATAACGCCGGGTGCGGACAACTGAGGTATTTACAGTGTTTGGCGTGTCGCCGGCGACGGCGCGGATGTGCATGAAATACCTCCCCTGCAGAAAGTTAACTGAGGGATAATGAGTTGTTTTCCCCTCAGTGTCAATTACCCCCTTACCGGGTATCTTCATGGCTGTTCCGCAGCCGCCGCTTAAGGCGATGCTGTTGCCGGAGACGTACCCGAATTATTCATAGCCATTAGTAGGTTTTCCAATCACCGGGTTGCTCGGCACCGCGCCAAGGGCGGTAGCCACTCACAATCTTCTGCAGTGGTTTCTCGATCGTCCGGACATACGGCCGCGACATGCAGGCATAGCGCCACTCGTCCGCTGCGTGATCCTCGCTGTCGGTCAGCAGGTCTTCTGGTTTGTCGGGATCGTGCTGTAGAAACGGGATTGTGCGGATGCTGTCAACGCAAGTCGAGAAGCACGCGACCATTGGTCGGCCTTCGTCATCTCCAACGAAACGAGACCGCATCTGATCCCAGCCTCCAATAGCGCCGACTCTAGCGACGCGGGTGTTATCCGCTGGCCGAAAAAAGACCTTATTGCCAGAGCCCTTCGTAATTCGTTCCGCAATTGACGGGCCGCCGTCCTCTGCGAACGCCGACGGGTCAAGGACACCGTATGCGATTTTCCCATCGTCCTTTTCCTTTGCGGCGATGGCCATTCCAACCGAATCAGCATGAAGCTTCACGCCGACGTTCGGCTGGTCGGGCTTCATTCCATACCATTCTCGATAACGTACAAGGCAGCCACGGGGCAGAACGCGGCCGTCAGTCTCAAAATCGTCCTGTGCCACCGCCCACCAGCCGACCGAGAACGGCACGGCCGACCCCCAGTCCATCGAGCGAAAGCGCAACCAGTCTTTGGGCACTGGAAACGGTCGCACAATGTGTCGCTCTGTATTCCAGCAGTCAAAGAATGCTCCTAGCGTGACCGACCAGTCACCTTCGAGCCACGCGGCTACCAGTTCCTTGCTGCCGGAAGCCCGCAGGCGCTGCTTATAAGCCTCCACATCGATGTGGCGGTTGTTATCAACCTTGGAGGGGATGAACACCCGTTTAAGGCCCGTCAGATCATCGCGGATGATCCGGTTGCCCAGCGGCGCCGGATCGATGTAACGGGCCTTGACCCATTGATGCCCCGGACCACCGGGGTTGCCGGTCGCCCGAAACCCAACGGGAACGCCGGCGCTAGAGCGCAGCGTTGCCATCAGCTTGAAAATTGGCGCCGGCGACGGAAACGTCCCGATTTCCTCCACATAGAGCCGCGTGTAGCTGTGGCCTTGATAGAGCTCCGCGTCGGCGTCGCGCTCAAGATACGCAAACCGCAAGCGCGCCCCATTGGGAGCACGCCACATCTTTTCGGTTTCGTTGTATTTCCAACCGAGCGGACTATAGATCGCGCGCGAGCGCTCGATCGTTTCGATCAACTCAGTGCGGGTGCGCCGCAGCATCAGGCCGATCGCATGTTCGGCATAAAGATCGGCGTGTTGCGCCCACTCGCCCAGCATACCGTCGGTTTTTCCGCCGCCACGGGCACCGCCGAAGAACACCTCAAAGATGGGGCATTTAAGCAACGCCATCTGCGCCGGGTTGCCGCGCGCTGACCAAGCGACCGTCCAGTCGTTTACTGCACGTTGTCCTGCGGGGCCTTCGGCGCCGGTAGTGAGTATTGCTTCACCCATTCCTCTTCGCTCAATTGTGCTGGAACCTCGACCACGTAGCGGTGCGTGAAAGTGACGCCGTCCACCGATAGCGCGGCTTTTCCGTCGATTCGGTCTGCCACCTGAGCGATCGCCCAGGGCTCGCCATTCAGCGCACAGTCAACGAGCTTTTCAGCAATGCGCCGCATTTTGCGGACGCTCTTCGGATCGTTCTTGTCAACAGGCTCTGCGAGCACAATTCGCAATTGATGAGCAAATTGCTTTTCGCCCGGCAGCCGGCCGAGCGGGTTGCCGGATTGTCCTTTTTTCCACGGCATTGCTTTGCAATCCTAAGCTCCAGTGAATGCCCAATTTCCGTTCCGAACCACAGAACCACGTTCTGCATAGCAGAACAAACCAAGAACCTCAATACCGCTGCCAAGCGACGCGGATGAAGCTCGGAGGAGACCGGGGCGCTCGGTTGACGGCTAAGGCACGAGCCGCCGGCAAGCCGAAGAACGTCTGAGTTGGTTAATCCGCGCTCGATAAAGGCGTTGGGCCGTTATTTGTAGGCGCAGGCGCATGTTGAGCCCGCATGTCGAGCTACGACTGTCATGGCTTCAATCCCAACGCCAGCATCCGAACTTCGGGCGAAAGCTTCGCCACCATCTCCAGCACCAACGCCGTTGGGCTCCCGTCAGTCAGGCTGGCTTCAGGGGCCGGACTCGAACCGGCATCTCCGGCTTGCACCGGCGCTCTAGCCGTTAAGCTACCCTGATCGGGGCAAGGTTCAGTCTCTCTACTGGCTTTTCTAGATGTGTGTCCCTGGGGGGCACACCTCAGAGCCGCATCTATGTGTCCCTGGGGGGCACATACGGACGAGCCCTTGGACCCCTTCCGTATGTGTCCCTGGGGGACACCGGGTGTGTCCCTGGGGGACACGGGGTTCTGTTTTTTCCGGTCGGGTCGGCGAGGGGTGTAGGCGAATAGTTCGCCGTCCCATTTCTCGAAGTCGCGGGTCGGGGGATGCGTCTCGCACCGGAATTCGGTGAAGCGATAGTGCGCGGCGATACCGCGGCCGTCAGCGCCGAGAAACCCTTCGGCTGTTTTGCGGAGGAAGCCGTAATGCTCAAGCTCGGCGTACCATCGGACAATGCTGCGCGTGGACTGTGTGCCCAGTGCTTTCGCGGCATCGCGACAGGACCTGAATACCTTGCCGTTGTTCAGATAGTCGTTACGCAAGCAGCCGCGCAGTTCGAGGTAGAGCAATCGCGCACCGAAGGACATGGCGCGCCAGGCCCGCGTCGCCATCGTGGTCTTGATCACCGGGACGAACGGGGGCAGCTTGCTTTTGGCCTTCTTGCGGCTCATGCGACCTCCGGGTGCCTTGACCGGAAGTCGGCACTTGCAAACGCTTCCTCGATGATGGCCTGAACGCGATCTTCGCCGAGCGCGCGCACGAGCGCGTGGGCGCTGGCGATCTCCCATAGCCGGTCGACCGCCGCGGCCTTGTCGATGGCGCCTTGTCGGACGAGCAGAGCGAGCCGCCAGGATTGCCGGCGGTATTCAGTCAGCTTGGCGTTGGCGACTGCACGCCATGCCTCGCGAAGCTCTCGACCTTGCAGCACGGGGTCAGTCATGCAGCCCTCCGCTTGGCGTAGGCGATGATCCGCGAGCGGACATAGCTCGCGACCTCCGGCGTCGGAGCCAGCGCCGTGCGATCCCAATGCTGGAGGGGGCTGTGACCGAACTTGTCCTGAAACAGGTAGAAGGCCCATCCGGGCTTTTTGCCGCGGCGGAGCACTTCGCCCACGAGCATCTGATACCAGTGGACCTTTTGCTCGATCGTATAGTTGGGCGCCTGCGCCTTGCCGTCGACCACGAGCCCGAGTTCGCCCTCCTCGAAGTCGATGGCTCGTGCGCGTGGCTGCGGTTGCCATCCGCAGGCACTGCACGGCGGGGCGACCATCACCGCCTTGCAGGACGGACACTCATGCAGCTTCGGTGCCTCGCCACGGTCGCGCTTAACCTGCGCAGGGTTGACCGCGCGCCGGTCGACGGCGAGCGTCCACTCGACATGATCCTCGGGCAGGCCGTGGCGATAGACGGCACCGCTGTGATCGAGAACGACCGCGTCGGGCTTGCCATCAGCCGGACGCAGCACCCGGCCGACCATCTGGCGGTAGACGCCCATCTGCTTGGTGGGCCGCGCCAGGATGCAGCAGCCGACCTCGGGCATGTCCCAGCCCTCGGTCAGCACCATGCAGTTGGTGACGATCTCGGTCTCGTCGGACGCCAACCGCGCAAGGATCGCCTCGCGCTCGGCGATCGACGTGTTTCCGTCCAGGTGCTCGGCGCGGACGCCGGCTTGTGCGAACTCGTTGCGGATATGGACCGAGTGCTCGACACCGACAGCGAAGCACACAGTCCGCCGGCGATCGCTGTATTTCATCCAGTGTTCGACGATGTCGCCGACCAGCGCGTCGGTGTTCATCCGACGCTCAAGCTGGCCGACAACGTAGTCGCCCTGTTCTACCCGCACGCCACGGAGATCGGGGTCGACCGGGGCATAGACCCGCGACTTGACCAGAAAGCCGCCGACGATCAGGTCCGCGACCTGCGGACACTCGATCATCGTGTCGAAGATATTGCCGAGCCCCCGGCCGTCGCCCCTGCACGGTGTCGCCGTCATGCCGAGCAACGCCGCGTTGGGATAGAGCGCGATCAGTTGCTCGCGCGTGCGTCCTCGGGCGCGGTGCGCTTCATCGAAGATCAGCAGGTCGGCGGGCGGCAACTCCATCGCCTTGGAGCGCACGCCGCGAACGTGCAGCGTGTCGATGCTCGCGACCTGCACCAACTCCATCGGCCGGGGCTTCATGCCGGCCATGATGATGCCGTGGCGCACGCCGTTGGCGGTCAGCTTGGCGCTGGTCTGCGTGATGATCTCGCGACGATGCGCGAGGAACAGCGCGGTCCTGTATTTCGCCGCCGCGCGCCTGATGATCTCGGCGGCGATGACAGTCTTGCCGCTGCCGGTCGGTGCGACGAGCAGCGGACGTGCCGCAGTGCCGAGCGCCTGCTCGACCTTGTCGACCACGTCGATCTGGTAGGGGCGAAGCTCGATCACGACACGCGCCCCCGCAAAAGGCCCCAGGCTTCGAGCACGGCGATTGCGCGGTCGAGCCCTTCGGCGACGGTGCTATGACCGCCGGCGTCGTTGAAACGCGCCAGAAATTCGAGTTGCGCATCGGACAATCTGCCGCCGAGGCTTTTCAGCTCGAGCGCGTACGAATTGCCCCGATGCCAGAACAACAGGTCTGCGGTACCGGGAACCACACCCATGCGCTTGAGCTTCGCGCCGGTGATCTTGTCGCGTCGCTCACCGTTGGGGCAATGGAGCCAGAGCACGTCGGGCTCGGCGCGCAGGCGAAGATGTTCCACGACAGCGGCGTGCAACTGCGCCTCGGGACGGCGGCGGCGCTCTCCGCGTGAAAATTTGCGGCGGTCGGCGACCTTAGACGGGAATGGATACCCCCGGGGGGCCGAGCGGGCCCGCAGGTCGCCTTTCTGGGAGCTACCGAAGCCGCCGCTCCCCGACAGAGAAAAGCCCGCTCGTTGTAGCTTCATGGCGCCACCAATGCGCGGTGACGCAGGCGGCCTATTTCAATTGCCACGCCAGCGCTGCTAGTCGCCGATTCCCATGGGCGATTGAACACCTCTTCGGCGAGCACGTGCGCGGGGGCCAAAATGTGGGGGCTCGACAGCGTTTTTGCCCGTTGCAGGGCATTGTATTTGCTTCCTTTTTGAAGGAGGGCCGTCCCAAGCGCAGTATCCGACAACTTGGGCGTTGAAAAATCGCCTCTACGGACTTTTTGCGCGTAGTGCCCGCGTTTACGACATCGGGTGCTACAGTAACGTTGAAGGCGCCCGCGCCGCCTGACTTGATGGCCGCAACTGGCGCAGACTACCGGCGCATCACGCCGGGAAGCTTTGAATGCGGCTTTGCGGGCCTCGAGCACGCTCGGTGGCGCATCGGCCAGGACGGGTAGGACAAGCTCGCCATCATCGTTGTTGATTCTGGCGAAGTCGGGAGGGCGGCGAATCATTCGCAGCCCTCCCGGATCAGGCGCCGCGCTTCGTCGGCGGGGACTAATCGCCGCCCACCGATGACAACCGTCTTGATTTTGCCCTCGCGCACCAATTCATAGAACTTCGTCTTTCCAAGCCCGACGGCTTGGCAGAAATGTTTCACGCGATACGCAAGGGGCGCTTCGGATATTTCGGATGATTGCATCGAACCACCTTCCGTAATTGGCGAAGATGGTTCGCAATTACACGCACGGTTCCGTGCCTGTCTGGCGCGTTTATACCGAAATCAAGATTTCGACTTCAGGCTCTGCAAAGCGGTGCTTGACCAAGAATCGTCGATTGGGTTTTGCCCAGCCGCAAGCTTCCGGCTCGCTTTGGTTGCAAGCTCGCGGGCCGTTGCGAGCGACAACTCCGAACCGCCAAGTGTCATCTCGTGGCCAGTGAACCGCCAGATGAAACGAAAAACCCACTTACGACTGCCGGCCGAGTCAATAATGAGGCGCAGGGGCAGACGTTTGTCCTCATATATTCCAGGGCTCAGTTTCTCGATTTTTTCCTCCGGAAGCGGTTGTATCGGGGCACCCTCCGTCGCGTACCTGTACATTTTTCTGTTCCATCGGGTAGGCAGCAACTCATCAAGGCACCGTATAACCATCCGACGCGTTGTACCGAACTCGGCCATCAGGTCGCGAATGACAGCATCACGACGCGGTGTGTCGCCAAACTCGCGAGACTCCTCGATGCGAGCAAGATAGTTCCTCGCAATTTCCCGTCTGGATGAAAGTGTAAGCTTGGGTTTTCGGCCCGCCCCCTTGCGTCTGCCGCCCCAACTGCTACTTGTTGCTCTCGTCATGGCCAGTCACCCTTCACGCTGGCGCACGCCTTGAGGCTCATCGTCGAGTGCCGAAATCCGCAACGTCAGAAGGTGACAAGGCCAAAGGGCCGGCACTTCCAGTGGCTGTCTTCTGGGAAATCCCTTGGCAGTAAACCTGAACAGTGAATTTCTTGGCTATATCCGCCACCTCAGATGCGAGTCTTTCAGCGCCAGCGCTCCAAGTGCCAAATTCGGGGGCCGCGCCTTTTACTAGCAAAAAATTTACGACGATAGGTGTCTGAATTGCAAAGTTTACGTTCTGAGGAACGCTGTTGGCGATAGCATCCAATCGGGCTACGGCAACTCCTATCACGCTGCCGGACATGTCAAGAACGGCACCTCCGCTGTTACCAGGCTGGATTGGAGCAGACATCTGAAGGAAGCGGGTATCATCCTTCACTCCGGTCAAGGACGTAACATGCCCCAACGTAAAATTACCGCTGGAGGACAAGACGCCTGAATAGGGGAAGCCGTAGCTGGCCACCTGTTCGCCAATCCGTGGCCAAAAGCGGAAGGCGGCTATTGAAAGATTGTCCATATCGCTTTGCAGCAGAACCAGATCATTATTGGGGTCTTGACCGGATATTGTTGCTGTAGACGGCCTCCCGTCTGGATACCGCACTTGAATGTCTTTTGTACATCCACTCACGACGTGATTGTTCGTTACCACGCGCTTTGGTGCAACGAAGAAACCAGTTCCGGATATTGTCGTCTCTGGTGCTGGCGACGGGCCACTGGGGGCCCCCCCTGGAGGGTGCTCGCTTACACAGTTCACGATTGCGCGAATGGCAGCAGCACTATCCTTCATATCGACACTAGTTAACACCTGCTTATTCTCATCAATGATCTCCACCGAACGCGCATCGGCCACGGTGTTCATGAATTCGACGGTCGCCTGGGTGAAGGAAAGTGTCTTGCCATCGTTAGATGTAGAAAAGGTGACCAGCCAAGGCTTATCTGCTCTAGTTGTCACAAGCCACAATTGATGCTGTTTCTTTTTCCCTATCCAAGGATTCCATTTAGGGTTAGAGATAAAAATTACCCAAGCTTTGTCGGTTCCGCTTTGGATCAGGACCATTTGAAAGATGGTCTGATCCGGGAACTGTGCCTGTGCACGGCAACCACTCAATTTGCCCACTTCCAGGTATTCAAGTGACCACCCACCAATCTTTAAATAAGGAACATGAACATCCGCTTGAGCACAAAAGTTGCACAAAACAAAACCGCTTAGCAGCAATGCTGATGCCATCCTGTGGCTTCCGAATATCCTTCGGTTAAGGGTTTTCATCGCAAGTCCCGTGCACCCTCCAGACCTCACACATTCTGATCTTCGAGAACGCGGAAGGCAATTGTGAGAATCAAGCCATCGGTGCGCTCCGTTAGATGGTTTCTCCGAGTGCGGTCCATCCAGCCTCATGAGGGAATCGGAGGTCCGCTTTTGGCTTCATTGCCGCTTACGCTGTTCGCAGCGGGATCACCGTGGCAGCCGATGCGGGCTTGGCGCAGAACTCCGCCCATGCCGTCATCAATCTGCGGCGCTTCTCGAGCATGTCGCCACGCAGATAAGCCTCCTCGGTCTTGTCGTCGAGGACATGGGCGAGCGCCGCCTCGACGAGCTCGCGCGGGAAATTGGTGCGCTCGCTTGCCCAGGTCTTAAAAGCGGCCCGGAATCCGTGGACGGTGCAGTTGCGCCCCTTGATCTGCTTGGCCAATGCGCCTTTGCCGAGGCCGCGGCCTGGCTCGTTGCTGAAAACGAACTCGCCGCCGGCGGCCTTCATTCGGTCCAAGACGGCCATGGCTGCACTCGAAAGGGGGACCCGATGCTCACGCCCTCCCTTCATCCGCTCAGGTGGCACGATCCACATGCGCGCCCCGCGATCGATCTCCGTCCAGCGGACGCCGGCGACTTCGCTGCTCCGGGCGGCACAAAGGATCAGAAATTCGAGTGCCGACGCTCCAACTCCGCCGCGTGATCGCAGCTCGGCCACGAACGGGGCGATGTCTGTGTAGGGCAGGGCGCGGTAGTGCTTGACCTTGCGGACCTTCGTAGGTGCCGGTAGCAAGTGGTCGAGGTGACCGCGCCATCGCGCGGGATTTTCGCCTTCGCGGAATCCGCGGACTCGCGCCCAATCCAGGATGCGCTCTATCCGCCCCCGCACCCGGCTGGCAGTTTCTGGCGTCTTTGTCCAAAGCGGCTCGAGCACCGCCATCACAGTCCCGACGTTGATCGAACTCACCGAAACCGCGCCAAATGCGGGGGAGACATACCGAGCGAGTGAGCTCGACCATTGCACGCGATGTTTTGAATGACGCCAGCCGACTTCGTGCGCTTTGATATACGACGCCGCACATTCATCGAATGTCATTGATTGCGCGGCCGCGATCGTGTTCGCGTTTTTTTCGAGCTTCCGATGCTCAAGCGGATCGACTTTGTCGGCGAGCAGCAAGCGAAGCGGCGCGGCCTTCTTGCGCGCGTCGGCAAGACCCACTTTTGCGAGCCCACCGAGGCCCATCTCGCGCGCCTTGCCGTTGAGCATGTAGCGGAAGGCCCAACTCTTCGAGCCGCTGCGTCCGACGCGCAGCCACAGGCCACCGCCATCGGCGATTAGGCCGGGCTTGATCGCTGTCGCGACCTTTCGCGCCGTGAGCCTGTTCAAGCGCATTTGAACTGTCCTCCACCCATTTTGTCCCGCAAGACGCCCCACAAAATCACATCGGATTGTAACGAACGGCAGCGAACGTGTACAGACAGCGGCTGTGGATAAGCTCCTGAAAAATAGGCATGAATCCGAACTAGGGCGAACAATGGCGAACAGGCTTAAAACGAAACCTCTTCCTCCACCCAGGCGCGGATGATGTGGTAGGCGATGGCCATGGTCGGCGGCGTGGACAAGCCGTCGGGATGACTTCGCAAAAGCATGCTCGCGACCTCCTCGCGGTCGAACCAGCGGGCATCGTCGAGCTCGGCGCGATCGATGA
>Ga0070698_100006565_pt1 | contig 12622 bp, 7 predicted proteins | sample KBSK1502metaG_FD_65477 | JGI IMG/M metagenome (GOLD analysis project Ga0070698, IMG submission 65477) | Corn, switchgrass and miscanthus rhizosphere microbial communities from Kellogg Biological Station, Michigan, USA - KBS K1-50-2 metaG | ecosystem: Host-associated > Plants > Roots >... | reverse complement strand
ATTGCACTAATTGCGGTGATGTTTTGCACTGGTTTCTGCATGGAGCATAGAGGCGTCTCTACAAGATCTTTGACGTTTAGGAAAAATCAAATATATGGCGGTCATTCGTGATTTATTGGGCCACGGAATATACGATGATCTATCGGCAGTGTTCGTTGGAATAGCATATCCCCTCATTTATGATGCACTTCTCAAAAAAAGTTGATGTTGACATCAATTCAACATTCTGTTATGATAGGGCATAGAAGGAGGTGAGTCTATGACGCTCGGACAGTATCTCAAGGAATTGCGGCGTCAGCGCCATCTCACACAGCGACAGCTTGCCAAGCAGATCGGCGTTGATTTCAGCTACCTCTCAAAAATTGAGAATGATCGCCTGGAACATACGCCATCACTCAAGACCCTGCAGGACCTGGCGAAAGCTCTGGAGGTGGATGAACTGGAGTTGATGGACCTGGCCGACAAGGTTCCACCCGTTCTTGAGTCCATTGCACGTGATAAGGACGCGATGCGTTTTTTCCGTCGTGCGACCCAGACCATCAAGAGTCCGGAAGGCTGGCGCGATCTCCTGGCGTACATCGAGCGACAGGCGCAGGACCAATAGCTCCTGATCACGGCCAGCCCGCGCGGCGTGACGAGGAAAAGGGAGCTCAGGAATGGATAAGAGGATAGGGAGTACATAGAGAGCAATGAAATGGTCTGTTTCGGCGCATAATAGCATGCGGCGGTGCCAGCGCCTCTTCGTCTATGGGCAGGTCGTCGCTTCGCATAATGCTCGGGATCCGCTGCGGCACGAAGCGTACCTGCTCAAGCAACTGCAGTCGCTTTCGACCTGGCAGGGCAGCATTGTTCACAGGGTTCTCGCCACCAGCTTTCTCGCGGATGTGAGGGCGGGACGTCCCATCGACCCGGTCGCGCTCAACGCCACCGCTCATGACCTGGCCCGCAGACAGTTTGCCTTCTCGGCTGCAAGGAAGTACCGCGAGCCGGGTCAGACAAAGGGGACTGCTGGAGACGCATATTGTGCCCTCTACGAGCATGAGTACGGGGAGGACATCTCCCCCGAGCGGCTGGATCTCGTGTTGACGACGATCACGCGCTGCTTCGAGCATCTCGCCGGGCAGGAGACCTTTCTTGCGCAGCTTTATGCCGGTTCCGCGCACCTTGCTGAGTTACCGCTCAATTTTACGCTGGCGGGCGCGACGATCACCGCCACGCTGGACCTGGTCTATCAGGGGGCCAATGACCAGCTCGTCGTGGCGGATTGGAAGGTCGCCGGCAGCGAAACAAGCGACTATTCCTGGCAACTGCTCGTCTATGCGCTGGCAGTGGCACGCTGTGGGCGCTGGCCCACCGTCGAAGCGGAGGCCATCGAACTCTATGAGGCCAACCTGCTCCGAAATCAGGTCCGACAGCATCCCGTCAGTGCCCAACGCCTCCAGGAGGCCGAGGATTTCATCTATCGCAGCCTCGTCGAACGAGAGGCGCTCGTGGGCCGCGACCGGTTCGACGATCTCGATCTGGATGAATTTGAGGTGGCTGAGCGACCTGGAACTTGTTATCATTGTAATTTCGCTTCACTGTGTCTACGCCAACTCGAGGAGGCTGGCCGCCCGGAGGAGGCGCAGATGATTCAGGAGAGACTGTGGTGACGTACACAACTTCTCGTAGCAATGGGACACGTATCCCGCCGATGCGGGCGAATCTTTTTGCGATTACCAACCAGGAGGAGCTAACGCTGGACTATCGACTGCTGGACATTCGCGGCCTGCCGCAGGGGGAGTCCTATGATAAGAACCTCAACCAGCTCGTCAAGGCCCTCCGCTATGAGATGCGGCAGCCCATCGCGCTGGTGCGCACGAGCTCCGGCCACGCCGTCGCTATCCCAGCTGACGCACCTTTTCCCGCCCGTCAGCGTCGGCTCATGCCGCATGTGGCAATCCTTTCCCCACGCGATGAAACGCCAACCCTCGATTTTGCCCGCCTGACGGAGGAGACCAGGCCGATTGCGCTTTCATTCCTCCAGTTTGCGCTCGGGGCTCCGCTGCACCGTTCTCCTTATCTCTGGGGTGCCGCGCGTGCCTATTACGCCAAGCGTGCGCTTAATGCGCAGGATGCGAGAGACCGTGTGGATGTCTACCCCGGCTTCACCTGGAGCGTCCGGGCGACCGGCGAGGGGAAGCTCTTCCTCGCAGTAGACACAACCGTTCGCTACGTCGATCGCGCATTTCTGCCGGAGCGCCTGGGCCAGGACTCGCCGCAGCGCTATCTCCGCCGCTACTGCCTCTATCACTTCGGCCACCAGTGGTACCTCGTGCAGCTCTGGGGCGATCCCGGCCAGTCGATTGCCGAGCAATGGTTCGCTATGGAAGGGAAGACCGAACTGCAGAATGTATTTGCGTATACGCAAGAACACTGGCAGCCGAATCCTCCCCCCTGGGTACGTCATCTTGATCCCGACAGTCCAGCGATTGTCTACCGCTATCCCGGCAGCGAGAAAGAACGTTATGGCGCGCTCTCCCTGTGCAAGCTGGCGTTTTCCACAGAAGACTTGGAGACGACCTCCCTGCACCGTCGCTCGATTCAGGATCCCGTAACGCGTTTCACGCAGATCGTCGGCTCCGTCGAGCGCCATTTTCAACAGGCGCGCCTCGGCGATCACCTGATCCAGGTGAGTACGACTCCGCTCGCGACAGAGCCGCGGCGCTTTCCGGTCCCCCCACTGCGCTTCGGAGGCAATCGCGTCCTGGCAGTAGGGACGAAAACAGTAGCGGAGGCAACCGATGTTGTTTCGCTTGAGCAGCTGGGCAAACGAAGGATGCAGCTGGTGCTGGATCCCACAATCGGACCGCTGGATACCACGCCTTTCGACGCCCAGTACCTCTTGCTACCAGCCAGCGCTCCGCGCGCGATCAATGAGGACTTCACCGCGCAGTTCGTTGACACCATGCGCAGGATTTCGGGCCGGCAGGACTACCAGGCTTCGCGCGTCATTTATAATGACCGCAACGCGCGGTCGCTTTTTCAACAGGTTGAGGCGATCAAACGGGCCCTCGACGAGAACGGGATCACGCGCGGCTACGTGTTGTTGGTGCTGCCCGACCACGCGAAACCGGACCTGCACAATTATATCAAGCGCACCCTCTGGCCAAACCTGCAGTTCCAGTGTGCAATGGCAAGCAAGATCAGCAGCCACTATGAACCTGCCGGAAAAGTCGGTGATTTTCAGCCACGGCCAGACCGGGCAGCCAGGCTCGCGAGCTATGTGCGGTATTGCGCATTGGGCATGCAGACCCTTAATCGGAAGTGGCCAATGTCGCTGGCCACTCCCCTTCACTATGACATCTCCATCGGAATTGATGTGCTCAATGGCATGGCGGGATTGACGTTTGTCTACGACCGCGGCCGGCGGATCTTCTTCCGCAATCATCCGTCCAGGCAGCAAGAGCGTTTGACAGCTGCGCAACTGCGCAGCATCCTCCTCCAGCACCTGCGCGCGGATCTCGCCGACCTGCGCCTGCAGCCCAGAAGCATCGTCATTCACCGCGACGGGCGCACCTTTTCCTCGGGACTGCAGGGCCTGCGCCAAGCAGTACAGGAACTCCAGCGTGAGGGCGTCCTCGCGGACGATCTGACGGTAGGCGTGGTGGATATTCGTAAGTCCACTGCTGACCACCTGCGTCTCGTTGAGGGGGAGCAGCTGCAACAGACGCAGAACTGCCTGGTCGGCAGCTATTATCTGCTCGACCGCACTGAAGGAGTCATCTGCACCACTGGGCGCCCGTTCCGCTTTCCTGGTACTGCCAACCCGCTGACGGCCGTGGTCGTCGAAGGGGCGCTCGATATCGCCTGGGTGCTGGAGGATATCTTCGCCCTGTCGCAATTGGCTTTCGCAGCGCCCGACAAGTGCGCCCGGCTCCCGGTCACCGTGAAGCTTGCGGATGACTTCCTGGAGCCGATAGCCAGCCAGGCTGACGATGAGAGCGCACTGTACGAAACGGAGCCGACGGATGAACTGGAAGGCGACGAGTTCGGAGCCGAAACTACCATCCGGGCACAGGCTCACCAACGACGTATCATTTAGTAAGGAAGGAGGCAGGCTGGCATGAGCGATATGAGTGTGCTTTCCCATGAGTACAAAACGGCCTCTGAACTGTCTCAACACATCAGTACGGCGCTCATCCTGTTGAAGAAAGTCTACTATCATTTGCCAGGGGAAGAGGCGGTCACGCCTGAAGAGCTTGACCGCCACAGGCACGCGCTCGCGACCATTCTGACGACGCTGGTCAGCTTACTCACCGTCCCGCGGCCTCAACAGGCGACCAGTGCCTTGAGCGTGTCCATCCCGGAAACCCTCGTGATGCGCTTGCAGGCGGAACGGCGGGGAGATCTGATCTATTATCTCGATGATCTGGCCGGGGTGGCCGAACGGCTGCGTGAGCAGCCGATACCGCTCGACGAGAGGGATCTTGCCCTGCTTGATCAGTTGGCGACGGTGGCGGACGCAGAGGCTTCCAGTGTGTATCGCAGACTCATGCGGATATAGGGAAGGGAAGAGCACGTGGAGCAATTCTTACGGGGGCTTCTGCGAGACCTGGAGCATCACAGTGTTGTGTTACGGGATCGCCTGGCGGCCATTCCCGCTGATCCTGATGTTCGCGCGCATGCGATGAAGGCATACAAGGAGGTGGAATGCATCCGCCGCGAGGTGGTGCAGTTGCTGCATGATCCCAGCCTTGGGCTCCCTATCCTCTTGCCCAACCATCTCCAGGTGTACAAACGGTGGAGTGAGCGGGTGAGTGTCATCGAGTCGTATCCCTTCCTCTTCGTTGAGCGGTACGCACTGTCTGATCGTCATCTGACTCGGCTCTGCCAGCGTCTGACATCGCAGATCGGGTGGCCACTGCCTCCTCCGCTGGTAGCCGCCTTCTCGAATCAGTATTATTGGACGATGCCGGAGTTCAACATCATCTGCGCTCCGGCAGCCGAGGGAACGACGCTCCTGGGCCTCCCAGATCTTTGCCATGAATTAGGGCATATCTTGCACCTGGCGCAGTGGGATGTCCTCGTCGGAAACTTTCTCAGAGAGCTTGCCAGCTACATCCTACTGGAACAGCGCCGGGTGGCGACAGAGCAACGTCCGACGGAATACCGGTCCCTCTATACGAGCCTCTTCACGCAGTGGGAGGGAACCTGGCTGCTGGAGTTCGTCGCAGATATGGTGGCCACCTATCTTGTTGGTCCAGCCTTCGGGTGGCAGCACGTGCGGTTGTGTGCGAGCAATAGTTCGGCGGCCTACCATCCGACCCTCGGTGAGCGAGCAGATCACCCGGCGGATGAGGCACGTCTGCGTGGTATTGTGGCTGTCCTGGCCGAGATGGGCGAGGCAGATGTCGGCGCCAGGATCACATCGCTCTGGAACAGCTATCTAGATGCCAGCCGCGAGATCCGTCCGCAGGATTACGAGGTCTGCTATCCCCAGACGTTGCTTGAGTCCCTGGCGAAGGAGATTATCGCCGGGTGCCGGTCACTTGGGGTACGCGGCTTTGATCAGCCCTGCGGGGATCCAGCACATCGTTTACCATCGTTGCTCGCAGAGGCCTGGGAACGGTTCCTGGCCAACTCCCAAACCTATTCCGACTGGGAGCGCTCGCAGATTGAGGCTCTTTGGCAAGAGCTTGATGTCGAAACGGCATGAGGCGGTGCAAACATCATTCTGCACGAACGACACGCAAAACGTCTCATCACCCCCTGTGCCACTTGCAGAAATCTCTACAAATCGCTATACTCGTCGTGCAGCCCGGCAGTAGAATGCGTCTTCACCTTGTTCCTGGATACTGCGATGCAGCGAGACGGGAAGGTATGACGCATGAGCGGGGGCATCACAAAGAGCCAGGAAGATGGGAGTAACATGACGACCAGCAGCATGACTATCCCCCAGGCCGGGCAAACCGTCATGGAGACCATTCCATTCCGGGGCAACTGAATACTTGCTATGAAAGTACCATCCTACTCGGGAAAACGAAGTGTGACCAGCAGGAGTGCATCGGCTTCGCTGAAGCGGAAGAAGAAAATCGCACCCCGATGATGCTTTTCTAACAAACTCTATTGTTTATCATGGAATACTACATGCATTTACAACTTTAGTGGCTCATATAGCTATCCTTAGGAAGGAATTCTTGCCATACCCCGTCTCGATCTCCCTCAGTGGGTACGGATGATAATGGTGAGCAGTTGTAAGCAGTACTCGTTGGCTTAAGCCATTCTTTCTGCTAGGATATCAGTCGGATTCGTCGTCCGAAAGTTCTGTATGCCTTGAACAGAAGCAAATAATGTTGGGGCTAAATTTTTTCTCAAGTATCTCCAGCAGGTCAGGGCGAATTAGTACATCCATCCCCTCGATTAGCGGGTAGGCTGGGCCGGAATCATTGCCGCGTGCAAACTTCGTTCTCCAGGTACGCGCTACGATAGCCTTTTGTCCTTTTTCGTCCAAAAGGGTTAGGCCATCTAAAATCGGACCAGTTTTTAGGTCAAGAATGTTGGTTACAGCAAGGTTGGGCGCTAATAACATCTGCGGGATACCTAAGCCAAAATATTTTGGAACAGCATCAGCCTCAATACCAATTAGTGGCCCTTTCAGGTTATTATGGGTGACGGTCGGTGGAGGACTCCCCGCCTTTGACTCTAGCCAGAGTAAAGCAGTTCCAAAACCAAATGTGGTAGGGTGATCATGGGAGGCAGAGGTAGTAGAAACCTCGGCGCCACCGTTAATAAGCGTAGTCTTTCCGGCGATCTTTTTATAACTTTCACCAAGAATGATTCGCCTTTCGTAAGCACCCAGGATCCGCCATCTCTTATAAGGGCCTTGCTCAACAATTGGCAGAGCAACTGCGGTATTTTCGGCCTCAAGGATTGGGTGAAGTTTTGGTCTCGGGATGCGACTTGCTGCGACACGAAGCGGTAGCTCGGGGTTGTCTATCAGTGCTTCTGCGAGCTCTTTTTCAAACTCTTGAGGATTACCAACAATCCCGTTTTCTTTTGCTAAGGCGACTCGTGCGCCAGCCGCCACTTCTTGCAGGGTACGCTCGACCGCCTCCTGCTCAAGAGTGTAGGCGTCAGGCGGCCTGTTTGATGACAGATGGGTCAGCCCCTTAACCTGAGAAGCACAGGAACGCTGAAACTCTTCGTCGTCAAATAGCCAGCCAAGCTTTTCTGATACTGCAACTCTTAGTTGCGGCATGAGCCTCTCGGCGAGTATCACTCTTTCGCCCGCACATTGCTCAAGTTCCTCGATGGCTAACGTATAATTTCTTTTCTGCTGTTCGTTGATTAAGGGTATGCCTATAATTTTTATGCCTGTCGCCGGTGGTGGTGGTGTAGCTATACCAGCTCGCGTCAAAATCTGTGCAGCCAAAGAACGAACCGTGAGTAAGGGAGATTGCGTCAAATCCGTAAGTTCTTCAAGGCAGCCCTGCGCGATAGGATACGGTGATGTCTCAAACTGCCAGATAAGCCAAAGCAACCATGTTTTCCCAGCGGGGTCGAGATTACCTTTTAGGGCAAGCCGCAGCCCGTTGACTGTTGTCGATGGTGCGAGCTTTATCAGCCAGGCTGTGCCCAGCAATGCACCACGCTTCAGCGGCTTCTCCGGGTGCGCTACACTGCTAACTATTGTAGCAGCAATAGCACTTTCCAGCTCTGGCATAGTATCGTTATTTGATTTAGTGGGCACATAAGGGTCGTCATCCTCGTCGTCCTCACCTAAGGACGGAAGCCTATCCTCTATAACTTCGGCAGCCGCATCCCATAACTCAAAAGGACTCGTAGACACGTCAGCAGCACCAATGGCTTTGCTACAAAATGCTTGAACAAGCGCTTGAGAGATACCCTGAGCGCCATAATATTTGCCATTCAGCACATCTACGATGGCCATCCCCAGTTCGCTAAAAGCTAGCTTAGCATTGAGCGCAACTGCCGTACGCAAAGTTTCCTCATGTTCTTTGCCGCCGAATGTTAGCCAGCCGCCGCCGCCTTTTGATTTGGTATATGCAAACACATAGGCAATCACGGCAAGTCTCGTAAGACCGAAACGCTCAAACCCCTGTGCAAGCGATCCCATTACTAGTTTCGGATTTCTGTAGCTCACATGTTCAGCTAAGAAACGTAGTAGATTCTCAGCCGTTTCTGAATTTCCTTCCTGGCAGAGGGCCAAGAGCCGCCAGCCCAAAGCCTCGACGGCAGCGTTTAGGGTCTCTTCGCTACTATTAAGATCGTAGGATTGTTGTGACCACTTACGGATGGCGCGAGCTATATCAATAGGAGTATTGCCCCATTCGATACCAATGCGACTGTCGATCTGAGCTTGTCCGGGTCGAGCATATTCTTCACGTTGCTGGGCGCCACTTATGTTGCTTAACTCAAGCTCATGACCATTAAGCTCCAGTGCGCTGCTCGCGAGCTGTTTGAAGCCTTTTATATTCACTTCATCGTCATGATCATCGATGACACGATCTTGGAACAAGGAAGTAATTGAATCTGCCGCATGATCGTCCGATAGGCTATCGAGACCTGACGCTTTAAGTCGGCGAAGCAGCTCCGCATCATCATCACCAGAGGTGAACTGATAGCCCAAGCTGAGCCGACTTGCGAACCGGACGGGCAGGCTCATCTTCCCACCATGCGCGATATGCAGTTTGAATTGCACATCCTGCAATTGTCCTGCTTGGCGGTTTGGCGTATCGAGCATTTGCCGGGCTATGAGATTGCCCGCGCCTATGCCGTCGGCCTTGGCAACCAAGCCCCACCAGGTGGGTAAAGCATGACTCGTTTCTTTATGGTCAGTATGCCTCAGTACCCTTAGCACGAGTAGTTTGAGCCGAACAAGGCGTTCTCGCGCCTTCACAACATCGAGGTCGATCAGTTGAGGCATGGAGTCAAGCAGTTCGAAAATGGTTATATCCTTGCGTTGCCCATAGCAAGTGTTAAGACGGGCGGCATCTGCCCAGTATGTTTCAGCCTTAGACGTCTCTCCAATTGCAACCGATAGTCGCGCACGCGACAAGTAGTACTGAGCGATAGCATCGTAGTAGGTGCGACTTGCTGCGGCATCCTTGAAAAAATCTTCGATAAAGCTACTTGTGGCTGGCCGTCTTGAAGGAGCTGTAAAGTCTGTTGCAAGCTCCAGCAAAAGTTTAGTAGAAAGAGGGCCGCTAAGACTGTTTTGTAGGCTAACTGTTGTGTTGTCGCTTACTTCCTGCATTATCCGCAAAACCGCTGGCCATTCTTCATCAGAAATATGTTTCAGCCCCAGCCGTAGCGTTTCGCCAATGAGCGAATGTATCCGATAAAGATCGAACACCCTTGGTTTCCCTGTATGGGGACTTGTTTCGTTGGTCAATAGTTTGAAAGCAGGTAGTATGGAGCCGGTACCGGACGCCTTAAACCGTGCGATTTCTACCACATATCCAAGCCAACAACGATACCACCCCTTGCCCTGTATCAGGAGAATGACTCTGTTTAAACTGTTTGGATTGGTATGGGCTGCAATAAACACAAAGACAACCCATTTCTCTACAGCCGACTCAGTCCATTGTGAGTCGTAGTTCAGGATGGCCCTGGTTTGTGCGATAAGCTCATTTTCGTCCACAGGAAAGAGACTGGGGTTTGCGCCCATCTCGAGTGCTTGCACAGTATCCCAAGACGAAAGTCCTAGTTTGGCAGCACGTTCGAGCAGTGCGTCTTCGCTAGGCAATTGTTGGGTAACGCCTAGGCGGGGAAGCTGTCGAGCCAGAGCGAAGACATATGCTGACCGCCGCTTCTTTGGCAACAATCGTATTATTTCCAGCACCATCGCGCCAGACTGGTATATATCCAAAAGCATTGTTACTAAGGCACTTTGACACGGTAGACCATCTTGGTCGAGCCAGTTGGCTAAGGCCGCTACGTTAACATTATTACTCAGCCTAAGCGTACCTCGTACCTGTGCAAGAACAATTGCGCGTTCTTGCTCCGCACTGTAATGCATATTATCGTTAGCGCGGGTCAATTCAAAAGCATCGAGATACTCTTTCCAGGGAGGTACACCACCTGCTATGTCTATAGCTTCGCAAAGTTGCAGACCGAGCCGTGCTGGAAATACGGGACGACCCTCATAGAGGAGACGATCTGCTAGCCAGTTAGCTCCATACAATGCAATCGGAATGCCAGAGAAACTACCTAGGGCCTCGTCCATTCTGTTGAAGGCATATGTGCTAATCTCTTTGGCTAATTCCATAGAGCGAACCAGTGCCTTCCAATCTTGAAGGCGCACGGCCGCTTCTGCGGCGACAGCTATATTCTTCACAATTGCAGCCTCGCCATGGCAAGCGGCTATGGCATTAGAAACATACGCTGCATCTACGAGACCGCATACAGCCTTATCGTCTCCAATTTCTGCCAGGAGTGTAGAGAGGAAGCGAAAAGCTCTAGGATCCTTAAAGAATCCTTTCGCACGCAGCCACCCTAGAACTGGTCCAAGCACCGCTTTATGTTGTTCACTATCCTCTAGACGCGTCTCTAGAAGAAAGCGCTGGAAACTTTCATGGTAAACGCGTATGCCGCCCTGCATGCCTCGTTCAATGAGAACCGGCGCCAATCTATCTACCATAGAGTCGATAGACGATGAAATTAGCGGGTAAATCGCCTTCAATTCGTCACGCGTTACGGCAAACTCGAGCATTGCTAAGGCATTGGCAGCTATAAGCGCTTCAGTCGGTATAGCCTGTAAGAGATATTCATAGTAAGCTTTCATTGTGCCATCGAAGGCAGGCAGCGCTCGAAGGGTTTGGATAAGATCATATATAGATTGAGGTGGTGCCTCATATGTGCGTCTGAGTTCTCGATAGCAGTAGGTGACGTAAAGAGCATTACCCTTTGATTTAGCCGTAAGTTCTGCTACAAGATCGTCGAGTTGAGGGTCACTAGGCGAAATGATTAGTGCCACATTATCTACATTTGGTATTGGTCCTTCCGGCGTGCTAATAAGAGCCAACTTCTCACCGAGCTGACGCACATGGTCTTTATCCCACCGGGGCAGATCATATATTTTAGCTCCCACCTTCCGAAGAGGTTCGTCATGCTCACCTCTCTGGCAAGCCACAATGAGCACTGCACCATCCGGTATATCTAGCAGAGAAAGCTCCCGGGCCAGTTCTGTTGCAGGGGCAATTCTTCCTGTAGTAGTCCCTAGTACACGGGTCACGTGATCAAGGCCATCGACTAAAAGTGCTATTTGTTTGCTGGGATTTTTAGCACGCACCCTTTGGAGAGCACTCATTAAGGTTTCGGAATTAGCTGCATATCGTGGCCGCAGCCCGTCCATACACGATGGTTCTTGTGCAGCAATTTGTGCGAGCAGGCTGCCTATAACGGCATCCAGCTGAACACGTTTGTCCCGGCTCTCGTCCTCAGCGAAATTAAGATAACAATAATGATTTGCGACTAACCAGCCATTTTGCTGAAGGTTGCGTGCCAATTTATCACATGCCCACGTTTTACCTTGGCCGGGAGGTCCAAGTACGAGAAGTGGAACATGCGCTTCAAGTGCTTGGTTTACTTTTAGAACAAAGGCATCGGCCGTGCTCTGCACTTCAATTTCTTTAGCAGTCTCCACAGGGTAGGCTCTGGCTACGCTCCCGAAGTCATCCCTTAAGTTAGCACGACGGAGTAATGTTTTTCGGGTCGTGTCACCACTGCCACTGCGTGCTGCGTAAGCTGCCATAATTAAGGCGGCTGCTACATCTATGGCAGAGCGGTCAGCGTTGGGGTAGACCGCGGCACCCACTTCTCTTGTGACGCGATTTAGTAGTAGACGTTCTACGGGTCCCGGATGAGTTAGATCAAAAGATGCCTTCGGCGCTTCAAGCTCAAGAACAAAATGTTGGGCGAACCATTCAAAATCGGCACGCGTCAAGCCTTCCTGATGTGCTATAGTGATAACTCGCTTCCAATCTTGGGGGAGAACGCCTGTCTTTGGCCATAGCTCATCGACATTAAGGCGATAACATTTAGTGGTGAAGCCGGGCTGCAAAGATGAAAGTGAGGTATCATGCTTTAAGATAGCAATGAGTGCAGTATCTGTGGGTTCTGAGTCGCTCATTATCAGACGATATTCGGGGGAAGTACGTCCAAAACGGTTATTTTTATTATCCTCTATGGCAGATGCAACAAGTATATCTAAGCGGCAATCCCTTACGGTGGAGGTAAAGATTTTACGTTCCAGGGCACTATGGCTCACTGAATACTTTAACTGTTCGCGTGTGCGATATTCGTCATTCCAGACCGTCGTAAGGTCGTCAAATAAATCACCCCCAAAAAGTTTAAGGTCTACCATAACCTGCGATGTCCGGGATAACAAAACATCCACGAATCTAAGCGCGGTGAAGATATCTTGATATTCATACCCGCTATGGGCGTTTTGTAGTGCCATCGACTACAACCTCAAAATAATTTTACTGATATAGCAATTATATCCCGTCCAGAGATTGTGTACTCCTCAATATAGTTTATTGCAATACAAGTAGTACTAGTATGCATTGCGAAATGAGGCCTGTGGAGCGGCTTGAGGGCATGACGAGGAGGGCAG
>Ga0070698_100006563_pt1 | contig 12623 bp, 12 predicted proteins | sample KBSK1502metaG_FD_65477 | JGI IMG/M metagenome (GOLD analysis project Ga0070698, IMG submission 65477) | Corn, switchgrass and miscanthus rhizosphere microbial communities from Kellogg Biological Station, Michigan, USA - KBS K1-50-2 metaG | ecosystem: Host-associated > Plants > Roots >... | reverse complement strand
TTGAGCTTCAGGTACAGGTCCGTCGAGCGCTTCATCGAGTTGCCGAGCTCCGCGTAGACCTTCGTGAACGGAAGGAGCTGGCCGAGCTTGAGAGGCGCGCCGGGTGTGCTTGCAGCCGTCGCTGCCGCTGACGTGGCGGCGTTCCCGCCGGTCGACGTGGCGGGTGCGCACGCGGCCGCGAGGGCCGCCGCGGATGACGTGATGAGGAACTTCCGCCGCGACATCAGGCTGCTCATTCGGACCTCCCCGCTCCCTAGCGGCCGAACTCTAGTTCATTTGCCCTTGAAGACCGCCTTCCGCTTGTTCACGAACGCGTCGACGCCCTCCTTCTTGTCCTCCGTGGAGAAGAGGAGGTAGAACGCCTTCCGCTCGAACTCGAGACCCGCGTCGAGCGTCGAGTTCCACGCGAGGTCGATGGCCTCGGTCGCGAGGCGCACCGCGATCGGCGGCTTCTCGGCGATCGTCCGCGCGAGCGCCTTCGCGTCGTCGAGCCACGTGGCGGCGGGATAGACCTGCGCGGCGAGGCCGATGGCCTTCGCTTCGTCGGCCTTCACCCGCCGGCCGGTGAGGATGATCTCGTTCGCGCGGTACTTGCCGACCGTGCGGGTCAGCCGCTGCGTGCCGCCCGCGCCCGGGATGATCCCGAGATTCACCTCGGGCTGCCCGAACTGTGCCGTCTCGCTCGCGACGATGATGTCGCACGTCATCGCGAGCTCGCAGCCCCCGCCAAGGCAGTAGCCAGACACGGCGGCGATGAGCGGGGTCCGGATCCTTCGGACGCTCTCCCACTTGGAGGTCAGATCTTGCGCGAGCATGCTCGCGGGCGTCGCGTCGACGAAGGATTGCTTGATGTCCGCGCCGGCGGCGAACGCTTTTTCGTTGCCGGTGAGCACGATGCACCGGATGTCGGGGTCATCATCCAGCTGCTCGAGAGACGCGACGAGCTCCTCCATGAGCTCCTCATTCAGCGCATTGAGGACCTCGGGACGATCGAGCTGGACGGTCGCGATCGGCGGCTCGCGGAGAACCTTGATCGTGCTCACTGACGGTGTTCCCCCACTTCTCTCGCGGAGTATCTAGTAGAGCTGGCCCTTGGGCGCGGGCTGGCACTTTGGGCAGAGGTCCACGTCGTCGAGCCCCTTGCGCCGGCGCAGGAGCACGGCGCCGCAGCGCGGGCAGGGCTTCCCGGCGCGGCCGCGCACCTTCAGGTGAGCCCGCGGCTTCTCGCCGAGCTGCGCGGGCATCGCCCTCTCGACCTCCGCCAGGCCGGTCGCGACGACCGACCGGAGGGACGTGTAGAGCCGATGCATCTCGTCCTTCGTGAGCGAGCCGACGCGTCGCTTCGGATGGAGCTTCGCGTCCCAGAGGATCTCGTCGCGTACGCGTTGCCGATGCCGCTCACGAATGTCTGGTCCTGCAGCAGGTTGCGCACCTCGCTCCGCTTCGCCTTCGCGCGCGCGCTGAACTCCGACTCGGTCCAGGTGAGCGTGCCGGCGTCCGGCCCGAGATCCTCGTAGCCGGGCGCGTCGAGACCGACATAGACCTTCCCCATGCGCACGTCGTCCCGGTAGCGGAGCTCCGTTCCGCCCTCGAACTCGAGGCGCAGTCTCGTGTCCTTCGTGGCCTTCGCGCCGACCGGCTGAAGGGAGAAGATCCCGGCGAGCATGGGATTCACCGTCATCTCGAGGCCATCGAACCCGAACACCAGGAACTTCCCGTGATGCGTCACCGTCCGCAGCGTCCGGCCGACGAGGAGCTCGTCGACGGGCTTCTCCGCGCGGAGGACGACCGGGTCACCGACCCTGACCGCGACGACCTTCTTCCCGACCAGCGCGTCGGCGATGCGCTCCTGCATGACGCGCAGCTCGGGCCACTCCGGCATCAGCCGGCCCGGCGGACCGCGATCTCGTAGGGGACCTGATGGTCCATCGCCCAGATCGCCGGGCACCGGGCCGAGGCCAGCGCCTTGACCCGCTCGAGGTCGGCGTCCGACGCGGGTGACCGGACCTCGAGCTCGAAGCGGAAGAGATCCATCGGCACGACGTCCGCGACCGCGAGCGCGCCGCGGAAGTCGACCGTCAGTCGCAGGCGCGCGGTCAATCCGTCGATCGTCACACCGGCCATCGCCGCCTGCACCGCGTACGTCGACGCGTAGCACGAAAGCGCGCCATAGAAGCAGTAGATGAGCGGCGACGGCGCTCGGCCGTCCCCTGAGAGAAAAGCCGGGAAGTCCGCCTCCAAGGTCGTTTCGCCCTTCGCGAACTTCACGGTCGCGCCGAACTGCGGGAGCAGGTCGTCGACCCGCCATTCCCCACGCAGATCTACGGCCAGCTGGGCGGCCGAGGGATCGGTCCGCGCCCGTTCGGCGGTCGCTCGCGCGGCATCGACGCGGACGTTGTGCGTGGGGGTCATGTCGTCCTCCTCTTAGTCAGGCACGGCCGCGAGCCAGCGCGGCTCGGGCAGATCGAAATGTCGCGCGGCCCACGCGAGCGTGGCCTTGAGCTGCCGGCGCTGGACCGACCGGATCCGCGGCAGCCCCTTCGTCGGCGGACGCCACGCACGGTCGGCGAAGTAGCCGGCGATGCCGGCGATCGAGGCGTCCAGCGCGACGGATCGCAGCGGCAGCACGAGGTCGTACTCCGCGACGATCCGCTCGGGCTCGGGCCCGCCCTCCATCGTCACCGTCTGCGCGAACGCCGCGACGTCGAACTCGATCGGGCCGGCGCAGGCGAAGTTCCAATCGAAGATGCGCAGGAGCTTCCCCTGCAGCCTGATGTTGTCCGACCGGGTGTCGCCGTGCAAGAACGCGAACGGCGGACGGAGCTTGAGGAGGAGCGCCGATGCCCCGCGCAGCACGGGTAGCGCGACGTCGAGCCACTCCTCGGCCTCATCGGCGCGCCGTTTGGCGAGCGACGCGGTACCGCGCAGCTCGCCGCTCGACGCCAGGCGGTCCCAGAACGGCGCGAGGTCGTGGTGCTCGATGCGCGAGAGCCAGCGCGGCAGGGGCTTCCCATAGGTGTGCGCGTGGAACGCCGCGAAAGAGCGGGCGCAGGCCTTCGCGTTGGCCAGCGTCCAGGGCGGCATCGTCTGTGGCCCGACATCCTCGAGGACCATGACGTGCCAGCCGTCGGCCTTCGCACCGCCGAGATACTCGGGAGCCCAGGGACGCATGAAGGGCGCGCACTCCTGATAGATGCGCTCCTCGTTCTCGAGGTCCCACTTCACGCCGCTGTCCTTCGTGAGCGGATAGACGCCTTTCAGGAACGCCCGGCGCCCGTTCGCGAGAAGCATGCGGAATGTCGCCGAGGGCGCGTACCCGCCATAGACGCGCTCGGCGCGCGCGACCGGCGACCCGAGGAGCTTCGCGACCTCGTCCTTGATCGCGCGCGGGACCGCCGACCAGGGCGGCTTGGTCTCAGCCCCGGTCCGCGACAACGGTCCGCAGCTGCTGCCAGGCTTCGCGCGCCTCCTCGACCGAGCCCTCGTCCTCGATGGTCGAGATGTCGCCGGGGTCCTTGTTCAAGATCACGGCCTTCAGGACGCGCCGCATGATCTTCCCGCTCCGCGTCTTCGGCAGCATGTCGACGAAGTTCAGCTCGCCGATGACCGCGAGCGGCCCGAGCTCCTTGCGCACGGTCGCGAGCAGCTCGGCCTTCAGGGCGTCGGACGGCGTGCTGCCCTGCCGCAGCACGACGAAGGCCGAGATGACCTGGCCGCGCAGCTCGTCGGGCCGGCCGGTGACGCCGGCCTCCGCGACGGCGGGGTTGCGGAGGAAGGCGGTCTCGACCTCGATCGTCCCGATGCGATGGTCCGCGATCTTGATGATCTCGTCCGCGCGCCCGCTGAACCAGACGTAGCCGTCGGAGTCGATCGACGTCGCGTCGCCGGTGAAGTACACGCGCTGTCCGGGCACCTTGTTCCAGTAGTCGGCCGCGTAGCGCTCGGGCTCGGACCAGAGGCGCGCGGTCAGCCCGGGGAACGGCCGCGTGATGACGAAGATCCCCTTCTCATCCGGCCCGCACGGCCCGCCCTCGGGTGTCATGACCTTCGCCTCGATGCCGGCGAGCGGCACGCCGCCGGAGCCGGGCTTGATCGGCAGGAGCGCGATGCCGTAGGGATTGCCGACGATCGGGCCGCCGGTCTCGGTCTGCCAGTAGTGGTCGATCACCGGGATCCGATCGCCGAGCGCCTCCTTCTGGAACCACTCCCACGCCGGAGCGTTCAGGACCTCGCCGGCGCAGAAGACGCGCTCCAGCGAGGTCAGGTCGTGCTTCTTGGCCGGCCCGCTGCCGTACCGCATGAGGAGCCGCACCGCCGTCGGCGAGGTGAAGACGCCGGTGACCTTGTGGCGCTCGACGATCCTGTAGAAGGTCTCGGCGTCCGGATGGTCGAGCCCGCCCTCGTACGCGATCGTGGCGCAGCCGACCAGCAGCGGCCCGAACACGATGTAGCTGTGGCCGACGACCCAGCCGATGTCCGACGTCGACCACCACACATCTTTCTGCTGAAGGCCGAACATCCACTTCGCCATGCTGTAGACGTAGACCTGATAGCCGCCGTGGGTGTGCACGGCGAGCTTCGGCTTGGCGGTCGTGCCGCTCGTCGCGAGGATGTACGCCGGCTCGTTCGCCTCGAGCTCGACGTGGGAATCGTCCTGGCCCGCGCCGCCGGTGAGGAAGTCCGGCCATTCGATGTCTCGTCCCCCGACCCACGCGATGGGCCCTGTCGTGCGTCGAAGGATGACGACCCGTTCGACCGTCGGCGCGCCGGCCACGGCATCGTCGACGATGCCCTTCAGCGCGACGTCCTTCCCCTTGCGGTAGGTGACGTCCGTCGCGAACAGTGCCTTCGCTCCCGCGAGGCGCACGCGCTCGCCGAGCGCGCCCGAGCCGAATCCGGCGAAGATCACGATGATCACCGCGCCGATGCGGATGGCGCCGAGCATGAGCGCGATCGCCTCGGCGCACGTCGGCATGTAGATGGCGATGCGGTCGCCCTTTTGGATCCCAAGGCCGCGGAGCGCCGCGGAGATCCGCTTCGTGTCGGCGAGGAGCTCGGCGTACGTGAGCGTGCGCGTCTCTCCGCGCTCGTTCTCGGTGATGAGCGCCGTCGCGGCGCCACGTCCCGACGCGACGTGATGGTCGACGCAGTTGTACGCGAGGTTCGAGCGGCCGCCCCGGTACCAGCGGAACGTGGGCGGCTCCCAGTCGAGCACCCGCTCCCACTTCTTCGACCAGCGCAGCTCTTCCGCTGCACGGCCCCAGAAGCCATCGGGGTCGTCCGTCGCTTCCTTACGCCACGCGGCCACGGTCGCCTGCGCGTCCATCTGTCTACCCGAGCTCGCGCAGCTTGTACCGCTGGATCTTGCCCGCGGCGTTCTTCGGCAGCTCCTTCGTGAACACGACCCAGCGCGGATATTTGTACGGCGTGATGCTGCCTTTCACGAACGCCTTGAGCTCGTCGGCCAGACCCTCGCCCGGCGCGGCGCCATCCTTGAGGACCACGTACGCCTTCGGTTTCACCAGCTCGTCCTTGTCCTTCGCGCCAACGACGGCGGCCTCCAGGACGGACGCGTGGCCCATCAGCGCCGCCTCGACCTCCGCAGGGGAGACCCATTGGCCCGAGACCTTCAGCATGTCGTCGCTGCGGCCCTCGTAGGTGAAGTAGCCGTCGGCGTCGACGTGGTACTTGTCGCCCGTGACGGTCCACTCGCCCCGGAACGTCGCCTTCGACTTCTCGTGCTGATTCCAGTAGTACGCGCAGCACGAGTCGCCTGAGACCCAGAGATGGCCCGACTCGCCGACGGGCACCTCGCTCCCGTCGTCGTCGACGATCTTCGCCCGGTACCCCGGCACGACCTTCCCGCTCGCGCCGCCGCGGGCGCTGCCGGGCACGTTCGAGATGAACACGTGCATCATCTCGGTCGACCCGATGCCGTCCACGATCTCGATCCCGAACCGTCTCTTCCACGCGTCGAAGAGGGGCTTCGGGAGGGCTTCGCCCGCGGAGAACGCGAACCGGAGCGATGACACGTCGTAGCGGAACCCCTGCTCCGGATAGGCGAGCAGCGCGGCGTAGAACGTCGGCGCGCTGAAGAGGACGGTCGGCCGTTCGCTCGCCACGAGCCCGTACACGAGATCCGGCGTCGCGCGCTCAGGTTTGTACACCGCTGACGCGCCCGCGTAGAACGGCGTGAACACGCCGTTCCCGAGGCCATAGGCGTGGAAGAGCGGCGAGACGGTGAAGTACCGGTCCTCCTTCGTGGTCCGCAGGATCCTCGCGCCGAAGGTCTCGCAGGAATAGAGCATGTCGTGCTGCAGATGGACCGCGCCCTTCGGGAAGCCCGTCGTGCCCGAGCTGTACAGCCAGAAGCACGGGTCGTCGCGGGTCGTGTCCACGGGATCCAGCTCGTCGTCGGCGGCCTTCAGCGCATCGTCGAAGGAGAGGACGCCGTCCTGCGCGGGCCCCGACGGCGACGGCCCCGCAACGAGCACGTGCTTCAGCCGCGGCAGGTCCGCGCGGATCTCCAGGACCTTCGGCAGCAGCGGAGCGGACACGACGATCGCCACGGCGCGGGTGTCCTCGAGGATGTAGCGCAGATCGCGCGACGTCAGCAGCGTGTTGGTCGGGACGGGGATCGCGCCGATCTTGATCGCGCCGAAGAAGGCGTAGACGAACGCGGGCGAGTCGACGATCTGCATGACGACCCGCTGCTCCATCTGGACGCCGAGGTCCTTGAGCGCGTTGCCGGCACGATCGACGTTCGCCGCGAGCTCGCCGTAGGTGACCGACGCGCCCTGGCAGCGGATCGCGATGCGGTCGCCGCGTAGGGCACGGTGCGCGTCGATGAACGTTTCGGCCGCGTTGTACCGCCTCCCCGACTCCACGCGCGGATTATCGCCCTGTCACCAGCCGTCCTCCCGTTCGGGCTGCAGGGTCTCGAGGCGGCGCGCCACCGGATCTTCGCCGACGGTGAGCGCGTGGCCATCCCACAAGGCGGGGGTCGCCGATCCGCCGAGCCGCGCGAGCTCGTCACGGCCGTCCGTCTCGGCGTTCTGGAAGTCGATCCGCGGCTTCAGTCCGAGCTCGACGATCCGCAGCCGGATCCGCGCGCTCGCCGGCTCGGCGATGCGGTGGAAGAGCGTGTACTCCGGGTCGCTCACTTCGCGCGCGGGCGTGGCCCGTAGCCGAGCTGCGCGATCCAGTCCCGCGTGTCGCCTGTCACGACCGGGGGACGCAGCGCGAGGTCTCGGGCGCGTCGCACACCGGAGAGGAACGCGGCAGTGCGGAGCTCGAGCGCGAACTGCGTGATCCAGCGGTCCACCGCCTCAGGACCGGCCAGGGCGGCTTGAAGGAGCGGCCGTCCGACCGCGACCGCGGTCGCGCCGAGCGCGATCGCCTTCGCCGCATCGAGACCGCTGCGGACGCCGCCGGTCGCGATCACCGGCAGCCCCGAGCGCGCGCTCCCGGCGACGGCGACGGCGCTCGGCACGCCCCAGTCCCGGAACGTCCTCCCGAGGGCCGCGCGCGCGGTATCGCCGCGGTCCTGGGCGCGCACCGCCTCGATCGCGGCGAACGACGTGCCGCCCACCCCGCCGACGTCGATGGCCTTCACCCCGAGGGTTTTGAGCCGCCTCGCGACGGCGCCGCTGATCCCCGCGCCGGTCTCTTTCGCGATGACGGGGACCGAGCTTTGCCGCACGAGCCGGCGGATCGCGGCGTCAAGGCCGCTCGCGCGGGTCTGTCCTTCCGGCTGCACGGACTCCTCGAGGTAGTTGAGGTGCAGCGCGATCGCGTCGGCTCGGACCATTTCGACGAGCGCGCGGATGTCCTTCGCGCTGAGCGGGATGCCGTCGTCCTGCTCGACGAGCTGCGAGATGCCGACGTTGGCGATCACGAACGCGTGTGGCGCGCGATCGCGGACGACCGCATACGTACCGCGCAGGCTCGGGTCGCGCAGCGCGGCGCGCTGGCTCCCGACGCCCATCCCGAGCCCGTGGCGCGCGGCGGCATCCGCGAGGGTCGCGTTCACGCGCTCCGCCCCGGAATGGCCTCCGGTCATGCCCGCGATGACGAGCGGCAGCGCGAGCTCGTGTCCGAGGAGGCGCGTCGAGAGATCGACCTTCGCGGCATCCGTCGCCGGTAGCGCGTCGTGGACGAGATGGACGTCGTCCCACCCCGGCGCGCGGGTGGTCTCGACGTCCTCTTCGGCGGCGATGCGAAGGTGCTCGGCCTTCCGGCGCTCGATCGCGGCCCCCTCGGGGGTCGGTCTATTGAAAGACGCCATCGCGCTCGAGTGTGCGCCGTTCGTCGAGCGAGAGACCGAGGATCTCCCCGAACACGTGGTCGTTGTCCGCGCCGACCGTCGGGCCCGGCCGTTCTTGACGACTCGGCGTCCCCGACAGCCGGAACGGCGGCGCCATCACGTGCATCTCGCCGATCGCGGGATGCGTCAGCGCCGGCCACATGCCGCGGTGCGCCAGCTGCGGATCGCTGAAGAGCTCGGAGATGGAAAGCACCGGCGCGACGCGAAGCCCCGCGCGGCGCAGGAGGGTCACGATCTCATCGCGCTCGCGGGTCCGCGTCCACGCGTCGATCCGCGCGTCCAGGTCCGCACGGGCGTTGAGCCGGCTGGCGGCGGTCGCGGGTCCGTCGATGCCGGTCGCCTCGTTGAACGCCCGCCATTCGGCGTCGTCCCACACGCTGAGCGCGACCCAGCGATCCCCTCCGGCACACCGGTATACGCCGTGCGGCGAAGCCACCGCGTCGGCGTTGCCGGCGCGGCCGGGGATCCGGCCGTTCGCCGCGAACTCCAGGATCGTCGGCGTCAGGAACTGCAGGCCGGCCTCGTACTGCGAGAGATCGATGGTGCAGCCGATCCCGGTGCGCTTCCGCCGCTCGAGCGCCGCGAGCACGGCGATCGCGCCGTAGCCGACCGCGACGTAATCGATGTACGGCCCATAGAGAAGCACCGGCGTCGAGTCGGGCTCGCCGAGCAGGTGGACGAACCCGGCGAGCGCCGAGAGCTGGCTCCCGTAGCCGGGATGGAACGCGTGCGGCCCGGTCTGCCCCTGATTGCAGCTCGAGAGCACGATGAGCTCCGGATGGTCGGCCCGAAGTGAGTCCGGTCCGAGGCCAAGCCGCGCGACCGTCCCCGGCGTGAAGCTCTCCACGAACACGTCGGCCCGGGCGATGAGCGCGCGCGCGAGCGCGACACCTTTCGGGTGCTTGAGGTTCAGCGTCGCACTCCGCTTGCCGTCGTTGTAGAAGGCGAACATCCCCGCGCGGTCCGGCTCGACGACACCATCCTTGAAGGGCGGATACGTCGTGCGGAACACGTCGGCGGCGAGCCGGCTTTCGAGGCGGATCACCTCCGCGCCGAAGTTCGCGAGGTACTTCCCCACCAGCGGGCCCGCCGCGGCGAAGCCCATCTCGACGACCCGCAGTCCACTGAGCGCGCCCGAACGTGCGGGCGCCAACGGACGCGTCGCGATCTCGGTCATATCGTGCCCGCCGCGCGCAGCCGCGACAGATCGGCGGTCCCAACGCCAACCTCGGAATACACCTCGGCGTTGTGCTCGCCGACGCGCGGCGCCGGCCGCCGCAGCGCGGGGCGCTCGCCGTCGAACAGCGCGAAGCCGCCGGGGAAGGGCAACGCCGGAACGCCGTCGATCGGCGCGAAGGTCCGCCAGAAATCTCGCGCTCGCAATTGCGGATCCGCGAGCGAGTCGGACGCGTCTCCCACCGGGTAGCCGAGCATCTTTCGCTTCACGACGCCACTGAAGAACTCGGTCTTCGTGAGCGTGCGCAGGAACGGCGCGATCCCGGCCTCGAGCTCGTCGACCTGCGCCTGGGTCAGCCGAGAGTTGTCGAACCGATCCCAGTCGATCGCCGCGAGCGCGGGCGACGCCATGCCGCGCTCGGCCATCCATTCCACCAACATGCGTCCCGTATGGCGGCCGATCGGGCCGCCCTGGATCGCGAAGCTGACGAAGCCGTCGGCACATTCCCAGAGGTTCCGGAAGCGCGAGCCGACGTTGCTGCGCCCGAGGAGGAACGGACCCGTGCGGCCGTGCTCCTCGCGCGCGATGTCCCACCAGACCGGAGCCGGCGGGTGCACCGTCGTCATGGCCGCCTGCGCCGACACGTCGACGCGCTGCGCCGCGGGCGCCTGCAGCGCGACGAGCGCGCCGAGGGCGCCGTACATCCCGCTCCAGTACGGCGACTGCGGCTGCGTGGTCCGGACGGGCGCGCGCCCCTCCTCTCCCGCGAGCCAGAGGCTTCCGCTCGCCGCTGTCACCTCGAGATCCGACCCGGGCACGCCCGCGAGCGGCCCGTCCTGGCCGTACGGCGTGATCGACACGACGATCGCATCGCGGAGCGCCCCATCGAGGCCGAGCTCCCGCATCCGGCCCGCCGGTGCCGACTCGACGATGATGCGCGCCGACGACGCGAGGCGAGCGAACAGCGACCGGCCGTCCGCCGACCCGAGGTCGCACGTGACGCCGCGCTTGTTCACGTTCGCGGCGAGCCACGGGATGGAGCGCTCGCCGTTCTCGACGTCGTCCCCAAGGTCGGCTAGGAACGGCGGCCGCAGCCGGTCGGCCTCGCCGCCGGGGGGCTCGACCTTCACGACATCCGCGCCGAGATCCGCGAGGATGCGCCCGCACACCGCACCCGAGAGGTCCGCGAGATCCAGGACCCGGCAGCCGCCGAGCAGCGAGGGGTCCTGCGTCGTCGGGTCCCTAGCGGCCGTACCGGGACAACGTTTCGACCCAGCCGTGCATGATCGACTTCGCGCTGGCGATCTCCGAGTCGTCGAACCATTTCTTCGGGTCGACGCGGTCGATCGGGTAGACGGGCCGCATGAAGTCGTTCTCGTAGCCGTAGGGCATCGTCGCGTCGATCGCCATACCGCCCTCGAACCGCGTGTTCATGCCGGTCCACTGCTTGTCGCCGGCGGTGAGCCGCTCTTCAGGGATGAAGGTCTGGCCGACGCCGCCGAACAGCGGGTTGAGGATGTCCGTCCGCGGGTTCACGCGCGTCGTGAGGCACCAGATGATCTCGTCCATGTTGTAGATGTCGATGTCGCTATCGACGGCGATCGCCAGACGCATGCCCTGGCTGCAGCTCATCGCCGCGACGAGGAAGTTCCGGGCCCAGCCGTCCTCCCACTTGTTGCGCTTCTTGAGCTGGATGATGCAGCCGCCCCAGTCGGTCATCGGGTACGGGATGTTCACGTCCTGGAGGATGCCCGGCTGCAGCCGCTCGCAGAGCTCGTAGATCGCCGACTCGCGGACCGTCGTGTCGATGTTGTGACAGTCGAGCATGTGCACGCCGAGCGGGAAGATGATCGGCTTCGACGCGCGCTTGCGCATCGTGACCGCCTTCACGTGGAAGGTCGGCGCGCGATACGCCTTGCCCATGTAGCCCGCCCACTCCGGGTGGAAGTGGAAGCGGCCCTGCACGTCGGCCTTCTCGGCCTCCGCGGTCTCGTAGCGCTTGTCCTGCGGATAGAACTCGCCCTCGAGGACGTACTCGGCGTCGGCGAGCGTGAGCGCATCGATGGTGCGGCACTTCACGTAGCGCATCGGGAAGCCCTGCACCGCGCCCGCGGCGCCGAGCTCGTCACCGCCGCGCGGCAGCACCGCGTAGTCGAAGCCCCCGCCGGCGAGCAGCGTCGCCGCGACCGGGACCCCGAACGCCATCGTGAACGGCACCGGATTCGGGTCCTTGTAGTGCTCGGTCATGATTTGCCACATGTGGCCGCCCGGGGCCGGCTGGAACGTGCCGATGTTGCCCCAGCGGAAGTTCATCCGGTTGTACCCGATGTGGCTGCCGCCGTGGAACACGTCGCCGATGACCACGCTGTTGCCGCTGCCGATCGTGATCTCGGACTCGAGCACGGTGTGGCGGATGGCCATGATGAAGTCGTTGACGTTCTTCGGGTCGGTGATGACCTCTTCCTGCACCGGCGCCTTGTCCTGCGCGACGATCTCCGCCGGGATCGGGTGCGTGAGCGCGTGCGCGAGCTGCTTCGTCCGGTCCTTCCCGTCCTTCCAGCCGAAGTACCGGTTGACGATGTCCATGTTCGCGAAGAGGTTCGTGATCGCCCGCGCGTGCGGGTAGCCCTTCACGTTGTTGAAGAGGACGGGGTAGCTGCCGTCGAAGTGCTTCTGGACGCCGGTGAGCTCGAGGTCGCCGTCGACCTCGACGTCGGTCTCGAGGAGGAGGCCTTCGCGCCGCAGCCACTCGACCGTGGCGGGAAGCGAGCGGATGTCGTCCCTGCTCGCGGGCGGCCCCGAGAGATCGGTGGTGATGCGATTCTTCGCGCGGCGGGCCTGTGTGTCGACGGCCATGAGGGTCCTCCCGCGGTCTTGTGCGCCAGTTCGAGAATATAATGGTTAGACCATTCGCGCGCTATGGTTCAAGAGCTCACAGCCTTGAGCGGACGCGGCCGAAGGCCGCGGTGAGGACTATGGAATACGGCGATCTGCGCGACTGGATCGAGCGCGTCCGCGACCTGGGCGAGCTACGCGACGTACGCGGCGCGACCTGGGAAGAGGACATCGGACGCGTCACCGAGATGCTCCATCACACCGACGACTCCCCCGCGGTGCTGT
>Ga0070698_100006561_pt1 | contig 12625 bp, 16 predicted proteins | sample KBSK1502metaG_FD_65477 | JGI IMG/M metagenome (GOLD analysis project Ga0070698, IMG submission 65477) | Corn, switchgrass and miscanthus rhizosphere microbial communities from Kellogg Biological Station, Michigan, USA - KBS K1-50-2 metaG | ecosystem: Host-associated > Plants > Roots >... | reverse complement strand
GACGGGCCGCGAAGACGCATCTGCGAGGCATCCGGGAGCACTTCACCGGCCAGATGACCCTGGCGCAGCTCCGCGAGGTCGCCTCCGCCCTCGAAACCGTCACCGGCCCCCACCACCCCCACTGACGCAACCCCGCCGGCGCCAGCCGCCGCGCCTCGCGGAGCCAGCCGCGGCCGGCCCCGCTCAGGCCTCAGCGAGATCTGAAGCAACCCCTTTGCATCTGGACCTCGCTCGGCGCTGATCTGAAAGGATGCTTTCAGAGGAGGATCCGTGGCGCGTGCGGAGAGTCGGCGTCGGGTGACGGACGCCCGGGTGCTGGGGGCGCTCGCGCACCCGCTGCGGCTGGCGTTGCTCAACCACCTGATGGCCTTCGGACCTCGAACGGCCAGCGAGTGCGCCGAGGTCGTCGGCGGTTCGGCGTCCAACTGCAGCTGGCACCTTCGGCAGCTCGCTCGCTACCGGTTGGGGGAGCGCGCCGACTCGGTCGACGGCCGCGAGCGGCCGTGGCGAGCGGCGGCCACCGGGCTCGATGACGGCGGACCGGAGGAGGGACCGGCGGCGCGCGCGGCCAACGAGGCGCTGACCGCGCTCTGGCTCGATGAGGACTTCCGGCTGGCCAGGGAGTACCTGCGCCGGCAGGACGAGGCCGACCCCGACTGGCGCCAGGCGAGCGCCTTGTCCAACTACGAGCTGCGGCTCAGCGCCGAGGAGCTGGGCCGGCTGCGCGACCAGCTCGACGCGCTGATCCGCCCATATATCGGCATATCGGCATGACCCGTGAGGACCCGCCCCCCCAAGCCAAGCCCGTCCACGTCAGCCTGCTCGCCTTCCTACGCCCGGAGGCGCTGTGAACCGGCCATCCCGCACCCGCCGCCTCGGCCCGCTGCGTCACCCGGCCTTCGCCAGGCTCTGGCTGGCCGGCGCGGTTTCCGAAACCGGAGACTGGCTGCTGCTGATTGCGCTCCCGGTCTACGTCCTGCAACTGTGTACGTCGGGCTGTTCGTGGCTGCCGGGATCCCCGGCATCACGGGCGTGACAGGGCTGGCCTCGTTCGTGCAGGCCAACATGCCCGGCCAGTTCCGCGGTCGCGTCTTCAGCGCCTACTTCAGCGTCTCCGACGGCTTCCAGGCGCTCGGCATGCTGCTGGCGGGCCTGCTCGCCGACCCGGTCGGCCTGCTCCCGGTCCTCAACGGGCAGGCGGCCCTGGAACCGGTCAGCGCGAGATCCCGCTGAATCGGTCGTGGGCGAGGGCTTCCAGGTCGTCGAGGGCCTGGCGGGCTCGGGCGGCCGCGGCGGGGTCCCGCTCGGCGAGGCCGCTGGCGGCGAAGTCGTCCTCGTCGAGGCGCAGGATCGTGCGGCCGTCGGCGGATGCCCAGAGGTCGAGGTCGAGGTCCTCGGAAATGAGCAGCCCCTGGCGGGTGCGGACCGGCCTGGCGACGTCGCAGTACCAGCCCTTCAGCGCACCGCCCGCACCGCGGACCTCCTTGACCGAGTACCAGCGGTCTCGCCAGTAGTGCTCGGTGAACACGTCGCCGGGCTCGAAGCGTACGAACCCGAGGTCCCGGGCCGAGTCGAAGGACCAGAGCCCGCGCACGACCACGTGGTTCCCGTCGTCGACCAGCACCTCCGCCGGGTACTCCACGCCGGCGCCGCGCTGCTTGACGAGGCTGACGGTCACGGAGCTGCCGGCCGCCAACCTGCCGTCCTCGGCCTCCCGCTCCACCGCCGCTCAGCTCTCCCCGGTCGCCGCCGCCATGATCCGCTGGACGTTGGCGGGGTCGAAGAACTCGGGCACCGGCACGGTGCCGGCGATCACGCTGACGAAGCCGGTCATCGCCTCGTGGTTGCCGGGCAGGGCGGCCAGCAGCTCTCGCATCTGCGGGGGCGGCGGCTCCATGGAGGCGAGCTGGCAGGTCAGCTCGAACATCGGCAGCGCCATGACGTCACGCGCGCCCTGGTAATCCGCCATCTCGTCCTCGAAGCGGCGACCGCCCGCCAGCCAGCGGTCGAGCCCGACGGCGAGCAGCTCGGAGTCGCGGAAGGCGTCGCTGATCCCCTGCGCGGTCAGCGGGTCCTTGTGGTACCCGGCGTCACCGACCAGCGCCCATCCCGGCCCGTACGGCGTGCGGAAGAAGTTCGGGAGATCGCCGGTGCCGACGAACCGGCTCTCGCGCGAGGCGGCGCGGATCCGCCCGGCGAAGTCGGGAGCCATCTCGAACATCCCCAGATAGTTCCGCTCGACGTGGGCGCGGTTGGCCTCGAATTCCCGGCGTGGCCAGCCCACGATCACCACCGTGAGGTCGTCGTGGGTGGGGAACGCCGCCCACGACCGCTCCGGCCGGATGTAGCCCTCGAAGCCCTCTGTCGGAAGCGAGCTCCAATAGGCGTAATAGCTGGCCTCCAGGGTCGGCTGCTCGTGATAGCGCGACGCTGCCACCGCCCTGGCCACGGTCGAGTGCAGCCCGTCGGCTCCAACCACCAGCCGCGCCTGCTCGGTGACCTCCCCGCCGTTGTGGCCATGACCCCGGATCCCGGTCACGACGCCGTCCTCGATGATGACCTCCGAGACCGTGAACCCCTCGCGCAGCTCGGCGCCGGACTCGACGGCGGCGTCGACCAGCAGCTTGTCGAGCACCGTCCGCCTCGGGGCATAGGCGCGCGAGATCGCTCCGGCGGGCTCGGGCGATGCCGCGACCGAGAACGGGCCGAAGTCGATCCGGTAGTCCGTGATCGGCGGGCAGCCGCTGGACTCCAGGCGGTCGAGCAGACCCCAGCGGTCCAGGGCGGCGACGCCCGGCGGGTGGATCAGGTGCGTGGACATCGTGTCGCTGGGAAAGGCCGCACGGTCGACCATGAGGACCCGGTGTCCCGCGCGGGCCAGGAGCATCGCCGTGGGCGAGCCCGCGCATCGCGTCCCGACCACGACGACGTCATAGCTTGATGGCATCTGGATCCTCTCGGGTGCTGGAGACCAGCGGTTCGGCGGCTGCGATCACCGGTGCATGATCGCAGGTGTGTCCATCCCGAAACGGCAGCACTGCCCGGCATGGCAGACTCTGGGTATGGATGCGGTCGATGCACTGATCGAGGAACGCTGGTTCCTGGGCGCGGCGGAGCGCGGCAACCCGGCGACCAGCATCCGGCCGTGGACGCTCGGCAACCGGGTCGAGGCGCTGGTCCACGGCCGCAGCTACTTTCCCAGGCTCCTGCGGGAGCTGCGCGACCTGCGCGCCGGCGACCTGGTCGTGCTGGCGGACTGGCGCGGCGACCCCGACCAGCGCCTGGACGGGCCCGGGACCGAGCTGGGCGAGGTCCTGGCGGGCGCGGCACGCCGCGGCGTCCAGGTGAAGGGCCTGCTGTGGCGCTCGCACCCCTCGCGGGCGCACTTCAACGAGGAGCCCAACCTCCACCTCGGCGACAAGGTCAACCACGCCGGCGGCGAGGTGCTGCTCGACGAGCGGGTCAGGGGAGCCGGCTCCCAGCACCAGAAGCTGGTGGTCCTGCGCCACGCCGGCCGACTCGACCACGACGTGGCCTTCGCCGGCGGGATCGACCTCTGCCACGGCCGCGGCGACGACGAGCACCACCTCGGCGACCCGCAGACGGCGCTGCTGGACCCACGCTACGGGCCCAGGCCGCCATGGCACGACGCGCAGGTGGAGATCCGCGGCCCGGCCGTCGCGGATCTGATGACCACCTTCCGCGAGCGCTGGGAGGACCCCACCCCGCTCGACCACCGCAACCCGTGGCGCGCCCGCCTGACACGCCGGGTCGCGCAGCCGCGCCATCCGGGCCCGTTGCCGGAGCCGCTGCCCGACCCCGGCGCCGCCGGCCAGCACGCGGTGCAGATCCTGCGGACCTATCCGGCGAAGCGCCCGCGCCTGCCGTTCGCCCCCCAGGGTGAGCGGAGCGTCGCCCGCGCCTACATCAAGGCGTTCCAGCGCGCGCGGCGGCTCATCTACGTCGAGGACCAGTTCCTGTGGTCCGAGGAGGTCGCCAGCATCCTGGCGGACGCTCTGCGGCGCTCGCCGTCGTTGCGCCTGATCGCGGTGGTCCCGCGCTTCCCGGACCAGGACGGGCCCCTGACCGGGCCGCCCAACCGCATCGGCCAGCAGGCCGCCCTCGACGTGGTGCGAGCCGTCGGCGGCGACCGCGCCGCCGTCTACGACCTCCAGAACGAGGCGGGCACGCCGATCTACGTCCACGCCAAGGTCTGCGTGATCGACGACGTGTGGGCCGCGGTCGGCTCCGACAACCTGAACCGCCGATCGTGGACGCACGACTCCGAGCTGGCCGCGGCCGTGCTCGACTCGACCCGCGACACCAGGGCGCCGGAGGACCCGGCCGGGCTGGGCGACGGCGCCCGCGTGTTCGCCCGGGAGCTGCGCCTGCGGCTGTGGCGCGAGCACCTGGGCCGAGCGCCCGGTGACGACGGCGACCTGCTCGACCTGGAGCGCGGTTTCCATGCCTGGCGAGAGCAGGCGGCGGCGCTGGAGGCCTGGCACCGGCGCGGCCGGACCGGCCCGCGGCCGTCCGGCCGAGTGCTCGAGCACCGTCCCGGCCGGGTCCGGCCCTGGGCGGCCTGGTGGGCGTGGCCCTTGTACAGGACGGCGGTCGACCCCGACGGCCGCCCCTGGCGGCTGCGCCGCGCCCATGCCTTCTGACGCCCGGCGAGCCGACGGCTACCATCGTCGGCGCGACCGGTCCTCAGACGAGGGAGTACTACCTTGACCTCCTGGACGCGCGCGAGCTGGCCGACGCCTGGACCACCGCCGCCGACGTGGCGGCGACCAAGCCGGCCCCGGACCTGGTGGAGGTGGCGATCCGCAAGACCGGCCTCGAGCAGGCGGTGATGATCGGCGACTCCATCTGGGACTGCCAAGCCGCCGCGCGGGCCGGCATCCAGACGATCGCCGTGCTCACCGGGGGCTTCTCGGAGCAGGAGCTTGGCGAGGCCGGGGCGCTGCGGGTCTTCGGCGATGCCGGCCTGCGGCGGGTGTGGTTCACGCAGATGATCCAGTCGGCCCTGGTGGCCATCATCACGGACGCCTACAGCCAGTTCGGCGCGCACGCCCTGGCCGCCCTGGAGATGCTGGCCGACCAGACCGGGATCGAGCTGGCGGACGGCGACCGCCAGGCGATCTCCGGGCAGATGCGGCGGCTGCCTCCAGCGCCTCCACGACCGCGTGCTCGCTGTCGACGTTGTGCGCCAGCGTGAACGGCGCGCCGGAGCCGGGCCCGGCGCGACTCGCGGCGGCGGCGCCGCTCACGTCCGCCTCCATGTCCTCGGCCGGCCACAGCCCCAGCAGCAGGCCGTGGCCGACCTGCAGGAAGACGACCTCTGGCAGGTCCAGGGTCGGCTCCCAGCCCAAGCCGTCCATGTAGAACCGGCGTGAGGCGCCGAGGTCCCGCACACCGATGGTCACGAAATCCAGCCGCTGCCGCACCGCCACTCCCTCCCACAGTCGAGTCCGTGACAGGAGTTTGCGCTGGCGTCGGGACAGCGTCTTGAATCTTTCGGACACTGGCCACGATCCGGCCCGCCTTCAGCGACCCGCTCGCGCGGACGATCAACGCTAGAGAAATCAACGCTAGAGAATGTGTGCTGACGGTCGGATCGGAGGGCTGGGTGGGCGATGGGAAGGGCCGCCTCGCGCGGTGGGACGCGGTCCTGTACGGGGCCGCGGCCGGCGTGGCCGCCCTGTCCGCCCGGCTCGACCACATCCCCTTGCAGCGGCAGTGGGCGCGGCTGGCGCTCTGGCCCTACGCCGCCGCCGCGTTCATGGCGCTGCTGCTGGCGCTGCGCGGGCGCGTCCGGTCCACCCGCACGCCGCCGGCGGCACGGGCCGCCCTGGCGGTCGCGGTGCTGCTCGCCGTCCTGATCGTCCCGCTCGCGCTGGAGATCGCCTGGCGCGCGAACGACGGCGACCCGCTGCACGTGCAGTCGGAGATCTTCCTCACCGAGCAGGGGGCCCGCGCCCTGCTGCACGGCCGCGACCCCTACAGCATCTCCTACGACTACGGGCTGCTGCGCACCTACCCGGTCGGGGTCTGGCGGCACATCCCCTACCTTCCCGGGATCTTCGCTTTCGGGATGCCGCGCGCCCTGTTCGGCCCTGGGCCGCTGACCGACGCCAGGATCGGGTTCACGGTGGTCTCGCTGGCGGCCGCCCTGCTGGCGCTGCGGTGGAGCGGCATCTCCGGCGAGCGCCGCGTGCTGGTGCTGCTGGTGCTGCTGGTCCTGCCGACCGGTGCGCGCTACCTGGTCGGCGGCGGTGACGACGTCGCCGTGCTGGCACTGTTGCTGCTGGCGGTCGTGCTCGAGCAGCGCCGGCTTCCGGTCGCCGCCGGCCTGGTCGCCGGGCTGGCCGCCGTCGTCAAGCAGACCGCCTGGCTGGCGCTGCCGTTCCTGGCGCTGGCCGCCGTCGACCGCGACGGGCGGCGGGCCGGCTGGCGCTACCTCGGCGCGGTGGCAGCGGTCGTGGTCCCGATGGTGGCCCCGTTCGCCGTCTGGGACACGCGCGGCCTGGTCCGCAGCGCGGTGCTGTTCCCGCTGGGATTGACCAGCGATCCCACCATCGCGCGAGGCCTGACGTTCGGCCAGTTGCTCGCCCATCTCTTCCCCGGCGCCAAGGTCGCGATCGCCATCGTGCTGGCGGCCTCGCTGGTCGCCGGCGGCGTGCTGCTCGCCGTCAAGCGGCCGCCCGCCACCCCCGCGATGGCGGTCCGGCACGCCGGCGTGCTGCTGGCGGTGGCCGTGGCGCTGGCGCCCGCCGGCAGGCTCGGCTATCTGATTTATCCGGTCAACCTGCTCGTCTGGGGCTGGCTGCTGGAATCGGGCGCCTACCCTGGTGCCCGGCAACCCCGTCGCGCCAAAGGCGCGGGCCCGTCGCGGAACGGAGGAGGAAGCCGTGCTGGCGCTGATCGCGCGGTATCGAACCCAACCTGGACAGGGAGACACCGTCGAGGCTCTGCTACGGGAGATGATGTCCACCGTCGGTCGTGACGAGCCGGATTGCCTGCTGTTCCGCGTGACCAGGTCTCCGCGCGACGGGGACGTGTTCCTGTTGTACGAGGAGTACGTCGACGAGGGCGCGCTCGACGCCCACCGCCGCACCCCCCACTTCCGCAACCTCATCGAGGGCAAGGTCATCCCGCTGCTCCTGGAACGCGAGCGCGAGGTGATGGTCCCGATCGCCTGAGAAGGCCCCCGGCGCAGTGTAGGCTGAACGTATGAGCAATCGTTCAGATGTCGTCGACCTGCTCGACCGCTGCGCCGCCAGCCTGCACCCCGAGCACGTGCGGCCGCTGCTCGGCAGCGTCCTGGACCACGCGACGGCGGATCAGGTCGCGTCCACCTTCGCGATGCTGGCCGATCCCACCAGAGCCAGGATCGTGCACGCGCTCAGCCTCGCCGAGGAGCTGTGCGTCTGCGACCTGGCGCTGCTGCTCGGGGTCAGCGAGTCCGCCGCCAGCCACCAGCTCCGGCTGCTGCGCGACCACCGCGTGGTGACCCGCCGCCGCGCCGGGCGTGTCGCGTACTACCGGCTCGCCGACGGCCACATCCGCCACATCCTGGCCGACGGCACGCGCCATGCCCTCGAACGTGCGGCCGGGGACCTGCCCGGGGACCCGGTCGGGGAGGCTGCCGGCTGATGAGCCAGGAGCACGCGCGCCGCTCGGTCGACCACCGCAGGCGGCTCGGGCTGGTGCTGGCGATCACCGGCACGATCCTGGCGGTCGAGGTCGTCGGCGCCATCCTGTCGGGCAGCCTGGCGCTGCTCGCCGACGCCGGCCACATGGCCACCGACGCCGGCGGGATCGGCCTGTCGCTGCTGGCGATGTGGTTCGCGACGCGCCCCTCCGACTCCAGCCGCACCTTCGGCTTCCACCGGCTGGAGATCCTCGCCGCGGTCGCCAACGCCGTGGTGCTGTTCGGCGTCGGCATCTACATCCTGGTCGAGGCCGTGCTGCGCCTGCTCCAGCCGCCGGTGGTGGCCACCGGCACCATGCTGTTGTTCGGCGTGGTCGGGCTCGCGGGCAACGCGGTGTCGCTGGCGCTGCTGCGCCACGGCCAGGCCGAGAGCCTCAACCTGCGCGGCGCCTTCCTGGAGGTGCTCAACGACCTGCTCGGGTCGGCCGCCGTGCTGGCCGCCGGCGCGGTCATCTGGTCCACCGGGTTCCAGCGCGCCGACCCGATCGCCTCCGCGGTGGTCGGCCTGCTGATCCTGCCGAGGACCTGGAGGCTGCTACGGGAAGCGCTCGACGTGCTGCTCGAGGCCGCACCGAAGGGCGTCGACCTCGGCGAGGTGCGGCGGCACCTGCTCGACGACCACTGCGTCGTGGACGTCCACGACCTGCACGCCTGGACCATCACCAGCGGCATGCCCGTGCTCTCCGCGCACATCGTGGTGGACGACCCCTCCTTGAGCGGCCAGGTCCTCGACCGGCTCTACGACTGCCTGCGCGGGCACTTCGACATCGACCACTCCACCATCCAGGTCGAGCCCGCCGGCCACCAGCGCCACGAAGGCTCCACCCACCCCTGAGCGCCGGGCGGAGCGGCGCGCCGCCGTCGGCCGGGTGCTAGAGTTGGGATATGGTCACGTTCTGGTCACAGGTGATGATGCCCCGCTAGCCGGGGCTATCAGGACTGGACGGACGACATCCGAGGCCCCGAGCGGGGTCTCTTCGTTTGGCCGCTCGGAGCCCATCCACAGGAGGTTCCGATGACCAAGCGGCGGTTCTACGTCACCACGGCGATCCCGTACGTCAACGCCCGGCCGCATCTCGGCTTCGCGCTGGAGATCGTGCAGGCCGATGTCCTGGCGCGGCACGCCCGCCGGCGCGGGGCGCCGGTGCGCTTCCTGACGGGCACCGACGACAACTCACTGAAGAACGTCCAGGCGGCCGAGGCGGAGGGCGTGGCAGTGGGCGAGCTGGTGGACCGCAACGCCGCGGCCTACGCGGCGCTGCGCGACCCGCTGGGCCTGTCCTTCGACGATTTCATCCGCACCTCCAGCGACCCGCGCCACCGCACCGGCGTGGAGCGGCTGTGGCGCGCCTGCCAGGCCAGCGGCGACCTGTACCGCAAGCAGTACCAGGGTCTGTACTGCGTCGGCTGCGAGCAGTTCTACGCGCCGGCGGAGCTGGCGGACGGCCGCTGCCCAGAGCACGGGACAACGCCCCAGCGGGTCAGCGAGGAAAACTGGTTCTTCCGCCTATCCCGCTACCAGCGGCGGCTGGCCGAGCTGATCGAGTCTGGCGCGCTGCGGATCGAGCCGGCCTCGCGCCGCAACGAGGTGCTGGGCTTCATCGCCGGCGGGCTGGAGGACTTCAGCGTCTCCCGCTCGACGGCACGCTCGCGCGGCTGGGGGATCGGCGTCCCCGACGACCCCGAGCAGGTCGTCTACGTGTGGTTCGACGCGCTGGCCAACTACCTCACCGCGTTGGGCTACGGCACCGACGCCCCCGCCTACCACCGCTGGTGGGCCTCCGGCGACCGCCGGGCCCACGTCATCGGGAAGGGCATCCTGCGGTTCCACGCGATCTACTGGCCGGCGCTGCTGCTGTCGGCCGGGGTGCCGCTGCCGACCGACATCCTGGCGCACGACTACCTGACGGTCGATGGCCGCAAGCTCAGCAAGTCCAGCGGGAACGTGATCGACCCGGTGGCGCTCACGGAGCGCTTCGGCACCGATCCCGTCCGCTGGTGGCTGCTTCGGGAGGTCCCACGCGTGGGCGACGCCGATTTCACGGTGGAGCGGCTGGCGGCCCGCGGCGACGAGGACCTCGCCAACGGCCTCGGGAACCTCGTCAATCGGGTCGTGAGCATGGTCCACCGCTATCGGGACGGCCAGGCGCCAGGCGACCTCGCCGCGCCGGCGGGCGCCGAGCGGCTGGTGGCCGCCTGCCGGCAGGCGCCGGGACTGGTCGACGAGGCCCTGGAGGCGGCCGACTTCCGCCGCGCGACCGCGGCGGTGTGGGCGATCGTGGAGGAGGGCAACCGCTACGTGGAGACCGTGCGGCCCTAGGAGCTGGCCAGAGCCGAACGGGCCGGCGCGCCGCGGGAGCGGCTCGATGCCGCCCTCGGCGTACTCGTTGGAGCCTGCCGGCGGTTGGCGGAGGAGCTGGCGCCGTTCCTGCCGGAGGCCTCGGCGCGGATCGCCGCCCAGTGCGCCGCCCCGTCGCCCGAGGGGTCAGGGACGCCTGGCGCCGCGCCGGCCGGACGTCTCCCCGCGCCGGAGCCGCTGTTCCCGCGCATCGGGCGGTCGAGCCCGGAGCCGGCGGCGGCCGCCTCGCACCAGGCCGCCGGGGCGCGCTGAGCGGAGCTGGAGTCCTCTACAGCATGGAGGCGGGCCCCTGCGGGTCCTGCTCGCAGGCGACGGCGATGCGCCGCAACAGGTCGAGGAGGGTGCGCTGCTCCTCGGCCGAGAGGCCGGCGAAGGCCGGCGGCACGCGGTGGAGGCGCTCCACCAGGCTCGTGCGGAGGGCGACGCCCTTGTCGGTGACGACCAGCGCCTTGACCCGCCGGTCACCGGGAGCCGGCTGCCGCTCCACGAGCCCGCGGGCCTCCAGGCGGTCCACGATTCCGGTGATGTTGGAGGCGTCGCAGCGCAGCCTGGCGGCCAGGTCGCGCATGGGCAGTGGGCGCCCCGGCTCGAGCAGCTGCAGCGCGTGGGCCTGCGGCACCGAGAGATCGAACGCGGAGATGGTGGCGGCCAGTCGCTCGCGCAGGTGCGTGCGCGACAGTTCGAGCAGCAGCTCCCAGATCTCTCGCGCCTGCGCGTTGCCGACCGCGCTGACGCTCCGCTCGCTTGCGACCATGATCGACGCCCCGGGGATAACAACGGATTGTCGAATCGTGGCACAGGCCCCATGGCCTCACAAGCGATCGGCCCGCGGCGGCGATTGCGGCGGGGGCAGCGGTTGGCGGGCCTGTTGGGCCCAGTCTGTAACTGATAACGGATATCGGTTGAAGGTGGTTTTGTTGTGCCTTTTGCCGTTTCCCTGGCTGCTGACGGAGCCGAGAAAATCCCGTCACCGTCTTCGCCCGCCGGGTTGGGCAGCGCTCTGTGCCGCCATCGGCGCGCGAGCCGTTTCCAACCGCGAACCGGTCGGCGCCGGGGTGCTCCAGGCGCTATCAAGCGGCGTTCCACCGCTTCGCCGATGCTGACTTGCAACACTTTCTCAAGGGGCCGCCAAGGGCCGCCAACAGGCATCCGGCGCGAGCCCGTTTGCCATTCTGGCCTGTGTGGATGCGTTGCCTTCAAAGGGTTTCAGCCAATCGCCGAATTCTCGGCGGGCGATCTGGCGGGCGGCTGGTTTCGGGTGCTCCCTTGTCCCCCAAGGGTTTCGCCGGCCGAAGGTTGTTGACCTTCGATAACCGCGTCTTTAGCATGCAGCCCGGAAAGGGGACTTGGCTACGGGGGTCCGGTCCCACGTGGGGGTTTCCCCTATTGGGCAAGGAGGCGCCCTTGAACCGCAAGGAACTCGTCGACGCGATTCAGAAGCACACGGAGGTGGCTCGCGCCGACGTCGACAAGGTGCTCGGCAGCCTCATCCAGCACACCCAGGTCACGGTCAAGAAGGGCGACCGAGTGTCGCTGGTCGGGTTCGGCACCTTCGAGCGGCGCGACCGCAAGGCACGCGTCGCGCGCAACCCTCGCAGTGGGGAGACGGTGAAGGTCAAGGCCACCAAGGTGCCGGTGTTCCGTGCGGGGCAGAGCTTCCGTGACGTCGTCGCCGGCAAGGCCGCGGCGCCGAAGCTGACCGCGTCGAGGGCCACCAGGACCGCGGCCGCCCGCTCCAGCACCTCCAAGACCACTGCCAAGGCGTCGACCGGCAGGCGGGCTGCCAGCAGCAGCAGTACCAGCAGCCGGGCCAAGGCCCCGGCGAGGGCGGGCGCCCGCAAGCGCTAGTCCCGCCCCGCGCAGACGGCCCCGCGAGTCCCGCGGGGCCGTTGCGCATGCGCTGCCCCGCCGGCGCGCGCCCGGGCCACCCGCCTGCGGGGCGGTCCGCCCGCACGGCGCCTGGACCCAGTGCCCTCAGTCGGGCAGGGTGAGGATGTTCACGTAGCTGACCCGCTCGCCCTCGAGGTCGAATTTCACCCGCTGCCCGAGCGTGAGCCGCAGCAGGCCGGAGCGCCGGAACGTCTCCGGCGGCACCACGTACTCCACCCGCTCGTCGGTGAGCAGCACCGTCTCCCTGGTCGCGGGGTCGAAGCTCTTCACGGTTCCCTGCAGCATGAACGTCTCCCAAGGCACAGGAATGTCGGGCCTCAGCGTACCTGCTGGAGGCGGTCCGGCAGGCGCAGGTCGTGCAGGCGGCGGCCGGTGACGCTGGCGGGGCCCAGCCGGTCGGCGACCGCGCGGAGGTCCGCGACGGTGTCGACGTCCAGCGCCAGCTCCGGCTCGTCGTGGCGGACCGCTCCGGGCACGCTCAGGTGCCTGGAGGCGCTCCCCGGCCCGAAGCCGGGCCGGAACGTGGCCGCGTCCCGCCAGGCGAGCGCGTTGGTCCCGGCGCCGTCGTGGCTCGGCACGACCACCACCGGCGCCCTGGCGGCCGCATCGAGCACCCGGCCGACCGCCGCGGCGCTGGCGAGCGGGAGGTCGGCGGCGACCAC
>Ga0070698_100006560_pt1 | contig 12625 bp, 4 predicted proteins | sample KBSK1502metaG_FD_65477 | JGI IMG/M metagenome (GOLD analysis project Ga0070698, IMG submission 65477) | Corn, switchgrass and miscanthus rhizosphere microbial communities from Kellogg Biological Station, Michigan, USA - KBS K1-50-2 metaG | ecosystem: Host-associated > Plants > Roots >... | reverse complement strand
GCCAGGCGGCCCTCCTCATCCTCGGGACCGAAGCAGTAGTTCAGCAGTTGCACGTCCTTGCGCCCGAGTCGGCTCAAGCGCGCCGCCATGAGGGACGAGTCCACCCCGCCGCTGAAGAGCAGCACCGTGGACGGCGGGACCCGCGCGAGCATTCCATCGAGGGTCTCCGCCACCCACCGCTCAGCCAGCGGGCCCTCCCGGTCGGAGTGCGGAACATCGGCCCAGTGGAACACCGGGATGCAGATGAGCTCCTCCGCGGCCGGGGACAGCCGCAGCAGGTGGCCGTTCGGGACGCGCTGCACCTGCTTGTAGAGCGTCACGCTGGGCGGTATGACACCGTAGCGGAACAGAGCGTAGACGGCTCGCTCATCGAGGTCCACGTCCATGAGGCGCGGGAACAACCGCAGGTCGTCCGCGAACACGTAGCCGTGCGGGGTGCGCGCGTAGCAAATCTGCTGCGGGCTCGCCGGGGGGACGCTCACGCGAATCTCGGCGCGCGCGAGCGAGGCCGTCAGGGTCGCCCCGTTCGTGTCGCCGGGCGACACCCCGTCGAATTGCAGCGTGGCCGCGACTACATCCTGCGTCGTCTCTTGCAGGCGCCCGCGATTTCCCGCTGCCGACGGGTACTCGAGCCAGCCCAGCGAGAGCGTGCGCCGGTCGCCGAGTCGACGGGCTTCGGTATGGACCTGCAGACCCAGATAGCGGGCGTGCTGCGCCAGCGCTTCCCGCCAGAGCGGGAGTCCGGTGTCCGTTCCCACATACGCGCTGAAGAACATCGACCCCCCCGTCTCCCATTGGCCTGCTGCGTCCCGATGCACCGCACGATGCAGCGGTTCTACAACTGCCCTTCCCTCTCGACCACCACCAGCTCTCCGTCGACCTTCTGTGCCACGGAGAACGAGACCTGGTCTCCCATGATCAGGAACCCCCGCTCTTCCAGCGCATTTGTCAGGTTCTCGATCCCTTTCGCGATCAGGTGCTCCGGGAAATAGCTTCGCAACAGCAGGTTGAAGCACAAAATCAAGTCGTACCGGTCTCCGATCTCGCCGAAGACGTCCATTTTCTTCACCGTCAGGTCGCCGGTTCTGACCATGGCCTCGGCGTCCGGGTGAAGCACGCGGATCGGCACATTGTTGCTGCTCTCTGAATAGACGTATCTCCGCTTCAAGTACCGTGACACGAGCTCGAAGGGGAACAACCAAACGGTGGCGAGGCGGCCGTCCCCCGTACCTGACTGCCCTGCCCGATAGATGCTGAAAAAGCGGTTCTTCTGCTTGACTTGGAGCAGGTTGAATTCGTCGTCAAACACGCATTGGCGATTCATGTCATAGTGCAGCTGCCAGAAGAGATCTCCCATTACATAGGCACGAATCCCGTAGCGTTGGCTCAGGGTGGCGAAGTTGTCCAGCGCGGTCATCCCAATCGAGGAAGGGATCTCGAGCACCTTGATCGCGGGCTTGTCGAGTCGACACCGAGGGTCCGCCAGCACCTGCGTCAGGATACGTTGCTGCCGCATCGGGTGCGTGCTCTTCTTGACCCCGTTCTTCATTATCAGCGACTCCGTGATCTCCTCAAACTGCTGCGCTAGCTGCTGGCGCTGCTCCGTCGAACTGCGGGCATGCGCCGCGTGCAGAGCGACCAGGTTCCCGGCGAAATTGCTCAGCTGATGCCTGTCCTCGTAGCAGGCGAGGTAATTCAGGAAATAAGGCACGCCGGTCCAGTCCAGCGCCGCGTGTACGCGGGTCGAAACGCCGTGCGGCACGCGGTTCCAAAGGCTCTTTACGCCTTCCAGCGCGCGGCTGGCGAGCGCCATGAGGAGCGACCCAGCGGCGACGACTGCGGACTGGCTCCTACGACCAGGCGGTCGGCTCAGCGGTCCCCCACCTGCGACGGGGTCGCCAGCACCGTCGTGGGAACCGGCAATGTGTTCTTCGGAGAACATGGACCGCATGCAATGTTTCTCGCGTGAGTCGAGTTCGCTGACGGCGTTCTCTTCGGGTCGGCGGTGTGGAATGCAAGAGGCGTGCGCCGCAACTCCGTCGTCAACAGATTGTCGCGTTTGAAGTTAGGCGAGTCGCGGTGGACGCGGTCTGGGCCGCTGTTGCAGCGGTGTAACAGCTTCGCGGTTGCTTGGCGGGGGAGCGGATCGGGCTCCCAGAGCGCGCCATCGTCTGTCTTATGGGACGTATTCGTACGCGCCCGTGTCATAGCTCGATCCTTGCGGCCGAGTCGCCCCATCGAAGTCTGTGGCTATTCCGGGTACGGCGACGCCGGCACCGATGGCGGGGGAGCCCGCCTGAAGATGAAAGTCGAAGCCGGCCGTGTTTCTAAACATCGGATCGGTGGTACCCAGCGTATTGTGGTCGGCTACGGTATTGGTTGCCGACTGAATGATGATGTCTCCCCCGGCGTTGCCGAAGATGATGTTACTCCGGATCGTCGTGTTGGAGGCGCCGACGTTGTAGCCCAGCCTGATTCCGGGGGCGGTGGCTCCGTTCGCGTTGTTGGCGTAGATGGTGTTGTAGTAGACGCCGGTGTTGGAGGCGCTATAGTCCACAAGGATGCCGCCGCGGTTGTTCCAAATCAGGTTGTTGTAGGCGATGTTGCCATCGCCGCCCGAAAGTACGGCGCCCGAGCCGCCTCCGGATTGAGCGTTGTCGTGCAGCTTGTTGTTGCGGACGATGTTATAGCTCGCATTGACGCCGTTGACGGCGTTGTCCCGGTAAATCTGGATGCCGAAGCCGGCGTTGTGGTAGATGTCGCAACCCGAAACCAGGTTGTGGCTGGACTGAATGTAGATACCGTGGTGCAGAACGGTCGCTCCGTTGTCGTGGATCTTGATGTTGATGAACTCGTTGTAGTCGGGCGTGGGCGTAGTGGTACTCGACTCGATGATGACTCCCGACGACGAGTCGGAATTCCTGATCTCCCCGCCGATGAAACGGAGATGGTGAGGATTGCCGGTACCGTAGAGGTTGTTGATATACACAGCAGGATAGGGAGCGGTCAGATTTGAACCGTCAAAAATCAGGTTCTGGAAGATGATATAGCTGACGGGGCTCGAGATGAGCACGACGCGCGTGTTCGATGGCTGAATAATGACTGTTTCGCCGGGATAGGCGGCGAGCGTGACCGGGTTGCTCCAGGAAGTCCCGGAAGGAACATCGTCGTCGATAGCCTCGTCATACGTTCCTGCCCGGATGTAGAGAATGTCGCCGGGCTTGAGCACGCTGGCGCCCTTGGCGATGGTCTTGAAGGGCGCAGTAAGCGTTCCAGAGTTGGCGTCGAGGCCAGTGGTCGCCGTGTAGTAGGTGTTGTTCCCGCTTGTCGGAGCGGTCTCCTCGATAGGCAAGCACGCCGCATTCAGCACGACCAGAATCCCGGCGAAATTGCCGAGCTGATGCGTTGCGACGATGGACCGCATACGGGGTTACTCGCGTGAGCCGAGTCGAGGGTAGGCCCCGGCGGCGCAAGAGGCGTGCGCCCACCCTTGCGCCACAACTTCGTCGTCAACGGATTGTCGGGTCTGAGGTTAGACCAGTCGCGATGGGCGTACGCAGGGCCGGTGTATCAGCCCTGCTACAGCTTCGCAGCTGCAGCTGGGACGGTGATCGCGCGGCAGCCGGGGGCGCCGCGACCGCTCGGTCGCCCGCCGCCCGGCAGCCGCTCGAAGAACGCTACTTATGGGACGTATTCGTACCCGCCCGCGTCATAGCTCGATCCTTGGGGCCGAGCCACCCCATCGAAGTCTGTAGTTACTCCCGCCACGGCGACGCCGGCACCGATGGCAGGGGAGCCCAGCTGAAGATGAAAGTCTAAGGCGGCCGTGTTTCTAAACATCGGATCGGTGCCACCCATGGTATTGTGGTCAGCCACGGTGTTTGTCGCTGAGTACGTCGTGATGTCTCCCTGGGTGTTGCCGAAGATGATGTTATCGCGGATCGTGGTGTTCGAAGCGCTCACGTTAGCGCCCAGCCTGATGCCGGCGACGCCGCCACCGGCGTTGTTGGCGTAGATGGTGTTGTTGTAGACGCCGGTGTTGGAAGCGCTATAGTCCACCAGGATGCCGCCGCGGTTGTTCCAGATCAGGTTGTTGTAGGCGAGGTTGCCGACGCCGCCGGCCAATACGGCGCCGGATGCGACGTTGTCGTGAAGCTTGTTGCCGCTGACGGTGTTGTAGCTGGTGTTGATGCCGCTGGCGGCGTTGTCATGGTAGATCTGCACACCGAAGCCGCTGTTGTTGTAGATATCGCAGCCCGTGACCAGGTTGTGGCTGGAATGCATGTAGATGCCATGGTGCAAAACGCTGGAGCCGTTATCATGAATCTTCATGTTGATGAACTCGTTGTAGTTCGGTTGCGGGTCGGTGTAGCTGGCTTCGATCATGACGCCGTCGCTGTTGGCGGCGTTCTTAATCTCGCCGTTTTGGAAGCGGATATGATGCGGGGTTCCCGAGCCGTAGAGATTGTCCAAGTAGACCACGGGGCCCGCGTGGCCGGCCGCGTCGAAGATCAGGCCATCGAAGACGATGTAGCTGACGGAGCTGTTGATCCGCACGACGACGTTGCCTGAGGCCTGGACGACGACGGTCTCGCCGGGATAGGCGGCCAGGGTGACGGGGCTGGTCCATGAGGTCCCCGAAGGGACGCTGTTGACGAGCGACTCGACGTAGGTCCCGCCGCGGATGTAGAGCTTGTCGCCAGGCTTGAGGACGCTGGCGCCCTTGGCGATGGTCCTGAACGGAGACGTAAGCGTTCCAGCGTTGGCGTCGAGGCCGGTGGTCGCCGTGTAGTAGATGTTCCCGGCTGCCGGAGCGGTCACCGTGATCGCCGAGCTCGCGCTCTGGCCCTCGCTGGTCGCCGTGATCGTAGCCGAGCCTACCACCAGGCCCGTCACCAGTCCGCTCGCGGTTACCGCCGCAACCGCCGTGTTCGAGCTCCCCCACGTCACCGTCCGACCGGTCAGCGGGTTGCCGTTCGCATCCTTGGGCGTCGCCACGAGCTGCACGGTTTGGCCGACTTGCACGCTCGCGCTGGCCGGATTCACGGACACCGAGGCCACGGGCGCGGGCGCCGGAACGGTGATGGCCGCCGTCCCGCTCTGCCCTTCACTCGTCGCCGTGATCGTGGCTCCACCGGCCGCCCGCGCCGTCACCAGACCGCTCTGGCTCGTCTTCGCGATCGTGGTATCGGTGCTCGACCATGTGATCACGCGCCCCGACAAGGGGTTGCCGTTCGCGTCCTTGGGGGTCGCCGTGAGCTGCACCGTCTGGCCGATCTGCAAGGTGGCGGAGGCCGGACTCACGGACACCGAAGCCACGGGCGCGGGCGCCGGGACGGTGACCGCCGCCGCGCCGCTCTGCCCTTCACTCGTTGCCGTGATCGTCGCCGAGCCCGCCGCACGCGCAGTCACCAGCCCGCTGCCGCTCACCGTCGCGACGGTCGTGCTGCTCGAGGACCAGGTGATCACGCGGCCCGACAGCGGATTGCCGCTCGCATCCTTCGGCGTCGCCGTGAGCTGCACCGTCTGGCCGATCTGCGGGGTAGCGGAGGCCGGCGCTACCGTTACGGACGCAACCGGCACAGTCGACACCACCACGCTCGCCGTACCGCTCTGGCCCTCGCTCGTCGCCGTGATTGTCGCGGATCCCGCTCCCGCGGCCGTCACCAGGCCGGTGCCACTCACCGTTGCCACGGCCGCGTTGCTGCTGCTCCAGGTCACCACACGGCCGCTGAGCACGTTGCTCGCAGAGTCGAGTGTGGTGGCCTGCAGCTGCACGGTCGCGCTGACCGTGAGCGTCGACGTTGGGGGTGCGACGGTCACGGTCGCTACGGGCGTGGGCGTCACGGTGACGGTCGCCGTGTCGGTGAGGGAGCCCGGATTGCCGTGCGCCACCACCTTCACCTGGCCGGGGCTCGAGCCGGCCTTGTAATGCGCAAGGTGACGCTTGCCGGTGCTGCTCGTATCGATGGTACCGCTCGTTACGCTCCAGCTCACGGCAACGGTGGCCGAGTCACCCGTGCTCATGAACCCGATGGCCGTGAAGTCCGCGGTACTGTTCGGATGGAGGGTGAGGGTCTTGGGATAGACGATCAAGCTGGCAGGAGTATCGCCAATGGTATTTGTACCGGTAAGGACGGGCTTCTCGCACGCGAAGAGCACAGCCCCGGTCAAGGCCAGGGCCGCGATCGTCACGACGCGGTCTTTGAGCAGCGCCAGCCGGCACGACAGCTTGTGCTTGAACGTCATACGTGTATCCCCCTTAGCCTGGTGCGCCTTACGGCGTGAAGAATTCGCTCATGTCGGGTGCGCTGGCCGCCGCGCCCGGGAACACCGTCACGCCTAGTCCGCTGAGCATCAGCCGGAGCGCGCTCTGGTGCTGGTACAGTGTGGTGGACTGATAGGCCGGCTTCGACTTGGGGCTGACCGCCACCCACACGACCCGCCCGCCACCGTTCGTATTGTCGCTGCCCGACTCATCGAACACGATGATGAGTAGCCCGTCCTTCTGGAACGTCGCGCTCTTGATCAACGGGTCGATGTTGGTCTTGAGCCAGGCGTCCGCCGTGCCGAGCGAGCAGTCGTGCGCGTCGTTGCACAGATTGGGCACGATGTTCGAGAACGTGGGCAGCGTGCCGTTGGACAGGTCCGTCGCGAACTGGGTGAACGGAACGATGTTGCACGCCTGCCCGGTCGGGTCGTTCGCCACGTCCGACAGCAGCGCGAACACGTTGTGCTTCCGCGCATAGTTCCCGGTATCGCCGCCGAGGTAACAGGCGTTCGGAATGCTCTCCGCGTACGACTTCCACGTCTTTCCCGCCGCGACCAAGCTGCGCACCACATTCGGCACGTTCTCGATCGTCGAGGAGCCATCGTTGTTCGTCAGGATCTGGCCTGTGGCCAGCTCGAAATAGTTGCCGATCGACGGGTGCGTGTTGGCGTAGTACTGCGTCGCGAGCCCGTACTGCTGCGCCAGGCCGCTCAGGTACGGCATCGCCGAGGTACCGATGACGTCCGTGTAGTTGGTATTCTCTTCGGTCACGACGAACACGTGCCCGAACTGGGACGAGCCGGCCGCTGTCACCGTGATCGCGGACGTGCCGCTCTGCCCTTCGCTGGTCGCCGTAATCGTCGCCGAGCCCGCCGCCACGCCGGTGACCAGGCCGCTGCTGCTCACGGTGGCCATCGCCGTGTTGCTGCTCGCCCAGGTCACCACCCGGCCCGACAGCGGATTCCCGCTGGCATCCCTCGGCGTCGCCGTGAGCTGGATCGTGCTCCCCACCTGCACGCTGGCGGAGGCGGGGCTCACCGTCACCGACGCCACGGGTACGTGCACGACGGTGACGGTGGCGGTGCCGCTCTGGCCCTCGCTCGTCGCCGTGATCGTCGCCGAGCCCGCGACTTTCCCCGTCACGAGCCCGCTCGAGCTCACCGTCGCGACCGCCGTGTTGGAGCTCGCCCACGTCACCACCCGGCCGGACAACGGATTGCCGTTGGCATCTTTCGGAGTCGCCGTGAGCTGCACCGTGGTGCCTTCGTTCACCGAGGGCGCCGCGGGCGCCACGGTCACGGAGGCGACCGGGACGACCGTCACGGTGACGCTCGCGGTGCCGCTCTGGCCCTCACTCGTCGCGGTAATCGTCGCCGAGCCTGCCACCTTCGCGGTCACGAGCCCGCTGCTCGACACCGTGGCGACGGACGTGTTGCTCGAGGACCACGTCACCGTGCGACCGGTCAGGATGTTGCCGTTCGCGTCCTTGAGCGTCGCGCTGAGCTGTTGCGTCTGGCCCGCCTGCACGCTGGCCGACGCCGGGGTCACCGTGACGGAGGCGACCGGGGCACCCGCCACCGTGATAGTCGCGGTGCCGCTCTTGCCCTCGCTCGTGGCCGTGATTGTCACCGGCCCAGCCGCCACACCCGTGACCAGACCGCTGCCGTTGACCGTGGCGATGGTGTTGTCGCTCGACGACCAGTTGACCGCGCGGCCGGTCAGCGGATTGCCGTTGGCGTCCTTGGTCGTCGCGGTGAGCTGCACCGTTCCGGTGATCGCGATGCTCGCCGAGCTCGGCGTCACCGTGACCGACGCCACCGGGGCGAGGGTGACGTTGACGGTTGCCGTGCCGCTCTGGCCTTCACTCGTCGCCGTAATCGTCACCGGTCCACCAGGTCCGACACCCGTGACGAGCCCGCTGCCGTTCACCGTCGCGATCGTGTTGTCACTTGACGACCAGGTGATCGTCCGACCGGTGAGGGGATTGCCGTTCGCGTCCTTGGGGGTGGCCGTGAGCTGCGCCGTCTGCCCCACCGTCAGGCTCGCCGTCGCCGGGCTGACCGTCACCGATGCCACGGGCACCGTGGGAACGATCTTCGCCAGATTGCCTTGCACCACCCAGCCGCTCACGCCCGACGCAAACAGGACGTGGTAGCGGATTGCGCCGTCGCCGCCGGGCGTCGTGTTCAGCACCGGCCCGGAATCGACCACGCCCCGCACACCGGCCGGCTGCGTCCCAATGACGCTCGGCGGCGTTCCGGTCGCTGGGTCCGCGGGCGGTTGTGAGATGTTCCGTACCCATGTGGTAACCGTCGTCTGCACGCTGTCGCCGATGGCAAATTGACCGGTCAGCGCAGTCACGGTTACGCTCGCGGTCCCGCTCTGCCCTTCGCTCGTGGCGGTGATCGTCGCCGAGCCCGCGACCGCGCCGGTCACGAGGCCGGTGCCGTCGACCGTGGCGACGGACGGGTTGGAGCTCGACCACGTCACCGTGCGACCGGACAGCGGATTGCCGTTGGCATCCTTCGGCGCCGCCGTGAGCTGCACCCTGTTCCCCACCTGCACGCTCGCCGAGGCGGGACTCACGCTCACCGAGGCGACTGCGATGGCACAGGGGACACTTACGCTCGCCGAGCCCGCGTTGCCGTCCGGCTTGCTCGTCGCGGTCACGGTGAACGTGCCGCATGGGTTGCTGTGGTAGCGGCCGTAGTGGCGCCCGTTGCTCGCGCCCATGTCGGTGATGGCCCCGCCGGTGACCGACCATGAGACGGAGGTCTGCGCCGTATCGCCGGCGGCGGTGAAGGCGACCGCCGCAAAATCTTGATCTTGGTTGGGTTGCAGGGTGACGCTTGGGGGCGAAACGACGACTGACGTGACGCTGCTGACGGGCCCGGTGGTGTTGACAGGCTTTTCGCAGCTGAAGACCGCCACGGCGACGAGCACCGCCGCCGCGGCGGCGACGAGACGATCCTTCAGCAGTGCCAGGCGGCACGAGAGCTTGTGCTTGAACGTCATGACCAGCCTCCCCGGGGGTACAAACAAACGGGCCGCCAGCGTCGACCCGCGTCGAATCGCTGGCGGCCCGGCGAGCGTAGCGGAAGACCGCTGTAGCCCCGTGGCTCTGCGTCACCGCCTTTCGGCGGGTTTGCTCTGAGCAGCGTGTTGTGCGAGGCGGCGCGCTGCAGCCGTCGCCACCGGCACGGGGCGAGTTTACCGCGGGCGACCCAGCACCGGCTGTGATCTAAGTCATGATCTCGGCGGTCCAGTGTTGTGTGGCGCAAGTGTGGTCTCGCACCACACCTTAGCCCCGTTGCACTCGGTGACGCCGGTCGCGGAACGAGGGACCCGCCTCGCGCGACGAGGACCGTAGCACTCTTCCGTCGAAGCTGTGGACGCGCCGCTGCAAGTAGCCCGGCACGCCCGTACAAACGGCTCCACAACCGACGGTGCCGCTGGAGGTTAGGTCGCCGACCCCCGCGCACGGCTTCTGCTCCAGCAGCGTGCGTTGTCTTCTCACACCCGCCACTGAGGCCTCGATGTCACCGAGTCGCCGCAGAGTCAGTCGCTTGCGCGTCATGCCCGCCCTGGCAGTCCTGGGCGCAATTGGGCTGCTGTGGACCTGCACGGGGGACCGATCCGTGGGGCCCGTCGCCCCGCCGGTGCGCGGCGTGACGGCTTTGACTGCGGCCCCGTCGGGACAAGTGTTCGTGGGAGCGGGGGACATCGCGCGCTGCGACCGGACGTTCGACGAAGCGACCGCGTCCATCCTCGACACCATCCCGGGCCAAGTGTTCACCGTCGGCGACAACGTCCTGGGCTCGAGCTCCGCCCCCCCGGACTTCATCGACTGCTATAACCCGTCGTGGGGGCGCCACAAGGCCCGCACCCGTCCCGCCGTCGGACACATGGAAGGCTGGAGCCCCGGCTACGCCACCTACGTCCAGTACTTCGGCGCCGCCGCAGGCGATTCAGCGAAGTTCTACTACAGCTACGATCTGGCGAACTGGCACGTCGTGGTGCTCAACAGCAACCTTTCCATGGCCGTCGGCTCGACCGAGGAGCAATGGCTCAAGGCGGACCTCGCGGCCCACCCTGCCTACTGCACGGTCGCCATTTGGCATCTGCCGCGCTTCAGCTCCACGTCGAGCAGCGGGCTCCCCGTCGTCAATGCCGCCGTGAAACCGCTGTGGGACGATCTCTACGCCGCCGGCGCGACGATCGTGCTCAATGCGCACTACGAAGTGTACGAGCGGTTCGCCCCGCAGCGCTCCGATGGCACGGCGGATCCCCAGTTGGGCATCCGGCAATTCACCGTCGGCACGGGCGGGATCGGGAGCAATGCCTTCAACGGTGGTACCCTAGCGAACAGCGAGGTGCACAACAGCGGCACCCCGGGAGTACTGAAACTCACCCTCGGCTCCACCGGGTACACCTGGCAGTTCATCCCCATCGCCGGCTACAGCTTCAGCGACTCGGGAAGCGGCTCTTGCCACGGGCCGACCCCACCGCCCCCGTCGCCTAGCGTGAACGCCGGCCCCGATCTCACAACGCACCCCGATGACACGGTTACGCTGACCACCTCGTTCACCGATACCGGATCGAACGATGCCCCCTGGACCTACGCCATCACCTGGGGGGATGGCAGCTCGAGCTCGGGGACCACGGCGAGCACCTCGACGCCGATTACCGCGACCCACGCCTACTCCGCCCTTGGCCTCGACAGCGTACACGTCACGATCACGAACAGTCAGGCGCGCTCCGGTGCGGACTCCGTCGCCGTGCAGGTGAACCCGTCCGGCGCGGTCGTCCTCGTCGGGGCCGGCGACATCGCCGATTGCACGCTGAACGCGGATTCGCTCACCGCGAACCTCCTCGACACGATCCCGGGTACGGTTTTCGCGTTGGGCGACAACGCATACCCCGACGGGTCGAGTGCCAACTACACGAACTGCTACGGCCCGACCTGGGGTCGGGACAAAGCCAGGACCCGGCCGGCACCGGGCAACCACGATTACAACACGTCCGGCGCCGCCGGCTATTTCGGCTACTTCGGCGCGGCGGCCGGCGACCCCACGAAGGGCTATTACAGCTACGACCTGGGCGATTGGCACGTCATCGCCCTGAACTCGAACATCGCGCACAGCCCCGGCTCGACCCAGGAGCAATGGCTCAAGGCCGACCTCGCCGCGAGCACGAAGCGCTGCACCGTCGCCTACTGGCATCATCCGCTCTTCAGCTCCGGTTCGTTTGCCGACACCACGGAGCGGTCCCTCTGGCAGGACTTGTACGCCGCCGGCGCGGAGATTGTGCTCAATGGACATGAACACAACTATCAACGCTTCGCCCCCCAAAACCCAACCGGCGTGGCCGACGCGGTCACTGGTATCCGCGAATTCATCACGGGTACGGGTGGCGGGGAGGGGCTGTTCCCCGTCGGGACGCCCCTGCCGAATACCCAGGTGCAGAACGATCAGACCAATGGAGTCCTCAAGCTGACGCTGTACTCGACCGGGTACGACTGGAAGTTCATCCCCGTGAAGGGCAGCACCTTCACGGACTCGGGCAGCGGCACCTGTCACGACGCGCCGGGCTCCAATCCACCGCCCACGGCGGCGGCAGGCGGTCCCTACTCCGGCCCCGAGGGCACGGCCGTGAGCTTCGACGGCAGCGGCTCATCGGATCCAGGTGGCACCACGCTGACCTACGCCTGGACCTTCGGCGACGGCACGAGCGGCACCGGCGTCCAACCGACCCATACGTACGCGAGCTACGGCAGCTATAACGTCACGCTCACCGTCACCAACGCCAAGGGCACCACCAGCGCGCCGGCGACCACCACTGCCACGATCGCCAATGTGGCACCGACGGTGAACGCCGGCGCCAACCAGACCGTCACCCAGGGCAGCCCGGCGTCGCTCAGCATCAGCTTCACTGATCCCGGCGCCGATGGGCCCTGGGCTTACGCCGTCACCTGGGGCGACGGCTCGCCCCAGACTACAGGGAGCGCGACCGCCAGCCCGTTCACCGCCACCCACACTTACTCGGCCGCGGGGACCAACACGGTGGCGGTGACGGTGACGGACAAGGGCGGGGCCGCCGGCTCCGGGCAGCTCACCATCACCGTCACGCAGCCGCCACCGCCGACCGCGGCGGCGGGCGGGCCCTACTCCGGCCCCGAGGGCACGGCCGTGAGCTTCGACGGCAGCGGCTCGTCGGATCCGGGTGGGTCCACGTTGACCTACGCCTGGACCTTCGGCGACGGGACCAGCGGCACCGGCGTCAAACCGACTCATACCTACGCCAGCTTCGGCAGCTACACCGTGTCGCTCACCGTCACCAACGCCGGGGGCACGG
>Ga0070698_100006559_pt1 | contig 12625 bp, 10 predicted proteins | sample KBSK1502metaG_FD_65477 | JGI IMG/M metagenome (GOLD analysis project Ga0070698, IMG submission 65477) | Corn, switchgrass and miscanthus rhizosphere microbial communities from Kellogg Biological Station, Michigan, USA - KBS K1-50-2 metaG | ecosystem: Host-associated > Plants > Roots >... | reverse complement strand
CTCCGGGCTGGAGTTTCCTGGGTGCCGCCGCTCAGTTTCGGGTTCCCCGGTCAGGCTAGAGCGGCATGGTGAGGCAGGCGGCGGGGATGGCTACCGTGGCCGCGGCGAGCAGGCCTACCAGGACCAGGGCCGGGGGCCGGAGCCGGGGCGCGGGGCGCAGCAGCCGCGAAACGCGGACCGCCACCTGGCACTCGACCGCGCCGTCGGCGACCGCGAGCGCGCCGGTCGGCGCGTGCACGCCACCCGCCGTGCCGAATCGGAGCAACGCCGTGGCGAGTTCCCTGGCCGGCCGGTGCCGCAGCGCCCGGTCGTCGGCCAGCATCTCGACCAGCAGCGAGACCGAGTCGTAGGCCTCGCAGGCCACCGAGGACCAGCGGAAGGCCCGCAGCAGCGCGGTGAACGGCAGCAGCACCAGATCGTGCCGCTCGCGCAGGTGGGCCCGCTCATGGGCGAGAACCGCCGCCAGCTCGGCCTGGTCCAGCAGGTCCAGGGCGCCGGCGCTGACCACGATTCTCGACCGGAGCCCGGGCACGCAGTAGGCGGTCGCCGCCGGGTGATCGACCACCAGTGCCCCCGGCACCTTGGGGTCGCCGTGCGCGAGCAGGCTCAGCAGCACCCGCTGCCGCCGCCGCGCGCGCAGCACGCCGGCGTTCGCCGCCACCAGGATCCAGCAGAGCAGGAGCAGCAGCAGCAGTCCCGCCAGCACGGCCAGCAGCCGCAGCCCCAGTGTCCAGGCGGCGACGCTCCGGCCCTGCAGCGCCCGGGAGGCCAGCGAGAGCGCGCCGCCGGCCACGCCGGCCCGGGCGCCAGCCGTCCCCAGCGCGGCCAGGGCCCCGACGGCCGCCAGGCCCCAGCCGAGCCCGAGTGCCTGCCAGAGCACGATCGCCGCCGCCGGAGACCGGCGCGGCCAGCGCGCGCCAGCGAGCGCCCAGGCGGCAGGGATGCAGGCGGCCGCGAAGACGGCGAGGACGAGGGCGGTGGCGGGCACCTGCGGTCACTCCCCGGTGGCCTCGCGGACCCGGCCCTGGCCGTCCTGTTGGACCGCGGAATGCCCGTCCTCGCGAGCACCCGGATGGCCGAGCGCCTCCAGAGCCCGGCGCAGGGCGGTTGCTTCGGTGTCGGACACGCTGCGCGCGAACCGGGCCAGGGCCGCGTGGCGGTCACCGGTCTGGTCGAGCGCGTTCAGCATGAGCTCGGTCACGTACGCTTCCCTGGTCGCCGAGGCGCGGTAGCGCCAGGCGCGCCCATCTCGCTCCCGCCGCGCGAACCCCTTCTTGGCGAGCCGGTCGAGGACCGTCATCACCGTGGTGTGCGCGAGATCCCGCTCGGTGAGGCGACCGCTGACCTGCCGGACCGTGAGCGGGTCGCGGCTCTCCCAGAGTACGTCCATGATCGCGCGCTCGAGGTCCCCAAGACGGTTCACGACGCTACTCTACCCGGAGCCTACCCGGGCGAATCGACGCTCAGGCGCGCGCCAGTCGTACGCGCCGGCCGCTAGCCGCGATTGCAGACGGGATTGCACGGCGGGAAAGTCGCGCGCTGCGGCCTTACGCCACCGGCATGCCAATGAAGTCCGTCAGTCGTGAGCCGGACCCGGGGCCAAGTACGCCCAACCAGGGCGTTCTGCGCCAACGAGTTAGCTGTACCATCGAGCCGTCGAGGACGGGCATCTCCCTCCTCACCCGGTGCCGCGGATCCCCCCCTCCCGGCTGCGGGGGTAACCGGAGATACCCGCCCTCGACCCTTTTACGCCGGTTAATGGATGCCAGACGATCATTCATGCCATTCCCGCGCCGGTCATGCGTGCAGCAGCCGCGCCAGCGACAGCGTCGACGTACGATCGTCCTGTCAAGGGGGCCAGCTGCCATGCACAGTCACACGGGCGCGAAGATCACGATGGTGCTCGGCGACATCACCGAGCAGCAGGTCGACGCGGTGGTCAACGCGGCCAACTCATCGCTGCTCGGCGGCGGGGGCGTGGACGGGGCTATTCACCGTCGCGGTGGTCCCGCGATCCTCGCCGCCTGCCGGGAGCTGCGGGCGGGCGCATACCGGGACGGCCTGCCCGCCGGCCAGGCGGTCGCGACGCCCGCGGGTGACCTGCGGGCCCGCTGGGTCATCCATACGGTAGGGCCCGTGTGGTCGCGCCAGGAGGACCGCTCGGCGCTGCTCGCCGCGTGCTACACCGAGTCGCTCCGGGTTGCCGACGAGATCGGCGCGCGGACCGTGGCGTTTCCCGCGGTGTCGACCGGCGCGTTCCGCTGGCCACTCGACGACGCGGCGCGGATCGCGGTGGCGGCCGTCCGCGCCGCGGACACCCGGGTCGAGGAGGCGCGCTTCGTCCTGTTCAGCGACGACGTCCTGGCCGCGTTCCAGGCGGCGGCCGGCTGACAGCGGCACTGGGTGGGTCCCCGCAGGCCAGCCGGGCTTGGCTGGCATGCGCGGCGCGCCGGTGGCGTTACGGAACAATAAAATGCCGTGGCATGCTGGGACTCACGGTGTTCCTAGCTGGGAGGACAATGGTGTCCGCACAGTATCCGCGTTTCCGGCCGATCCTCGACAAGTTCGCCCCCTACCAGGCGGGCAGGACCGTGGCGGCCCCCGACGGCAGGTCGTTCAAGCTGTCGTCCAACGAGTCACCGTTCGGACCGCTGCCCTCGGTGCTCAAGGTCATCGCCGAGGCCGCCGGGCAGGTCAACCGGTACCCCGACAACGTCTCCGCCGAGCTGACCGGGGCCATCGCGGCCCGGTTCGAGGTTCCCGCGTCGCACGTGGCCGTCGGGTGCGGGTCGGTCGGCCTGGCGCAGCAGCTGCTGGAGACCGTCGGCGAGCCCGGCGCGGAGGTCCTGTACGCCTGGCGCTCCTTCGAGTCCTACCCGACCCTGTCCGACCTGGCGGGCGTCACGTCGGTGCGGGTGCCGCTGCGCGACGAGGCGCACGACCTGGCCGCGATGGCGGACGCGATCACCGAGCAGACGCGGCTGATCTTCGTCTGCAACCCGAACAACCCGACCGGCACGGTCGTGCACCGGGCCGAGCTCGAGGAGTTCCTGGGCCGGGTCCCGGGGGACTGCCTGGTCGTCCTCGACGAGGCCTACAGCGAGTACGTCCGCGACCCCGACGTGCCGGACGGGCTGCGCCTGTACCGCGACCGGCCGAATGTGGCGGTTTTGCGGACGTTCTCCAAGGCCTACGGACTGGCCGGCCTGCGGGTCGGGTTCCTGATCGGGCACGAGCCCGTGGCCGAGGCGGTGCGCAAGACCAAGCTGCCGTTCACCGTGAACGCCTTGGCGCAGGCCGCCGCGATCGCGTCGCTCGAGGCCGAGCCCGAGCTGCTGGAGCGAGTGGAGGCCGTGGTCGCCGAGCGGGATCGGGTCCGCGGGGAGCTCCTGGCCCAGGGCTGGACAGTGCCGCCGACCGAGGCGAACTTCGTCTGGCTGCGCCTGGGCGATGACACCGCCGACTTCGCTGCGGCCGGCGAGCGCGAGGGCGTGGCCGTGCGGCCGTACGGCGCCGACGGCGCGCGCGTCTCGATCGGCGATCATGACGCCAACGATGCGTTCCTCATGGTGGCCCGCGCGTATCCCCGCCGTCACTGAACCTGCCTCTCCGTAACCTGTGCGGGGCGGCGGCGCGAGCGGGCGGGTTTGACGGGCGGCAGCACAGTGATCCGGTTCCGGGAGGGGATCGCGCGCGGGGCTCTAGCGCGCCGGGCGGGCTAGCGGGGCGGCGCGCCGGTCTCGCTGGCGCGCCGGCCTGGCTCATCGCGCCGGCCGGGCTCGCCCCGGCGGGGCTCCAGCTTCTCGACGACCAGGCGGTAGAACTGGCGGGGACGGCCGGGCTGCGGTGCCCTCGTCGGCGGCAGCGGCCAGGCGAGGCCCTCCTCGACGAGAATGTGCAGCAGCCGCCGGGCCGTTCGGGCGGTGACGCCGAGCAGCTCGCCGGCGGTCTCGGCGTCAACGGCGAGGTTGGCGTCGGTCCCGGCCAGCTTCTGGGCCAGCCGGGAGAGGGTTTCGAGGCCCCGCGCTCGTCGAGCACCGGCCTCGGGCAGCCGCGGCGGGGGAACGGCGGTGTGTCCCTCCCGGCCCCATATGACCGCGGGCATCGCGGCCCCGGACTGAGCGCGAACGAGGGCCGCGCGGGCGTGCGCCTCCGCCTCGCCGGCCGTCCGGCCCAGGCCGATGCCCACGTCCATGGTGACCCCCAGATCGCTGCGGGCCCGCTCGGCGAACGGCGCGGCGCGGAAGCCGTCGGTGGCCCGGGCCAGGGAGCCGCGGGTCGCCACGATCAGGAACCCGTGATCGCTCGTCGGGCTCACCGCCGCGTGGATGCGCTGTGCCTCCTGGACCAGGAACCTGTGCACGGTGAGCCGCAGCTCCTCGCGCGACTGCCGCGGTGATCCGCGCCGGCCGCTGTCCCGCAGCGCTGGCACCTCCACGAGGGCCAGCGCGAGCTGCGCGTCCTCGAGCCGGCGGTAGCCGCCGAGCAGGGCGGCGGTGCGCAGCGCCGCGCGGATATCGCTGCCCGTCGGCCGCACCGTGAACACCGGAACGCCCGCGGCGGACAGCTTCTGGGCCACCGACTGCATGCAGGTGAACGCGACCGAGGTCTCGCCCCGCCGCCAGAGCCGCTCGTGGAACGAGGCGATGACCGTCGCGCTGCCGGGGTCCTCTCGCACGTGCACGGCCAGTGCCGGAAGACCGAGCTCGGCAAAGGCGTCCTCGACGTCCGCGCGGCTCAGGATGTCGACGCTGACCCGGGCGGGGTCGCTGCCGGTCTCCCGGGCGGCGCGCAGCAGCGCCGCGTAGAGCGCGCTGCCGCCGAGGGGCACGTACGTGGCCGGGCCGGTCAGCACGCCCGCCGCGCGGGCGTACTCGTACGGGACCCGGCTGCCGAACAGGCAGACATCGATGGCGGCGCCCAGCCTGACGACCTGGTCGGCGGCCTCCTGCTCGTCCCGGTAGGCGGCCGCGACCAGGCGCCGGGGCAGCCCGGCCTCCGCCGGGGCGACGGAGCCCCCGGCGCCACCCTTGCCGCCGGCCTGCGTGCCGGACAGCATGATCCGTTCCACCAGGTCGTGCGGGCCGACGACCCCGATGATGAGCTCGCCCTGAGCCCGCCTGAGCCCGTTCACCGCGAGCCGGTTCCGGACACGGGCCAGACGCCCGCAGTGCCTGCGGCGCCCCCCCGGAATCCCCCATGGTGTTGCCCTGTGCCTAAGGCCACGTCACATCCCATCTCCGGTCGGCTCCCCGTGCTGTGAGAACGACTCTCTACTGTTCGTAACTCACGAATCGGATCACCGGAAGAGCCAATTATTGACGTCCCAGCGCCCGACAGTATGGAGCATATGCTGGAGCAACGGAAAAAACGGCCGGCAGAGTCCGCGGCAGGCCGGGTGCGTGCGCAGGCCGGCCGCCTGGTCAGCGGCCTGTATCCACCGTAATGTCGGCGCCCAGCGTGGTCAGCCTGCCGGCCATCGAGGCGTGGCCGCGGTCGATCAGGTAGCCCGGCGAGATCACGGTCTCGCCCTCGGCGGCCAGGGCGGCCAGGATCAGCGCGACTCCGGTGCGCAGGTCGTGCGCGACCACCTCGGCCCCCTTCAGCAGGCAGGGACCGTGGACCAGGGCGGCGTCCCCGGCGACCTCCACTTTCGCGCCCATCTTGTTGAGCTCGCCGACCAGCGTGTACCGCCCGTCGAAAATGGTCTCCCGAATGTAGCTGGTGCCGTCGGCCAGGCTGCTGAGGGCCATGATCGGCGACTGCAGGTCGGTCGCGAACCCGGGGAACGGGCTGGTGATCACGTTGATCGGGCGCAGGGCCCGGCCGCGGCGGACCTGCAGGATGGCGCCGTGGGTCGAGAACTCGACGCCCATCTGCTCCAGCTTCCAGCGCACCACGCCGAAATGATCGAGCGAGGCGCCGACCAGGCTCAGCTCGCCGCCGGTGATCGCCGCCGCTATGGCGAACACCGCGGCGTCGATGCGGTCGGCCATCACGGTGTGCTCGACGGCGTTCAGCTCGCGGACGCCCTGGACGGTCACGAAGCCGGTGCCGCCGCCGCTGATGTTGGCGCCCATCTTCGTGAGGAACTCGATGACGTCGAGGACCTCGGGCTCCATGGCCACGTTGTCGATCATCGTGGTGCCCGGCGTCAGCGACGCGGCCATGATCAGGTTCTCGGTGCCGGTGTGCGACGGCGTGTCCAGGTACAGGTGCGCGCCCTTGAGCTTCTGGGCCTTGATGTGGATCACGGTCTCGCGCTCGTCGACCGTGCAGCCGAGCCGGGCGAAGCCCCGGTAGTGGAAGTCCAGGTTGCGGCTGCCGAGGTTGCATCCGCCGATGCCCTCGATGGTCGCCTCGCCCAGGCGGTGCAGCAGCGCGGGCACGAACACCACCGAGGCCCGGAACCTGCGGGCGATCTCGGCGGGCAGCACCGAGCTGGTGAGCTCGGAGGCGTCGACCACCAGAGTCCGCTCGGCCTCGTGGAACTTGACCTGAGCGCCCACGGCCTGCGCCAGCTCGACCGCCCGGCGCACGTCCTCGATCACCGGGACGTTCCTGAGCACCGTGCGGCCCTTGTCGGCCAGGAGCGAGGCAGCGATCATCTTCAGGGCCGCGTTCTTGGCGCCTTGCACGAAGACCGTGCCCTGCAGCGGGTAACCGCCGCGCACCCGGTAGCTGCTCTGCGGGCCAGTGGTCATGGTGCTGGAACTCCCGTCCGTCGAGTGAGCGGCACCACCATCCCGGCCCGCCGACTCCAGCGCGGCAGCATGCGGCCAGCCAGACGGCAGGCCGCCCGACAGCAGGGTGCCTGATTCGTGCGACGTCCAGTATTCCACCGCTCTCGAGCCCCCCAGACCATGACGACGATGTTACGTAGAGTATCCACAAGACGACCTGACGTAACGGAAACGCCCGGCTTCCGGTTCCGTTGGCCGGCTCTTTAACCCCAGGTCAAGCCCGTAATGCTCGCGTAGGCGCGGACATACGTAAGACGCGTTTGCTCGACCACAGGTTGGGGTAGCGGCGGCGGTGGCTCCGGTCCGTTGCGGTCCCAGCCCGCCTCCGGCGAGGTGAGCCAGTCCCGCACGTACTGCTTGTCGAGGGACCGCTGGCTCCGGCCGGGGGCCCACTGATCGGCCGGCCAGAACCGGGAGGAATCCGGCGTGAGCACCTCGTCGGCCAGCCGCAGCGTGCCGTCGGAGTCGAAGCCCAGCTCGATTTTGGTGTCGGCCACGATGATGCCTCGGCGCTCGGCGAGCTCCGCCCCGGCCCGGTACACCGCCAGCGTGATGCGCTCGAGTTCCGCGGCCACGTCGGCACCCGCGCGCTCGGCAACGACGCTCGCCGGGATGTTCTGGTCGTGCTCGCCGCGCGGCGCCTTGGTGGCCGGCGTGAAGACCGGCCGCGGCAGCCGGTCGCCCTCGGTCAGGCCGGGCGGCAGCGTCACGCCGCAGACCGAGCCGCCGCGCCGGTAGTCGGCGAGGGCCGAGCCCGCCAGGTAGCCGCGGGCCACGCACTCCACAGGGACCATGGCCAGCCGCCGGCACGCCATCGCCCGCCCGGCGAACTCGGCCGGCACCGGCGCATCAACCAGGTGATTCGGAACGACGTCGGCCAGCCGGTCGAACCACCAGAGCGAGAGCTGCGTGAGGATCTTCCCCTTGTCGGGGATCTCGGTCTCCAGCACGTGGTCGAACGCCGAGATGCGGTCCGTGGCCACGAGCAGCAGCACGCCGTCGTCGGTCTCGTAGAGCTCGCGCACCTTGCCCGAGTACACGTGCCTCAGGGCGCTCACGTGAGCTGCTCCAGCCGCTCGAAGACGTCCCCCAGGCGCTCGACGTACCGCTCGGGGCGGAAGGCCTCGTCCAGCCTCGCCTCGTCGAGCGGCTGGCCGCGCTCTGCGGCGCGTTTCCTGAGCGTCTCGCGGAACGGCGTTCCGCTCTCATGGGTGTCCGTGGCGGCGGCCTGGACGATGGCGTACGCCTCCTCGCGCGACGTTCCCGCCGCGACCAGCTCGAGCAGCACCGCGGAGGTGTAGATCAGGCCGTGCGTGGCGTCCAGGTTGGCGCGCATCCGCGCCGCGTCGACCTGCAGGCCGGCGACGAGCCCGGTCGTCTGCTCGAGCAGGAAATCGGCGGCAATGGCCGCGTCCGGCAGCGCCACCCTTTCGGTGGACGAATGCGAGATATCCCGCTCATGCCACAGCGGAATCCCCTCCATCACGGGAACGACCTGCGCGCGGACCACCCGCGCCAGGCCTGCGATCCGCTCCGAGCGGACCGGGTTGCGCTTGTGGGGCATGGCCGACGAGCCCTTCTGGCCCTGGCCGAACGGCTCGGCCAGCTCGGCGATCTCCGTCTGCTGCCCGAGCCTGACCTCCAGGGCCACCGCCTCGCACACGCTCGCGATCAGGGCCAGGACGCAGGCCCACTCGGCGATCCCGTCCCGCATGACCACCTGGGTGGCCACGTCCGCAGGCCAGAGGCCGAGCTCGGCCAGCACCTGCGACTCGACGGCCGGGTCGATGTTCGAGTACGTTCCGACTGGGCCGGACAGCTTCCCCACGGCGATCCCCGCGCGGGCGCGGACCAGCCGGTCGCGGCACCGGGCCATCGCGAACGCGAAGTCGGCCACCCGGTGCCCCCACACGTCGGGCTCGGCATGGATGCCATGCGTGCGGCCGACCCGCAGCGTGCCGCGGTGCGCCAGCGCGTGCTCCCGGAGCGCCGCGGTCAGCGCCGCGCACCTGGCCATCAGCAGGTCGGTGGCCTCGGTGAGCTGCAGCGCCAGCGCGGTGTCCAGCAGGTCGGACGACGTCATCCCGAAGTGGACGTACGCCGCGGCTTGTCTCGGGACGGTGTTGTCCGCCCAGGCGGACAGGAACGCGATGACGTCGTGGCCGGTCACAGCCTCGATCGCGGCCACCGCCTCGGGCGTCGGCGGCGGCGCGGCGCGGACCGGCGGCACGCTGTCGGCGGGCACCGTGCCCGCGCGCGCGTGCGCCTCCAGCACCAGGGTCTCGACCTGGCACCAGAGCTCGTACCTGTGCGCCTCGCTCCAGACCCGCCCCATCTCCGGCAGCATGTACCGTTCGATCATGCCCTCCATCCTGCCCCAGCCCGGCCGATGCCCTGGGTCATGGGCGGGGCCGGCTCAGGGATCAGAAACGGCGCGCGGGGGTGACTGACGCCACTCCAGGATCAGCATCAGGACGAGCAGCACGGTGATCACGATCAGCTGGACGTCGAGTGCGACGAGGGCGCCGATCGCCGTCGTCGGCAGGGCCAGCAGCGCCGCGGCCGTCCGCAGTGCCACCGGACCGGTCCGCAGCAGCCGCCTGATCCACACGTCGCCGGCCAGGAACAGGGCCGCTCCCGCGGCGAGCACGGCGGCCGCGCCGACCGGCCCGGCCACCGGCCTGGTGGCGTGCCCGACCGCCTCGCCGACCCCGGCGGCCATCGCGATCAGCCCGAGCAGCAGCGGGATGTTGCCGTAGAAGAACGCCGAGAGCGCGAGCGCGGTGCGGCGCTCGCTGGACACGGCGGTGAGCACGCGCTCAGCCTTCTCCTCGTCCCCGGCGCCGAAGACGATCCACCAGAGCGTGGCGGCCAGCGCCAGGCCGAGCACCGCGGCGACGATCAGCCGGGCGTTCTCCGCCCCCGAGTCCCCGGCCAGCCGGCCGACGCCGATCGCGGCCACCGACTCGCCCAGGGCGACGAGAAGGAGCGCGCTGTGCCGTTCCGACAAGTGCGCCGGCCGGAGCTCGAACAGGCCCTTCGGGTGCACGACCAGCGGCGAGCCGAGCTGGACGGCCAGCGCCAGGATCCACAGCGCGTAGCCGGCCGGCCTCACCGACCCCGCCGGCCCGTGCAGCAGCCCGGCCACGGTCACCAGCAGCGCCGAGGCCACGTTGAACGGCGCGACCCGCACGATGTTCCTGTTGACGCGGAAATACAGCACCGCGTGAACCACGACCACCGCCAGGTAGCCGAGCCCGAGTTCGAGGCTGGTGCCGCCGAACCCGTCCGGGATCGCCAGCCCGATGGTCAGGAATCCCGCCATCCCCAGCAGCAGCAGCAGCCGCTCGGCGGTGTGCACCGGAGGCCGCGCGTTCGTCAGCCAGGCGTAGCCCTCGTACATCCACCAGAGCAGCCCGAAGATCAGCAGCACCCGCGCCACGTCCGCTGCGGTGAACCCGCTGGCCAGGAGCGTCGCGAGCTGGGTCAGGGTGAACGCGAAGACCAGGTCGAAGAACAGCTCGAGCGTGGTCACCCGCAGCGGCGGCTCATCAGCTCGCGCGGCTTGCTCCCGGGCGGGGTGCTGACGGGCGGCCGCCCGGGTCGCCGCCGCATGGGCAGCATCGCCCCCCGGTCCGGGCGCGTCGTCCGGCGGTCCGCCGTCTGCCGGGATCGCCTCGTCCGGGAGGGAGGTCACGGGCCCGCGGCCGTCGCGGCCGCGGGACGCTCGGCGATGTCCCGCCGGCACCACGCCCCGCGCATCCTGATCCTCGAGGCGACCCGGTAGGCGACCGCGCGGGCCTGCGCCAGGTCCTGGCCGGTCCCCACCGCGTTGAGCACCCGGCCGCCGCCGGACACCAGGCGGCCGGGCCCGGCCCGCACCGTGCCCGCGTGCAGCACGTAGCCGCCCGGTACGCGGTCCGCGTCGTCGAGGCCGCCGATCTCGTCGCCCTTGGCCGGCGCGTCCGGGTAGCCCTCGGCCGCGATCACCACCGAGACCGCGGCCCCGGTGGCCCAGCTGACCGGCCCGGCGCGCGCGAGGTCGCCGGCGGCCGTCGCCCGCAGCAGCCCGCCCAGCGGCGTGGCCAGCAGGGCGAGCACCGCCTGCGTCTCCGGGTCGCCGAAGCGCGCGTTGAACTCGACCACCCGGATCCCGCCCGCGGTCAGGCACAGGCCGGCGTACAGCAGCCCGCTGTACGGAGCGCCGCGCCCGCGCAGCTCGTCGAGGGTCGGCCGGATGACCGTGGCCATGGCCTCGTCGGCCAGCCCGGCCGGGGCCCAGGGCAGCGGGGCGTAGGCCCCCATCCCCCCGGTGTTCGGGCCCGCGTCGCCGTCGTGCGCACGCTTGTAATCCTGCGCGGCCAGCAGCGGCACGGCCGCGGTGCCGTCGGCCAGCGCGAACAGCGACACCTCGGGACCGTCGAGGAACTCCTCGATGACGACCGTTCCGCAGGCTCGCGCGTGCCGTACGGCGTCCCGCCGGTCGCCGGTCACGACCACGCCCTTGCCGGCCGCGAGCCCGTCGGCCTTCACCACGTAGGGCGGGCCGAACGCATCCAGGGCGGCCTCGACCTCCGCGGCGGTGGCACACGTCCGGGCCGCGGCCGTCGGCACGCCGGCGGCGGCCATGACCTGCTTGGCGAACGACTTCGAGCCCTCGATCATCGCCGCGGCCCGGCCGGGCCCGAAGCAGGCGACGCCGGCGGCCCGGACCGCGTCGGCCACCCCGGCCACCAGCGGGGCCTCGGGGCCGATGACCACCAGGTCGGCGCCGACCTTGGCGGCCAGGGCCGTGACGCTCCCCTGGTCGGCGGGCGCCACGTCGTGGATCTCGGCGATCGTGGCGATCCCCGGGTTGCCGGGCGCCGCGTGCAGGCCGGTAACAGCGGCATCGCCGGCGAGCGCGCGGACCAGCGCGTGCTCGCGGCCGCCGGAACCGATGACAAGGACGCGCACGGCGGCGAGCCTACCGCCCGCGGCCCGGGCGCCGGTCAGATCAGCGGGCGGAGCCGGAGCGTCTGGTCGCGGCGCGGGCCCACTCCGATCCCGGCCAGCGGGGCGCCGATCATGTCCTCGACCGCCCGCACGTAGGCCTGGGCGCCCGGGGGGAGATCCCCGAAGTCCCTGGCCGAGGAGAGGTCCTCCCACCAGCCGTCCAGGTACTCGTAGACGGGCTTCGCGTGGTGGAAGTCGGTCTGCGTCATGGGGATCTCGTCGTGCCTGGTCCCGTTCACGTCGTAGGCCACGCAGACCGGTACCCGCTCCAGGCCGGACAGCACGTCGAGCTTGGTGAGGAAGTAGTCGGTGATCCCGTTGACGCGGGTCGCGTACCGGGCGATGACCGCGTCGAACCAGCCGGTGCGCCGGGGCCGGCCCGTGGTGACGCCGTACTCCTGGCCGGTCTTCCGCAGCCACTCGCCCTCCGCGCCGGTGAGCTCGGTCGGGAACGGGCCCGCGCCCACCCGGGTCGTGTAGGCCTTGACGATCCCGATCACCTTGGTGATCCTGGTCGGCCCCACCCCCGAGCCCGCGCAGGCCCCGCCCGCCGTGGGCGAGGACGAGGTCACGAACGGGTAGGTCCCGTGATCCACGTCCAGCTGGGTCGCCTGGGCGCCCTCGAGCAGCACCACCTTCTGCTCGTCCAGCGCCTTGTTGATGACCAGGCCCGTATCGGCCACGTAGCGCTGGAGCCGCTCGAAGTGGCCCAGGTACTCCGCCGCCGTCGCCTTGGCGTCGATCCCGCGCCGGTTGTAGACCTTGGCGAGCACCTGGTTCTTCTCGCGCAACGCCAGCTCGAGCTTCTGGCACAAGATCCCCGGGTCGAGCAGGTCCTGCACCCGGATGCCCATCCGCGCCGCCTTGTCGCTGTAGGCGGGGCCGAT
>Ga0070698_100006558_pt1 | contig 12626 bp, 13 predicted proteins | sample KBSK1502metaG_FD_65477 | JGI IMG/M metagenome (GOLD analysis project Ga0070698, IMG submission 65477) | Corn, switchgrass and miscanthus rhizosphere microbial communities from Kellogg Biological Station, Michigan, USA - KBS K1-50-2 metaG | ecosystem: Host-associated > Plants > Roots >... | reverse complement strand
GCCAGGATCGGGGTGTCGGTCGAGCCCGGGCTGACCGCGTTCGCGGTGATCCCGGTTCCGCCGAGCTCGACGGCCAGTGCCCGGATCAGCCCGGCCACGCCCGCCTTGGCCGCGCAGTAGGCCGCCAGCATCGGCAGCCCCCGCGTCGCGGCGGCCGACGCGACCGCGAGGAACCGCCCCTGCCGCGGCTGCGGCCGCCGCAGCAGCGCTGGGATCGCCGCGCGGGCCAGGTTGACCACGCCGCGCAGGTCGGTGTCGAGCACCGCGTCCAGCTCCCGGGCCGGCATCTGCCACAACGGCACGCCCCCGGCGATCACCCCGGCCGCGGCCACGGCGGCGTCCAGGCCGCCCCACGCCCGTTCGGCCAGGCCGACCGCCTCGGTCAGCTGCACCAAGTCGCGCACGTCGGCGACCAGTCCCCGCACCGCCGCGGGATCGCCCGCCGCACCCGCCTCGGCCACCACGCGGTCCAGCTCGTCGCGGGTGCCGAGCCGGTAGGCCAGCGCCGGGTCGTCGGCGCACCGGTCGGTGGCCAGGACGGCCCAGCCGGCCGCCGCCAGGGCCCGGACGGTCGCCGCGCCGATGCCCCGCGCCGCGCCGGTGACCAGGGCTACCCGCGTCATGAACCCGGCGTGCCCAGGGAGCGGGTGAACCCGGGCGGGATCACGAGATCGTCGGGGGTCAGGTCGTGGATCGAGGAATGCCCGAGCGCGAGCAGGGCCGAGTCGATGCCGCCGCGCAGGATGTCCAGCACGTTCTCCACCCCGGCCTGCCCGCCCGCCGCCAGGCCCCACAGGTACGCCCGGCCGATCATCACGGCCCGCGCGCCGAGCGCCACGGCCTTGACCACGTCAGAGCCGCGCCGGACGCCGCCGTCGAGCAGCACCTCGACCTGGTCGCCCACGGCCTGCGCCACGGCGGGCAGGGCCCGGATCGTGGCGGGCGTGCCGTCCAGGTTGTTGCCGCCGTGGTTGGACACAGAGATCGCGGTCACCCCCGCGTCGACCGCCCGCCGGGCGTCGTCGACCCGGATCACGCCCTTGAGCATGAACGGCCCCTTCCACTGCTCGCGCAGCCAGCGCACGTCGTCCCAGGTCGGCAGCGGCGAGGCCATCCACTGCCCGTACGCGCCGAAGAACGTCGGGCCGGCCTCCCCCCGGGCCACCATGTTCGGCACGGTCAGCGGGGGCAGCTGGCCGGTCCGGGCCCAGCCGAGCAGCCACCGGGGCCGCATCAGGCCCTCCGGCGCGAGCCGCACCATCGTCTTGAGATCCATCCGCTCCGGGATCACCGGGCTGCCCCAGTCCCGGCCGTTGGCGAACGACCAGTCCAGCGTGGCGATCAACCCGACGGCCCCGGCTGCTCGGGCCCGCTCCATGCGGTCGGCTATCTGCTCCCGCGTCCCGGCCCAGTAGATCTGGAAGAACGTCTTCGGGTTGGCCGCGACGACTTCCTCGACCGGCTTGCTGCCGAACGAGCTCAGGCCCATCGCGGTGCCGCGCGCCGCCGCGGCGCGGGCGACCGCCACCTCGCCGTCGGGATGCACGGCCTGCACGCCGGTCGGCGACATGATCACCGGCAGGGACACCGGCTGGCCCATCACCGTGGTGGCCAGGTCGCGCTTGGCCGACAGCCCGGCCACGTGCGGGGCGAAGCCGAGCTCGCCGAACGCCCTGACGTTATCGCGGACCGTGAGACCCTGCTCCGAGCCCGCGATCAGCGCCCCGTACACCGACTTGGGCAGCCGCTTGCGTGCCCGCCGCTGCGCCACGGCCACCGTCTCGAACCAGGCGTTACCCATCTGCCGATCCTCTCGTCCGCGTCAAGTCTCGTCACACCATCAGGGAGCGAACAATCCCGACACCGCCGGGGCCACGTCGCGGTAGCCCCGGATCCGGGCCAGCCGCCCGCGCCCGAGCCGGGCCAGGTCGCGCGCCAGCTCCGCGTCGTGCTCGCCCGACGCGTCGAGCAGCACGTCCAGGCGGGCCAGCCCGCCCGCCGCCGCCCGGGGATCCGGGCCCGCGTTGTGCACGCAGTCCGAGAGCAGCAGGACGCGCGCGTCGCGCGCCGGGACCGCGGCTAGCAGCCGCCCGGCGGCCCGCAGCGGGAACCAGATGTTGGTGAGCCCGCGGGCCGGGATCCGCAGCAGCGCGTCCAGCAGCCGCCCGGCCGGAACATGCTCGCCGAGCCGCGCCAGCACCGCCGCGTCGGACCAGAACGCGATGACCGCCAGGTCGTCGCGGCCCAGCTCGCCCGCGAGCGCGCCGACGGTCGCGGCCGCGGTCCGCACCCGCTCGCCGCGCATCGAGCCGGAGACGTCGACCGCGAGCACCACGGACCGCCGGGTCCGCACCCGCTCCCGGACGATGATGTCGTCGTCCTCCGGCACAGGATGCTCGACGAGCTGGTCGAGTGTGGCGTCCAGGTCGATGTCGTCCGAGCCGCCCCGGTACCGGACGCTCGCGAGCTCGCCCACGCCGCGCCGGGCGGTAACGTCCCGCCGCGGGCGCGGGACCGCAAGCCGCGCGGCGATCTGCCGGGCCCGCCGCAGCGTCTCCGGATCGCGCTCGCCGTCGGCCGCGGCCTCGCCGAGCTGCGCCGCCTCGTCGGTAACACCGGGCCCGCCGCCGGGCTGCTCACCACGGGCGCGCCCGCCGCGTCGGCCATCCGGCGGGCCGGCCGGCACCAGAGCGCCCGCGCCGCCGCCCCGCGCCTCGAACAGCACGGGCTCGGCGTCGAGCTGCTTCGGCCGGCGCCGCAGCGGCCGCAGCGCAGCGCCCGGCCGGGCGGCGCGCCGGGTGACCGGCGACTCAGCGAACACCGCTCTTCAACCGGGGGCCGCGGCGGCCGGGTTGAGGACGAAGTGGTCCTCCCAGATCTGGCGCAGCACCGCCTCGGGCGTGGTCTCCGCGGTCTCGTCCAGGTGGATCCGCCCGGACAACGCCACCACCATCGCGTCGAACACGGTGTCGCGGTACCCGGAATCGCCGGGATCCCCGATGCCGCGCAGCGCGAGCAGCTCCCCCGCCACGAGGGTCAGGTCGATCGCGCCGCGCACGCTGCTGCCCTGGCGCACATCGGGATGCTCGCGGGTGGCGCGGGTGACCGCGACCGCGTCGGACATCAGAGCCGCGGCCAGGTCCGCCGGGATCTCCGGGCGCAGAGCCGCGCGCAGCGCGACGATCCCGCGCTCGGACTGCGCGTCCTGGTAGGTCACGGCCAGCCGGCAGAGCCGGTCGTGCACGCTGGTGGACAGCCGCGTGGTGCCGACGTTGTCGTACGGGTTCATCGTGGCGATCACCCGGAACGTCGGGCGCGCGGCGATCCGGCCGACCCGCGGCACCGCGACCTCGCGCTCGGCCATGGCGGTCAGCAGCGTGTTCAGCGTGTCCTCGGGGGCGCGGTTGAACTCCTCGATGTACAGGAACCCGCCCTCGCGCATCGCCTCCAGCAGCGGGCCGTCCACGAAGTTCGCCGCGCTGTAGTCCTCGCGCAGCACCCGGGCCGGGTTGTGGTGGCCGATCAGCTTCGCCGGGGTCAGGTCGGCGTTGCCCTCCACGAACACCAGCGGCACGCCCCACTCGGCGGTGATCGCGCGCAGCAGCGTGCTCTTCGAGGTGCCGGGCGGCCCCTCGAGCAGCAGGTCCCGGCCCGCGGCCACGGCGGCCAGGATCAGCTCGAGCTCGCGCCCGCGCCCGACCACCCGGGCCGCGATCCGGGCCCGGGTGTCCTCGATGAGTCTGACCGTCACGTCCGGTTCACCCCTTCCCGCCTGCTCATCGTTAACTTCTTTTCGTAACGCAGGTCAGCCCCGGCCGGCCGGCACGGCGAGACCGGCCAGCGGGTTCTCATCGCACGCCCGGGCGGGCGGGCGCCCGATGGCGACCGGGACCGGACCGCGCCGGTGCGAGTGATCGGCCGCCGGGCGCGGCACGGCGGCCGGGTCCGTCGCCCCCAGCGCCTCGGCGCCGAGGCCCCGCACGCACTCCGGGTCGGGCCCGTCCAGCGGCAGCCCGGTGAAGAACTTGGCCGCCATGCAGCCGCCGCGGCACGAGTCGAAGAACCCGCACGAACGGCACGCCCCGCCGGAGGCCGGCCGGCGCAGGTCGGCGAACAGCGCCGACTCGCGCCAGACGGTCGCGAACCCGCCCGGCTGCCGGACGTTCCCGGCCCAGAACTCCTCGTGGATCGCGAACGGGCACGCGTACACGTCGCCGACCGGGTCGATCAGGCACACCACCCGGCCCGCGCCGCAGAGGTTCAGGCCCGGCAGCGGCCCGCCGTAGGGCGCCAGGTGGAAGAACGAGTCGCCGGTCAGCACCTGCTCGCCATGGGCGGACAGCCAGTCGTACAGCTGCCGCTGCTGCGCGGCGGTCGGGTGCAGCTCGTGCCAGCTGTCCGCGCCGCGCCCGGACGGGCGCAGCCGGGTCAGCCGGAGCTGCGCGCCGTAACCGTCGGCGAGCGCCTTCAGCTCGTCGAGCTGGCCGATGTTGTGCCGGGTCATCACGACGGAGAGCTTGAAGCCCGCGAACCCGGCGGCCCGCAGGTGGTCCATCGCGCGGACCGCGGTCGCGTGGGACCCGGCGCCCCGGACCGCGTCGTTGACCGCGGCGGTCGCCCCGTCCAGCGAGATCTGCACGTCGACGTAGTCGCTGGCGGCAAGCCGCCGGGCCGCCTCGGCGTCGATCTTGATGCCGTTGGTGGAGAACTTCACGCCGACCTGGTGCGCGGTGGCGTAGTCGACCAGCTCCCAGAAGTCCGGCCGGACGGTCGGCTCCCCGCCGCCGACGTTGACGTAGAACACCTGCATCCGCTGCAGCGTGTCGATGACCTCCCGGCACTCCGCGGTGCTCAGCTCCCGCGGGTCCCGGCGCCCGGAGCTGGACAGGCAGTGCACGCACGCCAGGTTGCACGCGTAGGTCAGCTCCCAGGTCAGGCAGATCGGCGCGTCGAGCCCCCGCTCGAACTGCTCCACCAGGCTCACGACGTCGGCCTCTCGCAGATCATCCGGGACTCGGCGAGGGTCGCCAGCGCGCGCTCGTAGGCGGGCAGCGCCGCCTGGCCGACTCCCGCCGCCGCGCAGGCCGAGCGCGCGCTCGGGTGGTCGGCGAGCGACCGCACGACGGCCAGCACCGTGGCGTTCTTCAGGAACGACAGCCGCCGGGTGCCGAAGTGATACAGCAGCGCGCCGAACGGCTCGGGGCGCACGGCTACCCGGTCGGCCACGCGCCACGCGCGGTCCAGGTCGAACCTCAGCTCAGTAGACACCGCACATCCCGTCGATCGAGACCTCCTCGACCAGGAGCTCGTCGGCGATCAGCGCCCGGTCGGCCGTCTGGTCGGCGGGAAGATCAACCTGAGCCAGCTCCTCCTGCTCCCGGGCCGGTGCGGCTTCCATGGTCGCCTGCTGGGTCATGACCGCCTCCTCAGGTCAGGTAATGGCACTCAGCGCCGACAGTAACGGCACCGAGTGCCACACCGCAAGAGGGCACGGGCCGGGTGGCGGGCCTCGCCCGGCGGGGCGCGCCGTGGCATGCTCCTGTCGTGGTGCGCGGGCACGAGATGCAGGCGCCCGCGGCGGCAGCGCCCGTGGTTACGGCTACCGCCGCGGCCTCGCGGCGCGGAGCGGCCCCGGCGGCCGGCCGCGCCGGGCGCAGGCGCGTCACGTCCCGCGCCGAGCTCGAGCACGCCGCGTTCGACCTATTCGGCCGGCAGGGCTTCGAGCGCACCACGGTCGATGACATCGCGGCCGCCGCGGGCATCGGGCGCCGGACGTTCTTCCGCTACTTCCCGTCGAAGAACGACGTGCCCTGGGGCGACTTCGACGCGGAACTCGAGCGGATGCGCGCCCGGCTCAAGGCCTGCCCCCCGCTGACCCCGCTGATGGACGCGATCCGCGTGGCGGTCGTGGACTTCAACCGGATAGCGCCCGAGCAGATCGGCTTTCACCGGCGGCGGATGGAGCTGATCCTCCGGACGCCCGCCCTCCAGGCGCACTCGACGCTGCGTTATGCCGCGTGGCGCGCGGTGATCGCCGAGTTCGCCGGCGAGCGGACGGGCCAGCCGCCGGACGCGCTCGCGCCGAGGACGATCGCCTATGCCGCCCTCGGCGTCGCGGTCGCCGCCTACGAGCAGTGGCTCGAGACCGATGACGCCGACCTCAGCGACCTGCTCGATCGCGCGATGCGCGAGCTCGCCGCGGCGTTCGCGGACAGCCACGCTGACCGGTAGCGCGGGCCCCGCCACCTGACCTGCGGCTACGCCCGGCAGGAAAATTTACGCCCGATGTGTCGAGCCCGCGCCTGCTCGTTCGAGGAGCAAGCAGAGGGCAGATCATCCGGTCCGCCCCGAACCGAAGGGACTTGCCGACATGATCACTCAGACAGGGGCCGGCGCCATCCCCGCGGGCGCGCAGGACTGCACTCCCGGCGCGCGCGTCACGAAGTCGCTGCTCGGGTACGGCGTGCTGGCCGGGGTCGTCTTCGAGACCTCGGTGCTGGTCCAGGGCCTGACCCGGCGCGGGTTCAGCATCGTCCACGACGACGCCAGCCTGCTGGCCAACGGCCCGCTCGGCTGGATTCAGGTCGCCACGTTCCTGGTCGCCGGCGCGATGACCGTCGCGGCCGCGGTCGGCGCGCGCCGGGCGCTGGCAGGCTCCGCGGGCGGCACCTGGGCGCCGAGGCTGCTCGCGGTCTTCGGCGCGGGCCTGATGGCCGCTGGCGTGCTGCGCGCCGACCCGGCCGACGGCTTCGGTCCCGGCGCCCCGGCCGGGAAGGCCGCGCACATCAGCTGGCACGCGGCGGGCCACCTGGTCTCGTCCGGCGTCGCGTTCGCCGCGCTGATCGCGGCGTGCTTCGTCGTGGGCCGCTACTTCACCCGGGAGCGGCGCCGCGGAATGGCCGTCTACTCCCGCGTCACCGGGCTGGCGTTCCTGGCCGCCTTCGCGGGCGTCGCCTCGGGATCGAGCTCGAGCGCTGTGGTCGTACCGTTCTATGCTGCGGTCCTCGCGGCCTGGGCCTGGATCGCGGCGGCCTCGGTCCACCTGTACCGCCGCAGCCGCTGACGACGGTCCCGATACCGACCAGAACAGGAGAAACAGCCATGCGTTACATGCTGCTACTGTCGGGCACCAACCCCGCGACCCCGCCGCCGCCCGAGCTGTTCGAGGCGATCATGAAGCTGGGCGAGGAGGCCACCGAGGCGGGCGTGCTGCTGGACACCGCCGGCCTGCTGCCCAGCGCGGCGGGGGCGCGGGTCAGCCTGGACGGCGGCCAGGTGACGGTGACCGACGGGCCGTTCACCGAGTCCAAGGAGCTGATCAGCTACGCGCTCTACGAGGTCCGGTCGATCCAGGAGGCGGTCGAATGGGCCTCGCGCTTCATCAGGCTGCACCGCGACCTGTGGCCCGGCTGGACCGGGGCGACCGACGTCCTGCAGGTGATGGGGCCGCCGCCCACGGGATGATCGGGACATGAGGGAAGCCGACTACGAGACCACGAGGTCCGCGATCGAGGCGGTCTGGCGCATCGAGTCGCCCCGCCTGATCGCGGGCCTCGCCAAGATCACCGGAGACGTCGGCGCGGCGGAGGAGCTGGCGCAGGACGTCCTGGTGATCGCGCTCGAGCAATGGCCGGTCCAGGGCGTGCCCGACGGGCCGGGCGCGTGGCTGATGGCGACCGCCAAGCACCGCGCGATCGACCTGGTGCGGCGACGGGCCCGCTACGAGCAGAAGCTGCAGGAAATCGGCCGGGACCTCGAGTCGCGGTCCGAGCATGCCGGGGAGCCCGACGTGGACGCCATCGATGACCCGATCGGCGATGACCTGCTCCGCCTGATCTTCGTCGCCTGCCATCCGGTGCTGTCGCCTGAGGCGCGCGCGGCGCTGACCCTCCGGCTGCTCGGCGGCCTCACCACGCACGAGATAGCCCGGGCGTTCCTGGTCCCTGAGCCGACGATCGCCCAGCGCATCGTGCGCGCCAAGCGGGCGCTGGCGCGGGCGCGCGTCCCGTTCGAGATCCCGGCCCGTACCGAGCTGCCCGCCCGGCTGGCCTCGGTGCTCGAGGTCATCTACCTGGTATTCAACGAGGGCTACACGGCGACCGCCGGCGATGACTGGACCCGCCCGACGCTGTGCGCCGAGGCCATGCGGCTCGGCCGGATCCTGGCCGGCCTCATGCGCCGCGAGAGCGAGGTGCACGGGCTGGTCGCGCTGATGGAGCTGCAGGCCTCCCGCGTCACGGCCCGCACCGGCCCGGCCGGCGAGCCGGTCCTGCTGGCCGACCAGGACCGGCGCCGCTGGGACCGGCTGCTGATCCGCCACGGCCTGGACGCGCTGGCCCGCGCCGAGGCGGCCGGCGGCCCGCCCGGCCCGTACGAGGTGCAGGCCGAGATCGCGGCCTGCCACGCCCGGGCCGCGTCCGTGCAGGCCACCGACTGGGAGCGGATCGTCGCGCTGTACGTGGTGCTCGGCCACCTGAAGCCGTCGCCGGTCGTCGAGCTGAACCGCGCGGTCGCCGTGGCCATGGCGTTCGGCCCGGCCCGCGGGCTCGAGATCGCCGACGGCCTGGCCGCGCAGCCCGCCCTCGCGGCCTACGCGCAGCTGCCGGCCGTGCGCGGGGACCTGCTGGCCAAGCTGGACCGCCTCGACGAGGCCCGCCGGGAGTTCGAGCGCGCGGCCGCCCTGACCGGCAACGAGCGCGAGCGCGTGCTGTACCTCACGCAGGCATCTGCCCTCAGCCCGCCGCAGCCAGCAGGTCGCGCTGGTGCCGCAGGCACCAGCGCCGCGCCCGGGCCGCCTGCCCGGCCACCGAGCGCCAGTGGTCGGCGAAGCCCTGGTGCCCGGCGGCCGCGGCCTCGGTGACGATGGCGTAGGTCCAGTCGTGGTTGGCGACCACGGCCTCGGCCGCCTGGCGGCGCTCGGCGCGGGTCAGCCCGCAGGCGTCAACGAAGATCGCGAATCTCTCGAGCGAGCGGCCCTGGCGGGCGTCGGTGATGTCCTGCTCGTCCAGCAGCGGCGCCCAGTAGCGCGCGCCCGCGGCCACGTCCCAGGCGGCGCTGCCGGGCCCGGCCCAGTCGAAGTCGATCAGCGCGACCGCCCGGCCGTCACGGAACACCAGGTTGGCCGGGTGCGCGTCGTTGTGGCTGACCAGGCCGGTCCGGAACTGGACCGGGACCGGCCGGGGCCACCGGTAGCCCGACGGGTCGAACGACGCAGCGGCCCGGTGGTAGCGGCGCAGCAGGTCGGCGATGCTGACCAGGGCGTCGTCGGTGAGCGTGTCGGCCGGCACGGGCGGCACCGCGGCCCGGCCGTCGATGTAGGTCAGTGTCTCCGTGACCGGGCCGGCCGCGAGCACCCGGGGCGCGCCGTCGAATCCCGCCGCAGCGAGGTGCCCGAGCAGCGCGTGGGTGGCGCGCCAGCAGGGCGCGGTCGGCCGGACCACGGTGTCGCCCACGCGGATGACCAGCCCGCGGTTGGCCGTGCCGCCGGGCAGGGGCGCGCCGGGCATCGGGCCGTCGGGCAGCGGCCGCGGCGCCGGGAGCGTCGGCAGGCTAGCGCCCGCCGGGCTGCTGGTCAGCCACGCTGAGCAGGGTGCGGGCGAGACTCGCGTGGGTGACGAGGCCATGGACCATATCTCCTCGGATCGCGGCGGACACCGCCGGGCTCTTGGCGACGCCGTAGGCCACGGACAGGACGAACGGGATCCGCTCGAGCACCGGGCCTGGCGTCACGATCATGCGGCTGTCCAGCGGGGTCACGACGGGCCTGCCGTCCTCGCCGATGAACACCCCGGCCATCTCGCCGCACACGCCGAGCTCGGCCAGCGCGTCACGCTCGGCCGGCGTTAGCGCGTCGTAGATCGTGGACAGCCCGGGGGCCCAGGCGCCGATCGCGACCACGGCCATGGTCACCGACGGCACGAGCGCGAACGCCCCGGCGATGTCGGCCTGCCGCCGGAACGCCGCGGCCATCTGCGCGTCGTCCAGGATCATCGGCGCGTAGAAGACGTGGGCCGGGCCGCCGCCGATGCGGGCGACGCCGCGGACCAGGTCGAGCAGGTCCCGGCCGTCGGGCGGCGGCACGGCCCCGGTCAGCTGGACGATCGGGCAGCGTGGCAGCTGGGTCAGCGCGGCCGCGAGCCCGCTCAGCGTGCGTGACCAGGACATGCCGAGCACGTCACCCGGGCGGATGAGGTCCATCAGCGCCTGCCCCGCTGCCTCGCCCAGCCGGCGCCGGAGCGCGGGCTCGTCGTCGTCGGGGAAGTTGAAGACGAACGCGTGCTTGAGCCCGAGGGCCGAGCACAGTTCCGCGGACAGGCCCGCGTCGAGGCTCCCGCCGGGCAGCCCGATCTCGATGCGCACCATCCCGGTCTCCCGGGCCGAGTCGAGCAGCCGGGCGACCCGGAACCGGCTGATGCCGAGGCGATCCGCGATGTCGATCTTGGAGACGCCCTCGAGGTAGAACTGCCGCGCCACCCGTGCGGCCAGGACGACTTCGGACGGCCGATCGGCCGACAACCCGGCCATGTGCCCCCTCCCGTGCAGCCGAGCTGGCCGCTCAGTGCTGGATCGAGCGCGCGCGCCGGACAAGCCGCCGCGCGGCTGCTCATTTGAGCGCCTACATCTCATATTTGCAGCTTTTCTTGACTTTGCCTAGCAGTCACGTCACTGTGTGTTTCATCAGAGTTCATATGAGCGGATCACGCTCATATGAGCATACACACAGATGCAGCAGGCAGCTAGGAGACGCGCTCCCGCCCCACCACTCTCACCGTTGCGGAGGTTCACTTATGAGTTCGTTCCGGTTCAGGCTCCGCGCGTTCGGGGCAGTCGCCGGCGTGGCCGCGTTGCTGGCGCTGGCCGCCTGCTCGAGCGGCGGCACGAGCAGCAGCGGCGGCAAGGCCAGCAGTTCCGGCACGGTGACCGTGGCCGTGGTGTCGAACCCGCTGATCACCGGCCAGATGATCCCGCTGACCACGTCGAACTTCGAGAAGCAGTACCCGGGCATCACGGTCAAGTTCGCCACCTACACCGAGGGTGACCTGCGGGCGGCGATCGAGAAGAACGTCAGCACGCACAGCAACGCGTTCAACGTCATCATGATCGGCCCCTACGAGACCCCGCTGTTCGCGAAGAACGGCTGGCTGACCGACCTGTCCACCACCTACATCAACAGCGACCCGGCCTACGACGCGGGTGACCTGCTCCCGCCCATCGCGAAGGCCCTGTCCTACAAGAACGACCTGTACGCGGTGCCGTTCTACGGCGAGTCGTCGATGATGTTCTACAACAAGAGCCTGTTCGCCAAGGCCGGCCTCACCATGCCGCAGCACCCGACCTGGGCGCAGATCCAGGGCTTCGCGGCCAAGCTCAACCAGCCCGGCAAGGTGTCGGGAATCTGCCTGCGCGGCCTGGCCGGCTGGGGTGACAACATGGCGGCGCTGGACACCGTCGTCAACACCTTTGGCGGCCAGTGGTTCGACATGAACTGGAAGCCCCAGCTCACCTCTCCGGCCTTCGAGGAGGCGACGAACTTCTACGTCAACCTGGTGCGCAAGTACGGCGAGCCCGGCGCGTCGGCCGACAGCTTCAACCAGCTGCTGACGCTGTACGGGCAGGGCAAGTGCGCGATGTGGTACGACGCGACGGTGGCGGCGACCTCGATCGCGACCACTTACCCGTCCGTCTACGCCCAGACCGGGTACGCCTTCGCGCCTGTGAACCGCACCAAGTCCTCCGGGTGGCTGTGGACGTGGTCGCTGGGCATCCCGCAGGGCGTCGCCAACTCGGGCGCCGCTTGGAAGTTCGTGTCCTGGGCGACCTCGAAGCAGTACGACCAGCTGGTCGCCGCCAAGTACGGCTGGGCCGCAGTCCCGCCCGGCACCAGGACCTCCCTCTACAACACGCCGGCCTACCAGCAGGCCGCCAAGCCGTTTGCGGCCATCACCCTGGCCTCGATCGACTCGGTAGACCCCGAGCACCCGACCCTGAACCCGGTCCCCTACGTCGGCATCCAGTACGTCGACATCCCGCAGTTCGAAAGCCTGGGTTTGACAGTCGCCCAGCAGATCGCGGGTGCGATCGCGGGCACGGAGAGCGTGAGCCAGGCGCTGCAGGCAGGTCAGTCCGCCGCCTCCGCGTACACCCCGGCGCAACTGTCCGGCGGCTAGCGCGCCCGGTGAGCCGGGCCCCGGGAAAGGGGCCCGGCTCACCGAGGCCCGTCGAGGTGCTACATCATGAGGAGGGCTTCTTCAGTGGCAGTAGTCGAGACAGGCGCAGGGCCAACTCCCAAGATCGAGGTCCGGCCGCGCGCGGTCGACCGCCGTGAGCGGTGGCAGCGCCGCCTCCCCCTTCTGCCTGCGCTGATCTACGTCGTGATCATCACCCAGATCCCGTTCGTGGTGACGCTCTGGTACAGCTTCCAGAGCTACTTCTGGGATGTCCCGGGGGGCGCGCACTTCAACGGGGTGAGCAACTACAAGACGGTCTTCACCAACCCGGCCTTCCGGAGCGCGCTATGGCGCTCGGTCATCATGACCGTGATCGCCGTGATCGTCGCCATGATCCTGGGGGTGGCCTTCGCGGTGCTGCTGGACCGCAAGTTCCTCGGCCGTGGCGTGGTACGGACT
>Ga0070698_100006557_pt1 | contig 12626 bp, 13 predicted proteins | sample KBSK1502metaG_FD_65477 | JGI IMG/M metagenome (GOLD analysis project Ga0070698, IMG submission 65477) | Corn, switchgrass and miscanthus rhizosphere microbial communities from Kellogg Biological Station, Michigan, USA - KBS K1-50-2 metaG | ecosystem: Host-associated > Plants > Roots >... | reverse complement strand
CAACACCAGCGTAATCGCCGACGTCAACGTCGTCTTCCCATGATCCACGTGACCAATCGTCCCGATGTTCACGTGCGGCTTGCTGCGATCAAACTTCTCTTTACCCATCTCTCCCTCTCAACAATTTCGAATTCCGAAATTCGAATTTCGAAATTCCTCTGTGGAGCCCACGACCAGGATTGAACTGGTGACCTCGTCCTTACCAAGGACGTGCTCTACCGACTGAGCTACGTGGGCGCTGGCGCCAGGAGGCGTCAAGCGGAAAGCGTCAGGCGTACGTGCATCGTTCATGTTTGGTTTCCGTTTCGTTCCTCGCCTCACGCCTCTCGCCTCACGTCTCACGCAATGGAGCGGGAGACGGGATTCGAACCCGCGACCAACAGCTTGGAAGGCTGTGACTCTACCCCTGAGTTACTCCCGCAAATGCGGCTTGCGCCGCGTGAACGTGAATCGGAAATCGGGAAATCGATTCGGAGCCTTCTTCCTTTCGTTTCCCGATTACCGCTTCTCGTTACCCGATCGTGGTGGGCAGGGAAGGATTCGAACCTCCGTAGCGCGAAGCGCGGCAGATTTACAGTCTGCTGCCATTAACCACTCGGCCACCTGCCCGAGCTCGAAAGAATCCAACGACCCTGCCCGCGCCCGCCGCTTTTGGAGCCGGCGATGGGACTCGAACCCGCAACCTTCCGATTACAAATCGGATGCTCTACCTTTGAGCTACGCCGGCGCACATGCCGGCCTTCAAAGAGCACACCATTCCCCGACAGGCGCGAACCGCGAAGTATAGCAGCCAACATATGTCGAATCAAGCACTTTCGCCAGGAGAATTACGTCTCTGCCGCACTGCCTCGTAAGCCGCCGCTGCCAGCGCCGTGGAAACGTTCAACGAAGCGAGGTTCCCTCGCATCGGCAAACGCGCAAGTTGGTCGCAACCTTCCCGTACCAGCCTTCGGATTCCCCTCCCCTCGCTTCCCACGATCAGGGCCAGGTCGCCGGTTAAGTCGACTGCGAATAGATCCGAGCCGGAAGGGTCCAGGCCGACGACCCGAAACCCTTTATCCTTAAGGAGATCGATGAATCGCCGCAGGTTGCCAGTCCGCACGATAGCCACTCGTTCGACCGCGCCGGCCGAGCTCCGAGATACTGCCTCGGACAGAGGTGCCGTCCCCCGCTCCGGGACGACCACAGTCGCGCCGACCCCCTCGGCGACCCGCAGCAGGGCTCCCAGATTCTGCGGATCCTGGATCTCGTCCAAAACGAACAGGAGCCGCTTTCCCGGGTCGCCCGCCAAAGCCTCTGACTCCTCCAAATATCCGCGAACCGCCAGGCGTGCGGCCACCCCTTGATGCTTGGGGCCGACTGCTCTCGCGAGGGCACTCGAATCGCCGTACCGGATCGGCACTCCGGCCTCTCGGCAGAGCCGCCGGAGCTCATTGATCCGGCGATCGTGGCGCGAGGAATCGAACAAAACCCAGTCGATCTCCCGGGGCCGTGAGCGCACCGCCTCCTCGATCGGATGGATACGGGTCAGGATCATGCAGAGTAAACGCCGGGAACGCCGAGAACGCCGGGATCGCCGGGAAGTAAGTTTAAGCTCACGATCACGGCGATCACGATGAGATCACGTCGCTGACGGCGACTTCTCCCTCACCCGATCTTCTCCAAAAGCACCACCACCATTGCGGCGAGACCTTCGTTGCGTCCGATGAAGCCGAGCCCGTTCGTGCTCGTCCCGCGCACGTTGATGGCCTCGAGCGGCACGCCGAGCAACTGGGCGATTCGGGCGCGGATCTCCGCCGCGTGGGGAGCAATCTTCGGAGCTTCCGCAATGACCAGAGCATCGACGTTGGCCACCGCAAGACCGCGCTTCCCGGCGAGCTCTCGCGCCCGCTGGACGAAGAGGGCGCTGTCGGCCCCCTTCCATTGGGCATCCGAATCTGGAAATTGTTCGCCGATCGAACCCTGGCCGGCGGCGCCGAGCAGAGCGTCCGTCAACGCGTGAAGCAGGGCGTCGCCGTCGGAGTGCCCCCGAAGACCAAGAGGATGAGGAAGGGCAACGCCGCCGAGCCGCATGACACGGCCCGGAGCGAACGGGTGGGAGTCGAAACCGAGGCCGATACGGAATGGAGTCATTCTGGAGTTCTCAGTTCTCAGTCTTCAGTTCTCAGTTCTGAGTCTCTCATCGGCAGAGCAGCTCAAGAACTGAAAACTGATAACTGAACACTGGCAACTCGGTTCGAACCAATCAAACCACATCCAATCTCGTCTTCAGCAGCGCCTCCGCCATCTCGAGGTCCTCCGGATGAGTGATCTTGAATCCGAAGCGCGACACGGACACGGCGCAGACGGGCAGGCCGGCGAGCTCGAAGAGGCCCGCCTCGTCGGTCGACTCCCGACCGCTGGCGAGGATGTCGGTGAGAAGCTCGGCACGAAACGCCTGCGGAGTCCCGGCCGCAAAGAGGCCCGTGCGGTCGAGCGTTCCCAGGACGCGTCCCTCCTTGACCTTCTTGATGGTGTCGACGATCGGGGTCGCTGCGATCGCCGCGCCGGATCGCTCGGCTTCGCCGATGACGCGTGCGACCTCAGACCCGGTGACGAAAGGCCGGGCCGCGTCATGAATACAGACGATGTCTCCGCCGGTAAACCGAAGGGAGTAGAAGCCCGCTCGCACCGAGGCCGAGCGGGTTTCGCCGCCCGCCACGATCGAAGCCCGTCCCTCGAGGAGCCGTTCGAAATCCGCCTTGCGGTCCGGAGGCACCGCCACGACGATCTGCTGGAACGGCACTTGCGCGAGCGCGTCCAATGTCCAGGAGAGCATCGGCCGGCCCGCCAGAGGCACGAGGGCCTTGGGCTCGGGGCGTGCCAGTCGGCTTCCGCTTCCGGCTGCGGGAATGATCAGGAAGGTGGACATCAGGATTTCGAATTTCGGATTTCGGATTTCGAATTTTCTCGATGTTTTTTGAGATTGGCTTTGGAAGTTTCTCCGATCCTCGTGAAAATGGCCAAGAGTTCCCTGGCCTCCGACATCAGAGCGGCCCTCTCGCTTCCGTCTCCGATAGCCGCGTTGTCCGAAAGCTCGAGCCAATACTCTGTTTCCGCCGCCTCCTTTTCGCTGAGATTAATCTTGTATATGAAATCGGCACGCGAGGATGCTCGATTCGCTTCGCGGTAATTTGCACCGATCGAAGTGCCTGACCGTAGCCGTTGATCGCCCATGATGTGAGCGGGCCCAGCCTTCGGAAGGGAGGATACGAAAGAGACGATCCGAAGTGCGAATTCCCGCGTTCGTCGTTCGAGTTCCTTTTTCTCCAAGATTCGGCTCAGCCATCAAATTCGCAATTCGAAATTCGAAATTCGAAATCCCCTAAACCGCCAGGATCTCTTTCTCCTTCGTCTTCAAAAGCTCATCGACCTCTCCGATCTTCTTGTCCGTCAGCTTCTGCGACTCCTCCAGGCCACGGCGCTCGTCGTCCTCGGAAATCGTCTTGCCCTTGAAGAGCTTCTTCAGGCGATCGTTGCCTTCGTGCCGATAGCGTCGAATCTCGACGCGCGCCTCCTCGGCCATCTGGTGGGCCTTCTTGGCGAGCTCTTTGCGGCGGTCCTCCGTGAGCTGCGGGATCGGAATTCGCACGACCTTGCCGTCGGACTGCGGGTTCAAGCCCAGATCGGACTTTCGGATGGCGCGCTCGATTTCCGGAGCCATCTTCGGGTCCCACGGCTGCGCGACGATCAGGGTCGGATCCGGGACCGAAAGATTCGACACCTGGTTCAACGGGACCTCCGCGCCGTAGGCGGTCACCCGAATCCCGTCCAGGATCGCCAGGTTCGCCCGCCCGGTGCGGAGCGTCTTGAAGCGCTCCTTCAGGGCCTCGATTGCCTCGGTCATCTCCCTCTCGATGTCCCTGAGCTCGTCTCTCATCTGTTACGCCTCCGACGAAACGAGCGAGCCGATGTCTTCCCCGCGCACGACCCGCTCGATATTGCCCTGAACCCGCAGGTTGAACACCTTGATTGGAATTCCGTTCTCCATGCAGAGCGCGATCGCCGCGGCATCCATCACCTGAAGACCCGCGCGCAGGGCGTCGCGGTACGATACGGTCTTCAAGAACCGGGCGTTGGCCTCGACGTCCGGGTTCGCATCGTACACGCCGTCGACCTTCGTCGCTTTCAACAAGACCTCTGCCTTGATCTCGTTGGCGCGCAGCGCGGCCGCGGAGTCCGTGGTGAAGAAGGGATTCCCGGTTCCCCCGACGAAGAGCACGACGCGCCCCTTCTCGAGATGACGGATGGCCCGCCTCCGAATGAACGGCTCGGCGATCTGCCGCATTTCGACGGCGGACATCAGTCGCGTGCGGACATCTCGCTTTTCCAGAGAGTCCTGCAGGGCCAGACCGTTGATCACCGTGGCGAGCAGACCCATGTGATCCCCCGCGACGCGATCGATTCCCTGGGCGGCCGCCGAGACTCCGCGGATGATGTTGCCGCCGCCGATGACCACGGCCGTCTCGACGCCCAGGCGGTGGACGTCGCGGATCTCGTCGGCGAGCCGCGCGACGACCTCCGGCTCGATCCCGAAGCGCCTCTCGCCCATCAACGCCTCGCCGGAGAGCTTCAGCAGAACTCGCTTGTAGGCGGGCGCGTCCGGCATGTCAGCTCCGGTGAACGGCTCGGAGACGGAATCTCAACTGGCCAGCGCCTCGCCTTCCGATGGGGTGCGGGCGGAAGCCTCCCCGAGCTTGAAACGGACGAAGCGCAGTTCGAGCGCTTCCTTGCCTCCGCGCTCGACCAAGACCTGGCCGACGGTCTTCTCCGGATCCTTGACGAAGGCCTGCTCGGTCAAGACCATCTCCTGGTAGAACTTCTCGACCTTCCCCTCGGCAATCCGTTCGACGACATTGGCGGGCTTGCCGGCGGCCGTGGCCTGAGCGCGGGCGATTTCCCTCTCGTTGGCGAGGATCTCGGCAGTCACCTCGGAGCGGCTCGCGAAGCGAGGATCGGAAGCCGCGACGTGCATGGCCAGATCGCGGGCGAGCGCTTCGCCCCCCGCGTGCAATCCCACGAGAACGCCGATCCGTCCGTTGCCATGGATGTAACTGGCAAACGTCTCCCCGGCCCTGGGCACGAGCCGCGCGAACCGTCGGACCTGGATGTTCTCTTTGAGGGTGGCGACGAGTTGCGCGACCGCGTCGGCAACCGAAGGTTCGCCCGGCCAGGACAGCGAGCCAGCGTCCGCGCCGGCCCCGCTCCGAACCTCGCCGAACGAGTCATGGGCGGCGATCCGATCGGCCAGCTTGTCGGCGAAGAGGCCGAAGGCTTCGGTTCTGGCGACGAAGTCCGTCTCGCAGTTCACTTCGAGGAGGACGGCCGCCTTTGGCGTCACGTGAGCGACGACGAGCCCTTCGGACGTCGCGCGTCCCGCCTTGCTCGCGGCGGCGGCGAGCCCCTTCTTGCGAAGGATCTTGCGCGCCTCGTCGAAGCTTCCGCCAGCTTCGACGAGAGCCTTCTTGCATTCCATAATGCCGACGCCGGTCTCGGCGCGGAGTTCAGCTACTTGTTTCTGAGTGATTTCCATGATTCCTCTTGAGAGTCTACAGTCAACAGTCGACAGTCAACAGGGAGAGACGGATGCGCGAAAACCCCGGACCCGGGAGATCCCGCTGTCGACTGTGGACTGTCGACTGTCGACTTCCTTATGAGGCGTAATCCGAGACGACGGCGGTCGTCGAAAGCTCCGGTGTGCGGGGACGCGCCTCCTCGGAAGCCGCTTCCCCTTCCGCCGAGCGCTCCTCGTGGGCGTGCAGGCCCTCGAGAACCGCATCCGCGACCCGCGACGTGAAGAGACGAATGGCGCGAATGGCGTCGTCGTTGCCCGGGATCACGTAGGTGATCATGTCCGGGTCGCAGTTGGTGTCCACGACCGCGACGACCGGGATCCCAAGAATGTTCGCCTCTTTGACCGCGATGTACTCCTGTTTGGGATCGATCACGAAGAGGGCGTCCGGCAATTCGTCCATCTCTTTGATGCCGGTCAGATTCTTCTGGAGCTTCTGCTTCTCCCGTTCCAGCCGCAGGCGCTCTTTCTTGGTCAGATTCTCGTTGTCTTCCTGCGCGAGCACGCCTTCGATCTCCTTCAAGCGGTGGATCGACTTGCGGATCGTGGAGAAGTTGGTCAGGGTGCCGCCGAGCCAACGGGTGTTCACGTAGAACATGCCGCATCGGTTGGCCTCTTCGTAGATGGCGTCCTGAGCCTGGCGTTTGGTCCCGACGAACAGCAGGTTCTTCCCCTGCGCGGCGAGACCCGTGACGAATTTCGAGGCTTCTTTGAACTGCTTGAGCGTCTTCTGCAGGTCGATGATGTAGATGCCGTTGCGCTTGCCGAAGATGTATTTCTTCATCTTCGGGTTCCAGCGCTTGGTTTGATGACCAAAGTGGACGCCAGCCTCGAGCAGTTCCTTCATGGAAATAGATGCCAATCGCACCTCACTTTCTGGAGTTAACAGTCGACAGCTGACAGTCGACAGTCAACCAGACCGAAAAGCCGGAGCGCGGAGCCCCAACTGTCGACTGTTGACTGTTGACTGTCGACTTCATTTAGCGTTTCGAGAACTGGAATCGGGCCCGCGCGCCGCGCTGCCCGTACTTCTTGCGTTCCTTCATGCGGGGATCCCGAGTCAGGAAGCCTTCTTTCTTCAGCTTCTTTCGCAGCTCGAGGTTGTACTCGACCAGCGCCCGGGCGATGCCGTGGCGAATCGCTCCCGCCTGCCCCGTCGGACCGCCCCCGGCCACCGTCACATGAATGTCGAACCGCTCCGCCGTCTCGGTGGAGAGCAACGGCTGCTTGATGATCATCTTCAGAACGTTGTTGGGAAAGTAGTCGTCGAGACTGCGCTTGTTGACTGTGATCGCACCGGAACCGGGAACGAACCGGACGCGCGCCATCGCGCTCTTACGGCGCCCGGTGGCTTTGTGTTGGATTTCGACCGCCAAATCTCCTCCTCGGTAAGCGCTACGCCGCGCCGCGGCGAGCCGCAGGCAGCGGCATTTGGCGAGGCCGCTGCGCCTCGTGGGGATGCCGGCTGCCCCGGTAGACCTTGAGCTTCTTGAACTGCTTGCGGCCGAGCTTGGTCTTGGGAAGCATTCCTCGAATCGCGGCCTCGATCATCCTCTCGGGAGTCTTTGCCGCCATTTCCCGGGCCGAGACCGACTTGAGGCCACCGGGATAGCCCGTGTGCCGGTGGTACATCTTCTCTTCCCCTTTGCGGCCCGTCAGCAGAACCTTCTCCGCGTTGATCACAACGACGAAGTCCCCCGTATCGAGGTAGGGCACGTAATGGGGGTGTTGCTTGCCGGAAAGCAGGCGCGCGACCCGAGAAGCCAGACGGCCGAGGACCTGACCGGCCGCGTCCACGACGAACCAGTCGCGGCGAATCTCGCTCGCGCGGAGAGTGGATGTGCCAGAGCTCATATCGGAAACGGACTCCTTCTCATTGGCCTCTTCCCCGGACAGACGCATCCCGCTTGCTCGGAAAGGGCGCGTAAGAATACGCAAGCAAAAGGGATGTGTCAATGGGTGGCCGGGTCGGGCGCACGCGCTGCTGAGAACGTCGGCTTCGGAAGCCCTCCTGGTCCCGGCGGGACGCCCCGCGGAGCGTCTGAGGAAAGGGTCCTTGCCGGGGGTCGTGGATCTAGGCCAGCTGCCGCATGGTGAAGGAAAGGAGAATGAGATCGGCCCGCCGCTTGACCCCGTACTTGCCGAGCAGGTTGGAGACGTGGAACTTGACCGTCCGCTCCGACACGTTGAGTCGGGCGGCGATCTCCTTGTTCGAGAGATTCTCCATAAGGAACTGGTGCACTTGCCGCTCCCTTTGGGAGAGATACGCGCTCGTCGAGGCCAGGCGAGGGCGGCGCACCGCGGCCAGCGTGGCGTCCACGTAACGAAAGAGAAGGGCGCGACGCACCCAGTACCCGCCGCTGGCGATGACGGTCACGGCTGACGCCAAATGGCTGGCGAGCTCGGGATAAGAGAGCAATCCCTTGACTCCCAGCCGCAGCAGGGGAAACGCCGCGGCCTCCTCGAATCGTTCGGCCACAACCAGGAGGCGCACCCCGGGGCGTCGCGAGAAAATCTCCTCGACGATCGCTTCGGTGGCCCGCCTGCGGGCGTTCGCCTCCACCACGTATGCCGACGCGGCGGGCACGACGATCTTCTTCAGATCCATGATGTGGTCGGTCTCGAGCTTGTAGGAAAGGGGGGGGACGCCGCCCGCCGCCAGCAACCGATTGAGCTCGGCCAGAACCAGAGGATGAAACGAATACACGCAAACCGGCAACGCCACCTCAGCCAGAGAAGACAGAGAAATGAAACCACCGGAGCGTAACCGATTTGGCCCCGGAGAACAAGGCCACGCAGGTCAGAAAGTTACGGCCTCGGTCCTGGATCGGTGTTTCCTCCGTCCGGCGAAGTGGCGAGACGATCGCCTCGCGCGACACCGAGAAGAATCAAGTCGGCTCGCCGCTTCACTCCATGCTTCGCGAGCAGATTGGAGACGTGGAATTTCGCAGTGCGCTCCGAGATGCGAAGCTGGACTGCGATCTCCTTGTTCGAAAGATTTTTCAGAAGAAGGTCCACGACCTCGCGCTCTCGAGAGCTCAGCCGGGCCGCGCTCCGAATCGTCCGCGGACGTCCCGTGGCGAGCGTCCAGTCAACGAACCGAGAGAGCAGAGCCCGGGGCACCCAGAAACCTCCCCCTGCGACCTCGCGGATGGCTCTTGCGAGAAATCCGCGCGCGTCGGCGAAACTGATCAAGCCTTTCACGCCGAGCGCAAGGAGCGGAAACGTCTCGGCCTCATCGAACCGCTCCGCAATGATGATCAGACGGTTTGCGCGCTGACTGCGTGCCAGTGATTCGGCGAGCGCCTCGGTCACGCGCCCGACTCCCGAAGCCTCGAGCACGTAGACCGAGGCAGGCGAAACGGCCAGCTCTTCGGAGCCTGTCACCGACGGGGGCTCGAGGCGATATGTACAAACCTCGAACTCGTCCTGGGGAAGGAGCCGCTCAAACTCGGCGGCCACGAGCGGGTGATACGAAAACAGTCCCACACTGATTCGTTTCTGGGCGGAGCGCCTCGCCCGGCTCATCTTCGGTCGCGCCCGACCTGTTCGAGGGTACAGGTTCCGGTCAGTCTCGACTCCCTGTCAATTTTTTGCCTTACCGGCCAGTAGTTTACGACAGATAGATCGGCTATTCTTTAGGTCCCGCTCAAAGGGAGAAAAAAGATGCTCAGCTCGAAACGCGGCGGGGCAGCCGCCGCCCAAGGGAAGCTTGTGACCAAGTGACGAAACCACGACGCGATAGCTCAGCGTCTTCGAAGCTGCTCCTCTTAGCCCTTTCCTTTTCTTTTTCAGCCTTTTTCGCTCTGGTTCCAAACGCCTCGGCCACAGAGTTTTACGCCTCTCCGTCCGGGACTGCCAGTGGCAACGGGACTATAGGCAATCCCTGGAGCCTGGCGGCCGCGTTGGCCCAGCCAGCGGCGGTCAAGCCGGGGGACACGATCTGGCTGCGCGGCGGGACGTATCGCGGAACCTTTGCGAGCAGTCTGACCGGGACCGCAGGTGCGCCCGTCAAGGTCCGTCAGTACCCGAGCGAACACGCGATCCTGGATGGGGGTCCGGCAAATGTCGCCTCGGTTCTGAGCGTGTCTGGCGCCTACACCTGGTACTGGGGCTTCGAGGTCATGAGCTCTTCCTCCAGCAGTCGCGTCTTATCGCAGATTGGTTCCACTCCAATAGGCCTGAACCGTCCCAACGAGGGAATCGGGCTGGATCAGAGTTCTCCGCATCCTGGCCTGAAGTTCATCAACCTCATCGTCCATGACTTGGGACAAGGCTTTGGGCTCTGGCAACAGGCGATCGACGCCGAGGTCTACGGCTGTTTGATCTACTACAACGGCTGGACGGCTCCCGACCGGGGGCACGGACATGGCGTCTACGTCCAGAACCTGACCGGCACCAAACGCATCGCCGACAACATCATCTTCTCCAACTTCAGCCACGGCGTCCAGGCCTACGGCAGCGATGTTGCCTATCTCAACAACATCAGCATCGACGGAAATACCATCTTCGCCAATGGGATGCCCAACGACTACCAGCGCAATGTCCTGGTAGGCGGCGGCTCCATTGCCCAAAGTCCCAGATTCACCGACAATGCCCTTTACTATCCGGGCAGCGCCGGCCAGAACCTCAATGTCGGCTATGACCCCTACGGGGCCGGGGCCGCCAATCCCGTCATCACCGGCAACTACATCGTCAACGGCGACAACGCCTTCAGCTCCCTCAGCACCAACGTCACCATGACCGGCAATACTTTTGATTCAATTGTTTCCTCTACTATTCGAACCCAGTACCCCTCGAACAACTACTCCACCACCCCGCCCGCGACGCCCCAGGTCTTCGTCCGCGCCAATCAGTACGAGGCCGGACGCGGCGATGTGACCGTCTTCAACTGGGGAAACGCAGCGAGCGTCTCTGTCAATCTCTCCGGTGTCCTGTCGATCGGTTCAAGCTACGAGATCCGAAACGCTCAAAACTTCTTCGCGGCCCCCGTCCGTTCCGGTGTCTACGGCGGGGGATCGGTCAGTCTCCCGATGACCGGCCTTTCCCCCGCATCGCCATACGGGTACTCGGCGCCTCCGGCGACTGGGCCGCAATTCAACGCCTTCGTCGTAATGACCGTGTCCGGAGCACCCCCGCCTACTCCGACTGCGACGCCCCCTCCACCTCCTCCGACTCCGACTCCGACTCCGACTCCGACTACACCGCCGGGCACGTCCACGCCCACGCCTCCGACGCCGACGGCGGGCCCGACGGGAACGCCAACACAGCCGCCCCCCTACCCGACGGGAACGCCAACACAGCCGCCCACCGCGACCCCGAGCCCGGTCCCGACGCCGCCAATAGGGCTCGGGGCGCGGGCAAAACTGAACGTGCCCATGGCCGCGCACGTGCAGGGTGTGGGAGGGCTCCTCTTCGTAACCGATTTACTGCTGGAGAACCCGGCGGCGCTCTCCGTCGAGGCGCAGCTCACGTTCTATCCCGCCGGCGGGGGTTCGCCGTCGCAGATGCCTCTGTCGCTGGCGCCTGGACAGACTCTCAGGCTACCCGACGTCGTCGCCAAGTTCGGACTCAACAATAGCGTCGGGGCTCTGTGCCTGGAGTCGAGCTACGCCCCGTCGGGTCTGCGCATGACTTCCCGGACCTACGACAGCGTCGGGGCGGGCACGTACGGTCAGGCCGTCACCGGACGTTCGGGGGAAACCGCTGACGGCTCCCGCTTCGTCACCGGTCTTGCGCAGATGAGCGACTTTCGTACGAACCTGGGCGCCTTCAACACGACGGCACAAACGGAAACTTTTCTCATCCTTTTGCGTGGCAGCGACGGAGCCATCGTCGGCACGACGGAAACGCTGGAGCTTCCTCCCGGCGGGCAGACGCAGTGGTCTCTGGCCCAGAGATTCCCGGACTGCTTTGGAAAGGGGATGACCGCGGAGTTTCGTCCCCTTTCCGGAATGGCCCCTCTCGCCTACGCGACCGTCGTGGACAATCTTTCAGGGGATCCGACCTACTACTCGGCGACGACTCCCTCCTCGCTCGTCTACCTGCCGGTCGTCTCCCGAGTCCACGGAGCGGGAGGAACAGTCTTCACGAGCGACGTTTCGATCGCCAACACGAGCGATCTCACGGAGACGCTGACGGTCACCTTTCTTCAGAGCGATCTGGACACGGCATCTCCCATCTCCTCCCGGGTGTCCGTCGGACCTCACGCGACCCATCAGATGGACGATGTGCTGAGAGACCTTCTCCAGCTGGGGGACGCCTACGGCTCCTTGAAGATTCAAACTTCCGGTGGTGCGACCATTCTCGTCTCGGAGCGGATCTCAACGCCTTCCCCGACGGCGTCCGGGACTGTCGGACAACAGGTCGAGCCGGTGACCCCGGACAGTTTTTTCTCGCGGGGCTCGCTCCTGGGGATCCGACAGGACAGCTCCTTTCGTTCGAACATTGGGCTCTTCAATCCCTACGAGCTCGGCACCTCGGCCGTGCTTCTCCTGAAGGCCGAAGACGGAAGGACGCTCGGGAGCGCGACGGTCTCAATCCCCGCAGGCCGCTACGTTCAGAAGAGCTTACCGACCCTGTTTCCCGGCGTATCGTTCCCCTCGGGCGAGATTCTTTCGATTTCGCTGACGACGAGCCAGACGGACGTCTTTGCGTTCGTCAGCGTCGTCGACAACGTCTCGCAGGACCCGACGTTCTATCCGGGACTGAAGTAGCGCCCGAAACCGCCGGGGTCCGGGGTCCTTACCCTGTAGAATCGGCCAAGACAGTCATGCTCGGCTCATCCTTCAGGCGATTCTCCCTCGCTCTGGCCGTCGCTCTCGCGTTCTCGGCCAAATCGGGCGGCTCCGACTTCTTCGTCTCCCCCTCCGGAAGCGCCGACGGGACCGGTAACGCTGGCAATCCGTGGAGTCTGGCGTTTGCGCTCTCACAGCCTGCAGCAGTCAAGTCGGGCGACACGATCTGGCTGCGCGGAGGGACCTACCAGGGCACTTTCAGCAGCGTCCTGACGGGA
>Ga0070698_100006556_pt1 | contig 12626 bp, 10 predicted proteins | sample KBSK1502metaG_FD_65477 | JGI IMG/M metagenome (GOLD analysis project Ga0070698, IMG submission 65477) | Corn, switchgrass and miscanthus rhizosphere microbial communities from Kellogg Biological Station, Michigan, USA - KBS K1-50-2 metaG | ecosystem: Host-associated > Plants > Roots >... | reverse complement strand
ATTGGTGTACCCAATCATGAGTTATTGCCGCTGGTGAATGAAAAAGTTATCAGCACGAATATAATGCTGGCTATTCACAATCATGGCCCGGGTGATAAATTGTATGCAAGCCCGGATGATGTATACGAAAAAATAAAGAACCTGGATAAAAGAATAGGATTTTGTATTGATATCGGGCATGTGCAGCGCCTGCATCAAAACCCGGCAGCTATGCTGGAAAAATATAAGAACCGCCTCTTTGATATACACATGAAAGATGTAGTAGGAGAAACCGAAGAGAATTCTCCCGTAGAAAATGGCCGTGGCATCATCGACATTCCAAAAGTCTTAAAGACTCTGAGAAAAATAAAATACAAAGGCAATCTTGCTTTTGAATATGAGAAAGATGGCAATGATCCTTTACCGGGCCTGGCTGAATCAGTGGGTTATGTCCGTGGTGTGATCAAAATGATCTGATAAAAATAATTTTTCATTCCTAATGAGCGCAGCCTTTCACCGAAGAAAATTTTTAACCTCCATGATGGGCATACCAGCAGCGGGTATGCTGATGAGTGCTAATGCAAAAGATAAGTATAAAAAAAAGAGCAAAGCAAAAGGATTAAAAACAAGTCTTAATGCTTATTCATTTAACAAGTCGCTTACCGATGGCAGCATGTCTATTGCTGAACTGATTGAGTTTTGTTCAGCTACCGGTTTTGATGGTGTGGACATCACTGCTTATTATTTTAAGGGATACCCGGAAATTCCACCAGACGATTATTTATTTGATATAAAAAGAAAAGCATTTAAAGCCGGGCTGGAGATAACCGGCACGGGTGTAAGAAATGATTTTACTATCGCTGATAATGCCAAACGTGAACTGGAAGTAAAACTGGTAAAAAACTGGATTGAGGCTGCATCAAAAATTGGTGCATCTGTATTAAGAATCTTTGCAGGTACACAAAAAAATGAAGGCATACCAAGAGAGCAGGTAACAGAATGGATGCTGAGGGATATTCAAACCTGTGTGGAGTATGGCAAACAGCATGGCGTTATCATTGGCATGCAAAATCATAATGACTTTATTCAAACGGCTGATCAGATCATCAGCATAGTTGAAACAATTAACTCTCCCTGGTTTGGAATCATTTTGGATATCGGCAGCTACAGGATCAATGAGCCATTTGCAGAAATTGAAAAATCAATCAGGCATGCTGTTAACTGGCAAGTAAAAGAAAAAATGTTTATCAATGGCACTGAGGCAGATACCGATTTGAACAAACTTATAAACATGATTAAAGCTTCAGGCTACCGGGGATATTTACCCATAGAAACTTTGGGTGATGGCAATCCGAAAATAAAAGTGAAAGCATTGTTTGAAAAAATGCAAAAAGCATTGCTATAAAAAATTATTTCATCAAATGGTTTTTTGTGTCCTCACGACCTGATAAAAAAAGAAACAGGAAAAACAGCACAGGAATATATTCAATCGAAAGTGATTGATGTAGCAAAAGAAAAAATATTTAACCAAAGCAAATCAATTAGTCAAATTGCCCATGAATTAGGGTTTAAGTATCCGCAGCATTTCACCCGCCTCTTCAAACAAAAGGTCGGCTATACGCCAAACGAATACAGGATGATGAATTAATTGGATCAAATATTCCTGAACGTAATCTTTTTGTGTACCAGTTATTTTTTCTTTTTATCAGAATTTAATAAGTTTGCCCGAATAATCAGTTGTTGAAAATGCAACAGCCTCCTGGATATAGTGAATAATTACTTTATCATCCATAAACAAACCTTCACCAGATGTATGAATAGCCTGGGATGGATCAAAAGCTGGAAAAAAAGTTGATTGTATCGTAAACTTTTTATCATTTAAGGTTGCCTTGTTAACCAACTTCCAAAAAGAATTTTAATTTCTTGTGGATAATCACCAGCAGATATATCAATAACCATATCATACGGTTGGGTTGTAGTTTGCCCATTTATTGTCATTTTTTGGATGGTTGGGTCCGATATTTACCAAAATAAGTTGAAATGTTATACCCCCGTGACCGTGAGCAAGACAAAAATGTAAAAGTTAGAATTAAGATAATAATACTCGTTAATGAAAGAATTTTCATAATGAGATTTGTTTATCCTTCCTAAGGTAAGTCAATAAAAGTAAAACCTACTTCTCTGTAGGTACTTATAAAATGGTAATTAATTATAAAAACCAGTAGTCCCGGTTTTGGTAGTTCCAGCGAGAGCAAGTTCGAACTTCTTAAAAAGTTCCCACAAACTTACTGATTCCCGTCCTTTATTTTTGATCGACATAAGTTTTATTGAAAGAGTAGATCAAACTGAAGTTCAATAAAAAATCCTGGCTGCCGGGCACATTTGTTTGAATAATTTTATTTGTGGTTGATTGAAAGGAAATCGGAAAATTTCTTTTTACCAGTGTTAACGATGAAGTAAAATAAAATCCATCCTTTCCATCCTGGTTCAAATAATAAAGTTGGGGAGTGAACCGGGCAAAAAATTGGTTGCCGAGCTTGATATGTGAAAAGTTAGTATTTATGGTTAGAAAGTGACCGTTCCTTACTGTTCCATGGTCAAGTCCTCTGCCATACAAGTAATACAATCCAACGCTTACATTTTTTGAAATAAAATAATTAGGCACCAATTCTCCTGCCAAGTAGCGCCTGGCTACGATAGTTGCTCTTTGTACCCCATTGATAAAAAAAGAATCCGTTCTGAAACTGATGGCTGGGTGACCGCCAATCGTTAAAGAAAATTTTTTATCAGTTATCAGTTTATATCTCCACCAGAAAAGAAAAGACCAGGGTTTTCCTTTGAGAGAAAACTTGAGCTGGGGTTCAAAGAATAATTTCTTTTTTCCCATTGACAGATCAAAAATGGCCGCCGGTTTACCCAATGTAAAAGTGGGTATGGTTGAAATGCCTTTGTTGGTAACAGTAACTGCTCCTTTTAAATGAAAAACATTTTTTGTGCTATCTATCTTTTGTGAAATTGAGTATTGCGTAAGCATTGAAAAAACAAGAACGAGTAAAAAGGTAATTTTTTGCATTGGCTAATCGTGTTATGATTTCAATATGCAAAAGAACTTTAATTCCAAGACTCTTCATAACGAAGTTCAAAGAGATAGTTATGATTTTCAAACAATTTGAGTCAAGCCTGTCATTTGAAAAAATGGTTGATTTATAAAACGACAATCAGATACACTCATGTAAGTAAAGCACAGCTGCAAAAAATGAAAAGTCCCCTGGATGAATTAGGTTTATAAGACTGCATAAATGAAACCAACCCAACATAAAATACGAAGTTTTTATAATTGGATTTCAAATGGTTGGGTTTTTAAGCCATAGGAAAACTTCATATATTTATGTGTTGTGCGTCATGCTTGTGAGATACTGTATTCATATCAGTTGAAACAAAAAAATGATTATGAAAAGACGGACTTTTATAAAAAACACGTCTTATTGTGTTTTTGGCATTAGTGTATTTGGAAACATTAGTTGGAAGGATGGAAAGTTCATTGGCGACACACCAACTACCACAGATATTTTGGGACCTTTTTACAGACCTAATTCACCAATACGAATTGACATTAACCCCAAAGAATTTAAAGGCGAACGTTTACATCTTTCTGGAATCATTTTTAAAGAGAATGGAAAAACTCCTTACGAAAATTGTATGGTAGAAATATGGCAATGCGACAGCCAAATGAATTATGATAATGTGACTGACAATTATAATTATAGAGGCAGGCAATTCACAAAAGCCGATGGCAAATATCATTTTATAACCGCACAACCGGTTGCTTATCCAGCCGCTCCAAATTCTAATGCGTACAGACCAGCACATATTCATATGCGGATATCAGGAGAAAAACAACAGGACTTAATTACACAGATATATATTAAGGGGGATAAGAATATTGAAAACGACCCATGTGCTTCTTCTCCCAAGGCAGTAAACAGAATTTTAAATATTACAAATACCAAATCCGGCGAAAAATTGATAAACTTTGATGTAGTGATAGCAAAAGAATTTAAACCGCACGATAATGTTTTTGAAAAATTATCAGGGCTGTATTCAATGAGTGACAATTCGATAATCGAATTTTACAGGGAAGGAGATTTACTGTTTATGAAGTGGAATGGCCAAATTCGAGAAGCTTTAATGTATAAGGGTAATAATTTGTTCAACGGAGGTATCGATAATACTGCCAGGTTTGAATTACTCGACAATGGAGCTATAAAGGTTAACGTTCATTTTGTTACGGTACTGAAGAAAGAATTTAATCTTGAAGGAATCAAAGCTTTTAAATATAAATAGTGGCCTACAAAATAAACATCAGCACGAACGCACAACAAGGCGTTTTCTGCAATGCTGGCTGAAGAACATAAACTCATCGTCCCGTTCGCTACTCACCTGTAGTCCGGGCTGAACGAATAAATCCCAGCAACAGAATATAACATCAACTGTATTAACTTTACTCAGCAGCTGTTCGGGCTGACGAATCACGGAATATCAGCACAGCAGAAAGCCCTGGCCGTTGGCTGTAATTTTTGGCAGACCCTATATTCAAACAATTATGAAATATTTATTAGCCCTCTTTTCAGTCATGGTTTTGACAGAGAACTCTTATTCACAGACGAAGCCAGAGAGAACTCTAAGTCATTCAATGCAGTTTGACACAACATTAAGACCAGATTATTATTCTGTAAAAATCGGAGTGTCGGAGTATTTGAATTTTGAAGGAGAAGGGAAAAAGAGAAAGGCTAATGTAATACCGTTAGACACAGTAATGAAAAATTTACAGGACGAACTAATTAGAATTGGGTTTCATCAAACCCTTACAAAGTCATCAATTGCTGAAAAGACAAACCGCACTAACGGGGAGAGAATATATTTCTATGACAGAATTCTTTTTCAAGTTACGTTCGACTTTGACATTTCTACAAAAGATAGTGTTGAGTATTTATTCAAAAGTTTAAATAAGGAGACCTTGCAATCATTATATGTATCGCCAAAATTTAAGAACTCAACTCTTGAGGCTGCAAAAGATTTACTAATTAGTAAAGGATTGGAAGAAACAAAAAAATATGCACAGAAAATTGCTGCTGAAAATAAACAGCAAATAATCAAGCAGACTAATACCTACTTAGGCTTCTATGCAAAAAACCAAAATAATTCGGCTGACTATAATATTTATGGGCAACGTAAAGAATTTGTAATAAACTTAGACGATGTTGACTATTCTTTAAACATCACGTACGCTTATCTTTTTGAAGACAAATAAAACTACAGCCAACATTGGTATTGCCAATAGTGGGGCTTGACATTGGAGCAATCAGCAGCGGTAATTCTGCTATGCTGTGGTTCGGGGCTCGACGAATAAAGCCCAGCTTTAGTTCTTAATATTTAACTTTATCAAAAAGCCAGGCAGCGGTTCTGGCGGACGAATATAAAATTCCCCACCATCGGCAATACCTGCTCGTTGCATGCAAGCTTTGAGACACACACTACTTTTCATAGTGACAGCTTTCATACTGACACTTTTTACTAAGTGCAACTCTTCTATTGCGACAGACCAAAAAGTCGAACAAACTGCTTTAAACCTTGCTGAAAATATTGATAGTAGTTCTCTGAACTTGCTAAAAAGGTTTTGCTACGGCAAACGTGGAAACCTTGATGGTTGGCAACGGGTTTCATTAGATAGTTTTCTTTACACTTTTTCATATAGGCTCTCAGGTGACACAACTGAAATGATTGTTTTTCGACCTCACAATTTCGCTAGAGACTTCACAACTGCCTACCTGTTTGACACAACCAAGTACTATCAGTTTAAGTTTTCAAAGGTTAGAGACACCATTGTCAGGATTTCAGCATCGGCAAGCCAAACAAACGAGATTGGCAGCGATACTTCTATACCTGTGAAGCAAATCTTTCCAAATCAAAGCCCTTTTGATACACTAACAACTTTGACAAACATTAAAGATAAATATTCCTTCGTGGGCAGTTTTTATAGAGGTGACATCGGGGATTTTATTGTGTTTTGGCTGACACCACAGCATAAACTAACATATCTGCCAGACACTTTAAAAATGAATGAAAAGTTTAAAAGAAATTGGATAGATGAATTTTTAAAAGGGAAAATGGTAAAGCAGCATTGGAGTTTGCAAAAAGTTGACGTTAAATAAGCCTGCATGCAACAGCGGTTTTCTGCTATGCTGGCTGATGGAATAAAAATCAACTACAAATCACTTATCGGCATCATATCGGTCAGACGGAATTCTATTGAACATTAGAATAAAATTTATACTTTGGTTCTTAATTCGGCTTCAGTTGCCAAGCTGACGAACCACAGAATATCAGCACAGCAGAAAGCCGATGAACGTTATGCGGCATTATAAATTGAGCATGCTTAAACTTTTAGCGACAACATTTTTGACAGTTCTTGTTTCAGTAACATTTGCACAGATTGACACTTCTCATTCAATAAATTCATCAGACACCGTAAGACACGTAAACAGACAAAGAAAGGTTTTGCCCAACCTGCTTATTGCAGAAGCTTTCATATTAGGGACAAGTTATTATGCTGCCAAACCAGATGCTTATGGCGACAAAGTAATCGGATGGTTATACGCTGGCAGCTCAGCAGCTATGCTTGTTTATATTCCGTTTTATTGGACAGATAAAAGCGATAAACTCGACAGCGACTTCAAAAAGGATAGAATTTGGAATATGGTAACGATGGTTGGCCTTACCTATGGCTTTTCAAGAATTGCAACATATAATTTGCTTAAATCAGACGGTGACAACTTCAACAAAAGATTTAAGAGAAATCTTATCGAAAGCCATGCTGCTTATTTCATTCCTATTCTTACAGGAGCATTGACAGAAAAATTATTGTTTAAGAATAAACCGAACAGGAAGGTTCAGAGTAGTCTTTATTTTGACGGTTCAAATTTGCACTTTGCTATGACATTCAAATAACGACCGCATAACATTCGGTTTGGCAATATGGCGGGGCGACGAATATATTCTCAGCTTTTTGTTCGCTATCAGCAGCAGTCGGGGCTTGACTTTTACTATTGAGCTTTAGTTGTTATCTTCATCATTAATAATTCTATTCGGCTGCGGTTCCGGGCTGGACGTTTTTCAAATACCGCCACATCGCCAAGCCGTGACCGTTGTATGTCACCCTATTGATCATCCTGCACTTATACAATCACCCATTACTTTGCCGACGCTGCCCCACGCTATTTTAGCACATTGCAAGGCACACAAAACCCCGACACAAAGCCAACCTTGCAAAGAGCTAAAATGCCAACGCACAGCCTACCCACCCCGGCTGACGAATATCTATTAACATTTGTTCGACACCTCAGCAATATATCTTTACTCGACACCATGCCTACCGAACCACCCAGCGGACGGAATCCTTATCATCTTCATCTTAAACATTCAGCAATCCAACATTCATCAATTTCAAATGACAAGACCCAAAAATAAAATTTATTTGGAAAAATGAACATTGTTCATTTTCTTTGTGCTCTAATTATTCCAACAATGAGTACAGCGGATCGCAAGGCAAGGGAAAAGGAAGAATTGAAAGCCCTGATATTAAAAGCATCAATGAAGTTGTTTGTTGAAAAAGGTATAGAGCAGACCACCATCCGCAATATTGCCGATGCCATTGATTACAGTATCGGTACTGTGTATGTTTATTTTAAAGATAAGAGTGCCATTCTCCATGCCCTGCACACACAATGCTTCAGCGAGCTGGGCGGGCAATTCAGGGTGCTGTATAATGTGAAAGATCCAATGGAGCGGTTAAAGGCTATGGGAAAGGTGTACATCCAGTATGCAATGGACAATCCTGATAAATATGACCTGATGTTTACCCTGAAAGAGCCAATGGAGTTTTTGAATGACATCCAGGCAATAGGGTGGGACGAGGGGGCTGCAACTTTTGAAGTATTACGAACAACCGTGCAGGAGTGCATTAAGGCCGGTCATTTCAAAGGGCATAATTTGGAGCCACTTTCCTACATGATATGGAGTTGTGTGCATGGCATATGCAGCCTTGAAATAAGGGCAAGGACAAAGGGCGTTCTTTTAAAGAATCCGGATACTATTGTTTTAGATGCTTATGATGAGTATTTAAAACTCATAGAAAGAGCATAATTTTTTTTCCATAATAATGAACATTGTTCATATAATAACTACTGTTCAAAACAAATTTAAAATGAAAAAGATTTTTATCACACTATTGCTATTTGGGTTTCTTGGAACTGACGCACAGACCAATTTAGATACCTACATCAAAACAGCATTAGCCAACAACGAAACAATCAGGCAGCAGCAATTCCTGCTCACTAAAAGTTTGTATGCTTTAAAAGAGGCGAAGTCATTATTCCTTCCGTCAGTTGGGTTTAATGCTACTTATACTATTGCAGATGGTGGACGTACAGTGGATATTCCTGTAGGAGATTTAGTGAACCCGGTTTACAAAACGCTCAATCAAATGACTGGCACCAATAATTTTCCGCAACTCCAAAACCAAAGTGTACTCCTTAACCCCAATAATTTCTATGATGCCAAAATAAGAACAACCTACCCTATTCTGAATGCGGAAATTGAATACAACCGTAAAATAAAAACGCAGCAATACAACCTGCAGCAAATTGAAATAAACCTCTACAAAAGAGAATTGGTAAAAGAGGTAAAAAATGCCTATTACAAATACCTGCAGGCTTGTGAAGCGGTTAGCATTTACGAAACTGCTTTGTCTCTTGTAAAGGAAAATCTGCGTGTCAATACATCTCTTTTCAATAATCAAAAAGTAAACCGGACAGCAGTAGTAAGAAGCGATAATGAAGTGAGCAAATACAATGCAATGCTTGAAGCTGCCAGGCAAACGCAGAACAATGCCAGGGCGTATTTCGACTTCCTGTTGAATACTGATTTGAACACAGAGATAATTAAAGACAGCATTAGCACCGTTCCTGCTGAGTTGTTTTTAACGGATACCACCGTTGCCAAAAGGGAAGAACTTGAAAAACTGAAGGAGGCTCTTGCCATCAATCAAAACGTTACGGCCCTTGCTAAAGCGTACAAACGTCCAAAATTAAATTCGTTTGTTGACCTCGGCTCACAGGCATTTGATTTTAAAGTGAACAACAAATCACTCTACTACCTGGCGGGGATATCGCTTGAGTGGAATATTTTCTCCGGCAATAAAAACAAATACAAAATCCGTCAGGCTGAAGCCGATGGACAGGTGCTGCAATCGCAAACAAATTATGTAGAGCAACAACTAAAATTGCAGCTAACCACTTCCAACAATTCATTCAAAGTTGCTATTGCAGAATATAATGCAGCACAATCGCAGGTAGCATCTTCCCAAAAATATTACAATGATATGTTTCGCCTGTATAAAGAAGGTCAGGCACTTTTCATTGAACTATTAGATGCCCAAAATCAACTCGTAACTGCAAAACTGCAACTAAATATTTCCTTGTTTGACACGTGGATCAAAGCAACTGAAATAGAACGTGCCAATGCAAGTTTCATCATTCAATAAATAAAAACACACCTGTTATGAAAAAAATAGAATTACTCAGCCTTGCCGCAACAATATTGGTTTTATTTTCTTGCAAGGAAAAAGAGAAAGCAAACAATCCATTGGGCGAAGCAGATGTTATCCCTGTAAAAATCTCTTCCGTGTCTGCATTAGGATTGCCTAAAAAAATAAATGCTACAGGCCTCGTAGGCACAGAAAATGAAGCTAAATATTCCTTCAAAATTGGCGGTGTCATTAACCGCATATTTGTAGACGAAGGTCAGTTCTTTAGAAAAGGCCAGTTGCTGGCAACATTGAATTCAACTGAAATTTCTGCTGGCTTAATGCAATCCGACTTAAGTGTTGAAAAGGCGCAGCGTGATTATCAACGGGCAGTTAATCTTTACAAAGACAGTGTATATACGTTAGAGCAGTTGCAAAACACCAAGACGGCGTTAGATATTGCTCACAAAGCAAAAGATGCTGTCGCCTTTAATGCACATTATTCAAAAATATATGCAGCATCTGATGGTTTCGTAACGAAGAAAATTGCCAGTGAAGGAGAAGTGGCCGGGCCAGGTATGCCAGTCCTTCTCATTAACGAAACAAAGCAAAACAATAACTACTTACTAAAAGTTGGTGTAACTGATCGTGAATGGGCAATGATTAATCCTGGGCAAACGGCAACAGTAACGCTGGATGGATATGCTGATAAAAAATTTGACGCTTCCGTGTTTCGTAAGTCGCAGGCAGCAGATCCCACCCTTGGCTCCTTCCAGATAGAATTGAAGTTGAAATTAACGGATATAAAACCGGCGGTGGGGATGTTTGGCAAAGCGGAAATATCTACAAACCAGGATGAAAATGTTAAGGTCATCCCATATGGATCGTTAGTAGAAGCGGATGGTGATAAGGCATTCGTATTTACACCTGATGGAGCTAATAAGGTCAGGAAAATTCCGATAACTATTTCAAGGTTCGACAATCAACAGGTTTATCTAAAAGATGGACTTGATGGAGTGAAAGAAATTGTGATATCCAATAGCGCCTATCTCAACGAAAAATCTACAATAAAAATCATCAGGTAATAATAACAGATATGAAGATTACAAATTTTGCCGTTAAAAATTATCAGTTCACCCTCATTATATTTCTGCTGTTTGCAGTAGTTGGTGTACTTACTTTGTTTACAATGCCTCGTTCGGAAGACCCAACGATACATCCACCGCAATATCTCATAACGGTGATATATCCTGGCACAAGTCCGAAAGACATGGAGGAGCAAGTAGTAAAGCCCATTGAAAATAAAATTTACGGCCTGGAAAACATTGATAAAATGCTTACCACAGTTGAAGACGGTGTGGCAGCAATCCAGGTAAAATTTAAATACGGTGTTGACATTGACAACAAGTACCAGGAGATATCCACCGAAATAAATGCGTTAAAAAACAGCGAGCTTCCGAAAGATATTTATCTGATTAAAACAGAAAAAATTTCGTCTTCCGATGTAAAAATATTACAGGTTGCCTTGGTTTCCGATAACGCTTCTGATAAACTATTGAGAGATGAAGCTGATAAACTAAAAACACGCCTGGAGAAAATAACGAACCTTAAAGAAGTGAAGTATTCGGGTATGCCGGAACAGGAAATCCGTGTTGATGTGCAATTGGATAAGCTGGCGCAAATGAAAATTCCGCTCAATGTTGTTGTAGGAAGTTTACAAAGTGAAGCGGCTGATATTCCCGGGGGAAGCGTCAACCTTGAGAGTAAAGTTTTTAATGTAAAGACCAGCGGCAAGTTTAAGAACATTGAGGATGTTGCCAATACAGTTATCTACAATGCGAATGGAAAAATTATCTATTTGAAAGATGTGGCTGATGTAAGTTATAAAAGCGAAATGGTCAACCACATTACACGGGTGAATGGGCATCGTTGTGTACTCGTTACCGCAGCAATGAAAGACAATGTCAATATAGCCCAGGTGCAAAAAGAGTTCCATCCGATACTTGATGAATTTTCGAAAGTATTGCCTGCTAACATCCAGCTCGTGAAAACTTTTGACCAGGCAACTATGGTCTCACAACGTTTGGGACATCTCGGATTTGATTTTGGTTTAGCAATTCTTTTAGTAGCCATTACCTTATTGCCTTTAGGATTCAGAGCATCACTCATCGTAATGATTTCTATTCCGCTTTCGTTAGCAATAGGGCTTATTGCACTGAATTTATTAGGGTATTCATTAAACCAGCTAAGTATTGTTGGGCTCGTTGTGGCTTTGGGATTGTTGGTAGATGACAGTATTGTAGTGGTGGAAAATATAGAAAGATGGCTTAGGGAAGGACATTCACGAATGGATGCTATTCTAAAAGGCACTAAACAAATAGGCGTAGCAGTTGTAGGATGTACAGCCACTTTGGTAATTGCGTTTTTGCCCCTTGCCTTCCTGCCGGATGCACCCGGTGAATTTATGCGCAGCCTGCCTATGGCTGTTATCACCAGTGTGCTTGCATCAATGATCGTGGCTTTAACGCTTGTTCCTTTCATGGGAAGCCGGGTATTGAAAACGCATACACATGGAGAAGGCAATTTTTTCCTTAAGCAACTGCAAAAATTTCTCACCTACAGTTATCGCGGTATTATGCCACGGGCTTTAAAATATCCTAAAACAACCATTGGAATATCATTAGTACTTAGTGCTCTCGCCTTTTTCTTATTTACAAAAACGGGATTCAAACTTTTTCCTACCTCCGAAAAGCCAATGTTTCTTATCAATATCAAAATGCCCCTGCAGGCTGATATTCCTGAAAGTGATCGTGTAACTAAACTGGTAGAAAATGAATTGAAGCAACATAAAGAGATTGTGTATTATACAAGCAATGTAGGTAAAGGCAATCCGCAGATATATTATAATGTACATCAACAGGACGTAAAGCCCGACTTTGCCCAGATTTTTGTACAGTTGGATGATGAGGCAAGTCCTGACTCTAAAGTAGAGTTAGTTAAGCAGCTAAGAGAAAAGTTTAAAGATTTTCCTTATGCCAAAATTGAAGTGAAAGATTTTGAACAG
>Ga0070698_100006555_pt1 | contig 12628 bp, 10 predicted proteins | sample KBSK1502metaG_FD_65477 | JGI IMG/M metagenome (GOLD analysis project Ga0070698, IMG submission 65477) | Corn, switchgrass and miscanthus rhizosphere microbial communities from Kellogg Biological Station, Michigan, USA - KBS K1-50-2 metaG | ecosystem: Host-associated > Plants > Roots >... | reverse complement strand
CTCGGTTGATCTCGGCTATGCCTTCTTCTTCAGGGATGTCGGCATAGGCCTTTGCAAGGCGGGCGGAGAGTTCGTCGAAACGGTCCTGCATTCGGCGGATACGTTCGAAGAGCGGCGCATCAATCGAGGCGGCTACCGGGCGACCGTCCTTGGGGATGACGATGCTGTCCTTGCGCAGCTGCACCTGGTTGAGCATTTCGCCCAGGTTCTCGCGGAAGGCGACAGCGGTAGTTTCGGTGATCATTGGGCGCTCTCCGGTTCGTACAGATCAATCACATTGTCAGCGACCTAGGCGGATTCCAGCGCGGCGCGCCGGCCGCGCTCGACATCGATGCCGGCGAGCAGCGCGAGGCCGATCACGAAGTAGATGCCCACCGCAAGAATGCCGAGCCGGTGGTTGCCTTCGAATATCCAGGTCACGGCGCCGTAGGTGAGCGGGCCGAAGATCGACGCGGCTTTCACCGCGAGGCCCCAGAGGCCGAAGAATTCGGCCAGCCGCAGCGGCGGCGACAGGTAACCGACGAGTGCCCTTCCGGCAGCCTGCGAAGAGCCCATGCAGAGTCCGGCGAGGTTCGCGGCGACCCAGAACATCGCGACGCTCTCGGCGACGTAGGCAAGCGCGATCATCACGATCCAGCCGGCGAGGACGAGCAGCATCGCCCGGATATGGCCGATCTGGTCCTGCAGATAGCCGAAGCCGAACGCGCCGATCGCAGCCGTGATGTTCACCACCAGGATCAGCACGATCGTCTGCTGCGTGGTGAACTTCATCGCCTCCTGGGCGTAGATCGCGGCGAGCGCGATCACCGCCATGATCCCCGCCTGGTAGAAGAGGATGCAAACGAGGAAGCGCCGCAGGTCGGCGTATTCGCGCGCATGGCGCAGCGTATGCAGGACGCGCGCCCACGGATTTTCCATTTGCGGCTGCGGCACCGCGCGCTCTCGCAGGAAGAGGAACGTCGGGATCGCGCAGAGCGCGAATAGCGCCGCGGTGATCAGCATTACGACCGGCACGAAGTCGCCGCCGGATTGTCCCTGCTTTTGCGCCCACGTGATGTAGGCGAGAGAAATTCCGAGCGAGACCAGCCCCCCGAGGTAGCCGAACGCCCAGCCCCATCCGGAGACGCGGCCCATGGCCTTCGATTCGGCGAGCTCGGGGAGGAATGCCGCGATCAGGTTTTCTCCGGTGGCGAAGAAGAAGTTCGAAAGCACGACCAGCACGATCGCGAGCACCACCGCGCCGGGCGCCGCGAAGTAGAGCCCGGCAGTAAAGAGAACGCAGCCGACGGTCGCCGCAAGCAGCAGCTTTTTCTTCGCCGCGTGCGCGTCGGCCCAAGCGCCGACCATCGGCGCAGTCAGCAGCACTGCGAGATAGGACACGGACAGCGCGGCGGTCCAGGCAAACGTGGCCCACGGCGCTTTTCCCGCCACCGCCGCGACGAAGTACGCGTTGAAGACGGCGGTGATCACCACCGTCGTGTAGCCGGAGTTGGCAAAGTCGTACATGCTCCATGCCCAGACTTCGCGCAGGGAGACATCGGCTGCGAGCGCGCGCGGCTTAGAGGTACCCATGTCTCATTCTATCTTTGAGGGTATAGTTTTGCCCCGATGCAGCAAGCCGTGAAAGCGCCCGCGCAGGACCGACGACTCACGATTGCCGAGGTAATCGATTGGCTGGTCGAAGACGGCCTGGTCGACGCCGAGAGCGCGGAGAAACTGCGCAAGGAGCGGCGCTATTACCGCGGCTCGAGCCATCCGCTGGTGATCATCGCGGACCAGAAATGGAAGTCCGCGCAGCCGCCGCACCGCGTGCTGTTGCTCGAGCCGCTCACCGAGTGGCTGGCCAAGCGCGTCGGTCTGCAATACCTGCACATCGATCCGCTGAAGATCGATTTCGGAGGGGTCACCGAGGTGATGTCCTCGGCCTATGCAACGCGCTTTCGAGTACTGCCGGTTGGAGTAGACACCAAGGAAGTGGTGATCGCGACGGCGGAGCCGTGGGAACGCGCGTGGGAGCGCGAACTGCAGCCGATCCTGAAGCGCGAGATCCGGCGCGTGATCGCCAACCCTGCCGATATCGAGCGCTACCAGGTCGAGTTCTACAACCTCGCGAAATCGGTCAAGGGCGCGGCGCGCGGCGCGACCGGGGTCTCGGGCCTGTCGAACTTCGAGCAGCTCGTCGAGCTTGGCGCCAGCAACAAGCCGCTCGATGCGAACGATGCGCACATCGTCCGGGTTGTGGACTGGCTCTGGAGCTACGCATTCGAGCAGCGCGCGAGCGACATCCATATCGAGCCGCGGCGCGAGGTGGGAATCGTGCGCTTCCGGATCGATGGCGTGCTGCACCAGGTCTACCAGATCCCGGCAGCAGTGCTCGCCGCGATGACGAGCCGCATCAAGATCCTCGGCCGCATGGACGTGGTGGAGAAGCGCCGCCCCCAGGACGGGCGCATCAAGACGCGAACGCTCGACGGCGCTGAAGTCGAGCTGCGCCTCTCGACGCTGCCGACTGCGTTCGGCGAGAAGCTGGTGATGCGGATTTTCGATCCCGAGGTGCTGGTGCGCGATTTCAAGGAGCTCGGCTTCTCGGACGAGGACCACGCGCGCTGGAAGGACATGACCGAGCGGCCGAACGGCATCGTGCTCGTCACCGGGCCCACCGGATCCGGGAAGACGACGACGCTTTACTCGACGCTGAAGCAGCTCGCTACGCCCGAGGTCAACGTCTGCACGATCGAGGACCCGATCGAGATGGTGGAAGGCACGTTCAACCAGATGCAGGTGCACCACGCAATCGATCTGGGATTTGCCGAGGGCGTCCGCGCGCTCATGCGCCAGGACCCGGACATCATCATGGTGGGCGAGATCCGCGATCTGGAGACCGCCGGGATGGCGGTGCAGGCCGCTCTGACCGGGCACCTCGTGCTATCGACGTTGCATACCAATGATGCGCCGAGCGCGGTGACGCGATTGCTCGAGCTCGGCGTCGCGCCCTATCTGTTGAACGCCACGCTGAACGGCGTCATGGCGCAGCGCCTGGTGCGCACGCTGTGCCCGCACTGCAAGGCCAAGGTCGAGGGCGGGCGCACCGACGATAGCGCTGCGTGGGACGCGCTGGTTGCGCCGTGGAAGGCGCCGCCCCCGCCGCTGACCTACAAGCCCGTCGGTTGCCTCGAGTGCCGGATGACCGGCTTCATTGGCCGCATCGGCATCTACGAAACGCTGGTGTGCTCCCCTGGCGTCAAGGGCGTCATTGCAACGGGCGCCGATCTACCGCGCCTGCGCGACCAGGCGTTCAAGGAGGGGATGAAAGCACTGCGGGTGAGCGGGGCGCTGAAGGTCGCGAGCGGAATCACGACCGTCGAGGAGGTGCTCAAGACGGCGCCGCCGGCGCGGGACGGACTGTAGTAGGGATCGAGCCTGAAGCGCATCGCCGCGCTAGCACTGGGAATCGCGATCCTCGCCGGATGCGCAGCGCCTCAACCGGAGACGCCGCCGGCGCCACCGCCCCCACTCCCCGAGCTACCGCTCCCGGCGCAAGCGCCCCAGACGAAGCCAGAACCCGCGCCGCCTGCGCGGCCGCCGGTGGGAAGCCCCGAGGCCAGAGGGCAGGCCCAGCAGCTATTGCGCCAAGCGCTCGAATCACTGAACGACGGCGACGAGGAGAAAGCGCGCTCGGAGCTGCGGGAGACCCGCGAGCTCGACCCGGACAACAAGCAGGCGGCCTGCCTGATGAAGGGAATCACGGCCGATCCGGCGGCCGCGCTCGGCAGCCGGGCGCATCCCTACACCGTGCGCCGGGGTGAATCTCTCTGGAGCATCGCGCGCCGGGCGCTTGGCGATGGTTGCGAGTTCTGGCTGCTTGCTCGCTACAACAACATCAAGGTACCGAAGCAGCTCGGCGCCGGGCAGGTGATCCGCATTCCGGGGAAAGTGGCGCTCGCGCCCCCGGGTGCCGCGCCGGCAAAACCCGCTGCGACCAACCCGGCGAAGCGCGCCAAGCCGCCGGCACCGGAACCCTCGGTCAAGGAGTCCGTCAAGCCGGTTGGACCCAGCAAGGAGGAGATAGCCAAGCAGGAACAGATCCAGCGCCACCACCGGAACGCGCAAGCGGCATTCCGCCGTCAGGACCTCGATACCGCGATCAAGGAATGGGACCGGGTCCTCGAGCTCGATCCGTCCAACGAGCTCGCGCAGGCGCGCAGGCAGGAAGCGCTCGAGATGTCGCGCAGGCTGAAGGAGCTGAAGTAGCCGCGCTACAGCCGGTAACCAGTCACGAATGGTTCGGCGCCAGCGTCGTCTCCTCGAGCCGCCCCAGCTTGCCTGCGTCCGACATGCCCTCGAGCCGCGCGGCCATCGCATCGAACGCGCGGTAGATCTGCCCGATTTCGTCGCGGCGCTGCTCGGCGATCCGGCAGTCGAAACGACCTTCGCCGATCTCGGCGAGCGATTCGCGCAGGCGGCGCAAGGACCGTGAATAGCGCTCGAACACGATGTACGTAGCGAGCCCCACGGTAACCACGGTGATCGCCAGCAGCAGCATCATCAGCCGCCAGCTCTGGCTGGCGACCGCCGCGAGAGGCTCCTCCGGCAGTGCGAGTTGGATCTTGCCGACTTGCTTGCCCTGGAAGCGAATCGCCGTCTCGAACGAAAACGCCGAGCCGCCCTCGTGGTCCTGCCTTAGGACTGCGACGTCGGCATTGCGCGACGGGACGGACTGGCCCCGCCGCTCGGGGCTCGGCTGGCCGATCGCCTTCGGGTCGGTGCTGACGCGAACGATCCCCGCGCGGTCCGCTACCGACAGCCCGCGCAGATCGACCGCGCGCGCGACTTCCTGCGCGAACACGTCGATCCCGACCCAGTCCTCGGAGAGCGCAGGCGCCGCACTTTCTACGGCCAGCAACTTTGCAAGCGACACACCGTGCCCGACGGTCTCGGTCAGCATGGCCTGATACTGCTGCTGCGTCACGAAGGTGGACGTAACCGCCATCGTGATCGCTACCAGGGCCGCCATGCCGAGCGCAAGCTTCACCTTCATCGGGATACCGCCGACGGCGCGCTTTGCCTCTTCCTCGAGCGCCAGTTCGCGTTGGACCCTGACGAGGCGCTCTTCGAGTTCCCTGGCGTTCTGGAGGCGCTTGTCGATCTTCTTCTTCAGGCAGCGCGCGAGGGCGCGGCGCAGCGCCGCCGGGATGTTCTTGCCGATTTCCTCGACCGGCGGATTTGGCGATTCGTGGACGATTCGATACAGCAGCGTGGCGACCGAGTCAGCCACGAACGGCCGCCTTCCCGAGATCAACTGGAACAGGATCACGCCGACCGCCCAAAGGTCGGAGCGCGCATCGGACGAGGCCCCGGTCGCCTGCTCCGGAGACATGTAATAAGGTGTGCCGAGCACCGTGCCGGTCTGCTCACCGGCGATGGTCGAGATCTGCGCGATGCCGAAGTCCGCGAGCTTCACGGTGCCGCTGCCCGAAAGCCGGATGATGTTGCTGGGCTTGAGATCGCGGTGGACCACGCCGCGGCTGTGCGCGTAGGCGAGCGCGCTCGCGAGCTGCAACCCGATGCCGACGACGTCCCTCGTCGGCAGCCCCTGTCCCTCGACGAGACTCTCGCTGAGCGGGCCGCCATCGAGCAGTTCCATCGCGATGTAGGGTCGCCCCTCGATCTCGCCGACGTCGAACACCGTGACGATGTTGGGGTGCGAGAGCGCGCCTGCCGCCTTCGCCTCGCGCAGGAAGCGGTTGCGTGTCTCGTCGTCGCGACATAGTTCTGGGTGGAGGAACTTGATGACCAGCTGGCGATCGATGCTCGGGTCATAGGCCTTGTAGACCGACGCCGTTGCGCCTTCGCCGAGCTTCTCGATCACTTGATAGCGCCCGACCTGGCGCACCGGGGCTTCGGTCGAGCCGATCGTGCGGCCCGGCAGCGAGCGCGCGGGATCGATGATGAGCGTGCCGCCGTCGGTAAGCGCGGCGTCAGGGAGCGACCCGGAGTCGGTCTTGACGGGCCCGGAACCGTGCTCTGGATTGTCAGTCATGAATCCTCTCCTCAATCTTCTGCCGGATCGATGGTTCGCAAAAAAATTATATCGCCCGGCTCGAGCGGAAATCGCGGAACGCCGAAGCGCCGCGACCGATCCGTCGTAGAATGTTCGCGTCCACTTCGAGCGAGTGATTTGAGGAGGCGAAGCCTGACCGCGGCGTAGCCGCTGCGGCGCCCAACGAATGGGAGTCGCGCTTGCGCTCGCCGCGATGCTCGGCTTCGCGGTAAACATCCTGCTGACCCGGTACGCCGTAGCGCGGATGCCGGTGAGTGCCGGCTTTTTCGTGGTGCTGGCGACGAACATCGTCTTTCCCGCCGTGTTGTACGGTATCGAGCACGCGGTCCGGCCGGCGCCACTCGTCTGGGACTGGAAGGGTGTGGGCCTCTTCGCCGCGGCCGGCATTGTCGGAACGTTCCTCGGCCGGCGACTGCTGTTCGACACGGTGCGCTTGCTCGGTCCGTCGCGCGCGAGCGTATTTCATTCGTCGGCGCCGGCTTTCGCGTTGCTCGGCGCCTGGTTGCTTGCAGGAGAACGGCTCGGCGCCTACGAGCTGGCGCTCGTCGCGGTGGTCTGGGTCGGCTTGTGGTTCACGCAGCCGCGAGCCGGCGCGACCGGCCCGGCGCCTGCGCCCGAGGTCTGGCGCAAGGGAATGATCGCGGGGGTGCTGACAGTGGCCGGCTTCGGCTTCGGCAACGTCTTGCGCGGCCTCGCCATGCGAGAGTGGAGCGAAGCGCTTCTCGGGACGCTGCTCGCCACACTGGCGGCGCTCGCGTGCCAGATTGCCACGACGCGGGACTGGAGAAAGATCGGCGCCCAGCTGCGTGCCGCCGATCGCTCCGCGATCGCGCTCTACGTCGCTTGCGGCGTCGCCACGTCGCTCGGCTCGATCTTCGTGACGCTCGCCATGACGCACATGGAAATCGGACTCGCGGTGCTCGTGGTGCATACCACGCCGCTCGTCATCTTCCCGGTCAGCGTGCTCGTGCTCGGCAGCCGCGAGGAGCTGGTTCCGCGCACGCTGTTCGGCGCGCTGCTGGTGCTGTGCGGAATCGCGCTGCTCGCAATCCGTTAAAAATAGGGACGTACCCCATTTTTCAACATAGCGAAAAAATGGGGTACGTCCGTATTTTCATTCCACGCGCAATCCCGTCTCGCGCACCAGCGTCCCCATGCGCTCGTGCTCCGCGCGCAGGCGTGCCGCGAATGCATCCGGCGCGAGAATCAGCTCCTGCGCGCCGATTCCAGAGATGCGCGCGCGCAATTCGGCGCTCTGCAGCGCGGCTGAAATCTCGCGGTTGAGCCGCGTGACGATTTCCCTCGGCGTCCCGGCGGGGACGAAGATCCCGAACACCGTGTCGGCATCGAACGCTTCGCCGACGATCTCGCCCACGGTCGGCACGTCCGGGTACGCAGGGTGGCGCTTCGGGCTGCCGACGGCAAGGAGCCGCAGCTTTCCCGCTTTCACATGCTGCAGGCCGATTCCAGGGTCGAACATGAAATCGAGCTGCCCGCCGAGTAGGTCGGTCATCGCGGGCCCGGCGCCCTTGTACGGAACATGAGTGGTCTTGACTTTCGCCGCCTTGTTGAACATCTCGCCGGCGAGGTGCGGCGAGCTGCCGTTGCCCGGCGAGCCATAGTTCAGCTTCCCCGGGTTGGCGCGCGCGTGGGCAATGAATTCGACAAGCGTCTGCGCCGGGATTGCCGGCTTTACTTCGAGGAACACGCTGACGATCGCCGCCGGCGCCACCGGCTCGAGGTCTTTCATCGGATCGACCGCGAGCTTCGAGAACAGGTGCGGGTTCGTGGTGATCGCTCCGCCCGAGGACATCAGTAGCGTGTGCCCGTCCGGCGCCGATTTCGCTACCTCGGTGACGCCGATGTTGCCGTTCGCGCCGGGACGATTGTCGACCACGACCGGCTGACCGAGCGTCTCCTGGAGCTTCGCGCCGAGCGCACGCCCGATCTGATCTGCCGCGCCGCCGGGCGGGAAGTTCACGACCATGCGCAGCGATTTCGACGGAAAGGGCTGTGACTGCGCCGGAAGCGACAGCCCGAGCGCCATCAGAACCAGCAACACGATTCTCATGCGTCCCTCCCCGGAGACTGAAAGGCTCATAGCATGACACGCTTCAGGCGGCGCGCAGCGCCTCGACGATTTCCAGCCGCGCCGCGCGCAGCGCCGGCAGGAAGCCGCCCACGAGGCCCATCACGAGCGAGAAGGCGAGCGTTTGCGCCGCGATCTGCGGCGTCAGCACGAAGCGGAACGAAAGATCGGCGAACGTCTGGAAATTGGTCGTCGAGAAACTCGCGAACTGCATCAGCGCGGCGGCTGCAAGCCCGGCGAGGCCGCCGACGAGGCCGAGCAGCAGCGCCTCCACGAGAAACGCGACCAGCACGTTCGCGCGGCGGAACCCGAGCGCGCGCAGCGTCCCGATCTCGCTGACCCGGTTCGACACCGCGGCATACATCGTGATCATCGCGCCGAGCATCGCGCCGATCGAGAACACCGTCGTCAGCGTCAGCCCGAGCACGTTGATGAACGTCGAAAGCGCCCGCGACTGGTCGCTGTAGAAAGTCCTTTCGCGCTTCAGCTCGCTCGTCAGCCGCGGATCGGCGTCGAAGTCGGCGCGCATCTGATCGAGCCGGTCGCTGTCGGCGAGCCGCAGCACCATCGACGAGAACGCCGTGCGGCGAAACGCCTGCATCAACTGATCGACGTCGCCCCAGATCTCCGAATCGAAGCCGCTCGACCCTGCGTCGAACGTGCCCACCACCGTCCAGTCGCGCTGCGCGAAATTCAGCTTGTCGCCGATGCGCGTGTTGTCGAACCCGCGCGCGATCGCGCCGCCGACGACGATTTCCGAAGCGCCCGGAGAAAACATCCGCCCGGCCACGAGCTTCACTTGCGGGCGCAGCGCGAGGCCGGTCGCCGAGACTCCGCGAATGATCACGTTCGACGGCTTTTGCGCGCCCGCCTTGCGGAGCGAGATCAGCACCACGGTCTCCTTGCTGACCAGCGGCCGCGAATCAGGTCCGGTGGCGATCGCCGGATGCGTCTCGATCACGCTCGCCTGGATGCGGGTGATGCCACTCTGGATTTCGGTCTCCGCGCCTTTGCGGATCGCGATCACGTTGTCGTGCTCGCCCGTCCCGACGAGCGTGCGCTTCAAGCCCGCGTCGAGCATCAGCACTGTCGCGAACACGAAGACGACGAGCGCGAGGCCGCCCGCGGTCAGCGTCGTCGTCAGGCGGCGCGTCCAGAGATTCCTTGCTACGTAGCTGAGCGGAATCGCCATGCCAGCCTCAAGCGATCGCGCGCAGGCCGTCGACGATGCGCACCCGTGCGGCGCGCGCCGCGGGAACGATCGCGGCGGTCAGCGCGACAGCGAGCGCGCAGGCCGCCTGCGCAAGCAGCGTTCCGCCCGAAACGGCGAAGATCGGGAAGATCGCCGCCACCGTCTTGAAGAATGCGGCGGCGGGCAGCGTCAGCGCCATCCCGAGCGCGCCGCCGAGAGCGCAGATCAGCAGCGACTCGCCGAGGATCAGCAGCGCGAGAAACCTTGGGCCGAACCCGATCGCCTTCAGCGTCGCGTACTCCGACGTTCGCTCGCGCGCGCTCATCGCCATCGTGTTCGCCATGACTGCGAGGATGATCAGGATCACGACGTACGAGACGATCCGGATCGCGGCGATGATCTGGTCCGACATCGCGACGAACCCGAGCTGGAATGCCTGCTCGGACTCGGTCAGCGTTTCGGCGAGCGAGTTGCGGAATTCCGCGTCGATGTTCACGGCGATCGCAGCCGCGCTGTCGATGTCGTCGATGCCGACGATATAGACGCCGACGGCATCCGCGCGCCGCTTGGCCTTGCGCATGGTCTCGTTCAGGTAATCCCAGTGGAACAGCAGGTGGTTCGTCACCTTGCCCGGCTCCGCGCCGTCGAAGACCCCGCGGATCACGAACTCCCAGGTGCCGGGGTAGATCGTGCCGCGGATCGGCAGCACGTCGCCGACCTTGAATCCGAACTTGTCGGCGAGCTGCCGGCCGACCAGGCAGCCCTTGCGGTCGCGCAGCCACGCCGCGCGCTCGGCTTCCGTCAGCACGAACTCGGGATACAGGTCGAGGTAGTTGTCGGAGACGGCGAATTGCGGAAAGAAATTCTTCGGCTCCTGGTAGACGCCGCCGAACCAGTTCGAGCGCGCGACCCGTTTGACGCCCTCCATGCCGCGGATGCGCGCTTCGTAGCTCGCTGGAAGCCAGACGGCGAGCGAGATCGCGCTTCGAGTGACGAGCCGCGTCGCGGATGCGGCTGCAGCGCCGGCGTACCAGGCATCGACTACCGTCTGCAGCATGCCGTAGGCGAGCACCGCGACCGCGAGGCCGGTGACCGTGAGAAACGTGCGCAGCCGATGCCGGAACGCGTTTCTCAGGACGAGCTTAAGCAGGAACAAGCAGCTCGCCTTTCTCGAGATGGATGATCGTCTTCGCTGCTTTTGCCGCGTTCAGATCGTGCGTCACCATGATGATCGTCTTGCCGAGCTCGCGATTGAGTCGCTGCATCATCGCCAGGATGTCGGCCGCGGAGACGCGGTCGAGGTCGCCGGTCGGCTCGTCCGCGACGATCAGGGTCGGATCGCCCACCACCGCGCGGGCGATCGCGACACGTTGCTGCTGGCCGCCCGAGAGCTCGTTCGGGTAATGCTTCATCCGGTCGGCGAGACCGACGACGGAGAGCGTCAGCTCCACGCGCTCGCGGCGCTCGGCGCGCGAGAGCCCGGTCAGGATCAGCGGCAACTCGACGTTCTCGAACGCCGTCAGCACCGGGATCAGGTTGTAGAACTGGAAGATGAAGCCGACGTGCGTCGCGCGCCAGTCGGCAAGCTCGCGCTCGCCAAGCGCCCCGATGTCGACGCCCTCGACGCGGAGCACGCCCGCATCGGGCTTGTCGATGCCGGCGATCAGATTGAGGAGTGTCGTCTTGCCCGATCCCGAGGGACCCATCAGCGCGGTGAAGTCGCCCGGGTGGATGTCGAGCGTGATGTCGCTGAGCACCGGCACCACCTGGCCGCCCCGCGTATAGGACTTCGCGAGATGCCGGATCTCGACCAGCGGCTCGGGCACCGCGTTACTTCTTCGCCAGGGTGACGGCGGCGCCGTCCCGGACTCTTTCTCCAGGGTCGAGCACCACGCGATCGCCGACTTTCAGGCCGCGGACCTCGATCAGGTCGCCCAGCTTGCGCCCGGTTGTCACTTCGACGCGGTGTGCGCGATCCTCTCTTACGACGAACGCGACCTTGCGGCCGTCGCGCTCGATGATCGCCCGCGGCTGCACCGCTGCGATCGGGCGCTTTTCGTCCGCCGCCACCGGCCTTTCGAGGAACGCGACCTTCGCGCTCATATCGGGCAGCACGCGCGGGTCCCTGTCGACGAAGCGCACCTTGACGAGAACCGTTGCCTTCGAGCGATCGACGGTCGGCACGATGCGCGAAACGACGGCGGACAGGCGCACGTCGGGAAGCGCGTCGAGCTGGATCTCGCATGGTTGCTCCACCTTGAGCTTGCCGATGTTCGACTCGGCGACATCGGCCTCGACCTCGAGCGTGCTCATGTCCGCGACGGTCACGACGGCGCCCTTCGCGCCCGCCGCGGACGAGAACGGCGTGATGTTGTCGCCGACGTCGGCGTTCTTCGTCAGGACGATCGCATCGAACGGGGCGCGGATCAGCGTTTGCTCCACGGCCACTTCGGCGGCGCGGCGGTTTGCTTGCGCCGACACGACAGAGGCCCTTTGCGAGGCAATTGCAGCCTGCCCCTTGTTCAGGCGCGCGAGATCGGTATCGTTCTGCGCGCTCGAGATGAATCTCTTCGACAGCAGCTCGCTCGATCGCCGATAGTTGGCCTCGGCGTCGCGAAGCTCTGCGAGCCCCTGCTGCAGGTTCGCTTCCGCGACCTTGACCTGCGCGCTGGCCTGCGCGAGTTGCGCGCGCACATCACTGCTCTCGAGCCGGGCGATGACCTCGTTTTCCTTTACGCGTGAGCCCTCGAGCACGCCGAGCCATTCGAGCCGGCCGGTCGCCTTCGACGCGAGCGCGGCCTTGCGCTCCGGGACGACGTATCCGGCGGCGTTCAGCATCGTATAGCTCTGCGAGGGATAGACGCTTGCGACCGCTGCGGTCTCGACGGTGGGCGCTGCGGCGAAGCGGCTCCAGATCCAGGCAGCAAGCGCAACGACGACGATCGCAGCGATGCCGTAGCGCAGCCAGCCGCGGCGCCGGACCGGGCTTCCCTGCGCCGTTCGATCGATCTTGAGACGCGACAGGTCGTCGGGTTTCACTGCGCTCATTCCATGCTCAACATAGCGAAGAAATGGGGTACGTCCTCATTCATTTCCAGCGCGGATAGACCCTGCGCGCGTTGCCCTCGAAGACCTTTACCTTGTCGGCGGCGCTGAGCGCCGACGCTTCGATGTAGCGCTTCGTATCGTCGAAGAAGTGCCCGGTCTCGGGATCGATGCCGCGCACCGCGCCGACCATCTCGGAGGCGAACAGGATGTTGTCGGCGGGGATCACCTTGAACAGGAG
>Ga0070698_100006554_pt1 | contig 12629 bp, 10 predicted proteins | sample KBSK1502metaG_FD_65477 | JGI IMG/M metagenome (GOLD analysis project Ga0070698, IMG submission 65477) | Corn, switchgrass and miscanthus rhizosphere microbial communities from Kellogg Biological Station, Michigan, USA - KBS K1-50-2 metaG | ecosystem: Host-associated > Plants > Roots >... | reverse complement strand
TATGATCTTTCTGACATGAGTGCGTTTGAGCATAAAGGAAAGTGCAGAATAGTACCAACTGCGGTCATAATCCGCCTTCTTTGGTCAAGAGATATACGATAAAATCGGATTGGCCCTTTGCTGTTTAGATGAATTTGTCCCGCCGTATCATTCTCACTCAACTACGAATGTATCTACCTCCACCATTCTTACGCTTGTCTCCTCGGATCTTCTTCCTCTTGCTCCTCCATATAAACCCAGCTTTCAAAGTCGCTCGTCGGCCTGCCCACACCGGAGGGAATTATAAATCTATGTGTTTCCCGGCTACTTCGCCAGGTAATGGCTTGTGACTGGAGGTTTGCGCTCTGGGCATTTCAAACGCCTGCCCATCCAGTAGATGCGGCGACCGTTGAGCGTGATACGAATCTGTTATAAATGCTCTCGCCTGTCAAACAAATCGCTTACCCACTCATCGAGTCCTGCGAAGAACTTTGAGCACTCCTGCTTTTCTTTTCGCCCCCAGCGCCAGGTGATAACATTCCCTTCGATCTTTAAGATGCTATCGTTTGCGTGCGTAGCAGACAGGCCATTCGCGTAGAGTGGTGTTGAATACTGGCGGGAGACTGCGGCGTCTTATGAGGCCACTCGATCTGGCCTACCGGACTACGATCCTCTCATTCAAGAGGCAAGCAGCACGATGGTGAATTATTGTATCATCTGATAGCCCCTCAGAAAAGCGGAAGAGCAGGAACCCAGCCGGGACGCCACGGGTCGTAAAATTCGTTGGTGGCTCCGCGCTTGAGGTAGAGTCGGTGATATTTCTGCACCTTGTCAGCATCCAGTTCGACCCCTAAGCCAGGGCCCTGTGGTACACGGAAATGACCTTCTTCATAGACGATCGGCTCAGTAATAATGTCATCTACCTGATCATGATAGTGGCTATCGATGGCATGGCTCAAGGTAGGCAACGCCGCTGCGAGATGGATCATCGCCGTCGTCGAGACCCCTAGTTCACGGTCACTGTGCATGCCCACTCCCACCCCGAAGGCCTCAGCAACCGCCGCCATCTTCTGGTTAGCGCGAAACCCACCCCAGTAGTGAACATCAGCCAGGATTACATCCACACTGCGCATCTTGATCCCAGGCGCAAGTTGCTCATAGCTCACCAGGCACATATTGGTTGCAAGAGGGATACTACTCACTGCCTGGCGAACCACGCTCATACCCTCGAGCCCAGCCGTCGGATCTTCCAAGTACTCCAAATCGATCCCTTCATAGTCCAGGCGTCTGGCAACGCGAATAGATGTCTCAACAGACCATCCAGCATTGGGATCCCAGCGCAAAAGACAATCTGGGAAGCGTTCGCGTAACATACGCACGGCACGTAACTCTACGTAAGGTGGAAGTACACCTCCCTTGAGCTTGATAACACGGAATCCATAGCGATCGACCAACGCTTCCGCACGTGCCAGAATTGCCTCAGGACTATCTTCACCGCCAACGCCGTGTTCGCCTGGATAGCGGAAGAACAAATAGGCCGCTACCTCCACACGCTCCCGCACAGCCCCGCCAAGTAGAGCATGTACAGGACGACCAAGCGCTTTACCGGCGGCGTCGAGACAAGCCATCTCTATCCCGGCGCGGGCAACGGGAGGAACTTGCGTCTCATAGGAAATACAAAAGACGCCGAGGCGATGCTGCAGCAAACCCGTCTGCAAGGGATCGATGCCGAGCACAAAAGGCTTAGCCGTCTCGACAGCATGGACAATCTCGTTGCCCCCATAGGTCTCTCCAATGCCCGTGATGCCCTCATCAGTCATGACTTCGATAATGGCTCTGGTCGTGCTTGTTTCCACACCCATGCTCCAGCGCAATGGAGCTTCAAATGGAACCATCACGGGAGTGACACGAATGTCTGTTATCTTCATCGCCAATGCTCCTTTCAATACGTGTCTCGGTGCCAGATATGTGAAAGAGATGTACGGTAATTAGGATGCAGCTAACTTCTCCAAGCTTGCTTCGAGCGCCTGGAGAGCTACCTGTAAATCTGTCTCCGTGTGAGCTGTCGAGAGGTACCAGCGTCCGTCAGGAAGGGTCAAGATACCATGCTTACGCAATTCCTGCACTAATGCATCGCTCAAAGCCGCATTACATCTCGCCACAGCTCTATAATCGCATACCTCCCTTTGCTCTGTAAACAATATTTGCATCATTGGACCAACCTGCTGGACTAACGCAGGAAGCTTATAGTGTGTCAGCAGTGCACGAGCACCCTGTGCAAGCATGTTCCCCAGTGTATTGAGGTGATCATAGATGCCGGGTTGGCTGAGTTGTTCCAGGGTAGCTTCTGCCGCTGCAAGGCTGATGGGGTTTCCATTGTAGGTACCGCTATGTTGTACGATTCCATTTGCAATCAGATCCATCACAGCTTGACGCCCGGCGACGGCACTGAGCGGAAATCCCCCGGCAATAGCCTTGGCATAGATCGCAATATCGGGTATCACACCATAGACTTCCTGCGCGCCGCCAAGCGCCAGTCGAAATCCAGTAATGACTTCATCAAAGATGAGCAACATATCATGCTGCTGGGTAAGTTTGCGTATTGCTTCCAGATAGCCAGGGGCCGGGACAATCATGCCAGAATTACACATGACCGGTTCCATTATAACGGCGGCTACCTCTGACCTATGCTGCTGCAAAGTGTCTTCTAGAGCACGGAGATCGTTCCATGGTAGTACAATAACATCGGCGAGCACTGCAGTTGATTGACCCATGGTCCCAGGTACAGCGTGGGGACGGTCAGGGGGACCGGCCTCTGAGAGCGGTGGATGGTAGCTGATCAGCACGCTGTCGGTCCAGCCGTGATAATGGCCCTCAAACTTCGCCACTTTAGGACGACCTGTATAGGCACGGGCCAGGCGCAGTGCGACCAGCACCGCCTCAGAGCCAGAATTCGAGTAGGTCACAAGCTCGGCGCACGGTACACTTGCCTGAATACGTTCTGCCACGCGAAACTCAAGTTCATGTTGCGCTCCGAACATGCAGCCGCGCTCAAGTTGCATCTGCACGGCACTGATAATTGCCGGGTGGCTATGCCCCAGGATAAGTGGGCCCCATGCCAATGCGAAGTCCACATACCTGACCCCGTTCGCATCTACCAGATATGCCCCCTGCCCGTATTCAACAAAGAGCGGTTCAGGTTTGACGGCTGCACGAAAAGAACTGCTCACGCCTCCTGCAAGAGACCGCCTGGCCCGCATATAGAGTTCATGGGCACGGGTAGGCATATTTGTAGTCATTTGCTGTCCCCTTTCGTGAAGGTAGCTCCCATCGCATTCAGGCAGCGTGCTATACCTCAGTGTGCCTGGCCAACGGCCACCTGCGAACGATAGCCAAGTCCGCATGAAATGGCTTCACAGGCGGAAAAAAGACTTGCTCCAATGCGTGGGATCACCTCATCGGTCAGCCGCGCCGAGGCAGCGGAGATACTGATAGCGCCAACCACCTCGCCATCCTTCCCCAGGATAGCAGCCCCGACGCAACGCGCACCGGGTTCTCTTTCCTCATCGTCGATGGCAAAGCCGCGTAGACGTACACGCGCTAGCTCCTCTCGTAGCTCGGCTCGTGTGGCGATTGTACGCGGGGTAAAGGAACGCATACCAAGAACATCCAACATGTGAGACAGTTCTATCTCCGGTAAAAGTGCCGCAATAGACTTGCCCGCCGCTGTGGCGTGCAACTCGACGCGGCTTCCGAGCGCAGTCTCCATACGGAATGGGTGCAGTCCGGAAAGTACATCAATGAAGAGCGCCTCACCTCGTGAAAGCGCAGCAAGGTTGACGCTGTGGCCGAAATCGTCACGCAGGCGACGCACATATGGGCGGGCGAGTTCGCGCAAGGTGGAACGGGCCAGCACACCCAACGCAACATGCGCCAGGTGTAGCCCTAAGCGATAGCGGTCAGGCTGATCGGCAGGTTCGAGATAGCCCCTATTAACAAGTGTTGTCACCAGGCGAAAAACACTCGGCTTGGGCTGATCAAGCATACGTGCTAATTCAACCAACGAGAGGCTTTCATGTTCATCGAACGCTTCGAGCGCATCCAGGGCCTTCACTACCACTGCAATGTCATAGCGTCCATCAGCTTTGTCTGTCATCAAGACCCTCCGTCCATTTTGTTAGCGACATCCTCACCATCATGCAATTATGTTTCATTGTGCAAAATGCGAATAAACCCGACTCTTCCAAATACCTATAAAGTAGTTCAATTATGCACTCTATAAGGGTTATTGTCAAGCTATTGACAGGAGACCCTACCGATGCTATACTTCTTACAATTCATCTGACAATACGTTGTTTCGTTAGATGAAACGACCTGATTGCATTTTTCCTGGGAAAACCGCCGGAGAAAGCAGTTCATCTAAGGTCACCGAGGATGAGGTGAAAAGCGAACAGAACTGTGACGGTGTCTAGCACGTGGTAGGAGAAGCACATGAGACTACAGGCTAAGGTAGCCATCGTGACGGGGCACGGCTCTGGCATCGGGCAGGCGATTGCCGCACGCTTTGCTGCTGAGGGGGCTGCAGTGCTTGGCGTGGATTGGAACCGCGCTGCCGGTGAACGAGTCACGCGTGAGATTGCGCAGGCTGGAGGCACTATCGCCTTCCACGAAGCAGATGTCTCGCAAGAGAGCGCTGTACAGGGGATGATCGCCGCCTGCCTGGAGCGTTTTGGGCGTCTCGACGTAGTAGTGAACAATGCGGCGGTGCAGTACGAGGTGGCCTTGCACGAGACCACCCCCTTACAGTGGCAGCGCATGATCGACGTCAACCTGGGCGGGGTTTTCCTCGGTTGTAAGTATGCCATTCCGGCGATGATTGCACAGGGGGGAGGCGTCATCATCAATATGAGTTCGGTAATGGGGTTGGTAGCAGACCCCAAGCTCGCCGTCTACTGCGCTACGAAGGGGGGCATCCTTGCCATGACACGCGCTATCGCCATCTCGTACGGCCGGCAGGGTATTCGCGCCGCCTGTATCTGCCCCGGTGATGTCGATACCCCCCTTAACCAGGTTTATTTCAATAGTTATCCTGACCCCGCTGCCGCTCGCGCTGCCATTGAGGAGCACTATCCTCTTGGGCGAATAGCAACTCCTGATGAAATTGCGCGCGTGGCGGTATTTCTGGCTTCCGACGATGCCACCTTTATTACAGGCACGCACGTGCTTGTTGATGGTGGAGTGCTTTCGAAGATCTACTAGCCCATACAAACAACGGTGTGGGCAGGGAGGGATGAAACATGGCAACGACAACGTCATCGGCTCCAAAACTGCTCTCAGGTGCCCTGGGCTTTGCCGGGGCTGCCACCATGGGCGCCGTCATGATGGCTCCCGCTCTGGGTATCTATGCGAACTTCGGCCCGCTCGCTACCAATGCAGGCGTAGTAGCTCCCGTTATCTTCTTCTTCTCGCTCCTAGCCTCGTTACCTACCGCCATCAGCTACGCCCTTGTTTCACGCGAGATGCCTTCATCCGGCAGCGCCTACACCTGGCTGTGGCGCACGGTGCGCCCGACCATTGGCGTCGGTGTGGGCATCATGATGGCGCTCTACTACATCATCGCCGTGCTTCTGCAACCCATCTTGTTTGGACTCTTTTTCAATGACCTGCTGGCCTACCTCGGTGTGCAAAACACAGGTTTTGGCACGTGGCTCTTAGGATTTTTGATCGTCACAGTCATTGTAGGCGTACTCGTGTATCGGGGAATCAGACTCTCTTCGCATTCGGTGCTGGTGATGATGCTGATTGAAGCCGGGGTGGTAACGGTACTTGGCCTGACGATCTTTTTTGTGAAGTTGAGCCAGGGTCAACTCGACTTTTCCCCGTTCAATCCCGGGGCTGCTTTGCATGGCACGACTGGACTCTTCGCCGGTATGATCTTCGGGTTGCTCAGCTTCACTGGCTACGATGTCATCAGTACCCTTGCTGAGGAGACGCGCACCCCGCGCTCGCTGATCCCGCGCGCCACCATAGCGGCCTGCGTGGGTGTCGGTGTATTCTGGATCATCATGTCGTGGTTCTACACGATGGCGATACCTATCGGAGATGTCGCGAAATACACCACATCCGGTGTCACGCCCATTACGCCGATAGCGCACCTCTACTGGGGCGGCTTCAACATTCTGGTGATCATCACCGGTATGACCGCTGCTACCGGCGTATACATTGCCACGGTCGTTGGAGCCTCGCGTGTGCTCTACGCGATGGGTCGTGAGGGAACACTGCCAAAGTTCTTCGGTCAGCTCCATCCGCGCTTTCAGGTACCCTGGAATGCGATGCACCTGGTTTTTGCGCTGACGATCGTCATAGATGTCATCTGGGCATTGTGGGTGGGGCTGTACAACGCCTTTAGCTGGTGGGGATCTGCCATCGTCTTCTTCGCCCTGGTGACGTACACCTTCGTCAATCTCGCCAATATCATCTTCTTCTGGCGGTTCCGGCGAGAGCAGTTTAATATCTTCCTCAATCTGGTCATACCGATTATCGGCATGGCAGTGGGAGTCTACCTGCTTTACAATAGCTTTTTCGTCAGTCTGTGGGCTGCGGGATGGCAGTTGGGACAGAGCATTGTGGTCGTATCGCTGGCACTGCTCGTGCTGGCCGTGTTCTATACGATTGGGCTGCGCACCACGCGCCCTAGGCTCTTCACGGCTGACGCCTCTGCGCCTGCTCTGGCAAGCGAGGGCACAGACAGCAACGTGTGAGCTGAACACGGCAGGGCAGTTGAAGCCTATCAAGAGCTTGCAGGTAGCAAGAAGCAGGAGGTAGGTTATGGCAGCGCGGGTGGAGACGGAATGGTCTTACCGGAATCTGCGTGTACTACGCTTGGAGAATGAGTTTCTGCGGTTGGACATCCTGCCAGAACTGGGCGCTAAGGTCTACAACCTGATCCACAAAGAGGCTGATCGCAATGTACTCTGGCACAATCCGCGCATAGCACCGCATCGCGCACCTTTCGGGACCAACTTCGACAACCACTGGGCTGGTGGATGGGATGAACCCTTCCCCAATGGCGCTGAATGCGACTATGCGGGAGAAAGGTTGCCTTACCTGGGCGAACTGTGGGCTTTGGAGTGGGCCTGGGAGATAGTGGAGGGTGGCCCGAAGGAGGTAAAGGTACACCTCTGGTGTGATGGGCGCATCACAACCGCACGCGTGGAAAAGACGATAACACTGGAGGCGGGATCGCGGATTATCCGCTTCGATCACCGCATCACCAATACAGGTGTCCTCCCATTCGACTTCAACTGGGGCATCCACCCTGCATTCGCAGTGACCCCGCGCGCTCGCATTGACCTGTCCCCCTGTCATGGCGTTGTTGCAGAAGCGGTAGGTGGAGCACTGGGGGATGTCGAGGCGACATTTACATGGCCATACGTTCCGACCCCTCAAGGGGAGATGGGAGACCTGCGCTTCCCCCTACCGCAGGAGGCTGCCACGATGAGCTTCTCCTATCTCGAGGGGATGGAGCATGGCTGGTTAGCTGTAACCGACCGTGCCTCGGATTCCGGCTTTGGCCTGGTTTTTCCTCGCAATATCTTCCGCTGTATGTGGCTCTACCTGTGCTACGGGGGGTATCGTGATCTCAATGTCGCCATCGTAGAACCCTGGATTGGCTATCCATCGAAACTAAGCGAGGCAGTTATGGCGGCTCGTCATCGCACGTTAGCGGCACGTGAAAGGCTGGAAGCGACGATCTATGGGATCGCATATGCCGGAGTGCAATCAGTGAGTTTTATCGACGCTGGAGGCGAGATCAGGCCCTAAAGGAGGTTACTATGCCCGATTTGGAACACGTTCTCGCCTCCCAGGATGTGGTGGGAGAAGGGCCTGTTTGGAGTGTAGATGAACAGGCCCTCTATTGGGTGGATATTCTTGGCTGCAGGTTTCACCGCTATCATCCTGCTTCGGGCAAACACGATATCTATACAGTAGATGTAACCGTCGGCGCTCTTGCCCTTCGTGCTTCCGGCGGCCTGGTGATGGCCACTGGTAAGGGTTTTGCCACGTATGATCTCGCCACCAGAACCATCACATTTCTTGCTCACCCTGAAGCCAGCACTCCCCACATGCGCTTCAATGATGGCAATGTCGACTGTCGGGGGGGGTTCTGGGCTGGAACGATGAGCACTCTTCCTGAAAATTGGGACTTGCTACAGGGGAAACTCTACCGCCTGGGTCCTGACAGATCTGTACACGTAATGGATACAGGATATGCACTCATCAACGGCCTCGGCTGGAGTCCCGATAATGCAAGCATGTACGTCGTTGACTCGGTGCGCAAAGTGATCTACCAGTATAATTTCGACCCCGATAGCGGTGCGATTGCGCATCGCAGAACGTTCTTTGATACTTCCGATGAAATGGGTGTTCCCGATGGCTTGACCGTGGATCAGGAGGGGGCCCTCTGGGTTGCTTTCTGGGATGGATGGAAGATCGTGCGCTATGGCCCGTTCGGCAAAAGACTCTTGCAGATCGATCTCCCTTTCCAATGTCCAACAAGTTGCGCTTTCGGGGGCAGCAATCTTGATGAGTTATATATCACCTCGGCCTGGGAGGAGTTAAACGAGCAGCAGAGAGCCAGCCAGCCTCTCGCCGGTGACCTTTTTCACATGAAGACCGGAATCGTTGGCATTCCGCGACCACGCTTCCTGGGATAAGTTGTTTGTGCCCTATGATCTTTCATCGACAAGGAGAAGATGCTATGTCCCCCCGAAAGCCACGTGTCGCATGCGTAGCATTTGGTTATCCCGATTATCCTTCTGACACAATAGACCGCATGATAAATGACTCTTGCACAGAACTAGAACAGATGGATGTAGATGTCCTTCGGGTGCCACCCGTGATCACCTTAGATCATGTAGAACCTGCGATCATGCTGCTGCGTCGCGAAGAATACGATGTGATTATTCTCGTCCTGGTCAGCTGGGTGGAGGCTCCGCTTTTGATTGCGACGTTGCGCCCGTTCCGTGCAGTTCCCATGGTCTTGTGGAGTCATACAACCTATATCGATGGCGACAGCCGTGTCACTTTGGGGGCTTTACCTGCGGCGGGTGTGATCCGCGAATCCCTCGAAGAGATGTCATTCCGCTTCCGCTTTGTCTATGGTATGCCAGGTGAGCCACAATTGGCCAGAGGTATTCTGCCTTTCGTACATGCTGCAGCGGCAGAGCACGATCTTGCACGCTCCAGGATAGGTCTGTATGGCTATGCTTCCATGGGAATGTATACTGGGACGATCGATCATACCCGGCTACGTTCTCAACTAGGCCCTGAAATAGACCATGTTGATCAATATATGATCATTGAACGCTTTAACAAGTTGACTGACGAAGACATGCGACATATGCAAGGCCGGACGCGGAATTGGAAAATGCTGCCAACGGTTACATCCGCCGACGTAAACCGCATGTTTCGCATGTATGCTGCAATCAAGGGACTGGCTCTGGAAGGACACCACGATGCGCTGACGATCAAATGCCAGTACGAACTCTCTCGCACCTTCGGTATGGCCCCGTGTATGCCTCTTTCTCTCCTCGGTGACGAGATGGTCGTCTCGTGCGAAGGTGATCTGCCATTGGTAGTAACGCAGCTCATCCTGCACTATCTCACAGGAGCACCTACCAGCTATGGAGATTTGCACCATGTGACCGAGAACTCCATCCTGCTCGGCGCATGCGGCTTTGCCCCGTTGAGTTTCGCTGCCACTCGTCCCATCGTCAATAAACACACCGCTCTTTACGAAGGTTTACTGAATAGCTCACCCTATAAGGGTGGGAAGGTCACATTGGCTCGCCTTTCGTCAACGCCCTCCGGAGCTTTCAAGATGCATATTGCCGGGGGAGAGTCGGTCCCAGGGCCACAATTTCATGAAGTAGGATGTCCACCATACCCATTCATCACTGTGAAACTTGATGGAGCGATCGACGCATTCATGCAGCACATATGTAGCCAGCACTACGCAATTGTTTATGGAGATGTACGTCAAGAGTTGAAAGAGCTCTGTCGTTTATTAGATATTACGACAGTCAGCTGCTAGTGCAATGTCGACTGGCTAGAATATCTCGTATGAAGCATGGCAAACTAGCTGTTCAGGTGCTTCTCAATGCTAAAGAAAAGCAATCTGATACCTTCTTTTTAGCAAAGCAGTTCACCGACAGCCATCTTGACAGATAAGCCGACGATAATCAGCACAACATCATGATGTACAACGAAAGAATATAACATTGCATGGGTAGCATTCAGGCTCTCAAAGAAGATCTCAACTATCACCTTGCTCCCCTGCTGGAAACACCCGTACCCATCCCGAAAGTACAAGTTATACTTGTTCCGCAATGAACCAATATGATTTCACCAATACTGTCTTGATAAGGTTCTTCCGGGATAATCAGCATTATGGAAAAGAGGTGGGCCCATAATGTACTGTTCTGAGCCCCAGGAAAGTAACGAAAGTCGACGGGGTGCAGGCGAATCCAATGCCTATCATCGGTGATCCCAGAGACAAGCGGTTTCGATATATTGAGGGTGGGATAGGTCTTGACAGTAACGAGAAGCGTTTTCATCTCGTAAGGTTGATTTCTTTCCATTTTAATGGCCTTTCTGTACATCTAACAGTTCCATTTTCAGTCAGATTTAGTATGGCTTTGATGGCCCCATACTAAGTAAGCTACCACGATAACCCACGGCAAGCTGCCAAGTGTGCTGAGTGTCCAATCGGTGAGCTGATTGAAGAAGTCCCCGGTGCAGAGAATTAAATTTTTCCTTCTGCAATTTATTCGGGTGTAGGCAGCTTCCGCTATTGGTTTCTGCATAGAAATGATCTCACTACTGAGGAAAGCAACTCACACTAATTCGCCTTCAACTCGGACATGCCCTCTCGCCCTGGTTATTCTTCAACATTTTCTTCTGCATCTTCGCCCGGTTGCTCGCTTAGCGGGGCCGAGTACTGTTCTACGCCCTTTGCCAGATGCAGGGGAAAAGGGAGCGCTGTTGCCTCCGCGTAATGCAGCGAGGCTTGGCGAAGCTCATGGGTCAGTGCCGCCCACTGCCAAGCGTCATACCTTGCATCAGTAATTACGGTCAGTTCGTATAAACCTGGGTTCCAGGCTGCCGTTGCGGCAGCCTGGGCAATCTCGCTGGACCGAGGGGCTTTGGAAAGATTTCTTCTAATTTTGAACTGAGGGGGGTTGCTTTGTGTACTTGCAAAAACTTGTTCACCCATCCTAAACAGCCCACGCGCAAACCCCACCTTTGTGCCATTCTGGGCATAGTATTCTGGTGTTTCAGCATCACCGCTCCTAATACGCACAATATGCAATCCTGGTATTGTGATTGCAGACTGAGATGCACCTCCAAAGGCAATTCCCTCATGGGTGATTTGATTATTGCTGATCCAGGGCCAGATCGCACGTATGTTTTGGGCATGACAGAGGATCAGCGTTTCTCCTAGTGGAGCGATGTCTTCCTCGATTTTCTCCTTGATAAAGGCAAGCATTTGTTGTGGTGTAGAGGGATAGCCGCCCTTGATTTGTTGCGTTGCAATTGCTTGCAATGCCCGCGAATACGGTTCCCATCCGAACATCCCGGGAGAGATAGCGCGTATTAAGCCCTCCGGAGAGATATGAACTAGTACCGGAAGCCATTGTTGCTTGCGTGTGCGACTGCCAGAAGCATTCTGCCTGATCGACCAAACAGCTGCATAATGAATTCGGTTGGTCTCTTGCGGTTGTACTTGTTCGATGCGCTTTCCTGCTTGCTTCGCCACCTTTGGCAAAGGTACCGTCTGAGGCAATTGAAGACAGACACCCGACTGTCTCAACAGGTCGAGAAATGCTTGCCTGGCGCGGTTGTCCACATCGTCGCGTTCGTCTCCAGGGGGTGTAATAAATTGGGTTACTCGTCCACAACTAGCAAATCCCAGCCTCAAAGCATATTTGGGATCGGCATCACCTTTAAAACCCTGCGCATCGGCGAGCTCTATAAAGGCGGCATGGGCTCCTAGACTAGGCACAATTGCCAGCTGTTTTTCAACATCTCTGATGCGTTCAGTAATTGCCGCGTGAAGACGTTCTCTTCTTCTTCCTTTTGTGTTCTCTATATTGAGCGGCTCTCCTAAGGCACCCAAACTGTGCTTTTGTATAGTGACAGTCAATTCCTTTGTCGCCCATGTATAGCTATTAGCATTAGTGTCTAGAGGAGTCAAGCCAAGTTCGTCGCAAATCGTTCGCACAAGAATATTTTCTATCCCATCTGGCTGGTGCCAGATTTCAAGCGTGAGAATATCCCCAACCGCTTGAGCGATGTGCTGTCGGCGCTCCGCAAACGACTCTTTCGTAAAAAATGGGTTGCTGAGCTTTTTGAATACGTACTGAACTTTCTTGGGTGCATCCGTAAAGATCAATGTCGGCGAGACAAACTGGGCAATCTTTTCGGCGAGGTCCCTCCGGTCACCAGGCATCAATCCCGGTTTCGCACCGTGGTCTGGTATCATTCCATACCGATAAACAACTGCGGCTGTGACTGCTTGTTTTCCTTCTAAGTTGAGGAACGCTTCTGGATTGCCTATGAGTGCTTCCGGCTCCGGTATATGTGCT
>Ga0070698_100006553_pt1 | contig 12629 bp, 8 predicted proteins | sample KBSK1502metaG_FD_65477 | JGI IMG/M metagenome (GOLD analysis project Ga0070698, IMG submission 65477) | Corn, switchgrass and miscanthus rhizosphere microbial communities from Kellogg Biological Station, Michigan, USA - KBS K1-50-2 metaG | ecosystem: Host-associated > Plants > Roots >... | reverse complement strand
GCCTCGATTGCGCTCTCAACAGTCTGCATGCCGCTGATCATCACTACCACGGTGTTTGGCGAGTTGTTTTTCACATGAGGAATCATCTCAAGACCGCTCATACCCGGCATCGTGATATCGCTGACTACGAGCTCATAATTTGTTCCGGCCAACCGCCCAAGGGCCTCTTCAGCAGAGCCCGCCGTGGTGCAGTCATATCTGCCGTAAAAGAGATCAGAGAGAATTGCCGTTATCTCTGGCTCATCATCAACAATAAGAATGCGTGGTAGCACGTTACCTGACATTTTTTCTGACTCCTACTTCTTTGGGGCTTTCGAGACAACTGTGCCGCTAGAGGCGATAACCTGATAACTCCGCTGGGGCTTGGGAGGGCTTGAGGCTGGTTGGCTGGGTATTCCCCACCCTCAGGGAACGCCGTAGATTCTACAGAATTTGCCCTGAAGTGGCAAACATGTTTTTACACGGCTGTAACTACTTGACTGTGGGGCAAATAAGGTATTTCGAGCGCAGGCAGACACACCGCAAAAGTGAACCTGCGCCCCGCGGTGCTTTAGACATATCTGGGCCGAATCCTCAGTATCGGGCCCCTCTGCGACGTTTGCGAATCCCGTAAGTATAAACCGCAGCACCGCCACCGCCGGCCAGCGCTCCGATAGCCGCGCCCTTCTTCCCGCCGGCAATACCGCCAATCAGGGCTCCGGCGCCAACGCCACCTGCGGTGGTTAGCTTATCGCGATGTTTCTGCCAAAAACTTCGTCCATGTTTGTGGCCATCACCTACACACGCAGAATGGGTGTGCCAATAGTCGCCGTGCCGGTGCTTTAGTCGTCCGCAAGTCCTGGCTGAAGCGGGCACAGAGAACAACACCATGAACGTTAATACAATCAGCATTGAGAGCACTTTTTTCATTACTTCTTCCTTTCGACGAGGCGTCGGTATAGGGAGATATTCATCTCGAGGGGGACGGGGTAATTTGATTCTATTGCCGGAGAAGTTCTTTGTCGAGCCGGGAGTTCTAACATCTCATTTTCGGATTGTTCGTTGCGTACTCTACTCCCTCGGGTGAGGCATTACAATCGTATTATCTTGCTTCAGTGAACTGGCCCATTGAGGGCACCGCTTCTCAACTTCGATTAGTATTAGCGGGCCCGTTGATTTGGCCCACAGGGAACTTTCGTCCCTGGTTCCGCGTTTCCGCCCTCATGTTCTCGTTTGCAAACTAAACGCAATCAAAAAGATCACGAACCGCCTGATGAAAACGCGGTTGGCATGCGGTGTGCAATGGATAATCTACCGACGGGAAACAGCAACTTGGTTTAGAACCAGCGGGCTCTGGGATCAAACGTTCCTTCAAGCCCGATCATAAATAAGGAGAATCGACAATGTGCAATAGTAAGCTAAGAGCACTCGTCATCCTTCTGACGATCTCTGTATTCGCTTCAGCAATGACGCGTAATGCGTTTGGATCGAGCACTCCAAACGCGGAGCCGCAAGGCGCGCTAAATGCTCGCGTGATTCGACAGGTGCGGCATGAGTTGGTGACCTTGCCTTATTACGGGGTATTCGACTGGCTTCAGTTTGAGATAAAGGCAGACAACACCGTTGTGCTGCACGGGCAGGTAGTAAAACCCTCCACCAAATCAGATGCCGAAGCTCGGGTTAAGGACGTCGACGGAGTGTCTAAGGTGATCAACGAAATCGAGGTCTTGCCTCTCTCTCCACAAGACGACCGGCTACGGAGAGCCCTCTACCGCAAACTCTACGGTAATGACTCGCCACTTTTCCGTTACGCAGTTCAGTCAATCCCATCAATTCATATCATTGTTAGGAATGGCCGAGCCACGTTGAAAGGCGTTGTGGCCAACAAGGGCGACGCTCAACTGGCTTACATTAGGGCGCGCAGCGTGCCGGGTCTTTTTGACGTAAAGAACGAACTGCAGCTCGAGAGCGAGATGCCTCAATAAGCCAGTGATGAGACATCGGTATGGGGTGTTGCACCTGAGGGTTCACGCAGGTGTATGCTCAGACTATTGAGTTAGGAGGGAGTCATGCACGGGAAAGATTTTGTGATTTTGAAAGCTCTGTTGGGTGTTCTGTTAATACTGTTGGCATTGTCTTTTGGAGCATGCAATCGAGGTAACTCCCAGGGGGTGCGTTTTGCGTCGACTTCAGATCCGGGGGTGGGGAACGCACCAATCAACAATGGAGCCCCGGGCACCTCATCGATGCCGGTCGTCTCCTATGCCGACATCGTGAGTCGGGTATCGCCGGCGGTGATTACTATTCACTCCGAAATGCGAGTTCGGGCGCCGCAACAATACCCGTTTATGGATGACCCGATGTTTCGGCAATTCTTTGGGGATCGCCTGCCGCAGCAGATGCCGGAACAACGCCGGAGCGGTCTTGGCTCAGGCGTTATCATCAGTACCGACGGCTACATACTCACTAACCACCACGTAATCGATGGGGCCGAGCAGATAAAAGTGGACTTGAACGACAACCGCACTCTCGATGCCAAGGTGGTGGGCTCTGATCCACTGAGCGACTTGGCCGTATTGAAGATCGATGCCACTAACTTACCGGTGCTGGCCTTAGGCGACTCGGATAAGGTGCGCGTTGGCGACGTTGTGCTGGCCATCGGAAATCCACTCGGTATTGGGCAAACGGTGACCATGGGAATCATCAGCGCGAAGGGCCGGCAAACGGGCCTAAGCAGCGGCAACTTTGAAGACTTTCTGCAAACCGATGCGCCGATCAATCAGGGCAATTCCGGTGGCGCACTGGTCAGCACGAATAGTGAGCTGGTCGGCATTAACTCACAAATCCTTTCCCCGTCGGGAGGTAGTATCGGCATCGGGTTTGCCATCCCGTCGAACATGGCGAAAACAGTTACTGACACTCTGGTCAAAACCGGGAAGGTTCGCCGCGGTCAGCTGGGAATCAGCGCCGTAAAACTAAACTCCCAGCCCGCAAAGGATCTTGGGATCACAGAGACTAAGGGCGTAGGTGTAGCGCAGGTACAACCAGGCAGCGCGGCCGACCAAGCGGGGCTGAAGAAGGGCGATGTCATTACGGCCTTCAATGGTGCTGAGGTAAGCGAGCCGAATGTTTTCCGTAACCTGGTGGCCAGCACCGCGCCCGGCACTGACATCACACTCACGATTCGCCGAGATGGTCGCGAGCAGCAGGTGCATGCAAGGCTTGGAGAGCTGGTTCCGGTTGCTAATCGAGATACGGAGCAACCGCGGTGAGTGGCAACGGGAATACAACCGAAGCACAGCTACTCTCTCAGGAGTTTATTTGGGATTCGTGGGAGTTGGTGCCGGAGGTCGGACTCGAACCGACATGAGTTTGACCTCGCCAGATTTTGAGTCTGGTGCGTATACCAATTTCGCCACTCCGGCAGGAGCATCGAGGGGGAAGATAATAAATCCAATACCTGAAGGATCGCAACCAGAGGAAGTTGCTATTTACCGACAACCGAAATCGACCCGCTCGCCGCGGCGTGTTCACCATTCGAGGGTTCTGCCTGGTAGGCCTCGTACTTATAGCGATAGTTGTAATAGTCGTGTGAAGTTACCTCGGCCCGGTTGAGCACTACGCCAATAATCTTGGCGCCAATATCAACCAGGGTCTGTCGCGAGCGTCTTACCACTTGCCGAGAAGTCTTGCCGCCATGCACCACCAGTATTACTCCATCGACCAGCGATGCTATTAGGACGCCATCAGTGAAGGAGGCGATCGGTGGGGAATCAATAACGATATGAGTGAACGTCTTGCTGACTACGTCGAGCAAACGCCTCATCTGAGAAGAGCCAAGTAGTTCCGCTGGGTTTGGCGGTATCGCACCAGAACTAAGCAGATAGATATTTGAGTCCTGATACTGATTTATTCGCGACAGAATATCTGCTTCCTCGATCTCGCTGGACAGGATCGCACTCAAACATCCTTCATTTGGCAAGCCAAAGACGTGGTGCAATCTTGGGCGGCGCATATCGGCGTCGATAATCAGTACCTTGGCTCCGGTCTGCGCCAGCACGGTCGCCGTGTTTACCGCCGTGGTTGTCTTTCCTTCGGCCGGCAAGCTTGAAGTTACCAACAGAGTTTTTGGCGCTCGTCCGGGCGTCGATAAGAGAATGGAGGTTCGCAGGTGCTTGTAGGCTTCAGCCTGCGGCGTTGGCCCCTGTTCATGTATCAAAAGTTCCGGCGCACCCCCGTTTCCACCTCGTTGCAGGGCGCGGGTTATTGGCAGGAATCGTTGCGACATCCCGCCGGCAATCGGAATAACGGCCAACGAAGGCAGTCGCAGTCCACTTTCAACATCGCTGGTATTCTTGATTGTATCGTCGAGGTAGTCGAGAAAGAGCGCGAGTGCGATGCCGAATGCCAGCGCCAGAACGAGCGCCAGAAGCACGCCTTGCATACGTTGCGGTCCGATCGGTCCCTTGGGGACTGCGGCATAGTCGACGACGTGAATATTGTTAGGCGTACCGGCCATTGAAACGTCGTTTTCTTTCGAGCGTTGCATTAAGCCGTCGAGCAAACCTTTATTGGTTTCAATCTCCTGCTTAAGTATGTTGTAGTTGATAGCAGCCTGATTCTGCGCGACTGTTTCGGCGCGCTGCTTGTTGAATGAATCCCGTAAGGCCTTCTCCCGATCGAGCGCCTTGCGATAATTGCTCTCCAGATTGATGGTAAGAACTTTTTTGGCGCCGCCTCTGGTTTCCTCCAGCTGTTTCTCGAGCGTTGCGATCTGTTGATTGACGTCCTGGAGTTCAGGAGACTCGTCCGTGTCAGTCAAAACCAATTGCGAGCGCTTTTGTTTTAGTTCAGCCAGCTTGGTTTTGAATTCTGCAATCGACTTATCGGCGGTTTCAGCACTGGCTTCTGCAGCTCCAGGCGCCAGACTGGCGCGGTAAGCCGCCTCGGCAAGATGCCGTTCGTTTTCGGCATCCAGCAATACCCGGTTCAGGCCGGTTAGCCTTTCGACTACGGTGTTTTGACTGGCATCAAGCGAGAGAATCTCATGGCTCTGCGCGTAGTTAACTAATTGCTCTTCGCCGCTGCGAATCTGTGATTGAAGTTCGGCAATTCGCTTATCCAGGTAGGTGCCCGCCAGACTGTTTGTCTTAGTTTTCACCTCCAAATTCCAAAGCGCGAAGGCGTCAGCAGTTGCGTTGACAACCTTGGTGGCCACCGCCGGGTCAGTATGAGTAGCGCGAACATCGATCAATCGCGTTTTCTTAACCTGGGCTACCTCCAGCATCCCCTGAAGCGAGTCAACGTAGGGAGCAAGTCGTTCAATTTCTGCTGGACCATCTACCGCCGTAGTGCGGCTGGTTAGTGTCTCTCCACTGCTGGTAGGTAGCGACGAGCTTTGCGTCCCGACAGGCGCCTTTGCTTTTGAAGCGAAACCGACCATGCGCATAAGATTTTGCCACGTCGAATGGTTCTCTACGCGCGGATCCAGGAAGGTGCGGTTATGTTCGAGATCAAGGTTCCTGGCAACCCTTCGCAGTAGCGTTGGGCTCGAGAGTATCTGGACCTGAGTATTAAAGTACTCCGGGTCCATATAGCTGTTATCCATGTAATAGCCCTTGGAAGCACCCATGGCGGGATTAGAGCTTTCGACGTCCACTTGCACACGTGCGCGCGCCTGGTAGATATCGGGTTGTCGAGATTGCTTGAGGGCGGTGATGGTGGATACGATGACGGCCAGCCCAATGATCAACCACAAACGCTTGCGGATCGTTCTCCAGTAGTCACGTAAATGTAATTCGCCTTCGGGTCCGGCTTCTTCGCCATAGGCGACGATTGGCGGAGTTGCATAGCCATTCCGAGTCGATTCATTTGCGTGTTCTAGAGCTGAAGTCCTGAGAGCAAGTGCTTTGACTAAATCGGAGGGTTCATTCATAACTCGATCTATTGCTGGGCTTTCGAGCGCCTCCGCGAGCCCGAAGAATATGTCCTGAGCCTAAACATCAGGAAAACACCGCGCGGGGCGTGTCGGAATGGAAGAAAGTTAACATGCTCGCAGGCAAAAGCGCAAAGTGGAAGGCTGAAGGAAAATAGCACGAGCTTGTTCTGCTTTTTGAACTTACTAAAGGTGAAGATACGAGGAGCCAGGTCCGACCGCCGCGCTAGAACCAATCCGACTAATCATTGAATCTGAAATCTCTGAGTCGAATACTCAACCAGGGAATTATGGTTCGGCGTTTCGCTCTCTGCTGGGGCGTCTGACCTGGCACATCCCCGCCGTCTGCAATCAAACAATTCGATGGCGCAAATAAATTTCTAAAAACCTCACCTCACGAACACGATTCTTTTGCTCAGGTTTCCTTAAGAGAACCCACCCAACACAAAACTTCTCGTCTTAATTCACTTCTCCAAAAACCTGACAGGCATAACAGCTGCAATCTGGTCGGTGACGACTGCCCAGTCTTTTACAGTCGTATCTCCAACCCGAAGGACTCCTTCACGTTGCCACTCTACAGATTCTGCCCCGCCTTAACTCCCATCAGCTCCACCAAGGATCATTCATGCGCACCTTAATCTTCAGAACAATTATTTCTGCCTTTTGCTTCGCAATTGTTGCCCAGGCCCAAACCAGATTTCTTCAACCGAGCCATTCTGCCGCCGGGCAAGTTTCCCGAGTTAACAGCGAGCAGAGTCTCGCGACGAAAGCCGGTGACAATGATTTTCTCTTTCCCGGCCAGGGATTTGTCAGTCGAAAAGCGACCACTAACTCCAGCGTACAAAAATCTCTAACGTCTAACCTCGTCTCGAGTGGAATTCCCGCCGAGAGCATCGTGCAGTACCAGTCGTTTAGTTTTCCGACGATTTTCACGCTCCATGCCTTTAGTGGCAAGTATGTAAGCTATCTGTTTCCCGAGGATCAGATCGGCGTCAATGGTTTGTCGAAAGATGAAATTCGCGAGCTCGTTGACCTTACAGACGTGATGTATGCGCACATGATGGAAATAGTTGGCGGTGAACCAAGCGGCGAAGGACTGCTGACGATTGCAATGATTAACCCGGGCTACGACTTCGGCGCCAAAGGATGGGTTGGTAAGAAAGGCGTTGAGATGTACCAGGGATACGGCCTCAGGTACAAGAACGACTTCCTGGCAGGTTGCGTACCCAACCCGGTGGTTCATGAAATGTCGCACAACTTCGATCTTTACAACGCTTACATTAGCCATAACGGCAACAATGTTCATGCATGGACTGGTTTTCTGATTCCCTATGCCCAGTACTACTCACAGGCCGGCGCTTCCTGGCATGGCAAGGTTGTATCTCCCCGGACTCTTCTGGATCAGGCAATCGATATTGACCTGGACCCGTGGGACAACGCGGGCACAACTGTTTCGTGGAACCAATGCGTCAAGGCCGGTAGTGGCTGCGCTGACAAAGAAATATATGCGAATGAAACGTGGGCTGGGATTTTCCTGCGTTATGCACGGTTACATGGGGCTGCGGCAGTCAAGCGATCTCTTCGGTATGTCAGCGCTTATAAGGAAGCGCACGCAACCCCGCCGGCGACTGCGGAAGCGAAGAACGACATTCTGGTTTCGGCTTTCGCTGCCGGCGCCGAGGCCAACGTTGCTTGTGAAGTGAGTAGTTGGAACTGGCCTGTTTCGACGGAAGCTCAAGGCTTGATGTCGATCACCTTCCCCGCTCAGAACCCGCTCTGTGGCGACATCGATAACGATACCTACAGTCCTGCCAGGGGCGACCACAATGACTCTAACTCGTCAATCCGGCCTGACGCAGTTGAGATGCTAAACGGTCTCGATGATGACTGCGACGCGAATGTTGATGATGTGCTTTTCAGAGAAGTTGACGATGTTTCTGCTGATATTCACTCGGCACAGTACGTCTCAGTGCCCGGTCACATAATCGGCCACACGGCTACTGCGGATGATAGTGACAGCTACCAGATCCAGATTGATACGCCACGGTCACTAAACATTTGGGCGAAAGGAATGGGAAAAAGTTTTAGCGGCTGGTTTGAACTCAGATACGCGAACGACCCGGATACGACGGCACCCGTCTACCTGCCGTACGAAATTGTTGGAGCGACAGTAGTACCGTTTGACCGGGCCGGCACCTGGATCTTGACCGTCAAGCCCTGGACCGGTGCAGGCGAGGCGTACGAGTTATTCTTCGGCAAAATTGACCGAGTGTTTTCGCCGCAGCTACAAGTAATCGCGCCGGCTAAATCGGACACCATTTTGGTCAACGTCACCATCGATCAGGACTCATTCAAAGAACCTATTCCTACCAGCGCTCGATTGTGGGTCGAGGGACTCGGATTCGTTGCTGAACAGAGTTTCCGACCGGTAATTACCTTCAAGCTTAAACTGCCCACCACTTACAACATCCGGCTTCGCGCGCAACTCATATATGCCGATTCTCCGTTGTCGAGCACGACCAAGTCCGTCTCAACCGGTATCCGATACAGAGAGTTCCCCAACCCGCCAGCCGGCCAGATTTCACCCGTTACAGTTGCTCCGAAGGTTGAGAGCGAGCCGCGCTTGAAAATGAACACGCGCTCGCAGAAGGTACGATCTCTCAGGGCGCCTGATTTGGGCCTACTGCGATCCGGGCTCCAATGAACGCGTGGCAGTACCAAACATGCCCTCCGTTGCTGTCGCGCTAGTGCTCCAGCGTCGCACGGTTGAGGTTCATGGAGGTCATGCAAAACACCGGCACACTCATTACTGAGGTGCCGGTGTTGTAGTTTAACGTCCCCGCGGTTACCGGGAAATGTATCCAAGCCTTAGTTACAGGCCTTAGTGCTCGGCGTGCCCGTGCAGACTGGATTCTGACTACAGGCGCCCGAGGCGCATTGTCCGGGGCTATTACAACAGCCTCCCGGCGCCACGCCCGATGCCTGCGCTTGAGCGGTCGGAGCAACGATCGACAAGATGACCGGCAAAGCAATCGCTGCGAAGCCAACTCGCCTGACCATATCGCGTCTGTTCATCCCGGCAAACTGTGCCGGCTTCACCATTGCTTTGTCGAGCAGTCTAAAAGTTTCCAATTGATCCAAAGCCAGCCAGACCATCTCCTCAGGCACTGGCGAGCCGGCGTTGTCTTCCATCAGCTCGCGTAGCTGATCGACGGTTTTGTGGCCATCACAATTCTTCCACACGAGCGCGGCTGTCTCGTTCAGACAATGCGCCTGGTCATGTTTGAGATCGTAAATCAGGAGCTCATCGGGAAGTTCCTTGACGATTAGCTGCTCATGGCGAGCTTTTGGCACTTGATTGCTGCGATCTGCTTTCACGTTGAATACCCTTCCTGATTTGTGGGAGTCAAAAGGATATCAGCAAATGAATGCTGTGAAATCCCTCGTTAAGAACCTCTACTCGGGATTGAAACCTACACGAGTCTTAGGAAAAGATCAATAGCTTTGCACTGATTCAATTTTAGGTTTAACACAACACCACTCGTGAATCATGGGACAAAATGCCCCATCCAACTGAATCTGCAAACTTGCGAAATATGAGGTTGACTCCTATCCTCGCTAGCCAAATCATAAGGATCTGAAAGAGGAAGCAATGGAGGAGTTTCAAAAACTCGGCGCGCTAGTAGAGAACCGTTGGCGAGCCGAGAATTACAGTGAACAGCTTTTCCCGGAGATTGCTGCGCAAGCTCTTGAGGAAGCTGATTTGCCGGCCCGCGTTGATCCCTGGGACGTCATTCGCTGGGTACAAACTGCTGACTCGTTGCCCGAACAACAAGATGTTGACGGGCGCTTCGGAGACCCGCCGGTAACCCTCTACTGTGGTCCGAGGTTTTTTATTGACATTTACTACTGGCTCGATGGCACAACCTCCATCCATCAACACTCTTTCACGGGCGCTTTTCAGGTCCTGCTCGGCTCCAGCATCCACAGCCGCTATTCTTTCCGGGAAGATAAGGTCATCAATGAACATTTTTCAGTCGGCGAGCTCGCGCTCGAAGAGGTCCAGTTACTCAAGCTGAACGAAGTGAAAATGATTCGGGCAGGTAGAAATTTTATTCACTCATTGTTCCACTTGGATCGACCGTCGGCCACTATCACCATCCGAACCGCACACACGCCGTCTGCAGCTTTACAGTACGACTACCGCAAGCCGAATTTTGCGGTGAATCCATTCTTTAGAAATCCGGTTATGATCAAGAAACTGCAGACCATCGGGCTGCTGTTGGGAATGAAACACAAAGACGCCGATACGATGATCGGCGATCTGATTTGCTCCTCAGACTTTCACACCGCCTACTTCGCGTTGGCCGACACTTACCAGCAACTTCAGAGCAATGAGATGGATGCGCTCTTCGGACTATCGACCGGCAAGGATCGCTTCAAGGCGATCCTGGATCGATGTAAGACGGTCCACGGCGAGCTAACTGATCTCGTTCTTCCTGTCCTGGAAGAGCATGAACGCCAAATTAGTATCATCCAACGCCGGAGCACGATCACCAAAGATGCCCACCGATTTTTCCTGGCATTGGTGCTCAACATAAGTAGTCGCGAAAAAATTCTGGAATTGGTGAAGCAACGCTACCCCGTTCAGGATCCGGTGGAGACTATCCTTGATTGGGTGGAGGAACTGGGACGAACCAGGGTGCTCGGATCGAAAGAAACAAATGCGTTGGGTATGCCAGAGTTTGACGACTCTTATGTCTTCGTACTCGAATGCTTACTCCAGGGTCTGAATGAAGACGAAATCTACGAGCGAGCCACCACGCAGTACCCGCCTGACAATGCCGCCGAGCTGAAGACGAGGATTCCCGCGCTTATTGAGGCGCTGAAAAATTCCACTTTGTTCAAGTCCCTGTTAGCCGACTAGCTAGAGCCATTACTAGTTCTCAGCAGGCCTTAGTACTGGGGAGACCAGTGCACGAGGGAGACTGCGTACAGAAGGTCGACTGACAGTCATTTGGATTTTGACAACACGCTCCCGGCGGCAACAATGAGCCTTGCGCCCGAGCTGGAGGCGCCGTAATTGAAATGATTACCGGCAAAGCAAGCACTGCAAAACCAACGCGTCTTACCAAATCGCGTCGCGACATCCCCGCCAGATGAAAACGCTTCGATGGAGCGTCGGCCAGCAGCTGAAAACTCTCCAATTGCTCCAACGCCAGCCACACCATCTCTACAGGCACCGGCGAGCCCACGTTTCTCTCGAGCAACTCACGCAACTGCGTGATCGTTCTTTGGCCATTGCAGTTTTTCCATACCAGCGCAGCGGTGCTGTTCAGGCAGAGCGCCTTATCGCGTTTCATGTCATACACGAGAGTTTCATCAGGAAGGTCCTTGATGACCAGAGATTCTTTGCGCGCTAAGGGGATATTTTGTTTCATCGTCCAGCTCCGAGGTTGTCATAAACAGCCTTGCAGTTGGGCGTGAAGCAGGCTTGGTAAAGTGTGGGCGTTGGGATAGAAGATTACTTAGTTGATTCAAGCGTGTCAATAGAATTGGAGCGGAGGTAGTGGGGCAATTGTGTGGTGGTTGTTTCATCGTCGCGGAGCGACGCCTGACTTTAGCCCGGCCTTTCAAGGCCGGGAACAGTGAACGAGTCCGTTCGCGTCGCGTAGCGACGCCTGAAACTAGAGGTTTTTCAATCGTCGCTACGCGACGGAACCAATCCACGATCTGAGTCCCGGCCTTGAAAGGCCGGGCTAAAGTCAGCCGTCGCTCCGCGACGAAGAGCACCACGCAATTACCCCATTACCAAAGCGGACGTCAGCAGCAAACAACAGTCTCATGACGACTTTGACCCAAGTGAACATGTGCTGTTATTTTCCATTCCAGCAACGTAGACATTGCTTCGTCCGAAATGTAGCCACCACTCTTGATTTCGTTAAACCAATTGATTCCAACTCCAGCGCAAACGAAGAATCTTGAGGCTGCGCCAAAGCCGCCTTTGAAATGGGCCGGCGGCAAGCGCTGGTTAGTGCCGCACCTGAGAGAGCTTTGGCAACGACACTCGTCCAGACGCTATGTCGAGCCTTTCTGTGGCGGACTCGCTGCACCCCTGGGTTTGAGACCAAAGCGTGCCATCCTGAATGATGTCAATCCGCACCTGATAAACTTTTACATACAGTTGCAGCGCGGCCTCGACATAACTATCGAGATGCGAAACGACGAGAAAAGCTTCTATAAACATCGGAGTCGTTTTAATAAGTTGATTAACGGAGGGCAATGGGAAACCACGGAAGCGGCGCAGATCTTCTATTATCTAAACCGGACTTGCTTCAATGGACTCTGCCGCTTCAATCAGAGCGGCGAATTCAACGTACCTTTTGGCCAGCACAAGTCGATTACTTACGTTCGCGATTTTTCAACCTTTCAGTCGCTCTTCAAGAACTGGAGGTTTGCCTGCGGCGATCTGAATAAATTGCACATCCCGCCTGGGGATTTCATTTATGCCGATCCACCCTACGACGTCGAATTCACGACTTATAGCGCCGGAGGTTTTGGCTGGGACGATCAAGTGCGGACGGCGGAGTTATTGGCGAAACACGCAGGACCGGTGGTGCTTTCAAATCAGGCGACGCCGCGAATTATTGAGTTATACAAGAGACTGGGATTTGAAATTAGTTATCTGGATGGACCGAGACGGATCAGTTGCACC
>Ga0070698_100006552_pt1 | contig 12630 bp, 7 predicted proteins | sample KBSK1502metaG_FD_65477 | JGI IMG/M metagenome (GOLD analysis project Ga0070698, IMG submission 65477) | Corn, switchgrass and miscanthus rhizosphere microbial communities from Kellogg Biological Station, Michigan, USA - KBS K1-50-2 metaG | ecosystem: Host-associated > Plants > Roots >... | reverse complement strand
TCAACCTGACGCCCATGTCCCGCGCGGCCGCCAGTCTCGGCGCGGAGGCCGTGCGCGCGGAACAGGAAGCGCTTGTCGTCGCCGCGTCCGATCAGCTCGCGGCGTTTCGCGCCAGGCAACGTGAGGGTCGCCGCAAGCAACTTGCGGTCACGTTCGAGAATCGGGTCAAGGCGCGCCTGGCGAGTGCGCCGGCGAAAGAATCCGCCCGTGTGTTTGCGCCGTTGGTGGCCGCGTCGCAGCCGGCAGCGTCCAACGTCGGCATGTACACCGCTGCCGGGCGGCGCGTCGTACGCAAAGCACCTGTCCCGGCAATAACGACGACATCGACGGCGGGCATTCCCCAGCCGGGGACGGCGGAGATCACACGTGATCCTCTGACGGCCACGGCGGCAGAACTGGGATCGGTTCTTGTCGATGCTGTGATCTATCGTCCCGCGATCGAACGAGAACCAGTGAAGGAGATCCCGCCGCCCGTGGCGCCGGTCGACTCGACGGTGATTCCAACCGGAGAATTCTCGCCGCGATTCTCGCGACCCATGAGTGAAGTGGCCGCAGCCAGATCTCCGGAGCTGATGCTGCCTGGCGCTGGATCGATCGCACCGGACGGTGTGCTGCTCGTCGAAAGCGATCCTCGGTTCGTCGAAACGTTTCTCGTGGGCGCGAACCAGGAGCTGAATTACGAACTGTTGTGGCGCGGCCTGCCTGCCGACTCGCGCGCGACGGCGTTTCGCAGGTTCTGGGCGCATACCGACGGCGGCGACGACATCGACGCGATCAGCACCTGGGATAACACGACCCCCGTCGGCAGTCATGTCAAGGCCGGCGCGTCCATGATCCTGTTGGTTCGAAGCGAGCTGGTACGGCGTTACCCTTCAGTTCTCGTGGCGGCCGTTCCCGGCGAGTGGAACCCGGACGGCACACGTTCGCCCGTCAAGGATCCGTCACCACTGGTGCTGCCTGTGTTCAGAGGTCGAATCGGTTCCGACGTGCTCTATGCCGGATTCGCACAGCCTTCGCTGGTTGAGGCGCTCGGCGCGAGCACACCCACAGGTCTGCCCGGATGGTTCTTCCTCCTGAGCGAGAACCCTGGAGATCCGCGATTCGGTCTCGATCCAGACGGGGGCACCGCCCCGCCGACACGGGCGACCCTGAGCTGGAAACATCTGTCGCCGAAACCTGTTGGGCCTTACGCACCCGTGGCCTCGTTCCCCCCAGTGCAAGATGCGGGGTTCACGTCAGGGAACGCCACGGCCGCGAGCATGGCAAGTCTGGTGCGGCAGCGGCCGTTCCGGGCATTTCTCCATGCGTCGCTGCTGATCCGCCTCGGGGCTTGAGCACGTATGGACGCCACACGTCTTCAACCATCCATCCTTGAAATGGCCGCTGCGGAAGCGGCATACAACACCGCGCTGACAGCCGTTGCGGCCGCCACACGGCGTGCCACGCAAGCTCCACTCGACCAAGCGGCCGCGCAAGCGCTGAAGCTCGCAAATGCGGAGCTCACCCAAGCGCGAACGCGCGTCAACACGGCGCGAGCCGCCCTGGACGCGATCAGACTGAATGAGCTTCTGACGCTCGACACTGGCGACCAGCTGCTGGGGTCGATCCCGGGAAACCAGGTGCTCAGCCTGTTTCCGGTCGGCGTCGAAGCGAAGCTCGAGCCCGGACGTCTGCGGGTCCGCGTGTGGCCGGATGCGATCTCGACCTCCACCCACGATCCGCGTCTGACCGAGCGCGAGCTCGACGCGACGAAGCGGTATTGGAGGGCTGAAGCGGCGACGACCGGGGACGAAGCGTCGCGGGAAGCGTGGCGCGCGCTGTGCGACGACATCGGCGTCACCAGGGCAGCCTGGGCGGCGCGGGTGCTCACTCCCACCAATCGCGAGGCGCTCGGCCCAGGCGTCGATCCGGTGTTCCCCGTCATCCCCATGCTGGACGAAGCTGCCCCGTTCGTGGCGCGCGCCGGGGTACTGCCCGATCGATGGATTGCGATTGGCATTCGCGGCGGCAGCCGCATCTTCGAACGTGTTGGTGCGCCGATCCCACTGGATCTGGCTGTCGGCATCGATACGACGCCGAGCGAAACCTCGGCGCTCACCAACCGCGAAGGCGAACCGATTCAGCTGCCCCCTCGCATGCGGTGGATGACCGACTTCGCGATGGGGGTGCAGGTCGGCATGGCGCTGGACATTCCGCTCGCCGCAGATGTCGATCACCTCGACGAGCTCCTGGTCTTCGGCCTGCGTCTCACGCAGACACCGGCACAAAGTGCCGACACGCTTGCCGGCCTGTTTACCGGACATCGCTTCAGTCGCGGATTCGCGTTTGTCCCACAAGGCACGCCGACGAACAACAGCATCACCGGCGGCTCCGGGCTGCCCTCGCGGAGCCAGCGCATCGAGGCCGCGTTCGACCTCGAACGACGGCCGCGCGCGTTCGGGTCCAACGACGCTTCGAACGGTGTGACCGCAGCCCGCGCGTTTGGCGTTGCATCTGAGGTCTTTGCGCCCGTCCCCGCATCAGGCGCGGCTTCCGATATCGCCACGGAGCCGGATGGATTCGAGCCGGAAGCGGCCACGGCCATGCAGACGCTCCTGTGGCAGGTGACGCTCGGATCGGCGCTCGAAGACTTCCTCCTGCTTCCCGATTCACGCGCCAACGGCGTGCGCGACTACTTCCGCCAGCACGTGCGTGCCGCAGGGCCCGTGCCGGCGGTTCGCGTCGGACGTCAGCCGTACGGCGTGCTTCCCGTGACCACGATCAACGAATTCAGCGCGGGAGCGGACGAGGGGATCGATGCGCGTCTGCTGCCCCTCCTGAGAGCGACTCGCACCTGGCTCGCGATGTTGCGCCAAGGCGGGCTCTTCGACGGTTCGCCGGAGAGCGCCCTGCGTCAGCTGGGGCGCTCGACGCACCTGTTCGCGGAAACCACACAGCAGAATCCGAGTTCCACAGCCGAGAACCGCTGGGCATCACTGGCCGGTTCGCTTGCCGTCGCGTCGCGGAATTCCATCCGCGATACGTGGCGCAACGTCCGGATCAGGGGCACCATTGAAGGCCCACCGCAACCGGTCACACGGCCCATCGCCGACGAGGCCACGTCGACAGAGCTCGGCGCCCTTGCCGCGGCGCTTCCTGCGGTCCTTCTGAACCGGCCACTTGCCACGTCGGTGCTCGGACGCATCGCCCGGCAAGCGGCACTCCTCGAATGGAGCCGCTTTGCACGAGTGGTCTGCACCGCGGCGGTCGACGTTCTTTCACGCGAGGACCTGGAGCAGCGAGCGGCACAGAACGGGAGCGATGTCTACATCGCGGTGCTCGTTCAGGCGATGACCGAAAGGATTCCCGGGCCGGTAGGTCTTCCCACGGACCCGATAGTGCTCCGCGCACGACCGCGTACTGATGGTGACCCGCCGGAGCCACCGGAGCCGCCGGAACCGCCGGAACCTCCAGATCCCCCGCGTCCTCCTCAGGTCGGAGAGGTCGAGGTCACGGCGGCCGAGCGTCAGCGCATTCGAGGATTGGTCGGCAGCCTCGCGCAGCCGCTTGCCTCGTGTCCCGGAGCGACGCGGCTCGCCTCATTTCGTCAAGCGCTCGCTCAGCTCTCCAGGTTTCCTAAGGCACAACTGGAATCCGAGATGTTCGGCGTACTCGACATCTGCAACCATCGCCTCGACGCGTGGTTCACGTCGCTGGCCTCGCGACGCCTCGCGACGCTGCGCGCGGCGACGCCGGCCGGCGTCGTGATCGGCGGTTGGGGATGCTTGCAGGACGTACGGCGTGCCGACCCGCTCGACCCGCAACAGCGCGCCGAGTTCGTTCATACGCCCTCGCTCGATCAGGCCGCGGCCGTCGCGGTGCTGCGCAGCGGAGCGCGCCGTGCCCAGAGTGCCGGCAGCAATCATGCCGACATCGACCTGTCGTCGCGTCGCGTGCGGCTGGCGCGGTGGATCCTCGAGGGCGTGCGCAACGGTCGATCCCTCGGCGAGCTGCTCGGCGTCCGTTTCGAGCGTGCCGTCAAGAGCACGCCCGCGGCAGCGCAGCTTGGCGACCTCCGTGCGCTCTTTCCGGGGTCCGGCCGCATGAGCGTTCTCGACGGCCTCCTGCTGCAGAAGGCCGGACTGCCCGCTTCGAGCAGCACGGACGTCGTGCGCGCCGCCACAGTCATGGACGACGCGCTTGATGCGGTGGCGGACACCCTCACCGCTGAAGCGGTGTATCAGATCGTGAAGGGCAACCCGGCTGGCGCGCTCATCAACGTCGAGGCGATCGCCGCAGGCACCGTCCCTCCCGAAGTACACGTCACCGAAACCCCGGCATCCGGCATTCGCCTCACCCATCGCGTCGTCGTCGCGCTGCCCGCAAATGCTGTTGCACCGGGCTGGGCAACGAAGATCAGCCCGCGGTCGCGTGCTGAGCCGCTGCTCGATGCGTGGTGCGGATTGTTGCTGGGCCCTTCCGGCGGCACGGTGCTGACGGTTGAGGGAGCTGCTGGAGCCACGATCTCCGTACCTTTGTCGTCACTCGGGACCGCCGCGATCGATGTCGTCCTCGGCGGGCGCAACAAGGGCGCCGAACTGGCGGAACATGTCGTCCGCGCCGCATCGACATCGACACCTGGGCTCCGCGTACGGGAAGACCGCGTGTGGAAGAACCTCGTCGGGCTCTGCGGCGCTATCGCGCGTGTTCTGACCCACGGCGAAGTGTTGCGGCCGGAGTCGTTCGACCCACCCAGCGGGATGACCGCCGCGGCTGCCGAGAATTTTGGCGATCTCCCGGCGCGTCTTGCCGATGCCGCCACCGCGCTATCCGCCGTACGTGATGCGCTCCTCGCGCGGACCGATCCGGCCACTGCGGTCCTGCGGGCGGCCGCATTCGGTGTTCGTGTGCCCGGCGTGCTGCTCGGTGTGACTCCGGCGATCGAGCAGCAAGATGCGTTGCTGGCGGCCATCGAATCGCGGCTCGTGGGAGCGACGACTGGAACGCCGCGCGAGCGTTTGCGTGCGCTGTTCGCGGGCGACCTCCCCGGGCTCGTCGCATTCACGCCGCGCGATCCGGCGATGCTGGTCACTGCGGCATCGCCGCCTCCTGCCAGCCTGCTCGGCAGCGACTCGCTGGCGCCTCACGCGTGGTTGGACGCGGCGGGCCGGAATCATCCCAAAGCCGCGTCGCTCGCCGAGGTGTTGTTACGCAAAGAGGCCGCCGGTGATACCGGTTCGACGCGGCTGCTGATTGCGCAAGCGCCCTGGAGCAACGGCGATCGCTGGATCGCGACATCGTTCACCAGCACCTCGCGAAAGCCGCCGGCCGGACGACTCTCCGTGCTGATGCATGCGCCCGCCGGATTCACGGCGACGCAGCCGGTTGGCGGGCTGCTCATCGATTCGTGGACAGACGCGGTTCCAGCGGCAACACGCGACACGGCCATGGCGCTGCGCTTCAACAACGCCAGCACACGGGCGCCGCAGGTCATTCTCCTGGCTGTCAACCCTAATCCCGCCCAGGCGTGGACCACCAACACGCTCGTGGACGTGCTGACCGAAACGCTCATGCTGACGCGCCTGCGCGTGCAGCCATCCACGACGTTCAGCCGGGGAGGACTCATGCCTTTCGCATGGCTGGGGCAACGGCCGGGGAATACCGGCATTTCGTTCTCGCTCTGAAGGACGCCTGATGGAAACCTACCCGACATGGATCCGCCTGCACCCCGAATCGGCCGACGACACGATGGTGACGTCGGTTCAGGCGCGCATACACGACCCGCTCTGGCTGCTCGGCCGGCAGTGGCAGTTTGGCGAGCTGCGGCATGACGGTGGCGCAACGCCTGTCGATGTACGCGTCGAGGGCACCTCGTCACCGCTGACGCGACTGCGCGGCGGCCTCGCGGCCGCTTCGGCTGTCGGCAGCGTGTCAATCAAGGCGGCGCAGACTCCACTGGAAGCGCTCGTCGAACGCGAGACGGTATCGGAGACTGGTCTCGACAACGTGCGTCTTCGCACAGAAGCAGGTCTTCAGCTGCTGCGAATGCTGCGGACCGCCGGACTGGAAAGCCGATGCTCCTTCTGGGTCGGCGAAAGCCCGTTCGTTCCGCCGGGCAGCGAAATGGACCAGGACACTCGGGACTGGTTCGACCTGGTGGATGGCCGCGTCCCTGATGGGGCTGGATTGGCGAAAGTCATCCGCGCGCGGCTGGCTCCGGGCGGGAGCACGCCGCCGATTGACGCGGGCGAAGCGCAGATCCTGCGTGCGTGGCTCACATGGGCTGCGTCGCGCTTCGATCAATCGCCGAGCGGACCATCAACGTGGGATCCCGAGCACGTGGAGTACGCATTCGCCGCGGCGGGACCGGGAGCGGCGGGTGAGGCCGTGCTGGTGGCGCCGGAGTACGTCGAAGGGCGCCTCGAGTGGTACGACTTCGAGCACGGCACCGGCAGCCTTGGCGCCACGGGAACGGCCACACCACGTCGAACGTTCCGGATTCCTGCGCCTCTCGATTTTGCCGGCATGCCAAACCCGCGCTTCTGGACCTTCGAGGATCCGGGCGTTCGATTCGACCAGCTCGAGCTGCTGACCAAGGCGGACGCCCCTCCCTCGCCGGCGACGCTCATGGTGCTCGATTTCGCGCTGAGCTACAGCGACGACTGGTTTCTCGTGCCGATTGCGCTCGATGCATGGACGATGTTCGAGGCCACCGCGGTGGCCATCACCGATGTCTTCGGCGAGACCACACTTGCGCACCCGCCGGAAGGCCGGTGGAACATGTTCCGTCTCGATAACCACGCGTCGACGGGGCTCTCGCCTCTCTTCCTCGCCGCGGCGCCGGCCGAAGCCAATGACGGTCCGCCGCTGGAAGAAGTGCATTTCCTCAATGACGAAGTGGCCAATGTTGCGTGGGCGGTGGAGCGGCTGACGCCTCATCCGCTCGGGTACAGCATCGAGACGCCGCCTCAACCCGTCACGGCGGATGTGGCGACGCCGTCCGGCTTGACCTGGACGCTGACACCACCGTCTCCGCCGGGCAACTGGTTTCCCCTGCTGCCGGTGACGATTGGGCATCTGGCGCTCGGCGTGTTGTGGAATGCCCGCACCCAGAAACCCGCGGGCCGGGTGCTCACTGATCTGCGTTCGCCGCGCCTGCTGCATCAGGAGGAGGTGCCACCCGAAGGCGCGCAGATCGTGCGCCGCTGGCAATCCGCGCGCGCGATCGACGGATCGCTGCACTTCTGGATCGGGCGCAGCAAGACTCCCCGCCGCACGGACATTGCACCGGCCATCCGCTTCGACATCATCGAGTGGAAGTGACCTTGCACGCCTTTGTAAGAAGGTGCTCGAAGGTCCAATCACCGCATTATCTGGATAGATGCTGCGTGACTCCCCGGGACCGATCGGCAAGAACCGGATGCGCTTTCGGTGCCCGTATCGTTCAACAATCACGGCGTCGAGGCAGGTCCTCCGAGGATCGTGATCTCGGCGGTCAGCACGGCGCCGGCGGGAATCACGCCTGGAACTCCCCGATCGCCGTAGGCCAGATGCGGCGCGATTTCCAGCCGGCGCATCCCGCCGACGCGCATGCCTTCGACTCCGTAGAAGAGCCCGTTGACGAGCGAGCGTCGATCGATCCGGACTTCAGTGATCAGCGTGTCGCCCCCGTCTTCGAGCTTCGCGGCGCCTAGGGGCCCCCATGCGGTCGGCCACCGGACCGCTTGTCCCTTGTTCAACCACAGACGAAGGCGGATTCGGTAATTGTGCTGGCGACGCACCGGCTCCCCTGCGCCGGGGATGTCAGCGAGCAGCGTAAGACCCGATCGCAGCCGCCGGCGAAGCGGCTGCCCTTTCCGCGCGAGCATCGCCGCGATGTCCGCCAGTCCGGCCGCCTCCGCCATTTCGAGCGGCGTGTCATATTCGTCGATCCGTGTGCGCAGCTCGGGATCGGCGCCGTGGTCGAGAAGGATTTGGATGGCGAGCTGGTTGCGTTCGGCGACGGCCATGTGGAGCGGCGTGTAGTCGTTGATGCCGCGCTGATTGGGGTCCGCGCCGAACGAAATCAGCAACCGAATGATGTCGTCGACGTCCGTTCGCCTGGTCGCACCTTGCACCACCCCCGTGCAGCTCAGCGCGGCGATGAGCGGCGGGAAGGCATCGCGCACGGGAACGTTCGGGTCGGCGCCGATCTCCAGCAGCCTCCGGATGAAAGCGAGAGGGCTGTGATAAATCGCGTAGACGAGGCACGAACCGATCGTGTCCGGCATGCGGCCGTTCGGGACCACCGCTGGATCGTCGACCGCCGCGCGCAACGCGTCCAGGTCGCCCTTGTGAAAAGCCTCGTCGATCCGCTGGAACTTCTTCGCCTCAGCGCAGCGCTCTTCTTCAGTCGCCATATTCTTGCCGCGAGCGTCACTCTCGGCGCTCGAACCTGGCGCGCCGGTGGTGCTCCGCCGGGGCCTAACCTGGAGCTGCCCCTTGTGTGTTGACGTAGAGCGCGTACAGCGATTGGCCTGAGGTCATGAACAGCCGGTTGCGCTTGGCGCCGCCGAAGGTCAGATTGGCGGTCGTTTCGGGCAATCGAATTCGCCCCAGCAGCTTCCCGTCAGGCGACCACACGGTCACCCCGCTGTAGCCCAGGTTGGCGCCGGCGTTGCTGCTGCACCACAGGTTGCCGTAGATATCGACCCGGATGCCGTCGGTTGCGCATCTGACGCCATCCACCATGAGATCGGAGAACTGCTTCTGGTTGCTGATTTTGTTGCCTGGACCTATGTCGAAGACCCACGGCAGCTGTCGACTGACGATGTAGACCTTCTTGTAGTCGGGGGAGAACGTGATGCCGTTGCCCCCTCCGCCGAAGGCCTCCTCGCTGATGAGCATGTCCACGCGCCCGGATGGATCGGCTCGATAAATGTTCGAGGCCAACTCGCCTTTAAGGGTACCGGACCCGACCGGTTGGCCAATTTTCCCGTTCAGCAGTCCGTTCAGGTTGCGGAGGCCGCCGGGCGCGTCGGGCATTCCCTCGTACAACGAGGCCCCGGCGAACGGATCCGTGAACCAATAGCTCCCGTCGAGATGCGCGGCGACGTCGTTCGGCGAGTTCAGGCGCTTGCCCTGATAGGACTCAGCTATCACGGTCACGGAGCCATCATGCTCGTACCGGACAACACGCCGCCCACGGTGCTCACATGAGATCTGTCTGCCCTGATGGTCGAACGTGTTGCCGTTGCTGTTGTTCGATGGCGATCGGAACACCGTGACCCGGTTATCGTCCTCGATCCAGCGCAGCTGGCGGTCGTTCGGGATATCGCTCCAGACCAGATAGCGCCCCTGAGAGGACCATGCAGGCCCTTCGTCGTGCATCCCGCCCGTGAACAGCCGATGGATCCCCGTGTTGTTCACCCGAAGCGTGGCGAAGGCCTGGTCGATGGTGATGACGTCCGGGTCCGGGTACGTCACCGGGCCGGCGGTGGGGCCGAAATCACGCGGGGGATTGGAGATGACGCTTGGCGGAACGCCACGCGCGGCGTTTGGAGCGGGAGCCGGAGCTGCAGGGGCCTGCTCCGCCGCAAGGTTCGGAGCAAAGAACGCAATCCCCGCGGCGGCACCGATTTTCCCGATGGCCCCGCGGCGCGAGATTCGACTGGTAGTCCCCCGAGGAAACGGGTCTTGCCTCATGAAGCCTCCTGATGAAATGGAGATGGCTGCGCGCACACTACTCGAACGCCGAGGCAGAGGCAACGTTTGGTTGACCTGCGAGGCGACGTTGGGCATCTGTCGCGGTATCGCCCTCCACTCATGCCAATCTGGGCCCTCATTTCCACACGCGGCGCGTGCCGGGCGTGAGGGCCAAGGGTAATCGGATAAGCCACCATTCGCTGCCGCCGAGTCTGGCTCACTCCGATTTCTCGATCGGTGCGAGTAGATCCTCGAGGAAAAAGGCCGACAGGGCGGCCCGTCCCGTGACGCCGGCCTTGGAGTAGAGCGCAGCGGCCTGTGCGCGAATCGTCCGCTCGCTCGTCGCCCGCAGAGCGGCGACCTCCTTGACCGCCAGCCCTTTCAGCAACAGCAGCGCCACTTCCCGCTCGGCCTCCGTGAAGTTCCAGCGCGTGAATTGTGCGTCGATCGCTTCACCGAGCCCGTTGATTAGCGACCGCGATTCCGCGCGCCAGCGCTGTCCTTCAAGACGTGCCACTTCGAGGTCGCGCAGCAGCGTCATCTGCTCCTCGCGCTGCCGTGACACAATCCGGAAGAGCAGCGCCACGCCAGCGCCCATGAGGACGATGGGCAGAATGTTAACGAGCTCCAGCAACATCGCCACGAGCGACATGTCGGGCTCTTCCAGCCATTCGAGCGCGAAGAAGAACGCCACGCCGACGGCGATCGCCAGGAGGGCCCAAAGACGCGTGCGGCGATCGATCCATTCACCCATGGCGCACACTGCGGGAGAACATCATAGCCGCGCACATAGTCAGCGTCCCGGCCGCATCCGCCGTGTCGGCGCCGAGAACACGATGCCGAGCTCGGGCGTCCAATCCGTCGCCTTGGACGTAAGGCCCACGCCGTTGTTGAAACGAATGAAGATGTTGCGCGAGAGGTGCCATTGCGCTTCGGCAAGAAGCGACACTTCGTCCTGTGTTCCTTCGACGCCCAGGTACACGCGCCACGAAGGCGACAGCCGCCTCAGATACTCGACCGCGTACTCGCCGATGTCGAAAGGGCTCGTAGACCCCGCGGCGTACTCGACCGCCGCGCGCGTCGTGAGCGTGCCCCAGGGAAAGCCACGCACCAAACCCGTACCGAACTTCAGCTCCAGGTCCGGCGTACCGATGAGCGGCTTGTCGCCGCTGTGGGGAATGACGACCTCAGTGTAGCTGAAGATCTCTGGCCGATTTGACGTCTCGCGTCGCCAGCGCCACCTGAGCTGTCCTTCGACGTCACCCAGGCCCGATTCCATGAGTCGAGCGGGGAGCGCCGAGGCATCGGCGGGCGACTTGTCGAGCGATGCGCGGATCGCTGCGATCTCCATCTCGAAGGCGAGGTTCTCGGTGAGGCCGTAGCCGATGAAGAACAACGCCTCGTGCGCCCGGAATCGGCCCCGAAAGTCCCGGTCGCCCACGACGCCCAGGTCCTCGGGCTTGTACTCGAAGTTGCCGTCCCTGTAGTACTCGACGAACGGGTAGGCGAGCCACTCGCCCTTCCTGATGTAGGTACCGAACATCGAGGTCGGCACGCCCGGACCACGATCACGCAGATAGGGGGCGTCCTCTGGAGGCGGCGTCGTTGCCTCCGGCTGAGCCAGTGTCGGCGTAGCGCTCACGAGCAGCGAAAGTGCCACGATGCCGATTGCGTAACGGGGATGCGCACAGATGGGTGACGCCATGGGTGTATGCTCCGCCAGCGACACTAGCTCTGGCCGAACAAACCGTCTATTGGCTCTGCGCCGTACGACGGACGGCCGACCCCAGCCCCCAGCCCTCTGACCGTTTCGGCTGGCGCCATCTTTGATGCTCGAATCCTGTTGCGCTCGCGCGAGGCGGATTCTCAGAGTGACGGCCGATGCCCAGTCCGCAACAGCGGGACGGTCGCGGGCCTCGCCCGCCCCCTTCACGTAGAATTGCCCGATGCGATCGTGGCTTCTAACCGGGATAGCGCCTGCGCTGTTTTCAGCATGGCTCGCGGCGTTTGCGGCACCTCCGGAGCGCGCCGTCGCGCAGGTCGAGGATCATCAATACAGCACCGCGGATATCCAGACGGGCTCTCGCCTTTACGGAGCGCAATGCGCGCTGTGCCATGGCCAGAATGGCGATGGCGTCGCGGGCGTGAATCTTCCGCGTCAGCAGTTCCGCCGCGCTTCGTCCGATGACGACATCCGCAACACCATCACGACGGGCGTGGCCGCCGCCGGCATGCCGCCGTTCCGATTGCAGCCGGCCGAGCTCGACGGGCTCGTCGCCTTCATCCGTTCGGGCTTCGACATAAGCGCGACGCCCTTCAAGGTGGGCGATGCCGGGCGCGGGAAGGCCGTCTATGACGGCAAGGGGGGTTGCGCGACGTGTCACCGGGTCGCCGGCAAGGGCGCCCGCACCGCGCCGGATCTGAGCGACGTCGGCGCCATCCGCCAGCCGGCGGCGATTCAGCGATCTCTTCTCGAACCCAGCCGCGCGATGGTGCCTATCAATCGCCCGGTGCGCATCGTCACGCGCGACGGACGCACCATTCGCGGCCGAAGGGTCAATGAGGACACCGCTACGGTGCAGCTGATCGATGAAGGCGAACGCCTCGTCTCGCTTTCGAAATCCGATATCCGCGAATTCGAGCTTGGCACTACCTCCAGTATGCCGTCCTTCGCCGGCAAGCTGACCGGCGGGGAACTCGCGGATCTGCTGGCCTATCTTCTTTCGCTGAAGGGACAGTGATGCGCATTTCCCTGCGATACGTTCTCTCGCTGTTGACCGTTTTCGGATTATCGGTTCGGGTCGCTGCGCAGGCGCAGGTTACGCCGGAGCGTATCGAGCGTGCGGCCGCCGAGCCGCAGAATTGGCTCACCCATAATGGCGGCTATGACAGCAAGCGCTACAGCGCGCTCAATCAGATCACGCCCCGCAATGTGAAGAACCTCGAACAGAAATGGGTGCTGCAGGA
>Ga0070698_100006551_pt1 | contig 12630 bp, 14 predicted proteins | sample KBSK1502metaG_FD_65477 | JGI IMG/M metagenome (GOLD analysis project Ga0070698, IMG submission 65477) | Corn, switchgrass and miscanthus rhizosphere microbial communities from Kellogg Biological Station, Michigan, USA - KBS K1-50-2 metaG | ecosystem: Host-associated > Plants > Roots >... | reverse complement strand
CGCGAGTTGCACGAGCCGCTACAGCGAGAGTTCAGCGAGTTCTGCGTCGAGCGCGGTGCTCCACCGCTGCCGGATCTCGAGTTCATCCATGAGTCGCAGTTCCTGAACCTCTACCTCTGTCCCGTCGACACCGACTACGAGCGGTCGCGCCGGCTCGGGCCGGCCTGGCAGAGGCTTGGCTCGTGTGTGCGCCGGCCGGACGAGGTCCCGGGCCATGTCCGGAGACCCGGCCGCGCAGTGCTCTATCTGAGCCTCGGCAGCCTCGGCTCGGCCGACGTCGCGTTGATGCAGAAGCTGATCGACACGCTCGGAGACACGGATTACTTCGTCATCGTCAGCATGGGGCCGCAGCACGAGGAGCTGCGGCTGGCGCCGAACATGACCGGCCAGGAGTTTTTGCCGCAACCGGCGATCCTGCCGCAGGTCGACCTCGTGATCACCCACGGCGGGAACAACACCGTCACGGAGTCGCTGCACTTCGGGAAGCCGACGGTCGTCTTGCCTCTCTTCTGGGACCAGCATGACAACGCTCAGCGGATGGAGGAGCTCGGCCTCGGCCGGCGGCTGGGCACGTACGGGCACGAGCCGGCTGAGCTGATCACTGCGATCGACACGCTGCTTGCGGATCCGATCCTGGCCGGCCGCCTCAGCGGCATCTCGGCAAGTCTCCAAGCCGAACCCGGCACGGTCAAGGCAGCAAGCCTGATCGAAGCCCTGATCTAGCGCCGCTCGATGACCTCGTCTATCAGCCCGTACTCGAGCGCCTCCTGTGGCGTCATGAAGTTGTCTCGCTCCGTGTCATGCGCGATCCGCTCGAGCGGCTGGCCGGTCCTCTCGGCGAGGATCTCCTCGAGACGGCGCTTCATGTCGATCGCCTCACGAGCACGGATCTCGACGTCGGAGGCTTGGCCGCCGAACCCGGGAGTCCACAGTTGGTGGATGAGGATCTTCCCGTTCGGGAGCGAGCTGCGCTTGTCCTTGGCCCCGCCGGCGAGCAGGACCGCGCCGATCGACATCGCGATCCCCACGCACATCGTGCGAACGTCCGGCTTGACGAACTGCATGGTGTCGTAGATCGCCAGGCCCGAATAGACGTCGCCACCCGGCGAGTTGATGTACAGCGAAATGTCCTGCTCGGGATCCTCCGACTCGAGATGAAGAAGCTGAGCGTTGACGACGTTCGCGACCTGGTCGTCAACCGCTGAGCCCACGAAGACGATCCGTTCGTCGAGCAACCGCGAGTAGATGTCGAAGGCCCGCTCCCCTCGGCTGGTCTGCTCGATCACGGTCGGAACGTATTGGTTCACGCGGAGACCTCCTCGTGTACACGAATGGGCGCGCCGGCGATCTCAACCGGGACGCCGTAGACCGAGAGGCCCTCGGCGATCGCGTCGGCGTCGTCGAGCGTCGCCGGGACGTAGAGCGCGAGCGGGTACACGCTCGCCGCGCGCCAGCCCAGCTCACCTTCCAGCAAGTCGCCCCAGAGCAGAGCGCGGCCGAAAACCCGGTCGCCGCCCACGGCGAGATAGTGGCGCCATTGGTCGAGCGACTTCGCGACATGGATGCCGCATTCGCAGAGCGGATCCGGGGCCTCGTGTCTCGCACGGTAGAGCTTCTTGCAGTCCGCGACCGTGGGCCGTCCGGGAGGCCAGAGGCTGCCGTAGAGGACGCTGCGCAGCCGCGTCCTCTCTTCGGCGTGCTCGACCCGCCAGATCTTCCAGCCGACTACCGGCTCGGCCGCGCTCGTGGACGCGGCGATTGTGGCTCCGATTCGCACGATATCTAGATATCAGACAGATATCGCGGCGTCAAACCAAGAGCCGGAGGCGGGACTCGAACCCACGGCCTACTGATTACAAATCAGTTGCTCTACCAGCTGAGCTACTCCGGCGCACCTAAATCGTAACCGCGCTACTCGACCGTCACCGAAACGCGCTGCGGCGCATTGTTCGAATAGCCGCCCACGTTCCAGGTCGCCTCGAGAGGCTGCACATTTCCGGCTTCGTCGTGCGCTCTGCAGCAGAGGATGTAGTCCCCCGGCTCGTCGGCCACCCACTCGTAGCTCCAGCCGCGCCAGCCCCACCGTGAGTCGAGCGGCTCCAGTTCCGCGTCGGCCCACGTCTCACCATTATCGGTGCTGATCTCCACGCGCGTGACCGGCGCCCAACCCGACCAGGCCCGACCCTCGAGCGTGCACGGGCCAACCGAGACAGTGCGGTCGCGCGTGTTGAAGTCCGGGATCCCGGGCGGCACCATCAGCGCCCGGGGCTGCATTCGCGTGACGGGAGTTCCCTCGTCGTCTTCGTTTTCTCGGTACCGGTACGCCGCGGTTTGCTGATAGCCCTGGAACGGCTCGGCGACCACCGTGATGCCGGCCAGCCATTTCACGTTCGTCATTCCGTACCAGCCGGGGACGAGGAGCCGGAGCGGGAATCCGTGCTGGGGCAGGAGCGGTTCGCCATTCATCTCGTAGGCGAGGAGAACGTCGTCTCCAAGCGCGACGTCGAGCTCGAGGCTGCGTTGATAGCTCTGCTCGACACCCTTCTCGAAGCCGCGGTCGAGCCCGGTGAAGACGACCTCGAGAGCGTCGTCGAGCATCTCCGCCTCCTCGAGGATCGGTCTCAGCGGCACCCCGGTCCAGGTCGCGTTTCCGACCGCCTCGAGAAGCCACGGCTGGCTGACAACGTGCGGGGTCAGCAGCGCGCGGCCGTTTCCGGCGCACTCCATCGTCGCTGTCACCTCCTGGGCAGTGCGCGCGCGAAGATCCCCGAGCGTCAGCTCCAGCGGATTGGCGACCCGTCCATCGACCTTCAGCGCCCACCCGTCGGCGGCCACGTCCGGGATGTCGTAATGGATCAGGATGTAGTGGAGCCCAGCCGGCGTGACCGGATAGCGAAGGGCCTCGAGCGGCAAACCGTGATTACGGGCTGCCAGCTGCAGCTCGTCCTGACTGATCGCCGCGTTCAACGCGGCCACATTACCGCCCTACTGCAGGACTTGGCGTGACTGTTGGTGCTGCAGCACCTTGCGCTTGACCCGCTGGAGCGCGTTGTCGATCGTCTTCGTGTCGCAGCCGAGCGCTTCCGCCATCTCCTCGTAGGACGAGCCCTCGAGGTACAGCTTCAAAGCGTCCGCCTCGAGCTTCGACAGGCCGGTGCCGAGCGAGAAGACGAGGCTCTGCAGCTCCTCGGTCGAGATCACGCAGATCGATGGGTCGTCGACGCTCGGCCCCGGAAGAGCGTCGCCGAGCGTGACGTCTGAGTCGGAGTCCTGTCCTGCCGGCGTGTTCGAGAACGAGACGTAGGTGTTCAGCGGCGAGTGCTTGAAGCGCGTGGCGGTCTTGATCGCCGTGATGATCTGGCGCGTCACGCAGAGCTCGGCGAAGCTGCGGAAGGACGTCTCCTTGTCGTGACGGAAGTCCCGCACGGCCTTGTAGAGGCCGATCAGCCCCTCCTGGATTAGATCCTCGGCGTCGCCTCCTGCGAGGAAGTACGAGCTGGCCTTCAGGCGGACGAATCCCGTGTAACGGCGGATCAACCCGTCCAGGGCGGCCTGGTCGCCGTTGCGCGCCCGCACCACGAGCTGAAGATCCGCGAGCTCGCGCTGCTGTCGCTGAACCGAGTGCGCTGGGGCTGAACGGGCCGGCATTCGCTCCCCTTCTCTCGCGGGGCGAGATTACGGTCAGGACCGAATCTCACGTTGAGGTTGAGGTGACGGTAGCAAGGTCCCAACGAAAACACAAGACCTTGCGTTTATGTCGACTTAACCGGACCGGTTGCGTCTTAGGCGCTCCAACCGGTCCCTTGTCGCGCGGTCGAGTCGCTCGGCCAAGCGATGAGGGCGGTCCTCTCGCCTGCCCGCCGGCTCCAGCTCTTTGACGAACGTCGCGGAGGTCACCTTCGTCACCTCTTGGCCCGAGGTACCGCGGACTGCGAAATCGGAGGAGACGAGACAGACCCGCTCCCGGCCTCGGAAGTCGGCGGCGAGCCGCTCGAGCACGGCGTCCGCATGGGGCGCAAAACGGACTTCCAGTGGCCCGTGCGCCCGCGCTTCGCCGACGCCGTCGAAGACGACGACGCCGCGGGCTCCTCTCAGCGCGACAAAGCTCGCCAGCTGGTCGACCAGTTCTCGCGCGTCGGTGAAAGAGCCGGCGTGGAGGAGGTTGTAGCCGTCGAACAGGTAGAGAGTCGCGTCAGCCATCTGATGTAGATGTAGGTGTACACCTACATCGCTCCGTTGCGCTGCCGCCGCGCCTCGTAGAGGAGAACACCGGCGGCGACGCTGACGTTCAAGGACTCGACGTCTCCGGCAAGGGGGATCGAGACCGCTGCGTCGCACGTCCGCCGGACGAGCGGACGTACGCCCTTGCCTTCAGCGCCCAGAACGAGTGCCACTCCGCCGGTCAGGTCGGCTTCCCAAAGCGGGGTCTCGGCGTCGCCGGCGGCGGCCCAGGCCCAGAGGCGCGGGCCTTTCACCTCGGAGAGGTACCGCGCCATGTTCTTCACCACCGCAACGGGCAGGTGCTCGATCGCGCCGGCCGAGGCGCGTACTACGGCCGGCGTCACGCGGGCCGCGTTGTGCGCAGGGACGATCACGCCGGTCGCTCCCGCCGCCTCCGCGGTGCGCGCGACCGCGCCGAGATTGTGCGGATCGGTGACCTGGTCGAGACACACAAGCAGCGGCGATTCGCCCGCGGCGAGCTCGTAAGCGTCTGCGTAGCGGTAGGGCTCGGCCCAGGCGAGCACGCCCTGGTGGTCGCGTGTCCCTGCGGCTTCGGTCAGGTCCCGTTCAGGCCTGACCTGATGCCTGGCACCGGGACGTGCCTCGCGCAGCCACGGCTCGGCCTTGAGCGCCCGCTCGGTGACCCAGAGCTCGAGCACCTCTCTCGGGCCGCGCAGTGCCTCGTGCACCGCGCGGCGGCCGTAGATCTGCTCACGCGTCATTTCGGGACGAGCTCAAACCCGTCTGCGACGTCGCGGACTTCCCAGCCCTGCGCCTCGATCTCGCCGCGGAGACGGTCTGCCTCCTCGAAATCGCCCCTCGCTCTCGCTTCCTTCCTCCGCTCCGCGAGCGCGACGACAGCCGCCGGCGCGGCAACCGTTTCCGCAAACGAGCCGAGGCCGAAGAGCTCCAGCCCCCACCTCAACGAAGCCGTTCGCCCGCGACCCCGCCAGTCGTGGAACAGCGCCAAAGCTTCCGGTGTGTTGAAGTCGTCGTCGAGTACGCGGGCCAGCTCGTCTCGCTCGAGCTCTTCCGGCTCGTACTCGAGGCCGACGAAGTAGTTGCGAAACGTCTCGGCCTGGGCTGCCGCCTGGGCCATGAGCTCATCGCTGAAGTCGATCGGCTTGCGCCACTGGGCGGTCATGAAGAAGAGCAGGATCGTCTCGCGTCCCCACTTCTCCAACGCGTCCTGAAGGGAGACGATGTTCCCGAGCGACTTCGACATCTTCTCCCCGGTCAGCTCGAGCAGTCCGTTGTGCATCCACATCCGGGCGAACTCGTTGCCCGCGCCGCGTGACTGGGCGAGCTCGTTCTCGTGATGCGGGAAGACCAGGTCGATGCCGCCGCCATGGATCTCGAAGACCGGCCCGAGGAACTTCTCCGCCATCGCCGAGCATTCGATGTGCCAGCCCGGACGGCCGGGCCCCCAGGGGGACTCCCAAACCGTGTCCTCGCCCTCCTTGTGGGCCTTCCACAGCGCGAAGTCGCGGGGGTCCTCCTTCAGCTCGGCGCGCTCCGACTCCTCGGAGGGGTTGTGCAACGACTCCTCGTCGCCCTGCCGGCCGGAGAGCCGACCGTAATCCGGAAACGCGGCGACCCGGAAGTAGACGTCGCCGCCTGCGGGATACGCGAGCCCGCGGTCGACGAGGTCGCCGATCAGCTCGACGATTTCCGGAATCGTTTCGCTGGCTTTTGGCTCGTGGTCGGGCCGGCCGAGGCCGAGCAGGTCGGTGTCCTCGACGTACCACTGTGAAGCCTCGGCAGCGAGCTCGGCGCTGTGTCCGGCCGCCGCGTCGTAGATCTTGTCGTTGATGTCGGTGATGTTCTCGGCCAGTCGGACGTCGTACCCCGTCTCCTCGAGCCAGCGCTTCAACCACAGCGAGAGCACGAACGGCCGCGCGTTGCCGATGTGAATCCGCTGGTAAACCGTCGGTCCGCAGACATACATCCGGATCGGGCCCGGAGGGGGCGGCAGCTCGAACAGACCGCGGGTGTAGGTGTCAAAGAGCCGCATCGACCCTCCGCAACGTCTCCTCTTTCGATAGGGCCTCGAGCAGAGCGGCAAGCTCGGGCCCGCGGTCGCGGCCGGTCAGCGCCAGCCGTAACGTCTTCAAGTCGCCGCCGACCGCCTTCAATTCGCGGATCAGCTCGCGTGCGGCCTCATGGTCGAGCCCGTTGCTCGCACGTTCCCGCAACTCCTTGAAGCGCTCCAGCGTCGGGCGGGCCTCCTCCGGTAGCCGAACGGCCTCCGGCTCGAGCACCTGGCGCGCCAGTTCCCGCGCCTCCTCGAAATCGCGTGCGCCGCGGAGCACGGGAACAACCTCGACCGGCGCACCGACAGCTGCCGCGAGATCGTCGTCGGGCAGCTCGGCGATCGCCTCGATCGCCAGCCGCCTGATCCGCGGTAGGTCGTAGTGAACGTCGTGCTTCGGCAGCCCGAGCTCCTCCAGGTAGCGCCGAACCGCTGTTGCCGGAATCCCTTCCTCTCGCAGCGCGGCAACCGTCGCGCCCGGGGCCCGCTTCGAGAGCTTGCGGCCGTCCTCCCCAAGGATCAGCCCGTGGTGGATGTACTCCGGAGGCGTTGCCCCGAGCGCTTCTGCAAGCCGACGGTGAAGCTGCTCGTTCGGCCGGTGGTCGTTGCCGCGGATGACATGCGTGATCCCGAAATCGATGTCGTCCACGACGCTGGCGAGGTGGTAGGTCGCGGAGCCGTCCTCGCGCAGGAGCGTGATTCCATCGAAGCGGTCGCCGAGCTTGTTCCCCGCCTCCGCGTAGCGGTCGCCACGCCCGCTCTGCCGAACCGGCCCCTCGTCCCAGGCAATGCCGAGCCACGCGAGGTCGTCGAGGATCGCCTCCTCGCCGCCGCGCACGTTGCGCGCCGAGTCGGTGTCGTCGATCCGGAGCAGCATCCAGTCGCCGAAGTCGCGGTTGGCGACTGCGCTCAGGGCGTTGCCTACGTGTAGCGAGCCGGTGGGGCTGGGCGCAAAGCGGACTCTTCTCATTCCGAGCCGAAAGTTACTGTCCCGGCGATGCGTGAGTCGTTGCTCGCCTGGTTCGAGGCATACGGCCGGGACTTGCCATGGAGAAAGACGCGCGACCCTTACGCGATCCTCGTCTCCGAGGTGATGCTCCAGCAGACGCAGGTCGAACGCGTGATCCCGAGATATCTCGCCTGGCTCGACCGTTGGCCGACCGTCGGGGCCCTCGCGGGGGCGCCCGCCGGCGAGCTGATCCGCGAATGGCAGGGCCTCGGCTACAACCGCCGAGCCCTGAACCTGCACCGTGCGGCCCGGCAGATCGCCGCGAGCGGATGGCCCGACGAGCTCACCGAGCTACCCGGAGTCGGCCGATACACGGCCGACGCGATCGCGTGTTTCGCATTCGGACGCGACGTCCTTCCCGTTGATACGAATGTCGCGCGCGTCCGCGAACGCACCGGCGAAGCGTTCGACGCCGGTTGTGGGCAGGCCCTGATGGACCTCGGCGCGACGGTTTGCCTCGCCCGCGTGCCGCGGTGTGATTCGTGCCCGCTCGCCCCGAGCTGCCCGTCGCGCGGACGACGTTACGAGCCCCGTCGGAAGCAGAGCCGCTTCGAAGGATCGTTCCGGCAGCGCAGAGCCGCGACCTTGCGGCTGGTGACGTCCGAGGCGCGGCGAGTCGCCGATCTCGATCCGGACGCCGTCGCCGCTTTGGAACACGACGGCCTTGTCAGCGTCGCAGCCGGCCTCGTCTCCCTGCCGGTCGAAGGCGCGACGCGACCCGAAAGTTAGTAACAGACTGTTACTTGGATATCGAGTCCCGGCACGCTCTCGCCCCGGCGATTTCAACGCCGTTACGCGTTCGGAGCGGACACCTCCAACTTCGTAACAGTCTGTTACTTGGCGTTCGAGCGGCCGGCCCCGCTGCCGTGCTCGAGGAGGGCCACCGCCTGCGCGGCCAGGCCCTCGCCACGGCCGGTGAAGCCGAGCTTGTCGGTCGTCGTCGCCCGCACATTGACCCGCTCTGCCACGACCCCGAGCGCCTCGGCGAGCCGTTCGCGCATCCGCTCGCGCAACGGCGCGATCCGCGGCTCCTCTCCGATCAAGACGCAGTCGGCATTGACGAGCTCCCAGCCAGCCTCGCGGACCTGAGCGGCGGCGCGCCGCAGTAAGTCCAGCGAAGAAGCGCCCTCCCACTCCGGCTCGCTCGGCGGGAACAGCGAGCCGATGTCGCCGAGCCCGGCTCCGCCGAGGAGCGCGTCAATCAGTGCGTGCGCAATGACGTCTCCGTCGGAGTGTCCGGCCAGGCCGCGAGAGGACTCGATCTCCACCCCGCCGAGAACCAGCGGGGCCTCTTCCACGAGCGCATGGGCATCGATACCCAACCCGACGCGCAGTTCGCTCATCCGATCGGGGCCTGGCGGCGTTGGCGCCGGTCGAAGACCGTGAGGGTCTCGTAGCCGGCGGAGCGGGCGAGGTCGATCGCGCGATCGAGGTCGCGGCCGACGTTCTGAGGCGCGTGGGCGTCCGAGGCGAGCGTGATCGGCACCCCGCGTGCCTGACAAGCCTCGAGGAGCTGTGGGTCGGGGTAGGGCTCGCCGACGGGCTTGTGGAGACCGGCCGAGGAGACCTCGACGCACACGCCGGCCGCCTCGATCGCGTCAGCCGTTTCCTCGTGCAGCCACTGGACCGTCTGGGCGTCCGGGCGTCCGCCATGGTGTCTGACGAGGTCGGGGTGCGAGAGCGAGTCGAACAGCCCGCTCCGGGCGGCGTTACGCAACCAGACGAAGTAGCGCCGCCACGCCTCGTGGGGGCCGAGCTTCTCGACGAGCCCCGGCTCTTGATCAACGGGAAAGCCGTCGACGAAGTGGACCGAGCCGAGCAGGTAGTCCCACGGATACGGCAAGACGGTGTCGCGGAGGTCGGCCTCCGTTCCGGGGAAATAGTCGACCTCGAGACCGAGCTTGACCGGCAAGCCGCGCTCTTTCGCCTCCACCACAGCCCCCACGTACGTATCGAGATCGTAGATACACCGCTCGAGCATGTACTGCTGTTCCCAAAGGGACCGGGTCTGCTCGAAGTAGTAGACGTGCTCGGTGAAACCGATCTCGTCGACGCCGCGTTCGGCGGCGGCCTCAACGAACTTCTCCGCTGCCTCCACCGAGTAATCGATCCGCTCGTCGGAATCGCGAAGGTGCATGTGGTAGTCGACGATCACGAAAACGACGAAACGAGCTCGAGATCGGCCTGGTCGGTGACCTTCAACAGCCGCCGGTCGCCGGGAACGGTCGTGATCCGGCCACCCCGCGCTTCCACAAGGCCTGAGCAGTCAGTCGCCTCCGCAAGATCGCCGGCAAGTGCCTCGCGGAGAACGGGCGCAAGAAATGCCTGTGGCGTCTGTGCCGCGACGAGCTCTACGCGCGGCAGCGTCTCGACGATCCGTCCGCCCTGGACGCGCTTGATCGTGTCGGGGAGCGGCAAGGCGGGCACCACACCGTCCCAGCCCTCGTTCAGCGCCGTCAGCACGCGTTCCAGCACCTCGTCCGGAAGGATGGGACGCGCCGCATCGTGGACGGCGATCACCGCAGCGTCGCCGCCAACCTCGGCGACCCCGGCGCGCACCGACTCCGCCCGTGTCTCACCCCCTGACGCGCAGGCCACGACCTTGGTGCAGGCAAGCTCCTCGGCGACGAGAATCGACGGCTCCTCCCAGCCGGGGGGCGCGACGATCACGATCGCGTCGATCCAAGCCGAGGACTCGAGGCGCTCGAGGCTCTCGGCGAGCAACGGCCGGTCGTGAAGCTTCGCGAATGCCTTTGGGCGGCTGCCGCCGAGTCGTTCCCCGCGGCCGGCGGCGGCCAGAACCGCCCAGACGGACAATGAATTAGCTCCTTGCGAGATCGCGGTCAGTCCATGTGATTTTCCATCCGGCCGGATCAGACGGCCGCGCCGGCAAAGCCGCCACGGCCTCTAATCGGCATCGCAAGCGACGCCTCTAGGCGGTCGCCGCGACCTTGGTCGTCTTCTTCTTCGGCCCGCCGTTGGCGAGAACGCCGTCGAGCCATTCGGCGGCTTCGTCCTCGTCCATCTCCTTGGCGTACATCAATTCGCTGGCGAGGATCTTCTTCGCCTTCACGAACATCTGCTTTTCGCCGGTCGAGAGACCTTTCTCGTGGTCGCGAAGCGAAAGGTTCCGGACGACCTCGGCGAGCTCGAAAATGTCGCCGGTCTTCATCTTGTCGCGGTTGTGCTTGAAGCGCCGGTTCCAGTTCTTCGGCATCTGCGTGCCGCCGCCGGTGAGGGCCTTCAGCACCTTGTTGACCATCTGCTCGTCGATCACTTTCCGTAAGCCGACGGCGTCGGCGTTCTCGGTCGGGACGTTCACCGTCATGTCGTTATGCAGGATCTTGATCGTCATGTATTCCCGCTTCTGACCGAGGACTGTGCGGGACTCCTTCTTCACAACGGTGCCTGCTCCGTGGTGTGGATACACCACTTTGTCGCCGACCTTGTACAAGCCGACCCTCCCCTTTCGTCGCTTACATCGCCAGAACGCCGACGGAGTCGAGCCCGTCGGCGCGTGTCAGCCAGTATACCGAAAGTTGCGCGAAAAGGCCACTATTTCCAGGGATTTTCGCCTTGCGGAGAAAAAGCCCTGCTCAGAGCGACCTCCCGCCACAGGAAGAGAGCGTCACAGTTGGAGGTACCGATCGACGAGGTTGTGCTCCTGCAGGCGGCGAAGACCTTCGCGAATCTCACGGGCGCGGACCGCGCCCACGCCGTCCACGGCCTCGAGGTCGCGCTGTGATGCCCGGACGATTCCCTCAAGGCCGCCGAGCTTCGAAACGAGCCGTTGGATCACGTTTTCGGGCAGCCGCGGGATGTGCGTGAGCACGCGGAAGCCACGGGGCGTCACGGCGTAGTCGAGAGGATTCGTCGTCGCCGGATAGCCGAGCACGGCCAGCAACTCGAACTCCAGCAATTCCTGGTACGGCAGTTGCGCGAGCGCCACCAAACCCTCGCGAACGCGCTCCGCACCGCCGTCGGCATGGTAGTCGTAGACGATCGCGGCCTTCTCGGCCGGCACCTCGCTCACCTGCTCCTCGAGCTGCATTCGAATCAAGCGCCCTTCGGAGCCGAGCTCCGTGCACGCGCGCTCGATGTAGTCGGCCATGCGCGTCGTCAGCTCGGCCCGCTGCAGGACGACGAGGACGTCGTCGAGCATCACGGCGTTCTGGAACTCGAGCGCGGTCAGCCGAGTGAGCACCTGGTCGAGCCGCTGCCGATAGGTCTCCAGGGTCGCCACCGCCTGGTTCGTCTTGGCGAGCACGTCGGCGATCGGGTCGAGTTGGTAGCGGCTCTGCCCGACGAAGACGGTCACCGTCTCACGCTGTTGCGAGATCGAGACCACTAGCGCCTCGGTCTGTTTCGCGACGCGCTCCGCCGTCCGGTGGCGCGTCCCTGTCTCGTTCGATGGGATCGTCGGATCAGGCATCAGCTGGACGTTTGCCTGAGCGATCTTCGCGATCGCCGAGTTGACGATGATCGCGCCGTCCATCTTCGCGAGCTCGTACAGAAGCTGCGGCGTGAAACTCTGGTCGAGTCGGATGCCGCCGGAGAACATGAACGAGAGCTCCGAGGGCTCACCGACCACGATCAGGGCTCCCTCGCGGGCACGGATGATGTCGTCGATCCCCTGTCGTAGCTGCGTGCCGGGCGCGATCCTCGAGATGGCGGTGAGGATGCTGGGATCGATCCGCGGATCGAGCTCTGCGGCGCTGCGAGGGAAGCCGAGCGGCGCGGCCGGTCGTCGTTCCTGTCTATCTGCCCTCGGATCCATTGCCATCGAGCCCCGCCCCTATCGCGCTCTGCAGCGTCTCTGCTTCGAGAATGCTTAGTTTGCCACTAGACGTTCCGGCGGGAGCGACAACGCGCTGGATGCCGAACTTCGCGCACTCTTCCAGGCGCCGCTCGGCCTGGGTCGCGGCGCGCAGCCGCCCGGTGAGGCCGATCTCTCCGAATGCGGCCGTTCGCTCTTTGACCGCTACACCGCGGGCAGCAGAGGCGATTGCCAGCGCGACGGCGACATCGGCCCCCGGCTCGTCGACCCTGACGCCACCGGCGACGTTCACGAAGACGTCGGCGGCGCCGAGGGCCACACGCGCGTGACGGGAGAGAACGGCAACGATCATCGCGAGGCGCTTCGGATCGACGCCGGTCGCGACACGCCGCGGCATCGCCAGATCCGTCGGAGCCACGAGAGCCTGGATCTCGAGCAGGATCGGCCTGGTCCCTTCTAGAGCGCACACGACAGCCGCGCCGATCTCACCTTCGGCACCCCGTCCGAACACCTCCGACGGCTCGGGCACGCCGACTAGGCCCGCCCCGGTCATCTCGAACACGCCCAGCTCGTTCGTCGACCCGAAGCGGT
>Ga0070698_100006550_pt1 | contig 12631 bp, 9 predicted proteins | sample KBSK1502metaG_FD_65477 | JGI IMG/M metagenome (GOLD analysis project Ga0070698, IMG submission 65477) | Corn, switchgrass and miscanthus rhizosphere microbial communities from Kellogg Biological Station, Michigan, USA - KBS K1-50-2 metaG | ecosystem: Host-associated > Plants > Roots >... | reverse complement strand
GCCAGGTACTTCGACTGGGTCGACGACATGCACGACTGGTGCATCAGCCGCCAGCTCTGGTGGGGCCACCGGATCCCGGTCTGGTACGGGCCAGACGGCGAGGTCAGCTGCGTCGGCCCGGACGAGGCACGGCCGGCCGGCCAGGGCTGGACCCAGGATCCGGACGTGCTCGACACCTGGTTCTCCTCCGCGCTGTGGCCGTTCTCCACGCTCGGCTGGCCGGATGACACCGCCGACCTGCGCGCGTTCTACCCGACCACCGTGCTGGTCACCGGCTACGACATCCTGTTCTTCTGGGTCGCCCGGATGATGATGTTCGGCCTGTACGCGATGGCGGACCAGGGGCCGGCCCGGGCGGTGCCGTTCCGCGACGTCGCCCTGCACGGCCTGGTGCGCGATCGCTACGGCAAGAAGATGTCCAAGTCGCGGGGCAACACCGTGGACCCGCTGGACTGGATCGACCGGTTCGGCGCGGACGCTACCCGGTTCACCCTGGCCCGCGGATCCAGTCCCGGCGGTGACGTCGCCATCAGCGAGGAGTGGGTGGCAGGCGCGCGGAACTTCTGCAACAAGCTCTGGAACGCGACCAGGTTCGCGCTGCTCAACGGCGCCGGTGCCAGTCCTGGCGCTGGTTCGGGCGCTTTGCCGGACCCGGCCACGCTGGCGGTCCCGGACCGCTGGATCCTGTCCCGGCTGGCTGCCGTCACCGCCGACACGGACGCGCTGCTTGACCGCTTCGAGTTCGCCAAGGCCTGTGACGCCCTCTATCACTTCGCCTGGGATGAGTTCTGCGACTGGTACCTCGAGCTGGCCAAGCCCGCGCTGGCGGGCGCTGACGAGACGGTCGCCGCGACGACCAGGTCGGTGCTCGGCTACGTACTCGACCGGCTGCTCAGACTGCTCCATCCGGTGATGCCGTTCGTCACCGACGAGCTGTGGTCCGCGCTAACCGGCGGCCAGACGGTGCTTGCCGCGGCCTGGCCTGGCCGCCGCGCGGGCGATGCGGAGAGCCAGCCTGACAGCCTGGCCGCCTTCGCGGATCCGTCCGCCGAGACCGCGGTCGGTGCGCTGATGCGGCTGGTCACGGAGGTGCGCAGGTTCCGCTCGGACCAGGGCCTGCGGCCCGCCCAGCCGGTGCCCGCGGTGCTGGCCGGCCTGGACGGGACGCCGCTGGCGCCGCACGAGGCGCGCATCCGGGCGCTGCTCCGGCTCACCGCGCCCGCCGCAGGCTTTACCCCGACGGCCTCCGTGCAGGCGGAGGGCGTCACCGTCCAGCTGGACACGGCCGCGACGATCGACCTGGCCGCCGAGCGCCGGCGGCTTGCGAAAGATCTTGCCGCCGCGCAGGCCGAGGTTGACTCGGCCGAGCGCAAACTCGACACCGCGTCATTCGTCGAGCGGGCACCCGCCGCGGTGGTGGCCAAGACCCGAGACCGGCTCGCCGCCGCGAAGGCCGAGATAGCCAGAATCGAGGGCCGCCTGTCCGGCCTCCCGCCCGCCCCCCAGTAGCATCCCCCGGCCGGTCAGTATCGCCCGCCCGGCAGCGTCGTCTGATTTCCATGACTTGCTGCGGCGGGAGTGGCTGCTGAGGGCGGGATTGGCTGTGGCGTGCGGCCCGGCGGGCCGGGCCGGCCGGGCCAGTAGGCTGCCAGGGTGAACGCTCTTAGCTGCGGGCTGTCGTGACAGCTGACCCGGACGAGGCGTTGCGCACGGTCGAGCGCGAGATAATCGCGCGGCGGCCGGAGCACGCCATCGAGCCCTCACTGGACCGGATCGAGGCCCTGGTCGGCCTGCTCGGCGATCCGCAGCGCGCCTACCCGGTTATCCACCTCACCGGGACTAACGGCAAGACATCGACAGCCCGGATGATCGAGACGCTACTGCGCGCCCGGGGCCTGCGGACCGGCCTGTTCACCAGCCCGCATCTCTCCTCGATCCAGGAGCGGATCTGCGTGGACGGCATCCCGCTCAGCGCGGATCGCTTCGTCGCCGCCTACCAGGAGATCCTGCCGTACCTGCGGCTGGTGGACGACAGCCAGCCGGTGCCGCTGTCGTTCTTCGAGGTGCTCGTGGGCATGGCCTTCGCCGTCTTCGCCGACGCGCCGGTCGACGTTGCGGTGATCGAGGTCGGCATGGGCGGCACCTGGGACAACACCAACGTGGCCAATGGCGCCGTCGCCGTGGTGACCCCGATTTCCATCGACCACTCCCGCCACCTCGGCAACACCGTGGCCGCCATTGCCGCCGACAAAGCCGGGATCATCAAGCCTGGCGCGGTCGCCGTGCTTGCCCAGCAGCCACTGGAGGCCGCTGAGATGCTGCTCCGCCGGGTCGCCACGGTGGGCGCGACGGTGGCGAGGGAAGGCATCGAGTTCGGCGTGACCAGCCGCGAGCTTGCCGTTGGCGGTCAGCTAGTTAGCATCCGCGGCCTGCTTGGCGAGTACGGCGACCTGTTTCTGCCGCTGTTCGGCGCGTACCAGGCAGGCAACGCGGCCTGCGCGCTCGCCGCGGTGGAAGCGTTCGCCGGGGCAGCACCCGGCGGCGGCGAAAGCGGCCCGGAGCCGCTGGGTGAGGCGCTGGTCCGGGAGGCGTTCGGCATGATGTCATCGCCCGGCCGGCTGGAGATCGTCCGGCGCAGCCCGACGGTGATCGTGGACGCGGCGCACAACCCGGCCGGGATGGCCGCGAGCATGCAGGCGCTGGCTGAGGCATTCACATTCACCGATCTTGTCGGCATCCTCGCGGTGAGCGAGGACAAGGACGTGCCCGCGATGCTCGACCAGCTGGAGCCCGCCGTCTCCGAGCTGGTCGTCACCTGCAACTCCTCGTCAAGGTCCATGAATCCGGCGAAGCTAGCAGACCTGGCAGCCGCGGTTTTCGGCCCTGACCGGGTGACGCAGGCCGGCCGGCTCGACGACGCGATCGAGATCGCCGTCGGCCTGGCCGATGATGCTGCCGCCGCGGCTGAGGCAGCCGGCGCGCTGCCCGGCGGGGGCTGCGGAATCCTGGTCACCGGATCGGTGATCACCGCTGGCGACGCCCGGCTCTTGCTGGCCCCCGTGAGCGGGCAGTCGTGAGGCGGCTCTGCGCCACCGTGCTGATCATGGAGGCGATCGTTATCGGGCTGTCGATCCCGGTCGCGGTGACCGTGCAGCATACGGCCCGCGGTAGCGCGGCGACGGCAGGCGGCGTGCTGGCCATCGCGGCGGTGCTGCTGGCGATACTGGCCATCCGGGGCCCGCTCCGGCTATGGCTGGTCGGCGGCAGCATCCTGCAGATCCTGGTGATCGCCACGGGTGCGATCGTCACAGCAATGTACGTGCTCGGCGCGATATTCGCCGCTCTGTGGGCGACCGGGATCTGGCTCGGCTACCGCGCCGAACAGGCTTCCTAATGGCCGTTACCCGCCATGTGCCGGGCTGCCTGCGGCGCTGCGAGGCACTGCGGCCCGCGTGCAGGGACCGGCCGCCAGGCCAAAATGCGGCGACGGCACGCGACAGCACTAAGGCATCCCCTTCGCCTGCGAGCCCCGGTGCTTCGCCTGCGAGCCCCGGCGGTTCGCCTGCGAGCCCCGGTGCTTCGGCTGCGAGCCCCGGTGCTTCGGCTGCCAGTCCTGGTGGTTCGGCTGCGAGCCCCGGCGGTTCGGCTGCCAGTCCTGGTGGTTCGGCTGCGAGGCCTGGTGGTTCGGCTGCGAGCCCCGGCGGTTCGGCTGCCGGCCCAGGTGCTTCGGCTGCGAGCCCCGGCGGTTCGGCTGCCGGTCCTGGTGCTTCGGCTGCGAGCCCCGGCGCTTCGGCTGCCGGTCCTGGTGCTTCGGCTGCGAGCCCCGGCGCTTCGCCTGCCAGCCCGGCGTGCCGTCGCCAGTCCCGCCCCCCTGGCACCGGTAGGCTCTGACTCACGGGGGCCTTCTTCGCTCGATCCGTGACGGCGGGTCGGCGGCTGATCGCTGTCGGTAAGGAGAGTTGTTCGTTGCCTGAACGTAGCCTGGTCCTGGTCAAGCCCGACGGAGTGCGCCGAGGTCTGATCGGCGATGTGATATCGAGACTCGAGCGGAAGGGCCTGCGGATCGTGGCGCTGGAACTGCGGACCCTGCGGCGCGGTACCGCTGAGGCGCACTACGCCGAGCATGTTGGCAAGCCGTTCTACGGGTCGCTGGTCGATTTCATCACCTCCGGGCCGCTCATCGCCATGGTGGTCGAGGGCCCGCGGGCCATCGAGTCCTTCCGGTCGATGGCCGGCGCGACCGATCCTCTGCGGGCGGCACCGGGCACTATCCGCGGGGACCACGCGTTGGAGGTACAGGAGAACATCGTCCACGGGTCGGACTCCCGGGACGCCGCTGAGCGAGAAATCAAGATCTTCTTTCCAGACCTCGTTTAGGCGGCCCGGGCCTGGCCATGAAGGACTTAGGCCAGTACGCGTTCCCCGGGGGCGGCGAGCGCGGGCCGGCAATGGATCACCGGGCAAGATCTTTCTGGAAGGTTTTTGTTCTTCATGAGTAACGCACTGGCCTTTCTGGGCCGTGATATGGCGGTCGATCTCGGCACGGCTAACACCCTGGTGTATGTGCGGGGCAGGGGAGTCGTGCTCAATGAGCCTTCGGTCGTTGCGTTGAATACGAATACCGGCCAGATCGTCGCCGTCGGGGTCGAGGCTAAACGCATGATTGGCCGGACACCGGGCAATATCGTGGCGGTAAGGCCGCTAAAGGACGGCGTTATCGCAGATTTCGACGTGACTGAGCGAATGCTCCGGTATTTCATCCAGAAAGTGCATAAACGGCGGCATCTCGCCAAGCCGAGGATCGTAGTCGCGGTGCCGAGCGGCATCACCGGCGTGGAGCAGAGCGCGGTCAAGGAGGCGGGTCACCAGGCGGGCGCCCGCCGCGTGTACATCATCGAGGAGCCGATGGCGGCGGCGATCGGCGCCGGGCTGCCAGTCAACGAGCCGACCGGCAACATGGTCGTGGACATCGGCGGCGGCACCACCGAAGTCGCGGTGATCTCACTGGGCGGTATCGTGACCTCGCAATCGATCCGGGTTGGCGGGGACGAGCTCGACCAGGCGATCATCAGTTTCGGCAAGAAGGAGTACTCGCTCATGCTCGGCGAGCGGACTGCCGAGGAGATCAAGATGGCCATCGGGTCGGCCTTCCCGTCGGCGGACGAGCCGACGGCCGAGATCCGGGGCAGGGATCTCGTCAGCGGCCTGCCGAAGACCACGGTCATCTCGGCGGAGGAAATCCGCCGCGCGATCGACGAGCCGCTGAACGTGATCGTGGACGCGGTCAAGGCCACCCTGGACAAGTGCCCGCCCGAGCTGGCCGGGGACGTCATGGACCGGGGCATCGCGCTGACCGGCGGCGGAGCGCTGCTGCGCGGGCTTGACGAGCGAATCCGCGAGGAGACTGGCATGCCGGTGCACGTGGCCGACAACCCCCTCGACTCGGTGGCACTTGGCACCGGTAAATGCGTGGAGGACTTCGACACGCTGCGCCAGGTGCTCGTGCCGGAATCCCGGCGCTGACCAGCAGGATGAACGGCGGCCGCGATAGCGGCGCGACGAGGTGACCGGAATGCGCGACACCCGGCGGACCCGGTTGGTGCTTAGCGTCCTGCTCGTCGTCGCGCTTGCGCTGATCACGTTCGACTACCGGGATGGGTCGGCCGCGCCGCTGCGCGGGCTCCGGCAGTTCGGCGGGTCGGTGTTCGGCAGCGCGGAGCGCGGTTTCGCCGCGGTGACGCAGCCGGCCGTCAGGTTCTTCGGCGGCTCGGCCGCGGGCGCCGGCCAGAGCCCGCGGGTTGCCGCGCTCGAGGCTCAGCTGACCAGGCTGCGCGCGCAGCTCAGCCGTGAGCAGCTGAGCCGGTCCCAGTACGCGCAGCTGCAGCGATTGCTGCAGGTAGCCGGCCGGGGCGGCTACAAGATCGTGGCGGCCGACGTGATCGCGGTCGGCCAGGGATACTCCGAATCTGTGACCCTTGACGCCGGCCGCGAGGACGGCATCAAACCGCAGGAAACCGTGCTCAACGGTGCCGGGCTGGTGGGCACGGTGACCGCCGTCAGTGCGCGGGCCTGCACGGTCCTGCTCGCCTCGGACCCGACCTCGGTCGTCGGCATCCAGCTGGCGGGCAGCGGTCAGATCGGCTGGGTCACCGGGGCCGGAAAGAGCCAGTCCGCCGCTGGTCTGCTCAAGCTGCAGGTGCTGAACAGCGGCACCGCGCTCCGGCCCGGTGAGCAGCTGGTGACCTCGGCATCCGTGCATGACCGGCCATACGTGCCCGGCGTGCCGGTTGGCGTGATCACCGCGGTGCAGGGCAGCACGGGGTCGCTGACCGCACGCGCGATGGTCCGGCCCTACGCCGACCTCACCGCGCTCGGGGTGGTCGGTATCGTGGTGGCGCCGCCCCGGCACAATCCGCGGTTCGCGGTGCTGCCGCCGAGCCCTGGTGACAAGCCGACGCCCACCGTGACCGTGACCGTCACCCCGTCGCCGTCCACGCCGGGCGGGCCCAGCGTGGGGATAGGTGGCTAAGGTGGCCCGGCGCGTCGGGCAGGCGGACGGGCTGGCGCGGCGAGTCCCGCGCGGCGGGCTGGCGTGGCGAGCCGCGCGTGTCGGGCGGGCCGGCTGGCTGGTGTGGCTGGCCCCGCGCGGCGGGCTGGCGTGGCGAGCCCGGCGTGTCGGGCTGGCGTGGCTGGCCCGGTGCGGCGGGCAGCCGGACGAGACGGCACGGCTGGAGGTGGGCAGGTGGCCGGGATGAGGCGGCTGGCCTTGTCGGTCATCGCCGTGGTGGCGGCGCTCGTGCTGCAGCTCACCGTGGTGGACCGGCTGCCGCTGCCCGGCGGCGGGCCAGATCTGGTGCTCCTCGCCGTAGTGGCGCTCGGCCTGACTGGCGGGCCGATGGCCGGCCTGCTGACCGGATTCCTGGCCGGACTTGCGCTCGATATCGCGCCGCCCGCCAGCGGCATACTCGGCGAGCATGCGCTCGTCTTCTGCGTCGTCGGATACGGCTGCGGGCGGCTGAGCGGGCTGACGGACCGCTCCGCGGCCAGTTCGCTCGGCGTCGCTGCGGTGGCCGCGGCGGCCGGCGAGATGCTGTACGTGGCGGTTGGCCTGATGCTCGGCGACCCGGGCATCAGCTGGCAGGCGATCCGGTCCGTGCTGCCTTCGTCCGTCCTGCAGGACGTGCTGATCAGCCCCTTCGTGGTCTTCGGCATCTGGAAGGCGGGCAGCCCGGCGGCCGGGTATTACCCCGGGCCTGCCGCGGGCGCCGCCGCCGCCGGGCTGCGCGCAGGCCTGGCCGGGCCGGATCCTGGCCGGCTGGCCAATGGCGCGGTGCTGCCCGCTCGGGCGGGACTGCTCGGCCGGTCCAGCTGGCTGGCCGGGCCGCTTGGCTCCGGCCGTGGCAAGAAGGCCGGCCTGGTGGGGTCGGTGGGCTCGGTCAGGTTCGGCAAGACCGGGGCCCGGCAGGGCGACGGCTGGGTGGGCAGCGGCCCGCGGTCGGCGCAGCCGGTGCAGGCTCAGTCCCGCCGCGGCAGGCTGCCGAGGCTGCGGCCCGGTGCCGGGCAGGCCGGATCGGCTGCCATGGTGCAGGTGCGCCGCCGCCTGCCGGCCCGTTCGGTCAATGTCCGGATCGGTCAGGGACGCCGCGGCGACGGCAGCGTCGGCACCGCGCTGGCCGCGACGCCCGGCCGGAGGTATCCGCGGGGTGCGGCGGCCCGGCCCGCCCGGCAGCCCAGGTTCCGCCCGGGCGGCGGGTCGGCTGGCGGCCCGGCCGGCCGGGCCGGATCTAACGGCACCGGGCTTGGCGGTACTCGGCTTGGCGGCACTCGGCTTGGCCGCACCGGGCTTGGCGGCACCGGGCTTGGCGGTACCCGGCTTGGCCGCACCGGACTCAGCCATGCCGGGTTCAGCCGCGCCGGGCTTGGCCGCCCGGCAGCGGGCCGCGCCGGACTGGGCAGTGCGCGGACGGCGGCCCGGCCGCGTCGCGTCGCGGTGGCCCGCTCTGTACGCCTGCACCTGCGGGCTGGGCGCCGCGGCGACGGCGTGGTCGGCGGCGGCGCCCTGCGGACGTCGGCCGGCCGCAGCACGGCCGGCCTGCGGCCCCGCAGGCGGCCCAGGTTCTTCCGGCGGTCCGGGCTCTTCGGCAGGCGGCCGGGGCCGGCCGGCCCGCGGCTCAGGTTCTTCCGGCGGTCCGGGCTCGCCGGCAGGCAGCCGAGGCCGGCTAGCCGGCAGCCTCGCTTCTCCCGCAGGCGGCCCAGCTTCCCCCGCAGGCAGCCCAGGCTCCGGACCGGCAGGCCGTCGTTCCTGGCCAGCCGGGCCGGCGGCAAGGCCGGCGGCCGGCCTGCGGCGTGGCGGGCCGGCCGCGGCCGCACCGGGGGCTTCCGGTGATCCCGGCGTCCCGGCGGCGGCTGGCGGTGCTGCACATGATCGTGGCAGCGCTGCTGATCGGGCTCGGCGGGCGGGTCTGGTACCTGCAGGTGATGACCGGCACCGCGTATGACAGCCTGGCCAGGCAGGATCAGATCAGGCGGGTGATCGTGCCGCCGGTCCGCGGCCGGATCCTGGACGACCTGGGCAGCCCGCTGGTGCAGAACCGTTCCTCCCTGGTCGTCTCGGTGAACATGTCGGTGGTCTCCCAGCAGCCCGGTGGCGGCACCCCCGAGCTGCGCAAGCTGGCCCGGTTGCTCGGCATGCGCAGTGCGGTGATGCTCGGGAAAGTGCGGCTCTGCACGGCCGGCGTGCCGCAGCCGTGCTGGGCTGGCTCGCCGTACCAGCCGATCCCGGTGGACGAGCACGTTTCCAACCGGCTCGCGGTGCAGGTGCTGGAGAGCCGCCGGGAGTTTCCCGGGGTCACCGCGCAGGTTCAGCCGGTGACCAGCTATCCGGGGAAGGCAAGCACGGCCGCCGCGCAGGTGCTCGGGTACCTGCAGCCCATCACGCCGCAGGAGGTGCGGCGGCGGCACCTGACGGTCACCGGCTTCTCCGGCGTGGATCTCGTCGGCCAGTCGGGCCTCGAGGAGCAGTACGACCGGCAGTTGCGCGGCAAGCCGGGATCCCAGGAAGTATCGGTCAATGCGGCCGGCGATGTCACCAGCACCATCAGGCAGTCCACGCCGAAGACCGGTGACACCCTGGTCACCAGCATCAACGCCCGCTTGCAGCTGGACACCGCCCGCGCGCTGGCTGGCGCGATCCGCCGGACGCGGACGGCGGGCAACCCCGGCGCTACCACCGGCGCCGCGGTGGTGATGAGCACGACCGGCCGGGTGATCGCGATGGCGAGCTACCCGACGTACAATCCGCGGATCTGGACCGGCGGCATCACCAGGCGGGATTTCCGCCGCCTGTTCGGCCGCCGGGACTCCGAGCCGATACTCAACCGGGCGACCCAGGGCCAGTACGCGCCCGGATCAACCTGGAAGGTGACCTCGGCCGCCGCCGCGGTCGCCGCGGGCTACAGCCTGGGCGGCCCGTACGCCTGCCCTGGCTCGGTCACCATCGGCGGCCGCGTTTTCAACAATGACACCCCGTCGAATTCAGGTGACATGAGCCTGCATCAGGCACTTGTGGTCTCCTGCGACACGGTGTTCTACGAGCTTGCCTACGATATCTGGCTAAAAGACCACAGGAGTGCCAATACGGTCACCAGCCCGCACGCGCCCATACAGGAAATGCAGAAGATGGAGCTCGGCTGGGGCTTCGGCAAGAACACCGGGATCGACCTGCCAGAGGAGAGCACCGGCACCGTGCCTACCCGTCCCTGGCTTTATTACTTTTACCGGCAATACAAGAGTTTCTGGTGCAAGAACGGCCGGGCCAACGGCAGCTACCTGCAGCAGATCGAATACGACGACTGCCAGACCGGTAATGTGTGGGCGCCGGGCCAGGCGGTGAATGCGGCCATTGGCCAGGGTTACGTGACGGTGACGCCGCTGCAGCTGGCGCGGGCCTATGCCGCGCTTGCCAACGGCGGCACCCTGTACAGCCCGCGGATCGGCGAGGCGCTGATCAGCCCGGCCGGCCGGGTGGTCCGGCGGATCACCCCGCCGGTGGCCGGCCACCTGCCCGTTTCGAAGGGGGTGCTCGCCTACATCAGGAACGCTCTGGCCGACGTCATCACCCAGGGCACCGGCACCCCCGCATTCGGCGGCTTCCCGCTGGGCAAGCTGCAGATCGCGGGCAAGACGGGCACGGCGCAGGTCGAGGGCAAGATAGCCACCTCGGTATTCGCGTCCTTCGCGCCGCTGCACCATCCGAAATACGTGGTGGTCATGATGATCCCGAACTCCGGCTTCGGCGCCGACGTCTCGGCCCCGGCGGTGCGGCAGATCTGGGACGACATCTACGGCCTGGAAGGCCACCAGGCGGCGCTGCCCGGCGGGCGGCTGCCCGGCCTGCCGAAGATAACAAAGACCGGCCAGGTCGTGGCGCCCGCTGGCTTCACGGGACGGAAGCCATGAGCTTCCCGCGCAACTCAGGGAGCCTGCGGGACCGCCGCCGGGCGCCCTATCGCGGCCTCGCCCCGGTGCGCCCGGCCGGCCTGCGCCCGCGGGGCCTGCCGACGGCCGGGCCGGCAGGCTTGCGGGCAGCCGTCGGCTCCGGCCCGTCCTGGCGGCCGAGATCCCTGCCGCGCCGCATCCTGGCCGGGTGCGCGCCGCTGCGGCAGCTCGACTGGTTCCTGCTGGCCGCCGTTCTCGGCCTTGGCCTGATCGGCACGCTGCTGGTCTGGTCGGCCACCCAGCCCGCGCTGCAGCAGGCCGGCGCCGACCCGCGGGCATACCTGAAGAAGCAGCTGCTGAACATCGGGCTCGGGCTCATCATGATGCTGGTGGTGAGCACGCTTGACTACCGGCAGCTGCGGCTGTACGCGCCGGTCGTCTACGGGCTCTCCTGCGTCGGCCTGCTCGTCGTGCTGACCCCGCTCGGCAGCGTCGTGAACGGTGCGCACTCCTGGATCTCGCTGCCTGGCGGCTTCCAGGTCGAGCCGTCCGAGTACGCGAAGCTCGCGATAGTCCTGATCGCGGCCATGATCCTCGGCGAGCTACGGCAGGGCGAGGAAAGACCGCGGCTGCGGGCGGTCGCGGCCGCCGTGGCCAGCTCGGCGGTGCCGTTCATGCTCGTGGTCCTGCAGCCCGACCTGGGCGTCACCGTCCTGATGGTGATCCTGCTGGCTGGCATGATCGCGCTGTCCGGTATCCGGCTGCGCTGGCTCGCCGCGCTCGCGGTGGCAGGCGGGATTGCCGCGGTCGCCGCGGTCAACCTGCACTTGCTCAAGTCCTACCAGGTCAGCAGGCTGACCTCGTTCCTGAACCCGTCTGCAGACCCGCGCGGGACGGGGTACAGCGCCGCCCAGTCCAAGATCGCGATCGGCTCGGGCGGGCTGCTCGGCCACGGCCTGTTCCACGGCCCGCTCACGGCCGGCAACTTCGTCCCCGAGCAGCATACGGACTTCGTCTTCTCGGTCGCCGGGGAGGAACTCGGCTTCGCCGGCGCGATCGCGATCATCGCGCTGCTCGCCATCGTCTTCCTCCGCGCGCTGCGGATCTCCGCCCAGGCGGACGACCAGTTCGGCATGCTCGTCGCTGCCGGGATCGCGATCTGGTTCGCCGTGCAGTCATTCGTGAACATCGGGATGACGATCGGCATCACGCCGGTCACCGGGCTGCCGCTGCCGTTCGTGTCCTATGGCGGATCCGCCATGTTCGCCGACATGATCGCAATCGGCGTCCTGCAAGCCGTGCACAGGCACCCGTCGGTTTTCAGCTGACCGCCCGCGTTCCGCTTGCGCCTCGTCGGTACCCTGGGTGAATGTCCGCGGAGTCCGTCTACCCCCTGCTGGAACCGCTGCTCCCGCTGGTGCGCAAGCCGGTCCAGTACATCGGCGGCGAGCTGAACTCGGTCGTCAAGGACTGGGACGCGGCCGACGTCCGGTGGGCGCTGATGTACCCGGACGCCTACGAGGTCGGCCTGCCGAACCAGGGCATCCAGATCCTCTACGAGGTGCTGAACGGCTGCGACGGCGTGCTCGCCGAGCGTACCTACAGCGTCTGGCAGGACCTGGAGGCGCTGATGCGGGAGCATCGGGTGCCGCAGTTCACCGTGGACGCGCACCGGCCGGTGCGGGCGTTCGACGTGCTCGGCGTGAGTTTCGCGACCGAACTGGGCTATACGAACCTGCTGACCGCGCTGGACCTGGCCGGCATCCCGCTGGCCGCGGCCGACCGCGGGGCCGATGACCCGGTGGTGCTGGCCGGCGGGCACGCCGCGTTCAACCCGGAGCCGATCGCCGAGTTCGTCGACGGCGCCGTGCTCGGCGACGGCGAGCAGGCCGTGCTGGCCATCACCGGGCTGATCAGGAAGTGGAAGCGGGCCGGGCGGCCGGGCGGCAGGGACGGCCTGCTGCTGAGCCTGGCCACCGCGGGCGGGGTCTACGTGCCGCGCTACTACGACGTGACCTACCGGCCGGACGGGACCATCGGCCGGGTCACGCCGAACCGGCCCGGCGTCCCGCGTGCCGTCGCCAAGCACACGGTGATGGACCTGGACTCGTGGCCGTACCCGAGCAAGCCGCTGGTGCCGGTGGCCGAGTCGGTGCACGAGCGGTTCAGCGTGGAGATCTTCCGCGGCTGCACC